>JAABUK010004031.1_pt1 | contig 24350 bp, 36 predicted proteins | sample 5559141 | NCBI WGS metagenome assembly JAABUK01 (sample SAMN10711869, study PRJNA513367) | rock metagenome | isolation source: Antarctica rocks | place: Antarctica: Victoria Land, Pudding Butte nord | collected 2016-01-03
GACCAGCCCGCACACTCCGTGAGGTCGTTGGACGGCATGGCCAGAACCCTTCCTTGCGAGCCCCCTCCCGTCGGACAAACAGCTGCCAGCGGCCTCCTACGACCACAGCAACTGTTGATAGCTCAGGCTGCAGGACTTCCTGTTCTGCCTGGCTTCAGTAGGCACGACGGGGGTGTGGTGAGTGCCTTCGTGAGGCTCTCACTTGAGCAATAGCACAGTCTGCCAATTTAACATGCCAATTTAAAATCCAAAAAGGGAAAATGTCAATCAGCATTGTTGCTGTTTGAAACTGATTCACAGCACATTCGCTAAGTTGCGGCACATGCCTGACATCAAGTCAAAGCAGCTATAGACTTACACAGGTGCTGGACAGGGTGATTGCCAAGGTGGGAGGAAAAGAGTGGTGGGCAAACCTGTCTGGCAGAGCAAAAGCTCAACAGATGTGGACTGCACACCGCGGCGGTGCTAAAGTGGTAAGTAGCCTTTGATCTCAGGCCATAGTTGGGTGGCTGTGGACTTTGGCTTCTTATGTGCTTGCCTCATCATTGTTGCATACTTTGACAGAACTGCATGTTGTTGATGTTGTAGTAGGATCATCGCTGTACCTTTTCCAGCATTTCTGACATTTGAGTCCTGCTGATCTTAACTTGATTGCTCAGGGTGACGCTTTGAAGAACTTGAACAGCTATGGCCTCAATGCGAGAACCAGATTTGCACTTGGCAGGTATGTCCTCTGTCAACCTAGTGCACAACACAGCTTTTAAACCTCATCAAGCTTTGCTGCATATAAATAGCCTAGTTTGATACTTTTGGACTGATTGTTGGGCGCAAATATGCTCCGCAACATGACGCAGCATCCATATCCAAGCAGCAACGCCAAGACAAAAAACTTCTTGCAGGAATGGAACATTGAACTGGGTCCTGGAGGCACCAAATGCCCATGACCTTTGTGACAGCATCAAAAGCAAAGCAGGCAAGGGCACCAAAAAGCGCCATGCAGGAAGGAGCAAGCCAGCTCTGAAGTCACAAGCATGGGCTAAGTATCAGCTGCCAGGGCATGATCTTGTTGGCAGCACAGCCTGGAACCAGGAGTACTTGGACAGTGCAGCAAACTACAGCACTGTACCCATGGCCCTGTCACTTGACTTGGCCTCCAAGGACAGGCCTGACGGCATCCAGTATAGAGTTGGATTGCATCAGGTACTTGTTGCTTCCGACTGCAACTCAAAAGCAAGCCTGGTCATGCAGACTGCTACACCTCCCCCTCTCCATCAGATAAGTTGCTGCAATTTTACCGGCTTGTGACGGTGTTTGGACTGTCAGGCTTTGTGTGCTGCTTTTGGGTGCCATTAAGTGAGAAACATCATCTGCTTGCTGTTTGAGCCATGAAAAAACCTGCATGGCCAGACATGTGGGGCCACCATTGCGACAGCTTAGTGCACTTTGTACGTTGACAATGCTTGCTTGACAGGTGTCAGCACTCGAGGTGGAAGGCAGCCAAATGTGTGGCCCTGAGGAAGCAACATCCAGCTCAGCGGCATGCTTCCGCTCATCTCTGCATGTACAGGTACAGCAGTGCAGCTGTTCACATCTCCTCCTGCATTATGCATTGTCCTTGCATGGTTTGCCTGGTGCAATGCACCTCTGACCTGAAGACTACATGCATCCAGCCCACTATGTTACCTAATGTGTTGAGCAGACTGCAGATTTGCAAGATGCAGTGTGCCATGTCTCATACTCAGCTGCCTACCTTAGCACCTTGTTCTGTACATTTTTGTTGGCCAGCCATGAGCAAAGCTTCTCTCTGGATTTAGGGAGCCGTAGCTGTAGAGGGTGAGGGACATTTGTGGAGGCCCAGCAGACGGGGCAGCCCCACAGCAGCACAAGATGCCCCTGCTTCCGCCTCAGTTCAGCCTGCACAGACCACTCCGAGCTCAACAATGGATGATTCACCTGCTGGCAGTCAGGACAGCAAAGCAGCTGGTGTGTTTTTGCTGCAACTCTGTGGCACACTGTCCAGCTACTGTGTTGTGCATTTCACAGGCTGCTCATGTTGTGCGAACATTCAGGCTCACATCAAGCGACAGTCTTGATCAGCATGCAGCAACAACAGCAAGATGTACATTGTGGTCAGAAGTGATTGCACATTTGGCACGTGCTTGTTGCACATGATGTTGTGCATGGCGTAGAATATTTGTCCATTGTGCAGGCGTTCCAGAGCAAGCACAGCCATCAATTCCAAATCCAGGACAGGCTGCTGCCAAAGGCTCAGCAGTCAATCTGGAACCAGCATCAGGCACAGTCACACCTGGCCAGCCTCAGCCACCAGCCGGGCCAGCCACCCCTGCTGCCAGCAAAGCACACAGTGCTGCCACAACACAGCCTGACAGATGCTTGTGGCCTCAAGCACACTCCAAAGAAGCTCAAGCTCATGCCACCAAGCAGCCAGCTGATGCTCAGCAACCTGCTGGCATGTCTTCCTCAGACCTGAGCAGGTCAGCAGCAGCTCAGACCAGCACATCATCACCAGCAAGTAACGCAACAGTACCCTCATTCAGTTCAGCAGCTGCCTCAAGCAATGCTGCACAGTCTCAGGACAGTGGTGCGCATGCTGCAAACGACGCAGAAAGGCGTCAAGCCGATGCAAGCTCCTTGCAAACACAGGCTAGCACGTCAGCGCCTGACAGGGCTGCAGGCAAGGCACAGGCACGGCGTGCTTGGCCCCTTGTGCGGCGCAGGAGGGCAGATGGGAGCAGTGGGGTACTCATCGACAACTACAGCTCTGTTGTGTCTGACTCAGACACTTCTGAGGATGAGCAGCCCCAGCAGCCTGGTTCCTTGCTTGGAGGCATCAATGCCAAGCAGATTCAGTCAGGTGACTCATGCTTGTCCTGACTTCTGAAAGTGTAGTCAAGTATAACCAGATTGGAAACCAGGCTAGCAGGGTGACTGTGATGGCGTTGTTTGGCATTGTCACACAAAGACTGTAAAAGAAGGTGCATGCACTGGTTGCTAAAATGACATGTTGCGCCAGCCCCTTTGAGTGGCATCTGTTTGTGCTGCACAGGTATTAAGGATGCACAATCAAATGTAGTGAAGCTGCGGCAAGTACTGGATGCTGTAACAAGTGGGGTGCAGGAGGGCAGGGCTCAGCAGCAGCACCAACGCCAGCTGGCACTGTCTCGTAAGCTCAGGCCTGTGCCGTACAGCCCTTGGCTTTCCCAGCCCTTCCTCAAGGTATGCATGCATGGCATGCATGTTACTGCAGCTTGCTTTCCAGGAAGACATGTGCTTGCTCTGGGGACTGTCATGGCAGCATGCTTCTGCAGACTGTATGTGCGCAGTAGCTTTTGAGCTCTTTATGTTCAACATACCGCAGTCAGCCCGAGACATTGCCGAACTTGACTGTGTTGGGTATGTCATTGGAGCCGGTCGACAAAATCTGCACTGTTAGCGTCAGCTATTGACCTTCATCGACAGAGCAGGCTACCCCACTGGTCTGCATTTGCAACCAGCCTGCTGTTTCAAAGTGGTTGGTTGTTGTTGAGCCTGCTCAGCTCAGATCATGCCTGATGTCTCCACAGGTGAATGCTGCTGTTGGCTGCCTGGCTCGCATGCCACTGCCTCACAATGCCTTCCGGCCCATACATCACACAAGCCAGCCAACTGCAGCCAACAATCAACCCCAGCAACCCTTGGACAGGGCATCTTCCAGGTTTGCGTCAGAGCTGTGGGCGCCCTACCTGAGAGACACTGCCCTGAGGGTGTTTGGCTCGGTGGGTGTGACAGGCCAGCTGGGCCACTTCTGTCGGCCTGTGCTGGACTTCACTGCAGGTCAGCATTGTACCTGCCTGCGTTTGATGTCTCCAGCATGGCTGGTAGCCTGCTACAGATATGGCTGTAACACGCAAGGCTGCTATGTGATGATCATGACTTCTTGCACTGGATCGCTCCATTATCGATTGTTTTTAGATCATCAGCTGGGGGTGTCTTTGTACATGCTTGCAAGCCCTGCCCATCAACATCTTTGGGCTCTGCAGCGAATGCTGCTACAGTTTTGGCTAGCAGGAGTTTGACCAGTGCACTCATGGGATGGCATGGCTGATGATCCTGTGTTGCGCTGTGTGGCGTCTCTGTAGTGCTGCTGGCACTATAGCGCTGTCACACAGTTTTGAGAACAGAAATATCAGCCATGTTGTCCCTTGAGTGCACGGGGCGCATTCCTGTACGCAGGTGCTTGTCAGTATGTTGCTACAACTCTGTTCAAATGTGCATGCAAAAGACTATGCAACAAAACAGTAGGGACTATACTGCTGATGTGGCATACCAAGCTTGCCTGATCATTGTTACACAACATAGTCTAGACATCCTGTCTTGACCATATCTTGCATGCAAGTACAACCCGTGCTGGGCTGTGATTCATTGCTAGCTAAGGCTGTACTGGCTTTTGGGTTGTGAGCAACATGCTGGACAAGCAAGCTGCAATAATGAAGCAGTCCTCTGACTCAGAGCCTAGATCCGCTAAGCAGCAGTGCAACAAACGGCAAGATCACGATGCCTGCAGCCATGCAAGCAGGCATTGGTGCAGAAGTGACAAAAAGCAATTGCGAGCATGTCTACAAGCCCAGCAGTAGCATACTCAGGCTAGTGTGGAACAGTTATGGTATGCAGCTAGCACTACCAAGCTTTCTGAAACTGGGTTACGATTTTGCATTGCCTCAAGATCCATTCAAGGATGCAACCTGAACCAAGGATGAACCAAGGATGCAACAGAACAGCAAAGCAGGCTCTGCAAAGCAAAAGTACATAATGAACTAAATAACTGAATGGGCATGATCCAGAGCAATGCAAACCTAGGGGAGGGAACACAAGGATCATGGACAAAGCAGTCATGTATCAAACATGCAGACCTGTCAAATGTCAACATGCCCCACATAAAGTTGTTAGCTGGACAAGATGTGCAAAGTATATGCGCTGAAAGCGTTTTTGACAAAGTTGTTCTTAAGCCAGCCGCAATGCTGCGTTTCTGCTTAGACAACATCAAGCGCGATACTGAACTTGGCCCCTATGTTTCAGGCACAAACCCCCACAGGACCACCTAGCCTGTGGTTTAAGCGTCTGCCTTCAAAAAGCAGGCGGTCGGCGGTTCAAATCCTAGTTTTTCGGAACTTGGTTTATGAGCTGACGGCGGGTCAAGTAGGTACAGGCTCTGCCTGGAAACTATATACATGTCGTGCAGCGGCCACCCTGGTCTCCGGTACCAGGGTTGCTCCGGGCTTGCACCCGGGAACGCCGACAGGCGTAAAAGTTTTTCAGGCACAGCCCTTCCTAGGCAACTTCCCAGACATTACAATAGTTGCATGGCAGCACCACAATAGCTTCACTTTCACATGGAATATGTCCAAACAACGAAAGCTCCATGTTGAGTACACATCCACAAATTCACTCTCATCCCCAACCAATCCTACAGTGCAGCAGAGTGTCATCTGGTCCAAATGCTCCCACCTGACAAGGCTAGTATTTGACACAGATGGCAATCAGCTTCCAGAGCATTGGCAGGTGACACAGTCAATGGGTGAGATGCCAGGATCATGCATGACCTTGCCATGCCTTCGAGCTGTGAAGGTTGTGTGCAACTCTATGCAGGTAGTGTGAGGCTGGACTTTGGGCTGACATCACCGCATCATGTCAACACTGCGGCAGCAGCATCCAGCTATGGGAACCTGTCGGTGTTCAACCCCAAGGAAGACCACCTGGATGCTGCTGACCCAGATGAGGCCACGTCAAGCAACACTCTGGCCTCAACCCGCTTCAAGAACCGGTGAGCCCTGTTCTGCCTTTGCTCCCTTCAGCTTGCTGCTACTTCAAAGGCACCCCGAGTCAGATACTGCACCCATGTTGACATATATTTGCAATGCCTACTGCATCTGCATCTCACTGGCACAGATGTGGCTAACACAAACTCAAATTGCAAACACAAGCTTCACAGCGCGTACAGCTGCACATTCTACAACTTGGCTGTTGACTTATGCTGCTTAAGCAGAGAGCCGAATTGCCAAGCTGCCAATTTACATGGGCTGAAGTGTTGTGCAGGGCTTTTGCGTTGGAGGGCCGAGGGATTTGGCATGCACTCAGTGCTTCTATCACCCAGCAGGTCATTGGGCCTGTGCGTGCACGAGCAGACTTCAGATATGCTTTAGATCTGCCCAGCAGTATACCGCAGGTGACCGCCTGCTCTGCGCTCTTTGCATCTCTGCTTACAACCTGACTCAGTGGTTCAATGCTGTGATGGCCATGGCTCATGTCCAGCAAACAGCTGCAGCATGGAGGGACACCTATTACAGTTACAGTCTTGACTGTCTCGTGGTCAACTGGTGTACATGTGCTCAAGTGGTGTACTTGAAGTTTGGATGTGGTAGCATTTGAGATAGACAGTAGATGTGGCAAGACTGGCTCAGTTGCAGCTTGAATAAAAGGTGCAAAAGTATGTGCGTCTGGAATTTTGGCATCGCTTGAGCATGATACATCGCAACAAAATAAAGGAGAAACGGTATATTCAACAAACACACCAAGGCTGCGTGTGTACAACAGGGTCCAGATGGCAAGCGCAGTTGGCACAACATCCTTGAGGCAGCGGGCAAGACAAGGCCAACGCTGCTTGAGACAGTGTATGGCTTGGACGTCATCATCCCTGGTAAGCAAACCCTTGCAACTGCCAAGTTGTAATGTCACAGTGGCTGTTGCTCAAACTGCTTGTAGTCTTATTTGTCACTCATGCAGCTGAGCATCCGCCTAAATCTTACGTCAAGTCATGAGCTGGAGTCAAAAGCACAGGCAGCCAAATGCTCACCTGATCCTGCAAGTGCTGCAGTCATAAGTGCTTTTAGCAGGACATGAGCAATGGCATACATTTGTTGCACAAGCCTGTTGCTACATCAAAGCGCTGGGTAAACATGTCATTGTCATTGAGTGCTCAACTGTGGCAGGTACAAGTGGGATTGCAAGGGGCGCTGTGTGGTATTCTCCTATGCGCAAAGAGGCAATGGCTGAGATCAAGCTGTTTTGACAGCGTTACCTGCTGAGTTAAAACAGCTGTGTGGAGCTGCATGGCATAACGACTGGTGCAGTGTGCTATGCCACTGTGCAAGCACTCCATCTTCAGTCACATATGTGAAATTGGTAAACATGAATGCGTGCTGTGCACCCTTGCAAAAGGATTGGGGGAAGGTCCCCTCATGTTCCATGTTTTTGCTCAGTTGAGCCTTGTTGACTTATCTGCTACCTGGGTGCATGTGTCCAGCCGTCTTCTGGCAAGAATGTGTATTGGAGTGGTGTCTCACTGCCTTGGTAAAGCGTGCTCAATTCTGTCCTGAGATATGCTATGGTCAGGCCTTAAGGCCTTCAGCACCAGACTTGGACAGCTTAGTTCATGTTTCAGCTGCATGCACTGTGTATCACACGCAGTCACGTCGAAGTACTCAGTTGGTCCTTGGGTTGCACCTTGTGGTCAGGGCTGTATACAGCGTACCTAGGAAATTGTGTGTCTCTTGCTGCACATTCATGAGGCTAGGGTGCTCAGATATGTGTCTGAGCTGTGACAAGTTCTATCTGGACTCTCACTGCTGTGTATATTATGTTGACCTCAACAAACTGCATCGATAAAAAGACATTAAAGCAAAGCTGCAAGGCTAAGTTGTCTTGCACCCAGCAGTTTGCGGCCTGCACTGCTGCGTATTTCAAACAAGTCACAGCTGATTGTTTCAACATCATCTTGGTATGACGAAAAGCACACTATAAAGTCTGCTCGATTGTGCAATCAAATCCACTTTGCTGCAGAAGGAGTGGTACTTTCCTCTACATCTTTTCTGCATGCTGTGCCTGTGAAAACACCCTTTTCTTTTGCGGGCACGTCCAGCTTGGACACGACTGCTCGCAAGTGTTGAGCATCTGCAGAGTCACCACATACTCTTACACATATAGCGCTGAGATCACTGCACCCCTTGCTCCGACTGCACATCTTTCAACTGAGGGCCGGTGATCAGTCCGCGCCAAGAGTTGAGCTGACTCTGTCCGCGAGGTGCCTTGCTGGCGAATTTTCAGCAGCTGTTGGCCGATATAAAGCTCGAGTCTGGACGGTGTCGCGGCTGAAAGCGACCAACGATGCTCTGGGTTGATCAGGTGTATATACTATATCTGGTCGTTTGATGTGCCACGATCGGGCAAGTATTTGGACCCACTGTACACTGGACTTATGCGTCTGAGAACTTGCTATGCAGTACCGGCCGAAAAAGCTAAACAAGCTAATATTGCACAAGGACATTGGGGAGAACCTCAGCAAGCTGGTGAGTCAATATGTGTGGCATGACAAGCAGCCAGCAATCACACAGACGGTCATAGTGTGGCTTGCAAACCAGGCGAACTTCAGTCGCAGATGCTTCTGAACCTGCTCTGCAGGTTGCTTCTGGCGACTGCCCCCACACCCTGTTCTATGGTCCTCCTGGAGCAGGCAAGAAGACACTGATTCTAGCATTTTTACGAGAAGTCTATGGAGCTGGAGCAGATAAGGTGAAGCTCAAGGAATCTTGCAACACCTGATACCTGCAGGTCCTGACATGCTGTGCTTTTGCAGGTCAAAGTTGAGACCAGGCCATGGAAGATACAGGTTAGGCTCTGCGAAGGGTTCCCAGTTTGTTGCTTTGTGACTGCCAGCAGAACATCTTCCTAGTCTGCATCTTTGATGTTATATTGTCACCAAGAGGAATGAACATGTGTGCAGCTGCCAACACGTGTGCTAGAAGTGGAGCTGACATTGGTGTCCAGCAATCATCATGTTGAAATGAACCCCAGCGATGTTGGCAACAACGACCGATATGTTGTACAAGAGATCCTCAAGGTCAGTCAAACAGACAATACTTTGGTACATGCTGATACATGCATAATCACTGCGTGTGGCTCTGTCCGTCCCACGATGTCAAGTGCACCTGCTGTTCTCATCTTGAGCATATTGGAAACGCAGCAGAGGTGTCACCTTGTGGATTTCTAGCATGGAGCTCAGACACCATAGCACTGCTTCACACCCTGCATGTTCAGCAAAGTATGACTTCCTGTTCTGCAAAAGCACTGCTGCTTGTGACATGTAAAGAAATGTCAAGGTATCTGCCTTGCGGTTGCCTTTCATTGAACAGAGCTTGAAGGGCTCTACATGCAGGACATGGCCAAGAGCCGGCCCATCAATATGAAAGGGCAGAAAGGGTTCAAGATGTTAGTGCTGAACGAGACAGACCGGCTCAGTGCCCAGGCTCAACACAGTTTGCGGCGCACCATGGAGAAGTACAGTGCCAGCTGCCGCTTGGTCCTCTGTTGCAACAATGTCTCAAAGGTTAGCAGCTTCCATCCACTACCCCTGCAGCACTGCACTCTTATGCTTGCAAGCAAAAAAGGTGATGCAGGGACGCAGCAGCCAGTCCTGCACTGCAGCTCCCTCATAGACTTTGATCTGCAACATTCACTGGCTCTGACGTGACAGCCTGCCCAAGTAGCGGACCTTCTTTCAGTGTGTTTGCCTTACCCGCCTGTTTGCTTGGCTCATCAACCCAGCAGCTTGTCGGTCAGCACCAAGCTCATAACATTTCTCAAGGAATAGATACAATGAGTGGCAGTGATGGTAATGACATGATATGTGCAGGTGATTGAGCCAGTGAGGAGCAGGTGTCTGTGCATCCGTGTGGCAGCGCCCACCTACCCTGAAGTAGAGGACATGCTCTCTCATGTGGCACAGAAGGAAGGCTTGCAGTTGCCAGACCCTCTGCGTCAGCGCATTGCTCAGACCTCAGAAAGGAACCTGCGGCGAGCACTGCTGTGCTTTGAGACCTGCCACATGACACAGTATCCCTTCAAAGACAATCAGGCAGTACAGATGACCGACTGGGAGCTGTATGTCCAGGTTCACTTCATGCTCAAAGAAAGCGGGCTTCTGTAGTGTATGCTAGTGTTATCGCTGAGTCAGTTTCACATGTCAGCTGCTGTTGAAATGTGCGTAAGTGTCTCTCCTTCTGGTGACTAAATCCAGTATGGCTGAAGTGTCTCTCAAGTAGCAGTGATTGTAGTGCTTGAGCTTGCTACACCACTGGCTTTCAGGTTCTGAGTCCCTTCGACATTCTGGGATCTTCTTCACACAACACCAGTCTTAAGTTGCTCACATACTGCAGGAAATTGCCAATGACATCCTTGCTGAGCAGACTCCCAAGCGCTTATATGCAGTCAGAGGCAAGATGTATGAGCTGCTGGTGAACTGCATCCCTCCTGAGCTCATCCTCAAGAAGCTCATGCTGGAGCTTGTACGCAAACTGGATGATGAGCTCAAGCACAAAGTTGCAGACAGTGCAGCTTTCTTTGAGCACCGCTTGCAGGCAGGTTGCCACTGTGGTGAAAGTTTTCTTACTGTACATACATGCACACATGCATGGCATCTGAGAAACATTGGCTCTTGTGCAGAGTCCTGTCGTTGCTTACTCTGGCATGTGCATGATGCCAGTAATGGGTTTGGTGTCTCAAAGGCTGCAGCCCCAAGTGTGTGTGACTATGCTGAGCTATGTTCACATTGTGTGTGCAATGATGGTATTGCTTCTGTCAAGATTTCTTGTGTCAAATAAAGTAATTGTATGCAGGAAGGTCAAAAGGCAATTTTCCATCTGGAAGCGTTTGTTGCAAGATTTATGAGTGACTACAAGACATGGACTATCCAGGCATTCGGCTGAGAGGCACCTTATCTAGCTGTTTCAAATTTCACTCAGCTCTTGGAATTTCATCATGCTATAGCAATGTGCAAATGAACGCATAGTCACACTCATCTTTCGCATTTCCCTTAAAAAAACAGTGCCATCAAAGTTATGCGTTGCATAGAAGATTGCCAACAATGCAATCTGAATTTATAGCAAACAATTTGGTACTCGAATGCGATGTGACAATCGTTTTCACATTGTCATATCTCTTCAATGACCAAGGACTTCTGTAACAGAGCAGCTCGATTTGTTAATGTTGACTGCACAAATGGATCTAATTTAATCTGATCTGAGCTATGAGATTCAGGCTGTACAGAGGCATGCTGCTCTATCTCTGCAACAACAGACTGCAGCAATTCATTATAAACGCTTGATGACAGTTCATTTGTCCATGATAGCAGAAAATGGAGCTTGCGTAACACACTTCTGACCTGCTTTTTAGCTACAGCAGAGTCTTTGTGGCTGTTACCAAATACGCGATTGTGACCTGGTGTGCGGCCCTGTGTGTGTTGCACATCAGACGTTCTGTCCATGCTTGCTGGCTGTCTGCCATTCGCAAGTACATCCTGACTGGCAGCAAATAAATTGCGCAAATCGTTTAGCACCAGTATGACAACGGACTTCCCATGCTGCACTAATGCTGCCACATCCTGCAGCAATCCTATAGCTGTAGAGTGCCCAATGAAGCCTGCAACAGCTGGGCTACACACCCTCTCAGCACACTGCAGCAGTGCTTCTGAAGCTGAAACAGGTGGGGTCAGTGGCGATGCCTGTGCCCCTGCCAGACCGCCTTGCTGCTGCTTCAGCTTGGATGCAGATGAGGTGGAGGCTGCTTCCAAGGTACTTGAGACTTGCAATGCAGTCATTGCAGCTTCCTGAAAAGACAGCGCCTGTTTTGCAGCAGAGGTTGCGGGACAGTCTGCTGAGCGGGATACTCATATGCATCAGGACCGTGCCTAGTGTGACATGCAAATGTCTTGGACACAGACATCTAAACTGTTGAACCAATGTGAGTACCATGCATGCATTTAAATGGCTGGGCTATGCAGCATCATCATATATAATACAGGCGCAAAGAAAATTACCCAGGAATTGCCAGCAGCAGTTTGATGGCCGGGCACCATACCTGAGGATCGCTGCTGTAATCTCCATTATACAGGCGCATTACAAAACAGTACGTGTATAAAATGTCCAGCAGCTGCCACTGCAGCAAGGGTGATGGAGGGACTGTGGTGAGGGATGCCAATAGTGGCAGAGGCTGGCTTGGTGCAGCAGGGAGACCAGATACAGCTGTAGCTGCACCACCTGCATGCCACAACGCAGCACATGCTGGAAAGTGACGCATGAGGCACAGGACTCGACAGTGCCAGTCATGTGAGTCTTGCTCTTGTCTTGCTGCAGCACGCTACCTCCTGTCAATACTTGCACAAGTGCAGTCAGCTCGGCATTAGCATGACATGAGTGAGCAGAACCGCATGGCAAAAGATGTTCTGCTGGGAATGACACAATACCACTTGGTACCATGCGTCATGTCAGAAGCTCCAGAAGCTTATGTCACAGACAGACTTGCACCAGCTCCAACAGGGCGCCGGACAGCGCATTTGTGGACATATATTTAGCGTCAGGAGGGATTAAGCTGGCAAATTTGAGCCTGAAGCTGTACCACTCTCTTGATCCTGGACAGACACCCTGTGGGTGCCAGATGCTGAAAGCTGCACTGTCCCAGCTTCTGGCAGGTTCCACCAGGGCGTCCAGATCTGCACCATGTTATTCAGTCTGCCGCTGGCAACAGCACGCTTGAATGCTTGCAACTCATCAGCTGTCAATTCTTCTTCATTGATGTCAAGGTCTTCTTGGCCTTCCTGCACGTGTGGAGCAAACTTGGTGAAGATTCTGAAGGAAATGACAGACTAGTCGCAGCATGCGCTGCACCTGAACATGCAACTCATGAATGAGCGCGCAGCACACTATCTAGGAAAGCAGGAAAGATGCGTGAGAAAAGCAGGAAACATGACCGGTGGTCTGGAGATGAATAAGCAGTGAAGATTGGCTGGAAAAAGCGTGCTTCAGCTGAAGTGAGCACTGCTGCTATAATGGAAAACGTACTGAAAGGGATAGCTTCTGCAGAAGGGCCTCTGAGATTGCCAACTCGTTGTCATCATCTTGCTCAGAATCTGCGTTTGAACTTTGGTGTGCAGCATGGTCTGAGTCGTCATCCTGCTGAAACCTTTGCAAAATTGACAGTATGTGCTGTCGCTCACTGTCAGATGTCTGTGCGCTCTCCAAATGCGCTGTAACATTGTCCCTGAAGGCGCAGACACACTCTCTTCTGCTGTCCATCACGTCGGGTTAATCTGCTGTCCGCAGATGACACCCAAGCGAAGTCATACCTATAGAAGGTCTCTGTACACTGCTGCCCGTGCTTCCTATAACACTCCAATGAGCAGTATTGTAGATTACAACGGGGACAGGTGTACTTTGACCACTGCTGTTGACACCTGCATGTTGCTCCGTTCATATTGCTTTGACAGCCAAACGAAACCAGGCCAATACAAATACCAGACATGCACACAACCTACACTTTGCAGATGCTTCTCAGATCAGTGACTGTGGCCATGCTCACGATAGTCACCTCAGAGATGAACAGGAGAGACGCGTGGCAACTTCTTCCCAGTGTTTGCGGGAAATCTCAAAGGCTAAAACCCAGTTCTGGGTGTACTCGTAACATAGACCGTCAGACGTCGACGCACCGTAAGTCCCGGCAACTTCGCTCTAGACTTCGGTTAGGCATCGATATTGCTCACTGTGCGCAAAAACGAGTGATCTTCCACCGCACTGAATGGATGTACCGACCGTCAGGCAGCGAGTGAAGTCCTTGAACTCTGTAACGGCTCCATATGCGTGGACTTCCTAGCCTCTCCGCATCTGGAGCTAAAAGGAAAGCGCGTGTTGACACAGCTCCTTGTAATCGCCAAGGTCGTCAAGCCTGGACCTTCAGCTCCTCAGGCTAGCTCTTTGTGTACTTCTTTGGTGTCATCAAATGTCTGAAGCAACACGGGCTGAACAAGTGAGTATCTTAAGTGTCAGTATTGTGTTCTACCTTGACCAGCGAGCTTACAGGTCCAACTGCTGTCTCGATGGCTTGTAGGGATGTGTACGTTGTCGGTTCATCAGGCGGAGCATGCGCAGGTGTGTCCTTGTTGCTGCCTGTTTGCCCAGTGGCCCGAAAGTTTTAGCCCTGAACTGTTGTTGCTTTGACAGGCACATACCTGTTTCTTGACGCCCCCATCGAGGAGACAATCGAATACATCAAGGAGTGCGCCATGAGAGCACGCTCTGGATTGGTAAATGCCACAAAAATCCGAGAGTATGTGGCAGGTGCCATAGCAAACTTCACCCCAGCAAATGCAGGTAAGCCTCTGCTCCTGCAGTCCTTCTACTGACATGTCACAGCTGTCTGCACTGCAGATGCATGTACTGATTGTAAAAGTCATACACAGCTATCACAATTGCAGATAACATACAACAAGATTCTTGACTAATGTGAGGCATGTCCTGCAGGCCCTCAGTTGACAGGAAACCTTGAAGTGTCAGTGACTACTTTGCCTTGGTTCCGCAATGTGCGTGTCAAAACATTTGGGTCCAATGAAGAAGTCAGAGATGCTGTTCTTGCTTCAGCTTGTATTGTCCCACCACCCTTGCATTTGCCAGCACATGGCTATGCAATGGATGGTGCATTTTCAGACTTTCAAATTCTGAAGGTGGGCAGCCTACCTGTATAAAATGCAGAGAGGTCTTTCAGTACCACAATTGATCAGCGATTGCGAGGTGCACTGTCACAGTTGTTCACATGGGACAGATCAGGATCAGGAAGGAAGGTCACGTGTGCAATGCATGTTGCATTCATGACTGCTCAGGCCTCTTGCGTGCACAGCAGCAGTCTTATGTATGTATGCCAGCTGTGTGTCTAGGACGTTTTCCCAGACATCAAAGGTCAGCAATGCAATGGTGGTGACATGGTGTGTCTCAAGCAGCCTGTGCATAGGTCTTGAGAAGTCTGAAAGCATGCATGCTTGAAACCCATCATCAAGGCATGGTGTGCTTGTGTGTAGGCAATGCTTGTTGGCGGCAACTTTTTGACCATGCACAATGAGGATGCCATCAGTGTTTGCCCCTTCTACATGTCTAGAGCTGATATCAAACCCAGCAGATGGATTCCTCCATGGTATGCTGCAAGCTTGTCTGCTACACACATGGGCTTTTGAGCTGCACGATGTTTGACAGCATCCTCTGAGTCAATGCTTCCGAAGGACTGTCACTGAAGTTGCAGAGTGTTGCAACTCTACTTTGCTTGCATCCAAGCTTTACCAGGTAAACATGCTGCATGACCTGCCATATTTCATGTTGAACAGATGTGCATGACTATCTGAAACCAGTACATTTGGTTAGATGAGGTATTGTTGGACCAAAAATCAAAAACTCCTTTTGGTCTAATCTGAAACACACTCTCAGCCATGTAAACTCGTAGCTAAGATTGGCCTGCTTGTTTTGACAGGTGGGCAGCATACCCTCCAACGCCAGACAAGCTGGACATGCTGTTTGCCTTGGGCTTCACAGACACCTTGACCTGGCTGAAGGACAATGACAAGCTCACAAAGGAGCAGCTGGCTGATCTAGTGCAGCCTGGTCAGATGAATGGTCACACCAATGGTCACATCAATGGTCATGCACACGGTCATGCAAACGGTGATATCAATGGTCAGGCTGCCTCAGATGCAGAGAGTGAGGCATCTGTGGATGAGGAGAAGTCTCTGTGGCGGCAGGTTGTATCACAAACAGCCTGTGAAGCACCGTCATGCGATGAGTCCTTGAAGGAAGCAGTTGTGGGTAAGCTCACGATCAATTGCCATCGCCTGTAGCCTGTGTCACAGATAGAAATGCTGTCCTTTGCGCATATGCTGTTGTCAGCTATGCAGAGCGCCATCAGCTTAAAGGTTGCGCAAACAGGCCTTGCCAGCATACAAAACCCTGTTCATACATTGGTGATGCAACTGTATCCTCTCTGCAATGCACAACTGCTGACTCAGGGAATTGCGCATAGATATTTCCTCTGGCACAGGTGCTTGGGGCATTCTCAGGTCTGGCCTTGGCTACGCTTTGTGGTTTGTTATCTGTTGGGAGCTGTTTTTGTCGTCCTGTGTCAGCTTTGGCAGCCTAGTGGTCACTTTCTTCACATCTCCTGTTGTGGGTGGAGAGAGCTTGAAGCAGTCGCGAGCCCGCTTTGCCAGCCTGTGCAAGAGTTCCACTATCTCATCCTGGGAGCTGCTAAAGACCATCCCTCAGTACACTCCTCAGCACATCCAGGTCAAGGACAAAAAGATAGCCAGAAGCCTTCGAGAGCATTCTTTCTTCTATCGAGTATTCTATTTCCTACTGCACTGACTTGTGGCAAGCATTGATGCTACTGAAGGCAGCTCAATGCCTGAGTCATCGCAAAATAAATTGATTTCATTGCTAGGTAGATGAGGGCATGGTTACTGATATGCAACGTAAATGATTTAACATTGCCCTGCTTGATTATATGACACTGAACGCAGCACTGACTGGTGGCTCACAATGCTTAAGCCACCCAGCATTCTTCGATTTGCTTAATTGTGTAGGCTGCTGCACATGTCCCTGAACATGCTGACCTTGTAACACACGCAACTACTAGCAACTATTAACTCCAACAATGTACAACGTAAACGTCATGGCTCCTGTACAGGTCAACTGTACACAGGTAAAGTGCAGCATGCATCTATCAAAGCTGTACAATTTTTGAGGTTGTGAACAGAGGATCCGGTCTTATTGTTTGCTGATGCACTTTGTGTGTTCAACAAATTGTGTCCTGCAGCTGAACCACGCTTGACCAATAAAGCTACATAGTGTGCGATTGCAAGGCACACATTTGCATAATTTAGGATTGATTTAACCAGCCCGTACTGGCTTGAATTCACACGCTGCCATGCACAACACAAGCAGCGTCTGACCCCTGTTAGTGATCTCATCTGCTGTGCAAATGCCATCATTTAGATTTCATCTTCATCAGAAAACAAATCATCCACTGGCGGAAAGTCACCAGCTGTGACCATGTCTGGCCGCACAAAAGCGCCATATCCATCCAAGCAGTCAAAGTACTGAACACCCTTGACTGTCCCGTTGTTCTTGCCCACAGGCTCATCGTACTGAACCCCTACCCAGTACCCCTTTGGCAGATTCTGACATCTGCCAACATGCCTGTACATCAAACGACACTGTGAGTTGTCACAGCCCAACTGATGGGCCATTGATCTTCGTGTGCTGAGTGCTCACCGTATGAGCCCTCTTTTGCCGCCGGGGTTGACTTCACACCTGCTGCCAGGCTTCAGTGATGCTGCTTCTGACGACATGTAATCATCATCCTCTATCTGCAGTGCAAACCCAGTTCACATGCTCGCGGGAAGTTTAGCATAGCATATGCTGAACAGCATGTACAGGCGTGGTCAGTTGGCACAGCCGTGTTACCTTGGCACTCTGCTTTGGTGCTTGGTACGGGATGCCCTTGCGCATGCACAACTCCTTCTCTGCTGTCCATTCTGGGTCCTCCTGCATTTCATCCGCTACATGAGTAACAGGCAATTCGAAAGACCATGTACACCTTTGACAAGCTCTCAGTAAGTTGCCTACCTTCTGCTTCATCAGCTTATACTGCTTGTATGTGTTCTCCCTCTTTGCATAGTCTTCATCAGACATGACATACTTCTGGACCTTGCTTGTGTCTTCAAGCCAGCCTGCTGCAGATTTGGAGCTGGCATCTGTGTCTATGACATGTATAATGCACCTGTGAAGCAATTGCAGCTGCAGCAGGTGGCTGTGTCATTCAGCTACCTGCTGAGCGAAAACACAAAGATGGCCCGACTAGCGTCCATGTCTGGTCAGGAGCAACTCCAATTGCAGAAAGCTTACCCATCGTAAGGAGAGTAGAAACCCAACAGGCGACTGTCCTCTGACATCTGACTCAGCAGTCTGCCAGTCTCGTCTTTAAGCTGCAACTGCATGCTACCTGGGCTGCTGCCTGTATGACTCATAAGCTTCTGCTTAACAGATCCCACGCTCATCTGCACGTGTCTGTCAATGTCATCCCATGATATGCCAGCTAGAGAGCTGAAGGTTGGTGTGTGCTCACGTGAAGATCCAGCCTGATCTCCATAAAATGCGCTTTCAGGTTGCTATGTGTAACTTGCAGCCGAACCGTGCTGTCAGCCTGGTTTTGGCTGCTGGGACCTTTGACATAGTCCTTCAAGGACTGTATGTCTGCTTGACTGATCATAGTGCCAGTAGCTCTTATGTGCAAACACCCCGAATGGCCCGCGTCAACCACAAAGCTCCATCTTGTATGACACACCTTCAGATCACGTTGTGGGTATTGTTGCAGATAAACAAGCCGCAATGCTCGCGGGAAATTAACCAAAGTGGTAAAGTCACAATGTGCAATGTGGGAATCTAACACAGGCCTGAAACTGCCGCAATAGTGCAGAGCTGGATTCCTGAAGCCAAGACCTTAAACGCTCACAACCTTCCTGCCAGCCTTCGCACTCACTCGACTTCCTTGTTTGTATAACACTGATTCTGCAGCATGACAACCCCTCCAGGTGAGGCTGCCGTTTTACTCCAGTGATCTAAGACATACATGGCTTTTGAAGCTTAACCTTGCTGCTGCTGCAGGTGGCTCTCGTCTCGCTGAAGACCTGCCTGAAGATCTGTTTGGTCCCACCCTTGCTCCGCAGTGGAGTCATGATGGCAAAGGAGTTGCTTTGCTGGTAAGCCCTGCCAGTGTGCATTCTAACTTGTTGCCGTGCTTCTTGTTTGGTTCCGGACGCACGTTGACTTGCTTGTGTGTGTAATCGCAGGAAGGAGGCCGTACTCCACAAGCAAAGTCTCGACAGGCTGAGGACAGACCCTGGCGTGGTCAGGATGACAAAGGTGGGGATAGCTGGACGGGCGGCGGTGGAGGTCTGCAAGGATTGAGGGCCCCAATAGATGCTGCTGTGCGACCTCGATGGAGAGAAGACGAGCGACAAATTGGACCTCGTCGACCTGATGCCAGGTGAGAGTTTTTCCTGAAAGGTGCTATTGCCCCTGTGCAGGCTTGAGTATGGAAAGCTGACTGCATAATTGTGGTTTCAGGTGGGGTGTAGCTGAGCACGATGGTGTACGTCGGGCTGACAATGGTCCTCAACGCCCTCTAGCAGATATTCCAGCACTAGGTATGGAATACTGCTTGGCTGACATTGATGCTCATAACGTGCACGCCAGGCTGAGCAGTAAGTCGCAGTGTGCTCAGTAGTATTCAGGGCTGTGACACTGTATGGTGCTGTACGTCTTGAGCCTGTGCAATGTTGCAGTCTCACCCATGTGGTTTGTTTGGTGTACAAAAACGCCCAAGTGGCAGGATCACTTTGACAACCCAATGCTGATATTCTGCATTGGTTGGTGTACACCCGCATGGCAGAAATTACTGCATGTGCAAATCTCAAAGGATGACATGATTGCAGCTGGCAGTCCTGTGGAAAGATGGGGTGGCGACGCTGGCAGAGGCAGAGGACGGGGTCCCCCTGGTCCCATCCCTCCCCGATGGGGGGCTCCTGGCCCAGAGCGTCATCAACACCCTGATAGGTGGGGTGGTCCCATTGCTCCTGAGACTAGGCCACGTGAGGCAAGAGACAAGTGGGAGAAATGGGGAGGCTTTGAAGGCAAGCCCCTTGGTGCCAACAGTTACTGTGGTTCGGCAATTGCTGGCTTTATGCTCGTGGCTCAAGTTGCATGGGGGCATGTTTGCTTGGGATGTGCTCTGTCTCTGGCCCATTGTGAGTGTGTTCTGCTACCCCAATGTGGGTGTGTTCTACAAGCATCTGGCATGCTTTTGCAGGGGGTCCAAAGGAGCCGCACATGCCTCATGATGACAAATGGCGCCCTCCACATGGTCAGTCCCACATTGTCAAGCACTGTGTCAAACCAACTGACAGACCTTCAGTCTGCCTTGGCTTTAGCTCTGATGTGACAGGACATGCCATGCAGTGCAATTTGTGCCTTGTTGATTGCTGTGACAGCTGAAATCCAATAAGAGTCCTGCTCACCAATGATGGATCCTGCACCTGCAGCTACATTCTTGTCATTAACATCAAAATCTGCATAGAGGTTGCTCAATGCTCAGTCGCTCACTATTAACCTTGTTCATGCAGCTGGCTTTGGTCACAGTCCTGGCGCCGGGCCACGTGATGTCCCTAGCTTTGGCCCTCCTGGTGGGCATGCCTTTATGGAACCCAGGGGTGACCCTGTGCCAGCTGGCCGAGGCAGAGGCTTTGCCATCGGGCGTGGTCGATCCATACCAGGTAGCACATCTCAGGGCCTTTGTCTGCTACCCGGGTTCGCATTATCACAGATGCTGTGACATCAACAACATATACTGTACGCAATTGCACCTGTCTGCAGCCATGCATGGAAATCATAGAAACAGGTGGTATCAAGCATTCCTGAGGCTGCTATCAAGAAAATGCAGCGTAAATATATAGGGTGTGTTGTCATGTTACAGGGCCTGCTCATGCTCCTGGTGCTGACAACAGATGGGGTGCTCACCATCCACACCCACCTGTAGTTGGTGATGACTCATATGCAGTAGGCAGGCAGCCCTCCAAGCATGATCCATCTCAATCCCTGGGCAGCAAGGCTAAGTATCCCAGCAGCAAGATGCTTGCTGTTTTCAGCCAGCTCGAGGCCAAGCATGCTCTAGCACTGCCAGCAGGAGTCAACAGGGACGAGCCCTCGCTGTTTGCTGTCAGCGGTCAGCCAACAGTGATGGAGGTTTTACATGGCAACCACAACAAACTTCCTGAAGGAGATAGACTCTCTGCACCTGACACACCAGCTCAGCCGGCTCAAACTCCTTCTGCTGATTCCAAGCTGCCACCTGCTCAGAAGGCAGCAAACACTGCCTCTGCTGAAACACATTCACGTCCCCAGTCAGCTCATCAGCAGCAGTCCAGTGCTGCAAGCCCCACACCCTCTACTTCAATTGCACAGGGAGCAGCAGACTCCCAGCAGCCAACAGCATCCCCATTTGCGACAGCAGCAGTAGCAGCAGGCAGCAGTGCAAGTGCTGCCCATGAACCTTCCATATCAAGTGAGCATGTCCAGGACGCTTGGGTGTACAGGGATCCCAACTGGCAGGTTCAGGGTCCATTCAGCAAGGCAGACATCCTGGACTGGTTTGAGGGAGGATTCTTTCCTGCTGACTTACCTATCAGGCATGCCAGCAACCCCCAAGCAGACTTCAAGCCCCTGGCCGCTCAGATCAAGGTATGGGCTGCAGCTGCACCACCTGGCTTTGCCAGGCAGGAGCCTCAGCCCAGCATGCCTGCTTCCACTCAGCCAGCCACACCTGCACAGCAGCCTCCTGTTGAGCAGCAACCCCTCAGGAACGCTGCCTCTGGCCATCAGCAGCAGCAACAGCAGCAGCCACAGTCTCAGGCGGACATCAACAGAACTTACACACTTACCACAGCAGGCTCAAACTCCGCTTCATACATGGGTCCCAACAGTGCCAGCAGTGCAAGGCTGGATGAACTAGAGACTGGCTCCAACAGAACATCAGTACCTGAGCCTGCTCGCCCTGCTGCAGAGCCTGTAGGCATGGACCTCATTCATATGCTGACCAGGGGGCATTCTGGTGCAAGCACTTCCCAGCCAACCCCAGGCCAAGACCCACTTGCTCAGTTCACAGGCCTGCAGCAGGGGCTGTCTGCTGCAGCCCCCTGGGGTCACCAGGCTCAGACTGGCAATGCAGCCTCAGGGCCCTTTGACAACAGCAACCCAATCCTGGGACCTGTTGGCTCTGGCTTAGCGCCTCACGACCCTTTTGCCAGCAGGCCATTCAACCAGCCCATGCGGCATGATCCACCTCAGCAGCATGCATTGCCTGCTTTCCTGACTTCTGCCTCCAATCATGCTGCAGACCGGTCACACTCTGTGTTCTCACAACCATTTGCTTCCCACCCACAAGCCAGTCTGGACCACCTCAACCATGGCGCAGCTGGGCTGGGCATGCAGCCTCAGCAGCAGCAACAGCAGCACCAGCAAACCTCTCTCTGGGTGAGTTGTTTTGTCTGATAAGTGCATGCAGTTCACACACCTGGTCTAGAAACAACTTGTGCATGAGCAAGAACTTCTGCAGATGGTGTTGCTGATGTTTGCAACCCATACTTGACAACAGCATGTCACCCACAAAACAGTCTGCTGCACTGATGTGTTACCATGATGGCGCAATGACCCAATTCCCTGCATTCCTCTGTGCAAAATGATGTACTTTGTGTTTTGTTTCAGGGTGGGCAGCAGCATGCACAGAGCACTGCACAGCTCTTTGGTGGCCTGAAGAGGCCTGAGCAGCAGCAGCAGCAGCAACCTCAACAGCCTCAGCAGGGTGCCCTGTCAGATTTCCAGAGGCTGCTCCAGCAGGCTTTGCCACAGCAGCAACATCAGCCACTGTCCAGCCCCCTCCAGGCCTCACACCCCACCAGCAAGGCTCCAGAATCACCTGGTGCCCCACCCCACCCTCCTGCTGTGTTGCAGCCTGTCCAACAGGAACCTGAGCCAGTCGCTGCGCCACCCAAGCGCAAGGTAGCTGCACCGAAGAAGGCAGCCCCTGGCCCGACCCCCCAGCCAGCTGCTGCCCCCACCCCTGCATGGGCAATGCCTGAGCAGGCTCCCCCATCTCTGGCAGGGGTGCAGCTTGAGCAGCAGCAGCAGCAGCGGCAGCAGGAGCAGCAGCAGTTGCCTGACTGGGGTCTGCCATCTGAGGCCCCTGCTAGCCCCAAAAAGGCTGAGACAAAGGCTCCATGGGGCGCAGCAAAGCCGCCTGTGCCAGGTGGGCTATGTCTTGTCTCAATTGCTGCATCCCGGCCCGCCTGAGACATCTAGGACTGCTTGCTAGTGCTGTCAGTCAATGGCGATCTGGTCTGCAATGATGCACCTACATCCCAGCCCTGAATAAGAACAGAGTGATCAGGATTTTTAGTGTGCAACTTGGCAGTGTACCATGAGTCCAATGAAATTCGTGATCAAGAAAAACCCACTCACCTTTCTGACGGTAAGTAACGTGAGTGTGCGGTGTGCAGCTGGAGGCAACCTGCATGACATCTTGAGGGAGGAGGAGGCTAAGGCTGCAGCTGCCCGGGCTGCACAGCCTGCCAGCACTGATGTCAAGACTGCTGCTCCTGGTGCCAACCGTGCTAGTGGATGGGCACGTGTTGCAGCATCCCCAATAGCTTCCAGAGGTATATATACATCACAGCTCCAGTTTGCTTTGCTTTGCTTTCATTTCTCAATCTAGCTTACAATCTGTGTCATGTGTGCTTTTGCATTATAGTATCTCAGCACATCTGCAATATACCCAAAGAATGCAAAGATTTCTTTGATAATCAAGTGCAACATGATAAGTTTGTTGGGTACACAGCTAGGAGATTACACACTTGATTGTTTTCTTTGTCATACTGACACATCATGTCTTGGCTTTGTCAGTAATAAAGTAAGGCAATAATCCTTACATTCCCATACACCCACATACACTGGGACTAGATGTGCAATAGGTTTCGGTGTTTGCGGTCTAGAGAAGAACGCTGTGTAGGGTTCAGGCGGGCAATCTTATGCTTTGCACTCCAGCTACAGTACCTGAACACTGCTGTTTAGGGTTCAATCAACGTGAGCCTAAAAGATCGAACATGGGCTTGTTAGTATTGTGGTCTGCCTCAGCGTTCATGCAGAAGCTTACACATTTGCACTGCATGAATGCCAAAGACGCTAGTCTGCAATGTTCTGTGTAAACACACTATTTTTACAAGTGCAAATGCAAAGAGGGTTGTTGTGTGCCTGTGAGTGGCATGCGTCGACCATGGCACAGATTGCTTCATACTTGTTTCACTTTCTGCTTCCAGGTCATGTGCAAACTTTGAAGGAGATCCAGGAAGAGGAAGAGCGCGCACGCAGGAGTGAGGCCAGACAGCAGCAAACTCAGCAGCAGCAGCAGCAGCAGCCTGATCAGGCTCAGGGAGGCTTCTCTCTCAGGTATGTCACAGACTTGCATGGCCTGCAACTTCTTATTTGCACTGAGCTGAGGCAGATCTGTCTGGTTGTGTGGGAGCACTTTCAAGAGCTCATGTGCCTGAGCCTGGTTGCTACTTACTTGACAGCACGTGCACATGCATTTTAGCCCTACCCTGCGTCAAGTACACCAGCATCCTGCACCTTTGCTCCTGGTAGGCATGCCGTTTGCTTGACACCTGTTCAGTGAAGGCTCGCTCCTGCGCTGGCCTATGCATGAAGGTGTTCCAGGAGGTTTTCTCAAGTGTAAATGCTTGTAGTCATGTCTGTGATGCCTTGCCTGCAGGGACAGCTTTGTGGGGGAGGCCCAGGCATTGGTGGCCCCCAAGATGGCCCCCTGGGCGGCTGCTGCAGGCAGGCACCAGGAGGAGTCTGCCTCAGACCTGGAGGGTGGAGACT
>JAABUK010004032.1_pt1 | contig 24338 bp, 32 predicted proteins | sample 5559141 | NCBI WGS metagenome assembly JAABUK01 (sample SAMN10711869, study PRJNA513367) | rock metagenome | isolation source: Antarctica rocks | place: Antarctica: Victoria Land, Pudding Butte nord | collected 2016-01-03
CAGTGACCCACACTCTCTCCCTTCCATCATCCTCCTTCACATCGCGACAAAGCTCGGCAACGACGAGATTGATGACTAGATTCTCGACCATCCTCTCATAAGCCGCTTTTTCCTCTTCGGCCGCGCGATTCGGGAAGGCAGTGGTGAGGGCCCATTGCATATTGAGCCAGTTGAGGATATTGCTTCGGTGAGTGAGGGAGAGAGAGGCTGAGGGAATGTGAGACATCGATTCCAATGCCTGAGAAAAAAAGGGATCAGCTGGGCGATAGCTACAAGTGTGAGGGTACTTGGAGGATGAGCCGCCGAAACGGAGTGTCGAGGGAGCTTTGGTACGAGGTTGCAAGGAGGTCAAAAGTACGACGTCTGCGTAATATTCTCCAGTCCTGCGACTTCGTATCAGTGCCTCGAAGTCGCCGCTCAAAGAGTCATGTGACTGACCGCATCACTCCTCACCCCATCCCGGAGAAGCCGAATGATCCAGCCTCTCTCCTTCTTGAACCCGTCTCCACTCGCATAGAGCATCGAGTACAACATCGGAACATCAAACAGATCCAAAGTCGGCCGCTGGAACAGAAACCTGCTCGCTAAGGGGTACAGATAGTGAGAAGGCGACGCCAGAGCGCGGAGGGTGTGGGCGAGGAAGAGGGTCGTGAGGGTTGGAAGCCGGATCGAGGGCGTTGTAATTGCATGTTGCAGTAGTCGGAGGATATAGACGAGCTGATCCCGTTCTTGGAAAGGTGTCGTCTTCGCGATCCGTCAGTTCGATGATCATAGTCGGAGCTGGTGGACTCACCGAGATTAATCCTGTTGTCTTAGCGAGCACCCTTCTACCGAGAGCTCGCATAGCCGCATCTCGGGAAGCCAAACTGCATATTGCTAGACCGAGGAGATTCGAGCGGAGTACCTGCACCCAGTCCAAGCCAGTAAGGTGCTCATCCAGTACCGCTACAAATAGAGGCAGGATGAAAGCCGGATCGTAGAACCCTTCACCTGCTCCATCGGTGGGACCATCCGAGAGGAGCGCCCGGCGCATAGAAAAGGCGATGCAGGTTGCGAACACCTTTCCGGCGGCAAGCGACATCATCGCATCCAGAGCTCTTTGGACTCCGATGACGCCGCTTGCCGACCAAGATTTCAGGAGCGATGCGGTCGAGAGCGTCCGATGCGATTCAAACAGCTGGAATAACGAGAGTATCTGCTTGTCTGGGATGGACATGGTACCGCGGTAGAGCGGAAGGAGCCGCGACAGGAAGGTGGGTTGGCAGGAAGCCCATGGCGAGGCTCGGAAAAGAGCTTGAATGAGGTTGATTATCGATGATCGATTTGGTGATGATCCGATCGTCGCATTCGAGAAGAGGAGTTGGAGTTTTTGTCGGACGAAACTTGCCTATACATCATCAGCGAGGGGCGGAGTCAAGTGCGGATAACCTACTCCGAAGGTGCATCGCGAGGAAAGCAAAGCGGCGACTTCAGTTGCTTCAGCGACGGAAAGCCTCTCTTGGATGACAGCGGTGATGACAGCCTCTGCAAGGTTAAGATCCACTTCGAGCGTAGGCGACGCTCGGATGGTAATAACTGCTGGTTAGTCAGCGGAAGTCTGATGCTTCGCGGTATTTGCTCACAGAGATGCCGGATTAGTTTTAGCTGGTCGTCAGACGGCGTGGCGTCGCTCGAAAGCGCACGCACAGCCCAACGTAGCCCAGTGTTTATGAGGTGTAGCAAAGCTGGCGAGATCTTCGAGATCTCGGCCTGGGCTACAGACTCGCCAAATTTCGCAACGGGCAGACCGTATCCATTGAGCGCTAGAGTGGAGATCGCCTGCACAACCGTCGCGGAATTGATGAGAGAAATCTGTCGAAGGATCCGGCGGGCATGACATTGAATCCGTATCGTTAAGGAGGCATCGAGCAAAGCTCCAAATGCGACTGACGCAGCTTTCGGGGCTATCTCCTCGAGACTAAGGGCACCATTGAGATCCAATAAAAGCCCGATACATGGCAAGAGGCGGGAGTCTTGCAGCTGGATAGCTCCCTGGTTGAGCAGATTACCGAGTGACTTCGCAGTCCGGTGTAAAGCGGAGACGAGCGCCTCTAACAGGTCGAAAGCCTCATCGGAACCTATCCCGACGAGATTCTGCAAGGTATCAGAGGGAATTAATATCTCCTGAATCTTCGATCCATGGTTCGCATGGTCTCGTTCATGAAGTCGATCCCGGAGCAGAACGGTGAATGGTGAGATGACCCCGAGGGGAAGGAAGCGGTGGAGTTGTTCGAGCGCAACGGCTGGGTCTTGAGTAGCGATGATGATGGCCGATATCGTGCTTGCAACCTGATCTGGCAGAGAAATCGACAGGAGACGAGCGCTTTTGCTGAGAAAGCAAAAGGTCTGCGCCGCTTGGGACAAGTCGAGAAAGCCAGTCCATGGTTTAAGAATGGCGAGAAACTGCTTGCATTTAGCTGTGTATCACTCAGACATCATCTCGAAGCCCACCTGCACCACGTCACCCCTTTTGGCCTTCTTACTCGAAATACTCTTGTCGATGATCTGGCGGACGTATCCTTCCGCCAAAGACCGATCGCCTGTATCGCCGCCACGCAGAATTGCGACAATGCGTCCGAGCACTTGAGGGCTTTCAGCGCACCGCCTTTACGTAGCAAGAAGCAATCCTACCGTTCCGGAAATCATCCCCCTTGACGGTAGTTAGCATCGCCCGCAAGGTGTCCCCATCGAAAACGGAGTCTCGAAGTCTCGCTGCGAGGACTTTGTCCTTGACGTGTATCAGGGATCGTTCGATAATACGCAAGAGCGTTCGAATTCTATCCGTATTGGAAGCGGATGAGAGCAGATGGACACAGAAGCAACCCATTCGGTTCGCCGCAGAATCAGGGGCTTTATCGATGAGCTCCTGTATCTCCCCAAACTGCTGATCGGGGGTACTGGTGATGAGTAGCCCTAGAATGATCCGCTCGAAGGACGACCTGATCCACTCCCTAAAACATATGAGCGTTGCATCAATTTTGAATACGACTACTCGCCTCTCGTCCACCAACTCGGGCGCCGCCTTATTATCTACAAACACCTTAGATCCGCCTGAAAACGGGGGGAATTTGCGGACCTTCGCCATCGACCTCCATACCCTCCACGCTCCCAAAGACCGTATGTAATTCATCTCTGATTCCCTTCAGGACCGCTCGTAGCCCAGTCCGGGATTGTCCCTTCTCCTTCGCCGCATCCAGCGTCCCCCTCAACCGTCCCACCACCGCCTCCAAGAATTTTCCATCCCTCATCTTCCCGCTCAACCCCAACATCGCACGTCTCAACCAGCACATCACCACTCCCGCCGCGTCAGTACTGATCAGTTCCCCCAGTATCTTCGCGTTGAGCTGCTCAAGCACCGTCATGATTACAGGGCAGACCATCTCGTGCGGCTTTGAGGGTGAGAAATAGTCGGGGACCAAGGGCATGCTGTCGTCGATGTATCGGTAAGGCGTCTTGATGGCTCGGCGGAAACAATCGTCAAGGAAGGAGAGGAGGTAGATCTGTTGTGTGAGAAGAGTGGCGCGGGAAGCTAGATCGGCGTCTTGTGAGAGTCGAGGGAGGGCGGAAAGCCAGATGTCGAGCTCGCCTTGATCGTGGTCGAAAAGGATTGAGGAGAGGAGAAGGCGGTGAAGGAGTGCGGTAGTCATTGTCTGGGTGATGGGATGAGGGGTGGTCAGGTGAAGTAGAAGAATGTGGTAGAGATAGGTGTATTGCGAGCCGGCTATTCCCTCGTCAGGCTTGACTGGAATCTTCCATGTAGAGCGACATACCTGCTTTGCCGGACCAGTTCCATTCCCTCACTTGGCTAAGTAAGCTGAGCACATGTGCCTGGCTCAAAGCCTCGAAACCGATCACATCCCCTCGAGCATGCCCAAACCCTCCTCCCATCCCGGCAGTGCCGACGGTCCCGACCGACCGGACACTACCAGTGTCGCTGATCACGCTTCCCGCTCGAGCTTCCCGCCATTCCCGCCGCTCAGCTTTTGCGGATGATGCTGAAACGAGGAGCTTGCCGATATCGAACTTCACTTCGCTGGGGATGCTTGGCAAAGCTCGGTAATAGAGCTCGAATAGTCGTAAAGCGGATTCGGTGAGCATCGTTGACTTTGCTAGGAGCGCTTGATCAGGTTCGTCCGCAGAGTCCGGGTTGACCCGAGCCAGAGTTGCGGACTTTTGAGCGAAAGCGATGACAACGAGGACATCGGGTACACGTTTGCGGCATTCCATTTCCAGCTCACGGCTTCGTCTTGCCCATGGACTCTCGGCTGAGCTACCGGGTTCCGCTTCGAGCTCGGCCTCGATATCTCGGAAGAGCTTTTGTACAAGCTCGAGTTTCTCCAGTGCTCGAGCGAGAGTGAGGGCCGTCACATGCTGGACCAGCCCGTCTGAGTGCTGAAGACCCTTTGTGAGGTGCAGGTTCGTCAGGGGCGAAGGAAGGACGGATTCGACGATCGTCGATACGGAAGGCGGGTTTGAGCGAAATGGCGAAGGATCGCTGTCAGTAGCGCCGGGGAGGGTATGCTGGAAAGTCGCTTTGGCCGGAGGAGGAAGGGATATGATCCGCCCAAGATGAGCCATCGTAGCCATCCACTGAGCGTTGAGTCGCGGATTCAGTGACAGACCAGAGTGGGGCCAGTACCTGGTCAAGCGTCAGTCTCGGCCGCCGATGAGAAAGATGACGAATGGCCTACCCTGCAACGATCTCAGGACAGGCTTGCAATACCTTAAGCATCCACTCCGCAATCCGCCCTTTATCATCGATCGCCTTCAACCCCATTCGACGAACGACATTTGAGAGTATCCGATTATGCAGTCCGTTCTTGAACCTGTTGCCTCGCCCATCGCCCATGCCCCTCTTCTCCGCTTCCTCTCCAGCTTCGTCGTCCATGCCTAAAGCATTATCTTTCTCCCGCCGAGGATACCACCCTTCATCCGGAAAGCAGACGCCTTGTCCAGGTGTGGCGGTAACACCCTCTAGGAAGGCCATGACCATGTCGGAAACCGTCCTTCCCGTTGTTGGTTCCAGGTCATCCCGACTGAGCAGTCCAAGGAGATTCTCTATCGAAGTCTCATTGAGCAGCGAAAGGGCTGTGCGACGGCCTATACCGGATGATGGAGCTGTTATAGCAGACCAGAGCGCGCTCAGGACTCGATGAACGGTAATGGGTGGATCGGAATGGAGATTGGCGTAGACGTCTGGAAGGAGTTGCTTGGCGTGGGCTTGGAAGGCGGATGTGGAGACGATGGGGAGGATAAGCTGTAGGCATAGATGTCGGATGTCTTTGATTCTCTCAGCTTTAATCGAACGAAGAACGTTGTGATCTCACCGGGTTTGTCTAGAGGATCTTTGTCGGGGTACTCGGCAGATCCATCCTTATTCCTCCGCCGCATCGCCAAGACCTTTCCGAGTCCCCTGACACTCCCACCTTCCACCAATACGGCCCATAGGCCCAATGCTAGACGTCCGCTTGATGAGGTTGACGGTTTTGGAAGGTCTACGTGCACCGCTGCGGCTGCGAGCTGGAGACCGAAGAGAATTTGTTCTCGTTTGCCAGAGGTGATGAAGCGGTTGAGCTGGGACGCGAGTCATTAGCTCACCTCCGTATACTCGGGTTACAAGAGAGCACAGGAGGAATCTGAAAGGGGAATCTGAAAAGTTGATTGAACTACTCACAAGATCAGAATAGGGCTCAGTCGGGGAGATGAGCTTCTTCACGAGCCCAATCAAGGATGTCCGAAAGAACGGCAGCGGTGTTAGGACCTGTATGATATGCGCGAGGAGGGCGACGGCGGCCTCGGCTTGTCTTTCTTCCCGGATCTGCCTGAATATCAGCTTTTTCTCCCGTTAGGAGTTCGTATGGAACTCCTAACGTACCTGAGCAGCCTCTTTCCACGCACTGAATACCTCGTCGCAAGTTGGAGAGACATCGAGGTAGTGCTCCAGAATGACGACTGTAGGGTGATTGATCGGAAGTGGCATTTCCGAATAGAGCGTGAGTATCTGCTGGTTCAAGGCGACCAAAGCTGATAATTGGTCATGACTCCGATAATTCGCAACTGTGAGGATTCCTACATTGCCTGTTCCCGGAAGCGAGAGCACCCTTAACGGACTTCCCGGAGGTGAAGGTCCGGGACCCCACGGAAGGCTTGGCGACGACATCAGCATGCCAAATTCCTCTCTCAGGCTCCCGCGGTCGCTTCTGCCCCATGTCCGTCGACCTATAGTCCGCTCGCCGATGTCAGAATGTGCTGCTTCGGTATTCCGAACATTTCGTTTCATCAAAAATCCATTCCAGGCACGGGTATCATCACGTGACATCATAAATCGATTTTTCACGTGGATTCGTGCCTTTTCCCGGCGCCAAAACCCCATCCATTAGAAACTTTCAAGCCATCTCGGACGATCCGACCCCATCTCGCCCATCTCACCCATGCTGCAAACTCGGATGCAGATCTTTTGCCTTGGATTGCTGACTCACTTTACTCTCTCACTACTGAACGCTTAGAGCTACGGCTAATAATTCCCTCACCGTCTAGGACAAGCGGATCTTGACGCTCAAAAGGCGAAACCGCCATGCCGCACCACATCATCTCCCCCACACCTTCCCAACAAGGCCTCGGCATCACCTACTCCACACTCTCCCCTTCCCCCGCTCCCTCTCAATCATCTACCCCACCACGCTTCACGGGTTTAGGAGCCGGAGCTCGGTCATCCCCCACTCGTCCATCCTTCATACGTGGTACCCAACAGCTTTTCCAACCTACATTCTCCTTACGCGCCACACATACCAGCAATACCTCCGTCAAGGGTTTCACCACTTTCTCCGCCATCCCTCCCAGTCCTATGGGACCTCGATCACCCGCGCGCCTTCCTTTGCCATTAAGCAGTACAGTTACGAGCGAGTCGGAGCATATCCCTGAGTTCCTAGAACACAGGGAGGATCGAAGATTGCCATCCAGGAGAGGATCGGTGGCGTCGAACGCGACCAGCACGAGTCGGACACCGAAGAAATCAAAGAGCTCTGAGCTGCTGGGGAGATTCCCAAAGAACGATACTGTCAGCGGAGGGCGCTACATCCCGCTTTCCGGTGAGGAGGATCCCAATCCCGAGACGGCCGAGGCCTCATCATCGTCGAGTCCTCGACAGGTGCAATCACGGTCGAGGAGTACCACCATCTCCACCTCCGCCGCGACGCCCTCGCAATCCCAGGCTGCCTCTCTCGGGCCGTCACCAAGCTCCGATTCGCACGCTTTCGCTCCCGGGTCGTTCCCGATGCCTCCGACTCATCCCCCTATGAATACTAGAACTCAGTCAGACCCCGCAGGCGAACAGTCCCATCATTACCAAGCAGCTCCGCAGCCTCGTGGGATGTCACGATCCTTCTCCCAGCCGCTCAACCTACAACCTCTACCCGAAGCCGACGACGAGAGCAGCCGATACGCTCGCAGGTCACAGCACAGCGCACCGAACCGCATCTCGGACCCGGCCACGGGCATCCACAGCAGGAACGCCGTTCTCTTATCCGCCGAAGCGGGCGGCATGATGTTGGCCTTCTCCCCGTCTGGCGATGGGGTATGGCGGGAGGGCGAAATGATCGTTGGCGGCGGAACAGGACTTATACCCACCCCGGCCACTCATCAGGCGGAACAGATGAGTCGGAAAGGATACAGTCAGGAGGACTTGGGAGCTCGACTTTGGTCGGAATCGACGATGTCACCGCCTCAAAGACCCGGTGCCCTCGGACATCGGGGGAGGAGCTTGTCGGATGGCGTCATGCTCGTTCGTCAGGGAACACTCTTCCACCCAGCTTCGTCGAGCCAGCGCGCCTCAGCCGAGCTGGGGGTGATGCTTGGCGGGCAGAGATGGATGCGATCTGCCCCGAGCAAATTGCTGCCACCGCCTGATTTGGAGGGCTGGCAAGTGGCAGGAGGGCTCGAGACGGAGAAGGTTAGGCTGGAAGCGAGCAAGAAGAGGAGAGCCAGGGTTGAGGTGGGTGTGGTCTTGGAACGGGAGTGTGTCGTGGAGGGTGGAGAGATCAGGGGCAGGATGGAGGTGAGAGTGACGGGAGGAAAGCGAGGTGAGGGTCTGCGAGTCGGGGGCGGGAAGGTCCGAGTTGTAGGCTTCGAAGGTGCGTATCCCTCCTAAGAGGACGAATGGCAAGACTGATTTCGGGCAGAGCTCTCTCCTACAGCCCGCCACATATTCTACCATCACCCTCACCCTCTCCCGCTCTTCACCAACCAGCCCCATCTCTCCGGTCTCCGATCCTCCCTATTCGCCTCCGATCCCGACTCAGAAGGATACCGTCTCGCCACCGAAGGCGTCCACAACATCCCTTTCCGTGTGCGACTACCCCTCAGAGGCGGCGCGAAAGGCAGCTACACCTCTTCCGGTGGGAAAGGGCCGAGCGTGCGCTATGTCGTCGTGGGGTCTATCAAGATCCACGTACCTGGAACTGGCAAGAGGTCGATAGCCCATTTTTATCGGTCGATCGTGGTGCTGCCGTACCTCAATCCGGAGGTCGTCCTGGCGCCGGGCAGGGAGACGGTCGAGGGGTATGTGGAGAAGGGATGGAGCTGGAGTTTGGGTGGAGAAAAGGGCAAGGTCCAGTTGAGAATCGCGCTTGGGAGGAGGATGTGGGTCAGCGGACAGAGGATGTGGTGCGAGGTCGGGATATGGAATGACTCGTCCAGAAAGGTTGGGCAGCATACCTTGTACACCGCGCCGGTACTGATTCTTACCGCAGATCAAGACGCTCAACCTCGCCCTCCTGCAGACGGTTCAGACCTTCAACCCTCAACCGCTTCTTGACACCACAGACTTCCGCACCCACCTGGTACGGAATCGAACCTCGATGAAAAGTCTCAATGCGCCTGAACCTGCCACACCCGATGCCGATGCGTGCCAGACGAATACGCAGAGGCGAAAGGTTAGCGAGGAGGTGCTCGAGGCGGACTTTACCGAGCACGGTGTGGGTCGAGTCACTGGGAAGGGGTGGTGGACGGGAGTGGAAGCTGGAGAGAGAGGACAGTGGGATTTGTCGCTCCAGATTCCCGTAAGCTCATCCTGGCCGGACGCAATGAATGGACACACTGACCGGGTTCAGTCGGGAATGATCTCGATCAGACGGACTCGGTTGATCGAGGTGCTTTACACCCTGCGAGTGACAGTGAACAGCTCAATATACGTGGACGTCCCCGTTGATCTGATCAATTTCCTGTCCATCGACCCCCCGCCAATGCCTGGTTTTGGGATGCGCATGTCATATCCGCCAATGCAACAGAACATCACCAATCCAGGGGTTTATGAGCGTCCACAAGCGAATCGAATGCCAAGCGACGAGAGTTTAACGAGCTCCGGCAATCCTGCCAAGGCGAGCTCGACGACACTGCATCTCGATGCTCTGCTGCAAGCAGGACGCGCCAGAGCTGAGGCGGACGGACAAGGCGAGGCCGCGCAAGCACATGCTCGTCCCCTCTCGATGGGAAGTCAGTACACCATGGAGAGGATCAATCGGTCGAGCGAAGCAATTGCCGTACAACCCGGGGCAGACGATCAGATGAAGCCTCCAGTCCGACCGAAAGGCGCCCGAATGATGTCCTACCTCTCGACAAAATCCCAGTCAGATGCGTCTTCTTTCGAAGGCGACGAGCAGGACAAAGCGCTCCTAGCTATAAGCCGCGCACAGGGGCGACAGAAGTCCCTAGCAGCCATCAATCGCGCGATGGATCGAGCTGCCGCTGCTGAGGTGGAGGAGATCGACCTTCTCAGTCCCAATAGAGAATCGGTCCATGGTGATTACTTCCCTGCGCAGACACCTGTGGAGGAGTCGTACAAGATTATGGGCGATAACCCAACTTTCGCGGCGGAGGCGGAACATCAGACGCCGATGCCAGTTCTTCGAGCGGAGATTATGCCGGATCAAGAAGCCTTGGACGATGGAGTCAGAGCGCATGAGGTCATTGTGGAGGTACCGGGGGAAGAGGAAGAGGAAGAGGAAGAGGAAGAGCAAAGACCGGTTGACCAGGAGACAAAGGCCGATCAGGGATCCTTCAGCGAAGAAGATGATGGCTTGGGCAACGAGACGATCTTGGAAGATCTGGTCGGCCAGCATGGCACCGATGGCTCGCCGGGCGACAGCGATGTCCTGACCGGCGAGTTTGGAGGGTATGATTACGCCGACGAGGTAGAATATGGGGACGAGACCGGATCGATCAAGCCCAAGCGGGTTTCTCTCCCGATCCATCTACCTTCACTCGACATCGACCCTCGACTGAGCTTCTCGACCCTCGATCTAGATCGTCAACAGCATATCGCCCAGACGGGGTCCATCAGTGGAAGCTTCGCGACAGACTACGAGAGTGAGGAGGGAAAGGTGTACGAGGCGACCAAGCGGAACGTCTCGGTTCGATTACCGCCGCTCATCCTACCCTTTGACGCGGTCAAGCTGGCTCCAGGAAGTCTGGCCGTCCCTCAAGGTGGACCTAGGCGATCATGTCATACACCAATCCCGACACGGGAGACTGGGTCGATCAGTAGCCGGGGTGATGGTGTTAGAAGAGGATCCGCGCCGATAATACACCCTCTCCGACAAGGAATGCGCCGAGAATCGACCAATCCACCTGTCCCTTCCCCTCTAAGGCCGGTTGAAGAGGCTCTACAGGCTCGAGTCATCCCAAAGAAGTCGTCATTCTCATTCGCCACGCCCGGCTCACCCCTACGCGTACGAGAGGCTTCAGAGTCTCCAAGCAAAGCATCCAGCAAAGCACCACTGGCTACATCTGAGGGCATTTCGCCGCGCTCCGCGATTTCTGTCACGCTGCTGAACCCGCCCTCACCGGCTGGGGAGAAGATGGTCCGTCAGCCATCAGGCAACAGTCAGCTCCGCAACCAGGTCTCGGTTCGGGCTCCCTCAAACGGTGGATCAGATGGAGAAGGCGGACCACCTGGCCTTGCAGCGTCGGTCGCGTCAGACTCTGCTTCTTCCGATGGCCAAGACCTGGAATCACCTCCTGTCGTCCAGCTCCCTCCCAATCGATCTTCACCGAAGCGCGCTTTACCCAAAGCACCCGACCTCAGCGGCTTCACCCTGACGTCCGGCCACTATGACAAGTGGCAACCTCCCGAGCACCTCCTCGATACATCCGTCAACCTTGTTCACACCCACCTGGAGCCGGTATCTCCGCCTGAATCACCGGGGAGCTCGACGCATTCCATCCTCCCCTCTGTACGGAGTAAGATCGCCCAACTCGAATCTCGCGACGAGGCGCTGCGGAAGTTCTCAGTCTCCGCCGCTGTCAGCCAGCCACCGACACCCGAACGAGCCGCTGCGACGAAACGACGAAGCTATACCGCTGCTCTTGCTCCACGGCCAGTCCGATCAGCAAACGATGACCTCGACGAGCGGAGTCAGCTAGGAGAGACTACGTATGTCGGGAGGAAACCATATGCGGATCACTGGAGGATGCATAGTCCGCGAGATGACGAATTTGGTGGGAGATCAAGTGTGCTTAGGAGGCACCTGAGCGCGGCTAGTACGAGCACGAGTGCGACAGCTATCGAGGAGGCGCTATTGGGCTGGGACGGACCAGAGAGTACGAGATCGAGGGAGTATGATCCGCTGGGGAGCACGAGGTCGAGGGAATATGTGGATCCGCTGAGGAGTTCGAAGTCAAGGGGCTATGTGGAGATTCCTAGATCGAGGGAGTATGGTGAGAATGGTATGGGCGGGGTGATGGGAGGATGGGAAAGGGAGGTGTTGCGGCCTGCCAACGGGGTCACGGTGGAGACGGAAGATTCGGAGGGGCTCTTGTGACGGCAATCATGTTATCGTAATATCATGTTCAGAAACATAATCATCACATCGCATTCATGTTCGAATTAGCTCTGTCTTGCATGCTATCGATCACCAATCCTGTGACTGATTTTAGCTGATTTGTTGAGAGGCGTGTGATCTATCCCGCCAGTCTAGCTAGTCAGCCGGCCGACTTGACAGCATTCCCATCTTCTTGGACATCCAAATAGCTACCATGCATCATACCTTCCTGAACATCTGTCGAAACCAAACCTAGCTAGAGGTGGGATAATCTCGACGTGCCAAAGCACGACGGACTTGCCCGATCCGCCTGATCGACGTCGTTAATCCGACACTTCCGCCCAATTCTTGGGGAACCAAAGCCGCCCTGACTTAAGCCTATCTGACCCTGGCGGCCCGCGCCGGGCCACGATGCGAAATGGTAACTATGCTTTGCGTTCCAGAAAATTAGGATGGTCTGACCATTTCCTACCAGCATCCATTCCTTTCCTCCTGCATAGAAGATACGTTCATAGAGTCATTCTTGGGTACTTGGCTTGTTGTCGTCGCCGTTGTAGTGTCGGTCCGAGTGTCAATTGCTCAAGGGAGCCTCCGTCGTCATCCGCCATAACGAGGCGTTCCGATCCCCCATCCATTGGTCTCCCCATCCCATCCGATAGACCCCCTCTGCCAGCCCTCTCCGACGCGCGATTCCCGTCTAAAAAATCAACACGCGGCGATCAGGTGAGTCGAGTGCCGTCACGTTCCGCTGGAATCGAGTCAAACATTCTGTAACATCCCACCACGACGATCCCTTCTCGTCATGGTCCGTGCTCGTGTATACGAAACAACATCCCGGGCGATCCTTTGAGTCCGATTCACCGATCAAGCCGTCCTTTATACCCCACCCCCTCCCCACTCGTTTCGAAGTGGACAGGTTTGACCAGCGGAGGGAAATTGGATGACAGCTCACATGTCCCGTTGTCCAGCCCCGATCCCTTGGTCTGGCGAAGCGTTATATCCCACCCCACCGCCTTCCCCGGACCTCGACCTCGTCGTCCCTCCGCCTTGCTTACCGCCCTCGTCGATATCTGTGCTCCCGCTATCGCCTCCGCCCGAGGACTCGCCCTTGCTTAAACACCAAGCCATCGATTTCAATATACGCATACCACGAGATCCCAAACCGACCGAGGTCCCGCCACTGCCCATACAATTCCTGCTCAACACAACCCACCATCTACCCCACGCATCGACCTTCCGCCTGACCGCTGGGACCGGGATACTGGCGGCGCTCGGTGGGAACCGGATTCTCCAGCTGGATACGCTGCAGAGCATTTGGGATAGGATGCCGTATAGCGCTGCGACGAGCACGATGGCCACACCAGATGCGGCCGAGGAGGATCAGATTGAGGTGCTTGTGGGTGGGGAGAGACCGGAATCGAGTGCCCGGGGTTTGCACTGGGCGTTGCGGAATCATAAGTGGGTCGAGGGCCACGCTGTCCGGGGGATAAACTGATGAGTGATCGGAGTCATGAGCACGTCAATTCGATCTTCGTTCACCCACCGACTCCAGAACGTATCGCTACTCCTCCGAAAGAAGAACCAAAATTCCATTTCAAACCCGCGCCCACCCCTGACAACACCCAATCTCAAACGGCTTCGACCGACAGCTCCTCGTCAAAATCCTCAAATGACAGCCCCGCATCGACCCCGAAGAGCGTTCGAATCGGCAAACCCAAAGCTCTGCTGGTGACCCAGGTGCTCCCCGAAGTTCGATCCCCTCCAAAGCGGACCATGGTGATGGCCGCCGATTCCCTCCAGATCAACCAGAAACGAGGTCGACGACCCCGATTATTCGGCTTCACCGAACTCCCTGAATCTTCCGGCTCTTCAGCCGAAGGCTCCCGTCATACCTCGCCCGAACGGACACCCTCACCACCAGCGTTCCCCGCTTCGTCCCCTTCCTCCGCCTCGTCGTCGTCCACCATCATGGGTCCCGCCACCTCCTCCCCCACAAACTTCATTCCCCGGCGCCAACCCGTCCGCGCGAAATCCGAGACGTCGTTACAGACGGTCTCAACCCTCGCACAGGCACCAGCACCTCCACCACGGCGGCGAGATAATGGGTTGAAACTGGATTTTGAAGGTATCATCCCTCTCAATTCTCCCAGCGATCTGGCAGGCAGCGTCGTCTTATCCCCATACAGCGCCAAGCTGATCCGGAAGAAATCTGGAGAGATCCTCAAACCCGCTCTCAAGTATGGTGGGCCGCTGTCCGCGAATGGGACGCCTTTGATGCTCCAGAAGGAGATCTCGCCCTCGCCGAAAACACGGTTCGAGTCGAAATCATGTCCGTCGACACCGAGTTGTCCGAAATACGTACATTTCGACGCACAACTCGAGCGCGTCAAGCTCTTCCTGCACGACCAAAAGCCTCAGGTCGTCAGTCGAGAAGGATCGCCCACGACGGAATACACCACGTCCGAGGGAGAAGAATACCCATTTCCATTCTCATCGACCGACGAGGAGAGGGACGAGCGGAAAGTCCTGCAAATCAAACTGCCAAACTTCCCCACTTCCCACGCACCGGATACCGACCTCTTCCTTGAAAGCTTGTTCCTCGACGATGACCGGAAATCCCTTCGCGGGATCGTGCAATGTCGGAACTTCGCATTCCAGAAATGGGTGGCCGTACGGTTCACATTCGATTGGTGGCAGACCACCTCCGAGGTCACCGCGACTCACAAGGATAGCGTCCGGGCCGGGGCGTATGACCGGTTCTCGTTCCTTATCAAGCTGCAAGACATCCTCTCCAAGATCGAAGAGAAGACGCTCTTCGTGGCGATCCGATACAACACCGATGGCCGAGAGATCTGGGATGCGAATGGCGGTCAGAATTACCAAGTTCAATTCGAGAACGTCGCGCCGGTGACCAAGAAACCCGCGGGGCCTCGCCTTATACCCTCCATCCAGCCGGGTATGGGTAAAGCGGTAGGGGGTCGGACGAGTCAGTGGAGCGTGACGGGGGGCAACGCGGATGATCGATTGGCGGATTTGAGAGCGAGACTGAGTCGGTTGACGGCGGACGATATGGGTAATTCCCCACCTCAACTCTCGCCGAATCGGGAGGCGACTTTCCAATTCTCCCCTTCGCGCAAAGCGAGTGGGAGCAATGGAGGAAGTTTCGACTCACCGATGAGTTCCCCGAGACGCAGCTTCGCGTCGTTCGACCCGAATCAGAGGTCAGAGCTTCCTGCTGCTGGACCCTCTCTCGCCGCTCGGTACGACTTCGGTACCAATCTGAAGAGGACCAATAAAGGACGGAGAAGCTCCAATTCGCCCAGAAGCCAGGCTTTGGACTTGCCCGACGTCCGGACTGGGTTACTGCAATACGGCTCGAAACCCAACGAACACGCAGCGGCGGAGTTTCACTCGCCCCGCTTCTCTCCCAGCAAAGTTGCCGTGAGATTCCCGTCCTCCGACTACTTTTTCTCCCCCACCGTCGCCTCTCCCGCCACGATCGATACCAGCACCATCCCCCCGGCCATCGACGTCCCCGACGTGACCGCACAGGGCCCCTCGCCCGGATCACCAGAAGAGACCACGCCCACTCCTCTGTCCAGCTTACCGCGTCGACCATCCATATCCCGCTCGAGCTCCTCGCCGGCGGAAATCACGAAAATCCCCGATGCGAGCAACTCTTCCCCACCCCACCTCGATCCCTCTGGTCCTGGATCACTCACCGATACGCCTTCCGATAGTCCAAAATCACCTCCTGACGAGAGTTTGCCGCGATGGAGCCCGACATCACGGTCTGAGAAGGGGGATGACCAAAGTCTGGCTAGTTACAGCTCTTTCATCGAGCAGTGAGCCCCTCTCCCTCTCTATCTTTGTCCTATCCATCTGGGTCTGGACTGATGGGCGATCAGGTTCTGCTGGGGCGGTGTGCAAGATCCACCACCATTCGAGACCAAACGCTCCCACTCCACCTCCTCCCTCGACCGATACTTCGCAGGCGCAGACAACACCGGTATCGCCACGCCGCGCACATATATTCCTCCAGGCGGGGGGGATGCGGGGACACCGAGTCCGAGCTCGGAGGCGAGTTTCTATACGAGTTATTCGAGTGCGAGTACGCCGACGACGAGGGAGGATATGGAGGATGTTGAGGCGGGATTGAGAAGTCCGAGTCCGAATTCGCGGATGAGGGGACGTGGATATGGGAGGGAGGGGCATGGCGTGGGGAAGGATAAGTCCGACCGTCGCTGCTTAGTAGTCGGAGATTTTGGTAGTGACGAGGGCTATGAGGGGTAACGACCTTGATGAAGCATTGTTTACGACCTCATAAAGCTGGGTTCATCGAGCCTTGGACTTCGGCGGGAAGTATCGTGACTGGAGACAAAATCGGTCGGGCTGATTGGGATGGGTCGGAAATGATGAAACACTCGGGATTTCGTTAATCATGACGGGATCATTCGGTCAACCGGCCAGTTCGGGCACTATGACTCCCCGACTATATGACTCCCCGACTGTTTATTGTATCCCAGGCTTCGTTCTCGTGCTTCTCCACCTCCACCATACTCCAGGCTTACAGTATTAGGCCTAGTTGCGAGTGTCAGACCAGTACTCATCTTTCGACATGTTCATCTTCCATACTGCTCTCTACTCCGACGTACATTCTTCCTCTCCCAGATGATGGTCGAGATCTCGGCTGATGGTTGGACAGACGGCATGTATCGCTTTTACCATATTGAAAGAGATGGGCCTGTGGGGTGCCGACACCCGTGAGTGACCCGGTTGCCTTCAGCGATACCGAAATCATCACCCTTCGACCTCGGTGATGGTACATGATATCTAGCTCCATCAGCTTCCGCGATACCTTGCTGGACCATTGACCGATACTGATGGGTCGGTGACAGGTCTCAAGATTGACGCCACCGCCTTCTCCGACATCTTCACTCCCGGATGGACAGAGCATCAGCCTATGCAGAGGATGCCTTGGTTCGAGGATACAGATGCGGGTATGAGGTCAGGACAATCTTAAAGTGTGAGTTTGGGTCTGGGTTACGCTCGAAGGCTGGGTGAGGGGCGGGGTTGTGGACAAAGGGGGTCCCTCTTGTTTGTCCTAGCGATCATAAGGGGGTACGGAAGGAAAGAGCAAAATCGCTTGGTGAATGTCGCTGACATCGGATTCCTTTCTTCCATTTAGATATCGCAACAAAGATCAAGTCCCCCCTTATGCCGCCTGTTGGCGACACCATGGCTTACTGGGAATACGGCAAGGCGTGCCAAACCGAGCCGCGTCATGTGTTCAGCAGCGAGGCCTGGCTCGTCACGGAAATCGTGTACGCCGAGATGGTGTGAGTAAATCCTGCTTTTGAAACCATACCCCTTTGTGAAAAAAACACCGATTTCCGAGCAAAGAGCTGATACTGATCGGACGCTGCTGTACAGCTTCCAGCGCGGGCCCGACCAGGCGACTGTCGCCTTTCACGATGCCCTCCTCCAGAGGACGATGGCCGGATAGGGATTTATCCCTGAACGATCCGAGCGTTCTTCTGTGTCCTGAACTTCCCCACCACTTCGAATGATCCTTGTTTCATCACGTATAGTCAGCTTGAGCAATGTGCCATGTCTAGCATTCAATCGTTCGATAGTCGCGCCATGTCGGGACGAGACGATAAAGACCTATGGAACCAACTTCCGACTCTCGAAGGCCCCTTTCAGAACCAAGGTAAATTCTTCCTCTTCTGAGGCGGCATTCAATCCCCCTTCTTCCTTCCAGCCGGCTCTCATTACTCGTGGAAGAGCTGATACCCTTGTTCGACTTGGTAAGATGCCTCAATACGATCATTTTCGCTCTCCTCCCTCAAGCTCTCCCTTCCTCGCTTCCGTTCAAATAGTCCGTCGCTCCCCACTATAACCCTCCTAGAACCGCTCCACAACCTTCAGAACCTCGACGCACCTCCCGATGCGAAAGACACCATCAAGGCACTATTGGGCCTGAGGACCTTCGCTCAGGGACTCAGATTCCGCGCCGCTCGGGGGAAGAAGAGAGATTGATGGTTGCTTGGCGAGGCTCAGGAGGGCCTACATTCACGGCTTCAAGGCTACGAGCTCGACAGACTTCGACCTTCAAAACGCCCACCCGGACTGCTTCAAGGGCGTGTTCATCGCTCGCTCTCTGTTCCGCTCCCGATCGAATCGCTCAAAAGAAGCGAACGATGCTCTCGAGGAGGTCGACCGAAACCTCCTAGCCTCCGTCTTCCCGCCAGATTCGACGCATTCCGTTCTCGATCCGATATTCCAAAAGCCTTAGGACTTGATGGAGAGGCAGCGAAATTCCGTCCGTCCATTTCCTGGCTCGAAGCTACGGGGCATTGCAGCCTTAACGGGAAGTGCATCGGTTAGCGAGGTGAAGGCCGCCTTGGACGTCTAGCGGGTATTCATCGATGGGATCGAGATTTCGAAGAGCTGTGTGACCGAGACACAGTGGACAAGGATACGTGAAGAGAAGACCGCTGAGGCTGGGGATGGAAGCGAAAGTGTTGATGGTGGATCTGGCGCTGGGTATGGCGTCGCATCATATCGGTGCAGCCAAGGCGAGAGCGATGGCGATTCTCTGCAAGGCGTACGAGGCAGGGGATCTGTCTGTCGAAGAGGGAGGGAAGAATCTAGAGGGACAGCAACACGAGGCGATCGAAATTGGCGAGGAGGTAGGGGGAGAGCGATGGGAGGATCTCGCAAAGGAGGCGCTGATCGGATGCCTGTCGACTGCGAAGGATCTGACCGAGGCAGGACGAGAAGCTGTCCTGACTGAGACGGTCAAGAGGGTTGACTGGCTTGGCCTGGACGAGCAACAGCTGGCCGACGAGAACGATGCAATCCGGTCGAAACATACGCAATCCTCGTTCGACTCGTCGAACGCCGATTCCGATTCGCAATCCGAGGTCTACACCGAGATGTCATCGTCCGGCGGATCGGACGAGAACCATGGTCATCATCCGTGCCCCCTTCGCACCCTCTTCCGCATGCATGACCGATACGAGGAGCTCCGCCTGGGCCATCTGGTTGTCCCTGCCTCCAACATCTCGCGGAGGGATGAGCGCCTTCATGCGGGACAATGAGGGAAAGGTATGAACTGCATGGGATAGAATGGGATTGACTTTAGTGATGGTTTATGACAGGCACGTCCTGTCCTCCATTCTGCACGTTAGGCTTCCGGGTCCGGAAGAAGCTGATACAATCATGCAGCGTGATGTTACTGTGGTACGGTTTGTCTGCGGACAAACAGTATAAGTGGACCGAGATCATCGTTGAGGGGTCAGCGACGAAGATGAGGAAGAAGGGACGGAAGAATTTGTAAGATGAGGCGTGTCGACAGGAGTGCAGGGACTACGGGTCGTCAGCGACAGCGCGTATCGAGCAGGAATGAGGACGAAGCGTGTCTTTCACTTTCGGCTATACTTCTTAGGCTATACAACTCCCAACCGGGAAGTGACACGGAGGCCGATGGGGTGACCCGGTAATTAAATAGTTCCGCTCTAAGCAGGCCCGCATTTTGATGTGCCTGGAGATCCTTCCGCTTTCTCTCGTCGACGGCACCCCTTTTTCATTGATCCGCTGACCAGGGATCGTCGTAAGCCGCATACAGCAGGTCATCAGTGCTAAGCGGAGACGGATTCTTGGGGATCTGGACTGACCCGCACCAAATTCTCCCTCTTCTTACAGCAGATCTTTCTTGCTCGTCTCCCTCTGATTGCATCGAATTGCAGAATCTTCAAGTGAAATCATTCCTCCTTATACTTTTGCTGGTCTCTCAAGCCTCCCTGACACTAGCGCAAGCCTACATTGGGTGTTTCAGCACGTACGTTTACGCTGGCTACCCCCACGAAGGCGGACCAACATTCACCTCCTCTTCGGAGGTCTACTTCAACGCGCCGGACTGTGCCGTCACTCCTCTTCTTCCAGCTCACTCACTTGTTGGTATTGATTGGATACACGGCGTGGATAGGTCAATTGCAAAGCCAACGGATGGGCTTACTCGGTCTTCACCGGTACTTCGCAATGCTTTTGCACGAACGAGATCCCAGACTACCTCAACCTGCTCTACAGCCCCGGTCCTGACGTCAGTGGCGCGGGCGTATGCTCCGCCGACCAATTCGACGTACGTTCTCCCCCAGCTCTAGTCGATGTAGGCAGATGAAGACGTTGGTATGGATCTAGGCATACTACCTTCTGACAGATTTCGAGTTCGCATACTGCATCCAGACTTATGGCGGTCCGATCTTCAACACCGTATCCTCCATCACCGCATGTTTCGATCAATGCACAGGTTCCGTAGCGGCTTACTTCTTCCCTCGCGATCCCGCCGTGTGTTTTCATCCTCGTTCATAGCCTCTTGTACAAGGTGGTCAGAGTGGTGCTGATAGGAGGTACATTAGAGCGGTCTTGAATGTGGATGCGCCAGCTCAGCAACGGGGGGTACTGGAGATTGCGGCCCGAACGCGTACTTCGTACGTCCCCATTTTCTCTCATCGCGCATTATTGATGAGTGCAGTCATACAGCCATTCCCCTGGTCCGCCTTCCTTAACGCAGATCTTCGTATGGGTTTGAAGCAATGTGTGTTGTAGGCCCCGTAACCACCCAAGTCCGCCGTAAAATCCTACGCGACCGCGATGCTGTACAGGGATGTCGACTTCTCGAGGCGCTCTGTCCATGGAGTTGAAAGCTTGTATAGTCCCCGGCGCCGAAGGGGCTTATGAGGTGCGCTCTCCCTTATCTCAGAGTACGCCTCGTACTGACCGAAAGTGTCATGGGTAGTGTCTGGAGATCTTCTCCGAGCTTGGTGCGTTCCTTTCTGATCTATGTGGAGGGACTCTGATCGGGGCTCAGAATCGTGCGGTGGATGCGTGACGGGCGCGTTCCAAGACCTCTCCAGATCCGGTACCGAGTGAGTCCCCATTCCCCTCTCATACTCCGACGGATATCTCGAGCTGATGGGATATACTTGTAACAGCTGTACCAAACTCGCGCGAGTTGCGCCTGGAGCGGTCACCTGCTTGGAAGGTCGATGCAAGGCTTTCGCCTGTGAGAGAGGCTACGGCCTCGTTGGCGGGAACTGTGTGGCAGGGTTGAAGCTGCAAGAATGAGGGATCGGGCTCTGCGTCCGAATGACATGAGAAAGGATTGAAAGGACAATTTCAAAGTGGTATGCGACATGAAGCGGCGGGTTTCCCCAAGGATGTAGTCATGCGTGAAGAGCTTCTGTCCGGGATATGCAATGGACTCTCTTGTCTTTCCCCTTGCTGATGAGGATCCCAGAGATCCATCAATGTACATCTCCATTTCCACTACCCACTCATAAGCTGTCCAAAAACGACCCATCGCCCTTAAGATCCCCCTCTACCTCTACCTCTACCTCCTCCCCATCCCCATCCTCCTCAGTCGCCCTCCTCTTCTTCGGCACGGGAGTCGCCGCTCCTCCCGGCAATTCACTAGCCAATCTCTTCGATTGCTTCCGAGCCCTGATGCTCGAGCCTGGACTCGGCCCGATCAGCGAACCATCGATATTCGCCAAAGGGGCGATTGGGCTGGCATGGGCGAGGACGAATGGGTCATTGCTTGAATTTGCCGGCTGAGAGGCGAGCGCGACGAACGACTCGAGGCTGCGGGACATGAACGCTGGGTCGGTGATCCCTTCAGGCGAATCTGGGTCTTCCATGGTATTGACGTTCCGCACCGCCGGTCGACTCAGGATCTCTGTCACTTCCTCTGGGCTGAGTGGTCGTGCGATGGCAGCATCACGAGCAACCTTTGCCATCGGCTGGAGATGCTGGTACACACTAGCATTCATGACCGTCTCGAGTGATGACAAGCGTGCGTCTTCATCGGGTAGAGGCGGGTTATCGTATAGCCCTTTCGCCCATTCCGAATGTTGCGCTTGGACCGCTTCATCGACGTGGAACTTGAACAGGATGATCCCCGCCGCACCGGATACTGGGAGGCCGTTGGCGTCCTTCGGGCGTAAAATAGGGAGGCTTTGATGATCCCAAAGGTCGTAAGGCAGGTGAAAGGTGGTTGCTGGTTGCTTCGGTCGACCTTTACGCTTGGACCGCGCGGCTTGATCGATGGAGGACACGTCGAGGATGTTGAGAAGCGTGCGCGCCTACGGGACATCAGTACGACTCATGGAAAGTCGAGATCTTGGGCGTACACTGTTGGAAAGCCAGAACTGATCGACTACCTCGTGTGCATCCCCCTTCCCACCCGCAAGCTTCTGGTACGCACGCCATGTATTTTCGGTGTACTTGCGATTCGGATCGGGCTTCTCTTGTGTTTGTGCAGCGAAATCGATGGTCAGGAGGGTTCGGTACATCGCACGGAGCTTGCAGGCATTCAGAGGCGATTGATCGAAAGCAGCCACCCGGCGGGATAATAACTGGACGGAGACTCTGAGTCAGCCTGAGCTACATTTCGGGGTGCAAATCGCTCACCGACTGTTGTCGACGATACTGGTTCTGCTTGCGCCGGGTGATCTCGTCTTTATGCACTTCGCCACGCTCACGCGTGAGCTGCTCGTCATAGCGTTTCTACGTTCCGTCAGTCCCTTAACCTCCCTATCGCAGGACAGTGGACCCACGCAAAGCCTTGTCCAATACACATTCACCGCTTCTTGTATCTGCCCCTCCTCAGCCTTGTCCCGGACGAAATTCGGCAGCAACTCACCTTCTTCCGGTCCGCCTCCAATTCCCCAATCCCTACACCCGCCTCCCAAGCCTCCACGCAATCATCTACGACCGCATCGATAAACGGCCTGACGCTCGTAGCGTTGATATCCCCTCTGAAATCCGGGTGGTACTCCTGGATCCCGTTGAAGCTCTCCTCGATTCTCGGAGGTTCGGAATCGGGATCAGGGAGATCGCGGGAGCCGGTCACCTCGAATTGGGTGACGGCGTATTCGACCCCGAGGCGGCGATTGGCCATTTTGTGTACGAGATGCTGGGAGGTGTGAGCTTACTCCGTGCACCGCCTGTGCGCAGTCGGAGCACAGGTAGAAGCGAAATTGAGAGAACGCTCACCTCCAGCTTCATGCTCCGCTTCTTCCTTCCTCCCGGCTTCTCGTCCAGCGGCGTCGCGCTCTCCCCATCCCTACTGCGGTCTTCCCTGTGGACCGCGTTCATTGATTGTCGAGCAGTCCGTGCGCGTCTCGACGATCCGCCAGACGAGCTCGAAAGCAACGCGTCATAGCGTGTCTTCAGCGCATCGTATTCTGCTCGCGAGACGAAGCTGATCGTGAGGGCTGGTGCAATGTTGGCTGGGAACACACAACCCGAATAGGGCGGAATATCCCTTGGTCAGCTTCTGTCTTGCAAATGAGCCATTGGGCTGAGCACTCACCCTGTCCGCTAAGCTGTCCCACCAAATCCCGCACGATATCCGCCTGCCTCCTATTACTCTCCACCAACATCCTCAAACTACCCGACAAGCCCGAGATCACACTCGGTAGATTCATATTATCGACAATAGTCTGACTCGTACTGCTCAGCTGATTAAGCGCGGCCAGCGCCCTCTCGAGCGTTTGCTGAGTCTCATTCGCGGACAGGATCTGACTGCGGTTCGAGGTTGGTACGGGGGGAGCGGGGATGTCTTCGGCGGGTTGACCGATGGCGACTCGGAGTGCTTCGAGAGCGGCTTCGGCATCGCCTTCGGTTGGTGCGGGTGGGTCGAAGTGAGGTTCAAGCGATGGGGAGATGGAGACGTTCATGGCGAGCGAGCTTCAAGGCCCCCGGGGGGGCAAATGAAAGGGTGCAGTGGGGCGTGGTGGGCCAGGATTGTGATGGGGGACAAGTGGACGTCGAAAGTGGAGGAGGTGATAGGCGCAAGTTGAAGGATATTGGGGAAATCGTTTCGATACGAAAAAATGAAGGAAAGGCGGGAAAGAGGAAAGGCTTGCGACGGATGTGGTAAGCTTCGGAAATACCGGAACGACGCCGGAAAATCTATTCTGTGGCGATTCCAGGCGTAGATTGTCGCGTGAGCTGAACTGGCCAACTTTACTCCTTTGCGGTGAACCTGTTAGATGCATCGCCCATCCACGCTGTTACTCCGCTTCAGTACAGCTCTTTCTGCTCTCTCAGCTCGAGCTGCAAGTGTTCCTTCTCGTTCGCCCGTCTCGATTCTCAACATGAGCTCCTCCAGCGAGTCCAAGAAGCCCATCAATCCGGCGGTCGTCAACAGGGTGAGCAAGACCTGAATTCTGTGTTTAGCCATCGCTGCACGGATGGACCACTCCTGCTGCCATGACCCACCTTCCCCAAGCGACATAGTTCTCTCCACCCTTGTTCGACTGAGGATTTACATGCTCTTCCGAATTCTCACCCTTCTCCCCCATCCGGACTAGCTTCACCGTGAACCCCGACCCCTCCACCAGTCCTCCATCCCTAACCTTCCCCAACTTTCCCCCCTCCTCTCACCCCCTCCTCGCTTCGCCTCTCGCTCCG
>JAABUK010004033.1_pt1 | contig 24334 bp, 21 predicted proteins | sample 5559141 | NCBI WGS metagenome assembly JAABUK01 (sample SAMN10711869, study PRJNA513367) | rock metagenome | isolation source: Antarctica rocks | place: Antarctica: Victoria Land, Pudding Butte nord | collected 2016-01-03
ACGGCTGAGCCTTTTCTGAGCACTTTTTAGCGTCTTATAGTGGCTGTATTATTTCAGCCCAAATGCTTACTCAATTAAGCTTAGGTTGCATATGCCTGATTTTCAAGCGATAGTAACTCTAATATACCAGAAGGCTAAAAACGAAACGATTGTTTTTTCATAGCGCGTGGCCAGGCGGCGGTAGTGTTTGAGGCGGCCAAAAAAGCGTTCGATTTTGTTACGGTCCCGGTAGGCGGCTTCGTCCAGCACGAAGGGCTCGACGCGATTAGGCCGGTTGGGAATCACCGCCTCAATGCCCTTTTGCGCACAGTAGGCACGGGTTGCGTCGCTAGCATAAGCGGTATCAGCCAGTACTTTACCCGGCTGCAAGTCGGCCAGCAAGGGCAGCGTCTGCGGCGAATCGCCGGCTTGGCCGGCCGTAGCAATCAAGCGAACCCCCTGTCCCTGGGCCTCGACGCAGGCGTGAATCTTGGTGCTGATACCCCCGCGGCTGCGCCCGAGACACTCGGTTTGAGGGTCGCTTTTTTTTTGGCCCGCCGAATGCTGGTGGGCCCGCAGCACGGTCGAGTCGAGCATGACCCAGGCCAGGTCGGGGGCCTGGGCGGCTTCAAAAAGGCGTTGCCACCCCCCTTTTTGGGCCAGGCGGCGAAAGCGACGGCACACGGAATTGGTCTTACCGAAGCGGTCGGGCAAATCGGCCCAGGGACAGCCAGTGCGCGCAATCCAGAGCACCGCCTTGAAAAAGAGGCGGTTATCTTTGGCTGTTACTCCGCAATCACTGACTTTGCCCGACAGGTGGGGCGCGACAAGAACCCAGGTAGCATCCGAAACTTCGTGGCGACGCATAATAAATTGACTTTACTGCAAAGATATATTAGCTCGCGTTATTGTCCTCACGCTCTAGCTTGCGCTTAGTCAGGCAGGGCTTGTTACGCCCGGCCTACCGCGCCGCCGGTAGCACCGTGCCGCTCACCTCGCCCAGCCCGACGCGCAGGCCCGCCCGCCCGGCAAAGCCGCGCAGGATAACCGTATCGCCATCGCGCAGGAAACCTAGCCGCAGGCCATCCGGCAGGTTCAGGGGTTCGGTACCGCGTTGCGTCAGCTCCAGCAGAGAGCCGAGCGAACCAGGGGTAGGGCCGCTGATGGTGCCCGAGGCGTAAATGTCGCCCACTGCCAGCGGGCAGCCGTTGCTGGCCTGGTGAGCCAGCTGCTGAGCCATGCTCCAGTACAAATGCCGCATATTGGTGCGGCTGATAACCAGCGGGGCGGCGGTGGCGCCGGCCGGCTGCACCAGCACTTCCAGCTCAATGTCGAAATGGTGCGCGCCCTCAGCCTGCAGGTAGGGCAGGGGGGTAGGCTCCTGCGCCGGGCCGGCCACCCGAAAGGGCTCCAGCGCATCGAGCGTGACCACCCAGGGCGACATGCTGCTGGCGAAGTTTTTCCCCAAAAATGGCCCCAGCGGCTGGTACTCCCAGCTCTGGATATCGCGGGCGCTCCAGTCGTTGAACAGTACGAGGCCGAAAATGTGGCTCTCAGCCTCGCCGATGGGTACCGTATCGCCCTGTTGCGTGCCCTGGCCCACGATGAAGGCCGTTTCCAACTCAAAATCAAGCTGCTGGGTAGGGCCGAAAACCGGCGCTTCCTGCCCGGCCGGCCGGTACTGGCCGCTGGGCCGGCGGATGGGCGTGCCGCTGACCACGATGGAGTTGGCCCGGCCGTGGTAGGCAATGGGCAGGTGCCGCCAGTTGGGCAGCAGCGGGTTATCGGGCCGGAACATGGCGCCCACGTTGGTGGCGTGCTCCAGGCTGCTGTAAAAATCGACGTAGTTGGCGGGCTTCACCGGGCGCAGCATGGTCACGTCGCGCTGGCGCAGCAGGCAGGTGCGCATGGCTAACTCGTTGTCGCGCAGGGCGGGGTTATCGTGGCGCAGCAGCTCGCTCACGCGCTCGCGCACGGCCCGCCACGCCGCCGGCCCCAGCCGCAGAAACGCCTGGAGCGAGCGCCGCCGAAATACTTTGGGCAGCGCCGCACCCAGCTCGGGTACGTCGGCCGCAATGCTATCGAAAAAACCCAGCTGCGCGCAGGCGTACAAATCCAGCGCGTAGCCGCCAATGGCCACCGCCAGGCGCGGGCCCCACTCGGGCACGTCCATCACCCCAAAAGGCAGGCTCTGAATCGGAAAATCGTCGCCGGGGCGAATGTCAATCCAGGAATGCAGGGTAGGGTCGTTGGCGGGCGAAGCGGGCATGGGCAATAAAGGCGGGGGTAGGAAGCGGTAAAATAAAATCGCCTGTCATGCTGAGCTTGCGAAGCATCTTATCAGGCTAGAACGAGTTGTTCTGACCTGACCAGATGCTTCGCAAGCTCAGCATGACAGACGTTAAAGAAAGGCACTAAAAGGCTAGCGCGCCTCCACGGCCGTGATTTCGGGCACGGCCTTGCGCACGGTGTCTTCGAGGCCGGCGCGCGTCATCGGCGACATGGGGCAGGCGCCGCACGAGCCTTCCCACTCCAGCTTCAGCACGCCGGCGTCGGTAATTTCGGCCACGCGCACGTTGCCGCCATCGGTGGCCAGGTAGGGCCGCAGCGAGTCAAGGGCAGCTTCAACGCGAGTCAGAACGGAATCCATAAATTTTTTAATGAGGAATGAAGAATGAGGAATTATTAATTGGGAAGGAGGCGAAGTAGCTAAAACAGCGATTCTTCATTTCTCATTCCTACTTCTTCATTTCAACCACGATGGTTTTCGGGGCCACGTTGTTGCGGATGCTTACCTGCCGGGCCAGGCTCTCGGCCAAGGCGCGGAAGGCGGCGGCCTCGGGCGAATTTACGTCCTGAATCACGGCCGGGCGACCGGCGTCGCCGGCCTCGCGCACCGCTTGTATCAGCGGCAACTGGCCCAGCAGCGGCACGTCGTGCTTGGTGGCCAGGCGCTGCCCGCCGCCTTCGCCGAAGATAAAATACTTGTTATCAGGTAATTCGGCCGGTGTAAACCAGGCCATGTTTTCGATAATGCCCAGCACCGGCACGTTGATTTGCGGCTGGCGGAACATCTGGAGGCCCTTCTGCGCGTCCATCAGGGCCACGGCCTGCGGCGTGGTCACGATAATGGCGCCGGTCACGGGCACGGTCTGCACCAGCGTGAGGTGAATATCGGAGGTGCCGGGCGGCAGGTCGAGCAGCAGGTAATCCAGCTCGCCCCATTCTACTTCCGTAATAAACTGCTTGAGTGCCGACGAGGCCATTGGCCCGCGCCACACGATGGCATTTTCGCTGGGCGCCAAAAAGCCGATGCTCATCAGCTTCACGCCGTACTTGACGATGGGCTGAATGAGGTTTTTGCCCTCGGGCGACTGAAACACGTGCGGCCGGGCGTCTTCCACGCCAAACATCGTGGGCATACTCGGCCCCGAAATGTCGGCATCGACCAGGCCCACCCTGGCGCCGCTGGCGGCCAGGGCCACGGCCAGGTTGGCGGCCACGGTGCTTTTCCCTACCCCCCCTTTGCCCGAGGCCACGGCAATGATGTTCTTCACGCCGGGCAGGATGGTGTTGTTGCTGCGCATGGTCGTCACGCGCGAGGTCATGGTGATAACTACCTGGGCGTCTTTATCTACCAGCGTGTGCACGGCCCGCTCGCAGGCATCGTGGATGAGCTGCCTGAGCGGGCAGGCGGGGGTAGTGAGCACCACGGTGAACGACACCACCCGGCCTTCGACCCGGATGTCCTCCACCATATTAAGCGTAATCAGGTCCTGGCCCAAATCGGGCTCTTCCACGAAACTCAGGGCGTGGCGGACGGCATCTATCGTTATCTCAGGCATGGGCAAGTGCGCCGCAAGGGGCGTAGCTGCAAAGATAACCCAGGCAGGGGGGTAGGGGTTTCGGGGGCGAGGTTGATTGGCAGACTGGCAGCTATTTGCCGCCGCAGCTAGCTTCGCGGTATATTTTGTGAAGAAGTAATCGTCCACGAAATCCGACGAATCCGAAAAAGCCGGCCGAATCCGTGGTTCAGACAAACATTCCTGCTTCCTCCGCTTCCATCAGCCCCAGCGCGTTCACTTGGCTGAGGCGCAACGGGCGGATTTCGCCCACCAGCAGCGGGTCGTACTTGGCGGCCACGCGAATGTAGTTGGGCGTGTAGCCCTCCACCCGGCCATCGGTAATGTCGTCTTCAAAGAGCACCTCGGTTTCGAAGCCCACGTGCTGCTCATAGAAGGCGCGCTTTTTCTTCTCTGATAAGCTGCGCAGCTGGGTAGTGCGCTCGGTGCGCACCCGCTCGGGCACCCGGCCGGGCAGGGTAGGGGCCGGCGTATTGGCCCGCTCCGAATACGGAAATACGTGCAGGTAGCTGATGGGCAGCTCGTTGAGAAACTGGTAGGTTTCCAGAAAGTCGGCCTCCGTTTCGCCGGGAAAGCCCACAATCACATCCACCCCAATGCCGGCGTGCGGCATCAGCTCCTTGATGCGGGCCACGCGGTCGGCGTAGAGGGCGCGGCGGTAGCGGCGGCGCATCAGGCCCAGAATTTTATCCGAGCCGCTTTGCAGCGGCAGGTGAAAGTGCGGCATGAAGCGCCGCGAGGCCGCCACGGTCTGGATAATCTCGTCGGTAAGCAAATTGGGCTCGCACGAGCTGATGCGGTAGCGCCGAATGCCCTCGACCTGGTCCAGAGCCCGCACCAGCTGGGTGAAGTTTTCGCGCCGCTCGCGCTCGGGGCCTTGCACGCCAAAGTCGCCCAGGTTGACGCCCGTGAGCACGATTTCCCGCACGCCCTGCTCAGCCAGCTTCTCCACCCGCTCCACCACCGAGGTTACGCTGCCCGAGCGGCTCGCGCCCCGCGCCAGCGGAATGGTGCAGAACGAGCACGAGTAGTCGCAGCCATCCTGTACTTTCAGAAACGTGCGGGTGCGCTCGCCCAGCGACTGCGCCGGGTGAAACTCGTGCGCCGTGCTGATGGGCGAGGCAAACACCCGGCCCGGCCCGGCCGCCGCGCCGGGGGTAGGGAGTTCCAGCCCGGTCAGAATCTCGGCCAGCCGGAATTTCTCGGCCGCGCCCAGCACCGCGCCCACGCCCGGAATGCTGGCAATTTCCTGCGGCTTAAGCTGCGCGTAGCACCCCACGATGGCCACGAACGCCCGCGGATTGTGCCTGAGGGCCTGCTGCACCACGCGCCGGCACTTGCGGTCGGCGTGGTCGGTGACGGAGCAGGTATTCACGACGTACACATCGGCGCCCTGCTCAAACTCGACGCGGCGCACGCCGCGCTCCTCAAACTGCCGGCCCAGGGCCGACGATTCGGAGAAATTGAGCTTGCAGCCCAGCGTATAAAAGGCAACGGTTTGGGGAGTCATAAGCCCACAAAGGTACGGCGGGCCGCGGGTAGCGCCCGGCGTTAGCCGAGTAGTTCCGTCGGCGCGGCCAGCACCCGCGCCGGCGCAATCTGCCTGATACCAGGGTCGGAGGCCGGCGCCCATAGGTACAGCAATTTTAAAATATATGTTACGTAAGTCCTAGTTAGTCCTATTTAATAGAGTGCGTTGATGCCAACTCTTTCTGCGTAATCATTACACCAAAACTTCATGGCCAGCATACTGAATTTCTATAATTCACGGTCAGGCATCTTAAAAAGTGGGGGTAGGGCAAGTAAAAGAGGTAGTTTGGCCGCACTACCCCTCGTTTTGTCGGGTATTTATCCCGAAAATGTATTTTTTTCTTACATTTGCCCATCCTAAGCTACTTCTCTTAATTCTGACCCCGCCAGTATGGCCATTCTTCGCTTCAAAGCACTCGAACTTGTTGACCAGCGCCATGCGCTGACGGTAAAGCCCTTGGCAAATCGCCGGTCTGACTCGTTTGGGCAAAATGTGTTCAATATGGAAGCCATGCGGGCTAACATGCCCGGCGAGTATTTCAAGAAGCTGCAAGCGGCCATCAAACACGGCTCGCCCGTCGAGCGCTCCGTAGCCGACGCCGTAGCGGCCGCCATGAAAACCTGGGCTATGGCCAAGGGCGCTACCCACTACACGCACTGGTTTCAGCCGCTCACCGGCGCTACCGCCGAAAAGCACGATTCCTTCTTTGACCTGAACTCGGATGGCCGGCCGATTGAGAGCTTTAAGGGTTCGGCGCTGGTGCAGCAGGAGCCCGATGCTTCTTCATTCCCCAACGGCGGTATTCGCAACACGTTTGAGGCGCGCGGCTACACCGCCTGGGACCCTACTTCACCTGCCTTCATCATCGAAACGGTAGGCACGAAGACGCTCTGCATCCCCACGATTTTCGTGGCCTACACCGGCGAAGCCCTCGACTATAAGGCCCCGCTGCTCAAGTCGTTGGCCGTGCTGGAGAAAGCCGCCGTTGACGTTTGCCAGTACTTTGATAAGGACGTGCAGCGCGTGAATACCACGCTCGGCATCGAGCAGGAGTATTTCCTGGTTGATAAGGCGCTCTACGACGCCCGCCCCGACCTGGTAATGACCGGCCGCACGCTGTTTGGCCACGCTTCGGCCAAGGGCCAGCAGCTCGAAGACCACTATTTCGGCTCGATTCCGCCCCGCGTGCACGGCTTCATGTTCGATTTTGAGGAAGAAGCCAACGCCCTCGGTATTCCGCTGCGCACGCGCCACAACGAGGTGGCGCCCAACCAGTTTGAGTGCGCCCCGACGTTCGAGGATGCCAACCTGGCCATCGACCACAACCAGCTGTTGATGGACGTGATGGACCGCGTGGCCCTGAAGCACAATTTCAAGGTGCTGCTGCACGAGAAGCCCTTCGCGGGCGTCAATGGCTCGGGCAAGCACAACAACTGGGCAATGAGCACCGATACGGGCGTGAACCTGCTCGCGCCCGGCCGTCGGCCCAAAGAAAACCTCCAGTTTCTGGCCTTCTTCATTACCACGGTGAAGGCCGTGCACCGCTACGGCGACTTGCTGCGCGCCAGCATCGCCTCGGCCAGCAACGACCACCGCCTCGGCGCCAACGAAGCGCCGCCGGCCATCATGTCGGTGTTCCTGGGCTCGATGCTCGACGGCGTGCTCGATGAGTTGGAGCGCACCGCCAAGCTGCCGCTCGACAAAGGCGACAACATCTACCTCAAGCTGGGTATTGATAAAATCCCGGCCATTCTGCTCGACAATACCGACCGCAACCGCACCTCGCCTTTTGCGTTCACCGGCAACAAATTTGAGCTGCGCGCCGTAGGCTCGTCGGCCAACTGCTCGTCGGCCATGACTACCCTGAACGCGATTGTGGCCGACCAGCTCATTGACTTCAAGCAGGAAGTGGATGAGCTGATTGCCCAAGGCAAGAAAAAAGAAGTCGCTATCGTGGACGTATTGCGCAGCTACGTTATTTCTTCCAAGAACATTCGCTTCGAAGGCAACGGCTATTCGGACGAGTGGCGCGACGAGGCGGCCCGCCGCGGCCTGGCCAACGTGCCCACTACCCCCCTGGCCCTGGATGCGATGGTGCGCGAAGATGCCGCCGAGCTGTTTGCCCGCCACGGCATTCTGTCGGAGGTAGAGCTGCACGCCCGCCACGAGATTTTGCTGGAAGACTACACCAAAAAGATTCAGATTGAGAGCCGGGTGCTCGGTGACCTGGCCATCAACCACGTCATTCCGACGGCCCTCATCTACCAGAATAAGCTCGTGCAAAACGTGCGCGGCCTCCGCGACCTCGGCCTTGACGACGAGAACAGCCAGGTAACGGTAGAGATGATTAAGGCCATTTCGCGCCACGTATCGACCATCAAAACCACGGTCGATGCCATGCTCGAAGCGCGCAAAGCTGCCAATAAGATTGAAGACGGTCGCGAGCGTGCCATTGCGTATTGCGACACGGTAAAGGATAAATTCGCGGCAATCCGCCGCGCGGCCGACAAGCTCGAATTGCTTGTAGCCGATGAGGACTGGCCCCTGGTGAAGTACCGCGAACTTTTGTTCCGGCACTAGCCCCTGGGTTGGAGCCACGGACCAGCGCTGGGTGGGAATTCTCGCTGCGTCCGGGTTTGGAAAGGGTCGTGCCGGGTGGCGCGGCCTTTTTTTGTGCCTATACTTTTGGAGTCGGTGTCGGTAGCTTTCTCATGAGTGCCAGGTCATTTTCAGGCCGTCAAGTAATTCCGCTAACCATTGCGGTTAAATATAGTTAGCCAGAAATTCTAGGCCTCAGCTTTGCTGGAAAGCTTGCCGATTATTTCGGAGCCGTTGTTGAAGCGCACGATGATTTCGTACCTGACAAACACGTTGCTACCCCGCGCTTCTTCATACGCCGTCACAAAGGCCAGGGCTTCGGCTACCGTGCCTAGTACGTTAGTGCTGCCGTGTAGGGGAAGCACGTGTATTTGGTCAATCCTTCGGCTGACGGTGATTTCCAGGTCCGTAGAAAAGCTCCCACTTCTGCTTGGTTGCGCGTGACTAGCTCACGTGCAACTGCTGTCGGGTCGTTCAAGGCGTTGAACTGGGAAACCTTCGCCTGAAAATCATCCTCCGGTGTATGTTCGTCAAATCCAGCAGAAATACCGCAAGCCTGAAAGGCTGCCACTACGGTGGGGTAGGGGAAATAAAGCACGCTGAAGCCCGAGGAGCGCAACTGCGTGAGCGCGCCCGTAGTGAACTCGCCGGCCAGAATTACCCCTAGGAAAGGATGTGACTGTGCGTAGCGTTGGGCTAAGGGCAGTACTGCGCCCTGGATTTCCTGGGCTTTGTTGCGCGAGTGTTTAGTATAGCGCCGCCAGGCAGCTTCGATAAAGGCCACTGGCGTGCCCTGCACAGTGTCACTTCCACCTCGCTCAAGTACGAAATCGAGGTTGTGCTTATTGCCCTTCCCATCAACCCAAGTGAGGTTTTTGCCCTTGCCACGTACCAGGCGATTGCCTTTGACATCCAGGAAAAGCTGGTGCCGCTGGGCAAACTCATCTAAAAAGGGCTTGATGGCGACTTCGAGCAGGTCGCCAATAATCTGTCCAAATCGATGGGAATAAGAAACAGCCATATTGTTGACTTATAAGCTATTAGCCCTCAATCCAGAGGCGGCCTTCATGCAGGGGCACGGTATGCTTGCGATTTTTCCACTTCGTGTTGCGGTCGCGCAGCTTCTCGAAGTGATAGTTCTTGAAGCCGGCCGCTAGAGCTATTTCGCCCAGCCAGCGGTCGACGGGCACGTAGATGCCGTAGGGAGCCGAATCGCCCACCACAAAGCACATGAGAGCGCCGGTGCGCGTAACACGCCGCAGCGAGGAAAGTACGTCGGCCAAGTCGTGGAAGTAGGCCGCAATCATGAAGTGGTAGTTTTTCTTGCCGCCGTGCAGGTGGCGCTCGGCGTCAAGCTTCTGGTACACGTCGAGTAGCTCTGCCTTGATGCAAGCTAGCTGCGGGGCACTCAGAATCGCGTCGACCTCGGCGGCTAGCCGCCCTACGTGTTGGGTGCAGGCCCGGATAAGTTTGCCGCGCACTTCGCCCTGCAAATCACCCCAGCCAGCAATGAAGCCCCAGAACATCATTTCAAGGCGCGTAGCGTCGGCGTAATCGTAATTATTAGCGTAGGGCGGCGAGGTAATAATCAGGTCGGCCCACCCATCGGGCACGGAGGTAATCTGGCGCGAGTCGTCGTTAAAGATAGCGGCCGGTACCACATATGCATCTAGGCACTGCATCTGGGCCATATCGCGGGCCATATTGGCGCATTTCTTCTCAAAGGCCACGAACGGGTCGATGACTTTGGCCTTGCTCTTGGTAGGCTGGATATATTGCCATTGGGCTGTGCCCACGGGCGAACACGTGCGCAGGATGGCCGTAATTGCAAACCAGAGTAGGTCTTTCTGATTCTCAGCAGCACTAAGGATTGTCCAGGCTTGCTTAAGGGCATCGAGTTTGTGCAGGATGGGCAGCGGGAAGCACTTGAGTAGCAACTCAGGGTATTCGGCAGTTTTAATCGTTTGGGCCTGCGCAGCGGCCAGGAGCTGGCGGCTGGCCGCGTGGAAGAGTGCCGTGTCGGTCTGCCAGAGTAATTTGGCGGAGGCAATCTTATAAATATAGGGCTGGGACTCCAGGCCCATTGCTTCGATGCCTTGAAACTCGCTCTCCAACAGTACCGTGCCGGAGCCGGCGAAGGGGTCAAGCACGTGGGTGCGGCCCTTGGCCCGCTGCTCTTCGAGCAACTGGCGGACCCATTCGGCCGAAAAGCCGGCCGTGTAGCGATACCACCCGTGGATGGGCAGGGCCATGTTGGTGGCAAACATGGAGGAATTGGTAACTGCTACGTCGGAATAAGAAGGAAATAAATCGAGGGTAGCTACTGCGCTTTTTTTGGCCATGTTACAAAGTTACCAACTAGCGGGGTAATGATTATTAATTCATAAATTATATGATAATCAGTTAACTACGCGCGTTAGGTTGCGGATAATGCGGCCCGCCCGCGTCTTGACCGTGCCCAGTGGAATGGCCAGTTCCTGCGCCGCCTCCGATTGCGAATAGCCTTCCAGGTAGAGCAGCTCCAGCAACCGGCGGTCGCTGGTACTCAATAAGTTCAGCCAGTCGCGCACCCCAATGTGCTCGGGATAGAAGCTAACGGGTGCCGCGCGACTGGTCGTGAGTTCTTCGGTGAGTGGCGAGGTGAGCTGCGTTTTGCGGCGCTGCTCGCGCAGGCAGTCGAGGGCCAGGTTGCGGCCAATCTGCAGGGCCCACGTGAAGAGCCGGCCCTTGCGGGTATCGTAGGTGGGGAAGGCCACCCAGAACTTTACCATGCACTCTTGCAGCAAATCCTCCGCCACCTCGTCTTGCCGGACAATCCGCCAGATAGTGTGGTAGAGCGCCCGCTTATAATGCTTGTAGAAATGAGCCATTGCCGTCTCATCACGGGCGTATAACCGGGTTACCAACTCGCTCTCGTCTTCTGGCTGTAGTATTTTCATTAGCAGGGGGTAGGACGTTGGGCACATACGACCTTGGGTAATCTCCTGGTTTGAGATGCTATTGAAAATAAATAAAGTGCTGTTTTGGAACTTTCTGCCAAAAAAACGCTGGTATTAGAACGCGCCTGCTGCCAGGGTAGGCACCGGTTTATTCTTCCCGGTGCACGGTGTCCGGGCTAAAGGCGGGTACGCATATCGACCAGTACTCGCACTCCGCCTCAAAAGGATTGGAATAGCGAACGCGGGCGCCGGCCCGAATCAGCAGCGACTCGCCCGCTTGCAGCTCCACCACGTCGTCCTCAATCTCGAAGCGTTTGCGACCCCGCACCACGATGGTTATCTCATCAAACTCGGGGCGCTGGTGCGGCTCGCTCCACTGCGGCGGGGCCACCATGTGGGCCACGCTATACTGGGCGGTGTGGGTGCTGGCCAGGCCCACGTGCTCTTCAATAAGCTTGCCATCGGTGGTGGGGACGCGGAAAGGCTGGGCGTTGCGGAAATACTTCTTTTCGGAGGCCATGAGAACAAGGGGAAAACTGATGCCGCGAAATTAAGGCCGGATGGGGCAGGGGCCCGGCCGAAAACGCAGCAGCCCGGCATTCTGGGCTACGCAGGCATTGGCGTAGGTGATGCCGTTGCAGCCACACGCGGGGTTGTAATCCATAGTGCAGGCGGCTCGTGGGTTAATGCGGCCGGGGTCGATGCAGGCAGTGGCGGAGCTGGACGCGCCCGTAGCTACCCGCGCGTAGCAGGCACCCAGCAACAGGCAGCTGGCCAGGGGTAGCAGGCCAAGGCTGATGCGGCGCATAGATAAAAACGTAGCTGAAATAGCCTGGGAATATGGGTAAGGTAAGAACTTGGTGCTGAATGGGCCAGCCGGTGCAAGAAAATGACGCCACGCCCGAACCCGGCGCTCTGCCACGCGTATAGAACCCAAACGCTGGGGCTGTGGCTCACGCCTTGCCCTCTCCAACCAATCCACCTTACCACATTTTTCTTTTCCTTCTCATGTCGTATCGCGAAGAAGATAACAACGCAGGCAAAATTCTTATTGCTGCCCTCGCTGGTGCTGGCGCTGGCATCATTGCTGGCATATTGCTGGCCCCCGATAAGGGCACGGCTACCCTCGAAAACTGGAAAGGTACTGCTAAAGGCTATAGCAACCAGCTGGGCGACCAGTTTAACAAGTATAGTGCCGACCTCGAAACCAAGTTCAAAGGCCTGAGCGACAAACTCGAAGATATGGGCGTGCTGGGTGCTGGTGGCAGCCTCAGCATCAAAGGCAACTGGGACGATATCAAAGGCAAGCTGAAGCAGCAATACGCCCAGCTCACCGATGAGGACCTGACCTACGCCGAAGGTAAAGGCGACGAGCTCGTAGGCAGGCTGCAAGACAAGCTCGGTAAAGGCAAGGCGGAAATCACGAAGATGATTAACGACTTATCTGGCAAAGGCAATGACCTGGCCGATAAGGCAAAGGACGCCGCCAATAAAGGCGCTGAGGGCGTGAACAACGCTACTAAGTAAGCTGGTTTCGGTTACAAGTAATTAAGCCTTACGCCTCCGGCGTGGGGCTTTTTTGGTGTTGGGAGCTAACCATCAGGGCTGCTTTCCCGTTTGCTTCAACAGGTTTTCTCTTTCATTCCTACTATTAAATTTCGATTTACTCATGCCTACTGACAACGGAAAAGTTATCGTCTCGCTGCTGGCGGGCGCTACCGCCGGCGTCGTGGCCGGCCTGCTGCTAGCCCCCGAAACGGGGGAAGACGCCCGCCACGACCTGCGTGAGTCGGCCCGTAAATGGTGGGGCGACCTGGGCAGGCAAGCTCAGAGTGCCCTCAGCAAGCTGCAAGAGCAGCCGGCTGCCGCCAGCACCAATCCCGACCAGCACGCCGCCGCCGCGCTGCTTACCTCCATGAGCAACGCCGAGCCCGGCGACCTCGCTACCCCCGCCGGCGCGGGCAACGGCCGCTCGGTGGCGGGCGATGAAGGCTATGCCGCAGACCTTGACTAAAGGCGAAGGTTTTGCAGGGGGGTAGGGAGCGCGATTTTTTTCAAAAATGTTTGCGACAGCGTAACCCTCTTTTCCCTGCCACGTTAAAAACTGTACAAACGGCTTAATCGAAGCCTGTTGTTTACAGCTAGTAAAATTGCCGGTCGTAGGAGCTTCTGCCAGAATTGGTTTAACATTCTGGCCGTAAAATCAGCCGACTCATCGCAAGCTTCTGGTTGCCAGCACAATTTTCGATTGGAGTTCTTTGTAAAAAAGGCCCGCTACCATTTTTCGGTAGCGGGCCTTTTTTGTAGCCACTCGTTGGTTGCCGATGGGCCTACCCCCCTACTTCGGGCCGCATCTGTGGGAAGAAGAGCACGTCCTGGATGGAGTGCGAGTTGGTCATTATCATGCTCAGGCGGTCGATGCCGATGCCCAGGCCGGCGGTGGGCGGCATCCCGTATTCGAGGGCGCGCAGGAAGTCCTCGTCGAGCACCATCGCCTCGGTGTCGCCGCGCTTGCCCAGCTCCAGTTGGTCCTCGAAGCGCTGGCGCTGGTCGATGGGGTCGTTGAGCTCGGAGAAGGCGTTGCAGATTTCCTTGCCGTTGCAGATGGCCTCGAAGCGCTCGACCAGGCCGGGGTGGTCGCGGTGCTTCTTGGCCAGCGGCGACATCTCGACGGGGTAGTCGGTGATGAAGGTGGGCTGGATGAGCTTGGGCTCGACGTGCTCACCGAATATCTCGTCGATGATTTTCGACTTGCCCATGCTCGGGTCGAGGCCCACTTTCAGCTTGGCGGCGGTTTCGCGCAGCGCGGCCTCGTCCATATCGCCGATGGCCACGCCGGTGAATTTCTCGATGGCCTCAAACATGGTGTAGCGCTGCCAGGGGCGCTGGAAGTTGATAAGGTTATCGCCCACCCGCACCTCGGTTTTGCCGTGCAGGGCCAGGGCCACGCGCTCCACCATTTCCTCCACCAGGTCCATCATCCAGGCGTAGTCCTTGTAGGCTACGTACAGCTCCATCTGGGTGAACTCGGGGTTGTGGAAACGCGACATGCCCTCGTTGCGGAAGTCCTTCGAGAACTCGTACACGCCATCGAAGCCGCCCACGATGAGGCGCTTGAGGTATAGCTCGTTGGCAATGCGCAGGTAGAGCGTCATGTCCAGCGTGTTGTGGTGCGTTTTGAAGGGCCGGGCCGCCGCGCCGCCGTAGAGCGGCTGCAAAATAGGGGTTTCGACCTCCAGGTAGCCTTTGTCGTTCAGGTAGTTGCGCATAGCCTGCACCAGTTGCGTGCGCTTGATGAAGGTGTCGCGCACCTGCGGGTTCACCACCATGTCCACGTAGCGCTGGCGGTAGCGCTGCTCGGGGTCGGTGAAGGCGTCGTAGGTGATTTCTTCGCCGGTCGCCTCGTCCTTCCGGGTTTTTACCACGGGTAGGGGGCGCAGAGCCTTGGCCAGCAGCGTCAGCTCCTTCACGTGGATGGAGGTTTCGCCCACCTGCGTCTTAAACACGTGGCCCTTCACGCCGATAAAGTCGCCCAGGTCCAGCAGCTTCTTGAACACGGTGTTGTACAGCGTCTTATCCTCGCCGGGGCAAATCTCGTCGCGGTTCACGTAGAGCTGGATGCGGCCCGACGAGTCCATCAGCTCCGCAAACGACGCCTTGCCCATCACGCGCACCGACATCAGGCGGCCGGCCAGCGCTACCTCCTGAAAATTGTTCAGCTCGGGGTGGTAGTTGTCGTGGATTTCCTGGGCCGAAAAATTGACATCGAACAATTCGGAGGGGTAGGACTCAATGCCCAGGGCCTTCAGCTCATCGAGCTTGTGACGGCGCAGAATTTCTTGTTCGCTTAAATGAACCACAGATTCAAACGGATTTAAGGGATGGAACGGATACGCCGCTGCGCGGCTGGCTATGGCTGCTTGGGCTTGCTTTTGGTAGGTTAGGTATAATATTAAATACTATACTACACGCAAACGATAAGGCTCGCCGCCAAGCAGGCAAGCCGCAAAAGTAAGCGTAAAAAAAGGCCGCCCTGAACCAGGGCGGCCTGCTATCAAACGCACACACAACTAACCACGTAGTCAGCCGCGCAGCGGCGTATCCGTTCCATCCCTTAAATCCGTTTGAATCTGCGGTCTAGGCGGCCATTTTCAGCTCGGGTTCGGGCTCGGTGCTCAGGATGGCGGGCTGCACGCGGGTGCGCAGGCGCTCCTGCACGAAGCTGTGCTGCAAGTGGGCCGGCAGCTCGCGCACCAACTGCTCGTAGCGAGCCAGGCCCAGCGCCTTGGCCACGTAGGCCTCGTGCACACCGTTGATGTAGCTCACGATGCTCAGCAACGAGCTGTGAAACAGGCGAAAATCGATATCGGCCTCCACGTAGCGCTCAATCTCGCGGCTGCTCTGCGAGATGCGCAGGCGGCCCAGCAGGTCGAAGATGGTGGTGTAGCCCAGGCGCCAGGTAAGCTGCTGCCAGTGGGCGGCGGTCCACTTATCGAGCGGGCGGCCGGTTTTCTGGCTGCGGATGGCCGTGTTCGGATTGGCCTGCACCTGCTGGCGCACCGTGATAGCCTTTTGCTTGCGGGTAGTACGCAAAAACTGCCCAATCTGCGCCTGGGCATCAATCTCTTGTGAGGCGATGTGCAGGCCGGCTTTATAGCCAGCCAGCGGCAGGCGGTGAATGCTGAAGTCGCCGTAGGCCCCGGCGGCGTAGAACGATACCGGGCGGGGGTAGGCATTCTTCACTACCAGCCGGCCCACCTCACGACGCACTACCTGCGCGTTGTTAGTGCGCACGCCCGTAGTGTAAAGGAAGGCCTGCAAGCCCGCTTGAATAGTGTGGTAGGCCTGCGGGAAAGTCCAGTGCAGCGCGTTGCGCAGGAAGTTCTCATCGCCCAGCTCAGCGGTAGCGCGCAAGGCGTACTCGGTGCTCCAGCAGGAGTGCAGCAGCTTGGTGAGCGCGGCTACGTCGGCCTCCGTCAACTCGGCCTGGTGCTGGCGGAAGTAGGGTAGGTGCGCCAAGCCACCCAGCGGGCTCTCACCCTCCTGAATGTGGTAGCTAAGGGCAAAGAAATAGTTAAGGAAAACCTGGGCCGGAATGGAGCGGCGCCAGCTTTCGTCGGCCAGGCGCTGTTGCTCCTGCTCCTCAGGGGTAAGTGCCGCCTCGGCGGGCGAAATGGCCATTACCGGAGCCGGATACGTCTCGGCCGGAATGAGCGGAATGATGCGGGCTTCGGGTTTCATTGTCATACCAGATAAACCCATTGCCAGAATTTTTAGTTTCGATTTGCTAAATAAATACTGGACGATTTACTAAAAAAATTAGCGAATCGCGAATTAAGCGGATGGCGCTGATTTCGCGGATGCGAACGGTGTTAATTAGGCAATAAAAAAGCCCTCAGAGCTACGGCTCAGAAGGCTTTTTCGTGAATACAGAAGTGCTGGAAAAGCGCCGTTCGCATCCGCGAAATCAGCGCCATCCGCTCAATCCGCGATTATTGTTCGTCCTTGATAACGGCCACGGCTTCACCAAGGGTAATGTCCTTGTTCAGCCCGCGGGTGAAGCGCATGGCGCGGTTCACCTTCACCGAGTCGCCACCGAGAGCCGTGCGGTCGGCCGTGAGGGGAGCCAGGGCGAGGGGGGTAGCCGTTTTCTGAATAGTTTCGTACTTGTCCGACTCCACCTTGAGCTGGTGTTGCATCGTGCGGAACTTATCGAGCTTAAGCGAAACCACGGTTTCGTCTTTACGCTTGCGCAGGCTCTGCACCAGTTCGGTCATTTGCTGGAAGGCTGGGTTGGCCGCCACGCGGGCTTTGCTGTTGGCTTCGAGCTTGGCGTAGTTGGGCTGGTCATCCCAGGGGCGGTAGCCGGCGGGCTTGATTTCGTCCCACTTCAGCGGGTAGTCCGACTCCTTCTCCCCCTGGTCGAGGTACGAAAGCACGTCGGGCAGCACGATATCGGAGGCTACCCCCTTAAACTGGGTCGAACCCCCGGTGACGCGGTAAAACTTCTGCATCGTGAACTTGAGCGAGCCAAAAGGCTTGAGGCTGCTCAGCTCCGTAGGCAGCGTCTCATCCAGGTCGATGATGCGCTGCACCGTGCCCTTGCCATAAGTGCTGGCCGAGCCCATGATGATGCCACGCTTGTAGTCCTGAATAGCGGCGGCCAGAATCTCGGAAGCTGAGGCGCTGTACTTGTTCACCAGCACCACGAGCGGGCCGCTGTACTGCACGCGCGGGTCCTTGTCGTTGAGCACCTGGGTTACGCCACGGCTGTCGTGTACCTGCACCATCGGGCCGCTGGGCATAAACAGGCCGGCCATTTCCACGGCATCGTTGAGCGAGCCACCGCCGTTGGTGCGCAGGTCGAAGATGACGCCCTTCACGCCCTCCGCCGTGAGCTTGGCCAGTTCCTTCTTCACGTCCTGGGCCGATGAGCGGCCGCCGTTATCGTTGAAGTCGGCGTAGAACGCGGGCAGGCGCAGGTAGCCGATTTTCACGCCGTTCGGGTCGTTGATAACGGCCGATTGGGCATAGGTATCTTCGACCACCACCACGTCGCGGACGATGGGAATAATCTTGGTCGAGCCATCGGCCCGCTTCACCGTCAGGCGCACTTCGGTGCCCTTCTTACCCCGGATAAGCGTCACGGCCTTGTTGGTGTGCCAGCCTTCGATGCTCACCGGCTCGGCAGCGCCCTGGGCTACGCGCAGGATGGCGTCGCCCTTTTTCAGCTCGCCCTGGCGGAACGAAGCCGAGCCCGGCACGATGTCTTCGATGTAAATGAGGCCATCTTTTTCACGCAGGGTAGCGCCGATGCCCTCGAAGCGGCCCGTGAGCTGAATATCAAACTCCTGCTTTTCGCGGGGCGCGAAATATTCGGTGTGCGGGTCGTAGGTATTGGCAATGACGTTGGCGTAGTTGCTGAGCACCTCATTAGGGTCGGGCTGGTCGGCAAACTGCTCGTCGTAGTATTTCAGTACGCGCTTGCGGGCTTCCACTTCCATTTGAGCGGGCGTGCGGTCGGGCTCGGCGGTGGCGGGCTCCTTCGATTGAACCGGTTGGGGTAGCGGGCGGGTAGAGTTCCGGGCAGAAAGATTGGGCTCGGCGGTGGCGGGAACAGTGGAAATGCTGGCCACGCGGGCGCGGTCGTGGCGCTTATCCTGCTCGTCCATCATCTCGGCCACCCGCACCAGCGTCTCGTACTTGAGCAGCTTACGCCACTGCTCGCGCTGGTCGGCGGCGTTGGCGGGGAAGGAAGCCTTCTCAAAATCGGTCTGAATAGTCTCGTCGCTGTCGAACGTGAACGGCTGGGCCAGAATCTCGTGCGTGAGCGCCTGCATCTGCTTGGTGCGCTCAGCCAGGAGCTTGGTGCTCAGGTCCAGAAACTCGTGCGTACCGCGCTTGGTTTCGTCGTCGATATCGGTCTGGTATTTTGTCAGCTGCGCGATATCAGCTTGCAGCAGAAACTTCTTACGGTAGTCCAAGCGCTTGAGCGCCAGCTCAAACACGCGCTTGCTAAAAGCATCATCGATGCGCTCGGGCTGGTAGTGTGCCTGCGAAAGACCCTGCACGATAGTGCCGACGAGCACCTGCTCTTTGCCGGGCACTGCCCCAGGGCCGCTGTGCTCATAGAAGCGATAAGACGCCAGCCCGAATACGGCGGCCACCAGGCCGGCATAGGAGCCAATTTTTAGGCGGGGGGAGAACATTCAGGAGATAATTAGGAAGAAGGCCAAATGTAAGCGGCAGGCGGGGGCAAGTTGCACATCCCTGGCCCACCTACGGTAAAAACGTCGATGAGGACGCAAATAGTGCCGCGCGAACCAGTTCTATTCTTACTACGGACGGCGAGCAACTATTTACTTTACAGCCCGGCCCACTGCCGGTAGCTCAGTTTAGGAATAGTACTGCCACCCGCGCCGCCCTGCTGGGCCTGGCCGTGGGCGACGCCCTGGGCGTCCCCGCCGAGTTTATAGACCGCGAAGCGCGCCGCCGCGACCCCGTAATCGGGATGCGCGGCTACGGCACTCACCACCAGCCGCCCGGCACCTAGTCGGATGACTCGTCGCTCACGTTTTGCCTGGCGGAGACGCTGGCCCGGCCAGGTGGATTGACCGGACTGCCGGACCTGGCCGCCCGGCTGGCGGCCGGTAGGGCTACTGGCTGAAGTTTTACTCGCCGCCCACGGCGGGCGCGGCGGCCGGGCGGGCCGTGAGCGTCGCGCCGGCGCTGGCGGCCATCACCAGGGCCACGGCCAGCCACTGAGCCAGCGTGAGGCGCTCGTGCAGAAAGACCAGGCCGCACACGGCCGCCGCCGCCGGCTCCAGGCTCATCAGAATGCTGAACGTGCGGCTGGGCAAGTGCCGCAGGGCGTTCATCTCCAGGGTGAAGGGTAGGGCGCTCGACAGCACGGCCAGCGCGGTGCCGGCCGCCAGCAGGCGCGGTGTGAGTAGCGCCCAGCCGCCCGCCGCCACGCTGAACGGCAGCACCGTCAGCGAGGCAAACAACATGCCCACGGCCACGCCCCGCGGGCCGGGCAGCACCGCCGCCACCCGGCCGCCCAGCACGATGTACCCCGCCCACGCCCCGCCCGCCAGCAGCGCAAACAGCATCCCCGGCACATCAAGATTACTGCCTCCCCACGGCGCCAGCAAGGCAATACCCACGCCGGCCAGCAGCACCCATACCACGTCGGCCCAGCGCCGCGAGCCGGCCAGCGCCACGGCCAGCGGCCCCACAAACTCCAGGGTGACGGCCAGCCCCAGCGGAATGCGGGCCAGCGCGCAGTAAAACAAGAAATTCATGGTGCCCAGGGCCAGGCCGTAGGGCACCACGGCCCGCCACTGCGCCGCTCGCAGCTGCCCCAGCCGGGGCCGCACCGCCAGCAGTAGTAGCACGGCCGAAATACCAATGCGCAGCCCCACCGTGCCCGCCGCCCCCAGTACCGGAAACAAGCCTTTAGCGATGGCCGCCCCGCCCTGCACGCTCAAAATAGCCAGCAAAACTGAAGGCACGGGGGCCAGAACAGACGCACGCGAATAAGGCATTACGGAATGAGCGGTTAGCTGATATGCTGATTGACAGCGGTTTGTTATACTCGTCGCGAAGTGAGTTGCGAGGTAGGGTGCGGGGCTTGCCCCCGTCTGAAAGTTGGTACCCACTCCGGCCGTCCTGGCGGGGGTCAGGCGCCTCAGAAGGGCAGGTTGCGGCGGGAGTGGCGGGCGGCCAGCCAGCCGGCGGGCACGGTTACCCACAGCGCGAGCACGAACACATTGTGAAAGTTCTGGTAATCGTATTGCCCTAGCCCCATGCCCCACACGACATAGCGACCCCAAGGCTTAATTTGGTAAACGCTATGAACCAGGTCGGGGACGGGCGAGAATGTTAGCAAGCAAACAGCCAGATAATACACAATGCCGCCCGCGCGCACTGCCGCGAGCAAGGGGGCGTTGGCTGGGGCAACCACCCGGCAAAATACCCAGAGACCAAATAGGCCCAGTGCGATGGGCAAAGACAATAGAAAGGCCCAAGCGAGCATAGTCAGCCGTTGAAAAGATGAGTGCTCGGCAAGATAACCGCCTCGAAACTATTGAGAAGGCGGTTACAAGTCCTCCAACGCTACGTTATACAATTCGGGGTGCTTTGCACGATTGGCGCGCGATTCGTTCAACGACGGGCGGGGGCAAGCCCCGCACCCTACGTGAGGAGTATAGTAGCACAATGGCGGTTTGCTTGTGCGCAAGTGTTCAGGCAAAGCTGGCGACAAACTGCCAGGGCGAGCGCCGGTAGGGGAGTAGGGGTTCGCAAAGTTCTGCCCAAACCTCCCGGCTTACACCTGCTGGCGGCAGCAAGCCGGCCAACCTGCGCGCCGCGCGTAGTTGAACCGGCCCTACCCCCCTAATTTTAGCTGAAGGGCGCCACGCAGCCAATGGCCACTAAGGCGCGCCTTTGGTGCCAGGTAGTTGTTCTTTAGGTTTTTGAAACGCTCATCTCTCGTCCGCATGTCCAACTATCTCCTCCTTTTGGCTGGCCTGGCCAGCTGGCCCGCGCTCGGCCAGCAAGCGCCCAAAAAGCCCCTCGACCACTCGGTCTACGACCAGTGGCAAAGCGTTGCCAATCACAAGATAAGCCACAACGGCAAGTACGTGCTCTTCCAGGTGAAGCCCCAGCAGGGCGATGGCACGCTCTACCTCAAAACGGTGGGCAACCACACGCTGCGGCAGGTGAGCCGCGGCGATTCGGCGGTGTTCACGGCCGATTCCCGGTTCGCGGTGTTCTCCATTAAGCCGCGCTACCAGGACGTGCGCCAGGCCCGCATCAAGAAGAAAAAGCCCGACCAGATGCCCAAGGATTCGCTGGGCATCTACGCCTTTGGCACCGGCAGGCTCACCAGGCACGCCAACGTGAAGTCGTTCCAGGTGGCTGAAAACGGGGCGGTGCTGGCTTTCCTGGCGGGGCGGCCCGCCGGGAAAGACTCGCTCAGGAAAGCGCCCGTCGATACGGTGAAAAAAATTACCGACCGGCTGCTGCAAACCAATCAGGCCGGCGCGCCGCTCACGGTGGTGGACCTGCGCACGGGCGCGGTGCGCACGTTTGAGGCGGTCACGGATTACCAGGTCAGCAAGCCCGGCAACCGGGTGGCGTTTGCCGTGGCGGCGCCGAAGGGTAGCAAGACGGTGCGGTCGGGCCTGTTCGTGTTCGACCTGGCGGGCGGCAATCCGCGCCAGCTCAGCGCGGGCAAGGGCGTATATAAGAACATGGCCTTCGACGAGGGAGGTAGGCAGCTGGCGTTCACCGCTGAGAAGCACCCCGAGAAAGCGCTGGTGAAGCCCTTCAGCCTCTACTACGCCGCCCTTACTTCTGGCCCCGACAGCGCCCGTGTGCTGCTGGCGCCCGGCGCCAGCGCGCTGGCCCGAGGTTGGTCGCCGAGCGGCTTCGGCAAGCTCGTGTTCAGCGACAACGGCGAGAAGCTGTTTTTTGGCACCGCGCCCGACCCCCTGCCGCAGGACACGACGCTGGTGGATTTTGAGCACGCCAAGCTCGATATCTGGAATTACAAGGACGATTACTTGCAGCCCATGCAGCTGAAAAACCTGAAGAAAGATTTGCAGCGCAACTACCTGGCCGTCATTTATCCCAAGCAAACTGCCAAATTCTTTCAACTCGAAGATGAGTACCTGCGCGATGCCTTAGTAGCGGCCAAAAACAACGCCGAATACGTGCTGGCCGTGACCGATAGCGCCAAGCGCATCTCGATGCAGTGGGAGGGTAACACCCGCAAGCAGGCCTACCTGGTATCGACCCGCACCGGCCAGCGCGTGGCCGTGAACCCGCAGGCGGCCAAGAGCCGGTTTCAGCTCTCGCCGCTGGGCAACTACGTGGTGTGGTATGACTACACCTCGAAAAACTGGTTTTCGTTTTCGGTAGCCACGCGCAAAACCGTGAACCTGACCGAGAAAACGGGGGTAGCGCTGGCCGATGAGGAAAACGACTCGCCCGACGATGCCCAGCCCTACGGCCTGGCCGCCTGGACCCGCGACGATGCCGCCGTGCTGCTCTACGACCGCTACGATATCTGGAAAATTGACCCCCGCACCGGCGTGGCTTCAAATTTTACCAAGGGGGTAGGGCGTGCCAATAAGCTGATTTTCCGCTACCATAACCCCATTGATAAAAAGGAATTTATCGAGCCCAAAGAGGAGCTGTGGCTGCTGACCCAGGACGAAACTACCAAGCAGAACGGCTACTACCACAAGAGCGTGGCCAGCGCCCAGGCGCCGCAGCGCGCCGTGCTGGCGCCCTTCGGCTACTCGCCGCTCATGCAGGCCAAAAACGCCAGCGTGTTCATCTACACGAAGTCCAACGTCACCCACCCGGCCGACCTCTACGCCAGCCGCGACCTGCGGCACGAAACCCAGCTCAGCGCCCTCAACCCCCAGCAAAAGGCCTACAACTGGTTCACGGCCGAGCTCACGCACTGGACCACGCCCCAGGGCCACGCCGCCACCGGCGTGCTCTACAAGCCCGAGAACTTCGACCCCGCCAAAAAGTACCCGATGGTGGTGTATTTCTACGAAAAGTTGTCGGAGGGCCTCTACAAGTACACGGCGCCGGCGCCTACCCCCTCGCGGCTCGACATTGCGCTGTTTGCCAGCAACGGCTACCTGGTGTTCACGCCCGACATCAGCTACACCATCGGCGAGCCCGGCCCGTCGGCGGTCGAGTACGTGAACTCGGGCGTGGAGGATTTGAAGAAAAACGCCTGGGTGGATGGCGCGCACATCGGTCTGCAAGGTCAGAGCTGGGGCGGCTACCAGGTGGCCTACCTCATCACCCAGACCAACAGGTACGCCGCCGCCTGGGCCGGCGCGCCGGTCGTGAACATGACCTCCGCCTACGGCGGCATCCGCTGGGAATCGGGCATGAGCCGGCAGTTTCAGTACGAGCGCACCCAGAGCCGCATTGGCGGCACGCTCTGGGAAAAGCCGGAGGTGTACATCCGCAACTCGCCCCTGTTTGCCCTACCCCAGGTAAAAACGCCGGTGGTCATCATGGCCAACGACGCCGACGGAGCCGTGCCGTGGTACCAGGGCATCGAGATGTTTACCGACCTGCGCCGCCTGGGCAAGCCCGTGTGGCTGCTGCAATACAACGGCGAGGCCCACAACCTGGTGAAGCGCGAAAACCGCAAGGACATCTCCATCCGCGAGCTCCAGTTTTTCGACCACTACCTCAAAGGCGCGCCGGTCCCCGTGTGGCTGGATAAGGGCGTGCCCGCCGTGGAGAAGGGTAGGAATTGGGGCTTGGAGGTGTCGAGTAATCAGTAGTTGGGGGCGTTGACTCGGTGGGTGGGGGTAGGGAAATCATTAATTTAAGAATTGCTCTTTTTCTGGAGTATTGCAGAAATTACGAAAAACGACCCTAAAACGCAGGTTTTGGAGTCGTTTTTCTACACTAATTTTAATAAATTAACAGTCTAAAATGCGTTCGTTTTTTGGACAGATGCGTGTGTATTGAATTACCTGTTTTTATTTTATATAATATGTCATCCTTTCAAGTATTTGCACCTGGAACAGCTTACATTGACGAAGTAGGGGAATCAGCACAAGATTCGTGGGGCCTAATCATGCGACTGCAAAGCATCTACGCCGAAGCCATTTTATCTTTAGAGCTTTTCCAAAAGGCTAGTATTGACCTTGTCGAATACATGAGAGCACGAGCAGCAGGACATCCAATTTCAACTCCTCGAATTCTTATGATGCAAGCACCTTTTGTGCATGCTCGCAGTTTTATTTATTCACTAGAGTTACTATCGCTTGAAAATCAGGCATATGCAACCTAAGCTTAATTGAGTAAGTATTTGGGCTGAAATAATACAGCTACTATAAGACGCTAAAAAGTGCTCAGAAAAGGCTCAGCCGTAC
>JAABUK010004034.1_pt1 | contig 24322 bp, 25 predicted proteins | sample 5559141 | NCBI WGS metagenome assembly JAABUK01 (sample SAMN10711869, study PRJNA513367) | rock metagenome | isolation source: Antarctica rocks | place: Antarctica: Victoria Land, Pudding Butte nord | collected 2016-01-03
TGCCGGACACCTTCATCAACAACATCCCCACAGACATCAGGGGGCTCACCTTCTCGCGCACCCCCCAGCAGCTCATCAACATGTACAGCCTGGGTAACCCCAGCGGCATCGGCCCCTTCTTCCCCAACGGATTCTCTGGAGCCATTAACTCACCTGTCGGCTACATCAACATGGCTACTGGCCTCGAGGACTTCCCAGCCTCTCCCATGGATGCTTTCCAGGTTAGGCATTGTGTGTTTTCTGCCTGGACACAACACATGCCCACAGACAAGGCTGTGGCTGGCTGATGTACTCCACAAAGTTGTCTATCATCTGTTTATAAAAGCTCATGGCTGCACCTGACATCAACTTCTGCTTCCGTCTGCATGTATGGTTCATGCAACTTTCCCAGGCGCTACTGTGCATGTGGTGTGACATGCCAAGCAGTTGCTGATCTTTTTATCAAATGCTGCACGAGAGTCACATGCAAAGCAGTTGCTGATTTTCTTGTTAAATGCTGCAGGAGACTGTTGCTCAGGTTGGCACTGTCAACCCCCCCATCATGGGGCTCAACCCCAGCTCAGTCCCAGGAGAGACTGAGTTGACTCAGGCCCTGTACGGTCAGCTGGATGACGGTACCTACCTCACCCGGGGATACAATACCTCAGTCCCCAACCTCAACATGGCCAACACCAACAACAACACCCAGGTGATGGTGGGATCCCCAGGGGGATACATTCCAGCCTCAGTGCTGCGCAGCTCCAGCCCTGCTGCTTCATCCAGCCCTGCTGCCTCATCCAGCCCTGCTGCTTCATCCAGCCCTTCCTCTTCCAGCCCATCTTCATCATCCTCAAGTGAGTCTCTGGTCTTGCTTTGCTTTCAATGTTGTTGTTTTTTTATCTCTTTATGCAAGTGTGTGGGCTGTGTCCTGTCAATGTGTAAGTGAGAAACTCTATTGTTATGTCCTTGAGTCTGGATACTACATGATGCATGACCCGTGATTAGTGTGCGCGTGTACATGGTGGTGCAAGCTTTCACCTTTATCCTGGCTCATATGAAGCAGAGGTGCTGCATCATACATGCCCACTTGCACTTCAAGCTGTGAGTGTCAGCCATTATCTCACGCCTGCAACTTTGTGCAAGACAGGTGCACAGAGCTGCTTGATGGGTTAACCGCCTTGGTGGATTTTGTTGCCAAGTATTGCTTGACCTATCAAGTTGCACTGCTGAGCATGGTAACAATCTTGCTGATATGTTGTGTGGTGATGTAGGCCTACCTTGCCCTTGCAGTCTGCCAGCGGGTTATGATGTCACACAGTCCAACCTAGCCGGTAAGCCTTTGCTTTCACTCACTAATCACCTAGTTCCATCTAGTATCTAGGCTGTCGTCATTGCTTACAGCGGTCAAGAGAAACTTGCTCGGCCATACCAGTTTCAACCACCCATTTGGCTGTTGCACAAGCTTCAAGAAAGCAGCACACGCTTTGCTCTTACAGTTCTTAGTCACAAGCACTATTTGATGCCAGCAAACGCCGCTTTGCCTGGTGGCTGTGCCATGCTGCAATCAACACTTGTCATGCTGCTTACACTATGACCTGCCCATGTTGCATTGACTGTCACCAGCCGTGTGCTGACCATGTGCTGATGGCATTGTGCTGTTGCAGGCGCTATCATGGCCGCTGGCACCTGCCCTGTGGACGTGACTGCAGACTGCCCCAGTGGCAGCGGCAACTACGGCTTTAACAACACAGGCGGCTGTGGAAATGTTGGCTGCAACAACCATGGTGAGTCCTTTCCAGTCTACCTCACTATGGCGACATGATGATGTGATTTTGGTGTTTGCAGTCTACTGTTTGTCATGGACCTCACCAAGGGCTGTTGCCCTCTGCACCTGTCATGGCTTTAGACAACAGGGGGGGTGCTTTTGCTGTGATGTGTGATGTGTGATGTGTGATGTGTGATGTGTGATGTGTTCTGTCTTTTGTGGGGGGAACTCAATCCACCATGTTGCTTGTCAATGTTGGCAGTCATGCTGAGCACAGTGATGCTGGCTTTGCAGGTACCAGCAATGTCGGAAACTCCAACACTGGCACTGGCAATGTGGGAGACAACAACTCTGGCTCCAACAACGTGGGACGTTGCCTGAGTGGAACAGGCCTGACGGGCACAGGCTCATGCTAGAGAGCGTCATCTTGTTTCAACTCATGCTCAAAGCAGCTGTGGGACTCATATAGTGTGAGGGGTTGAGTAAGATTGATCATGCTGAAACATCTCTTTGGGGATGGAGAATATTCGGAAGGAACTTGCACAAACGAATGGCGTCGTACAGAACTTATTCAGAAGTAGAGCCATCATTCGAGTGGGAGGGATGACACAAGTATTTTGCATCATGAACACATGTACATACCTTGCATTTTTGACTGAGTTCCTGTTGCCTGTGAGCTGTTGGCTTCTGGTCAGATCTATAGATACGTTTAGTCTTACCACACCATTTTTCACAGGTTGAATAAGCAGGCTTGTTTGGTTGTCCTTAACATTGTTGTCTCAACATGGTTGATTTGTTTCCATGTGGACAACAGTTCCCATGGAGTTTGGTGTATTTCATGTCTGAAACAGAATCGGGCTCTGGTGAATGCCATTACATATTTGATTTGCAGCAGACGCAAAGCTGCTTTGGGGTGTGCACCATGACTCGCCCATGGCGGCATGCCACATGGCCATGTGATTTACCTTGTAAAGTCAAAGGTTTGCAAGCAGGTGCATTGCTTATATACAAGCCTTGAGCATGATAGCAACCTTGTGCGGTGTACTCTGCAGTGCTGTCAGCATGTTTCAAACCACATTGGGTACCAAGCCAGTTGTAGGGCAGCTACCCATTTGCTGCTGTAGGCATCAAACGCTTGCATGCATCCTGGCGGGCGGTCCCAAAATCAAGATTACAAAACCGGCCTGTGTTCATTGAGAAATCTTTTCAGTTCAGTACTGTCCCAGCCTCATGTCACGGTGCTATGATGAATTCTCAGCGTTCAATCATCAGACAACATGCGGCTCTGTGTGTGACGCATATGGAACACATGGGTACAATCATCAGGAATCAAGTCACTGTATGTGCTGCAATTGGCAGACTTAGCACATGACACAGGCAGCGGCAGGCCAGTTTTCAAGGCTTATGCTGCCTCAAGATGCGCCAACACATGACATTGGTACAAGCTTCAAGTGCGTTTCCTGCGCTGCGCTGGCTGCGGCAGCCACGGCTCTTCCTCTTCTTCCTACACATCAACAAGCAGCCATCACAACCCCTTGCAAGTCAAGCAATGTTACAAAACAAGCACTGATACTACCAAGCTGACATTTTGAATCCAAAGGGCATATCACTTTAGCCTTCGATATGCTGGACACCACATATGCAGAATTGATACATCACCATTGCATCCTGTTGTCTGCTGCACGAAGCACATCCAGTGATTGACATAGTTGAAGGATTGCACACCTGTATCTGCCTGCGTACCGCCAGAACTTTCTTTCTACGGCACTTGCTGGGCGCAGACAGGCTGCCGCACTTGCCCTTGCGCTGGATTGTGCACACCGCACACCTCCCTGTCAACAACACACCGACTGTCACATGGTGCATGCAGGCCATAGTAACACAGCAGCGTCATACAAAACTGCTTCAGTGGTACCTTAAGCAAATCAGCCTCCCTGTCAACAACACACCAACTGTCACGCAACACACCAACTGTCACATGGTGCATGCATGACTCCTATAGTGCCATAATAACACAGCAGGGTCTTCAAAGAGCTTGCTGCTTTGTTATCCAAAGCAAAGTACCACTGCAGCAAGCATCATAACAACAGTGTGCAGAAATGTAGTGTCAATGTCACTGTGGAGTTGGTAGTATGTGTGCACAACCCGGCTGGGGGCTTTTGCTCATGTGGCTTTTTGGCTGGGATGCTGGCGTAGCAGCAACTGTGAAACACCAAGTGGAATAGCTGAGGCTGACCTCAACATCCATGCACACCCCTACAGGACAAACTTGGCTGGGATGCTGACATAGCATTACTGTGTGACAGACTGCAACTAAAACAGCTGAGGCTGAGTCAACGTCCATACATACCCCTACAGAACAAGCTTGGCTGGGATGCTGACACAGCAGTAGTGCATAAAACAAGCAACACCCCTACACCATGCATTTGCTGACCTGGTCTGTTGGCTGGGATGCTGACGGTCCCCCCCAGGAAGTTGGCCATGGCCTGATCAGGCACGGCATCAGGATCGAAGTTGCGGTCTGGCAGAGAGCGAATCCAGTCCTTCATGACCGAGCTGGTGAGCATGCCTTCGCCCCCCTCAGCCTCATCATCTTCCTCCCACCTCTCCAGGGGGCGCCCCTGCTGCTGCTGGTGGGACCCCTGCCGATCCTCCATTGTCAAGCTGCGCTGCATGTGACTGCCTGTGCAGCAGCATCAGTGCCAGTGGTGAGTCATCCTGAGTACAGATATGACAAATGAACAGCAGATTTGCCGCCAACTGACTGTTCTGCTGAGCGGGTGAGTGATTGGGTGGTGAGCAAGCGAGTGAGTGAAAGAGTGAGCAAGCCAAGATCTGCATTCAGCAGAGGGAGGCTCAGCAGGTGTGACCCAATGGGTACATGTACTGTTTATGCATGACAATTCACCATGAGCCAAGTGTGCGTATCTTGTATCCCTGAAAATCTGGAGACGAAAGTGGTGTTTGCTCATCTCCCATCATGTGCAAGAAAGCAAGGTACAAGAAAATTGTGCTGATTGCTCTCGCGTGGAGGATGTTGCTGCTTATTGTCAACTGCATTTACGTACAAATTTCTGCTCATACCCATGCCAACACCCAGAAGGTTGGTGGTAACCTACCTGATCTGTCCAAAGCACGGTGGCGAGGCACATCCCCATTGGGCAGGTCCTGGTCTTCATAGTCACCCATGTCAGACCCTCTATTGTAGCCCTGCTCAGCATTGCGTGCTGCATCACTGCCGCCTGGCTGTGACCTGTCCACATAGCTGGCTGCATGCTGAGGACATGTTACCAAGTATGGTTCATCCTGCAATCATTATCATGCTTGCCTGAGCCATGTTTACTGACTCAACCTGAACAAACAAATACATGATTGAGCGCATGAATGACTGCATGCATGCGTAATGCACACAGAAGCAGACTCACACACGTTTGACAGACACACATGGCAGAAGCCTACCTGCAGGACGCAGTGGTTGAGGCGGGCGCAGGGCAGATGGAAGCTGCTGCGGCAGTTGCGCACATGGCAGCCCAGGGTGGCCCCTTTGGAGGCACACTCCTTGCACTTCAGCTTGCGCCCCCGCCGCACCGCATCCGGCACCCCCTCTAAGACCCCCTCAGACTCATACACCTGTGGCCAATGTGAGTCAGTGTGTGTCACAGATCAGTCTGTGTAGCCACAGAAAGGCAAGATGATGAGACTTTGCATAAGTAGCCTTGACTGCTCATGTAGACAGCATACCAAGGCAGTTTTAGGTGAAATTCTTGTTCACTGGCATTGGCATCAGAGCAAGATTGCTCCAGTCGACTTGTAGATAAGTCCAGATGTTTGATTGGTGCCAGAGTGCTGGCGTAAAGCTGGGGAAAGGCTTGTTTCCATATATGAAGAAGGCCAGATAACACTGTCTGTTGCAGTAGCGCAGGACGTCCTGGTTGCATACATGCTTGATGGCAGATGCCGCACATTGGTACGCAACTTTGATCACACTTTGGCAGGGCTCAGTGTTCAGAGCAAGGTGACGCAGCTTGTTGTGAGAGTGAAGAGGCAATCATGCTGATGTCTTGACGCCATCAAACACATTGCAAGGGCACTCAGGCACACTTTAATCAGATTCTGAAAACCAAAAAAACACTGTAAGTAGCTGTAGCCAGAAAGGATGCCTGTTGTCAACATGAAATACTCAGACACACATCAAGCAACTGATGAACTTACATGCTCTGTCTTTGAGACTCAACAGGGGGATCCAACAGACAACGACTGAGAAAGACACAGTTAGCACTCCAGTGTATGCTACAGAAGCACAGACAGGGGTCTGACCTCAGGTGACCACCAGGCGCACTGGGAGTGCACCCAGGCGTACTGGATGGCTGACACTCGCACCAGGGTGAACTGGCCCAGCCCCTGCTTCTGCCTCCCCCCTCCATCCTCATCATCTACTTCTGTCCCGTGGCAGAAGGCACACCTGCATCAACATGTGTATCTCACTCAGTACAAAGGTGTTTACAAAGGTGTGGGTGACAGTTGCCTTTGCTGAGCATGGGCATGGGAACTTTCTGCTCCTGTTCTCCTGTGACTTGGCCTGATTAACGGCTTTTCAGTCCATGTCCCAAGTCATACCAGCAGCACAAACATGAATATGGCAAGTTGGGGATCTATTGCAGTTACAAGGCAGGCAGTGGCAGCTTCTAGATGGGGTGTTTTAGATAGGGTCAATGGGAGCAATGGCACCAAATGGACCAGCAACAACTTCTTTATTATGGGATGAAGAGGACTCCTCACAGAGCTGTGCACAATCAGCATGCTGCCTGAAAGTGCCGGCACCTAGATGCATCACAAGTTGACCACAGCTTGCTTATCTCTTGGGGAAAGAAAATTAGGAGCGTACAGCGCAGGTCAAGACACGAGAAATGAAGAGCACAGACGCGAGAAGGCACACCACAGGTCAAGACAGGTTAAGGGAAATGCAAAGACACCTTGTGCCAGCTTGCAGATCTGCTGAGAAACAACATTGGGGGTGTACAGCACAGGTCAAGACAGAGGAGGTAAAGAGCAACGACACCTTGTGCCAGCTTGCAGATCTGCTGAGAAAGAACATTGGGGGTGTACAACACAGGTCAAGACACAAGAAACAAAGAGTACAGACACAAGAAGGCCCAGCACAGGTCAAGACAGAGGAAGTGAAGAGTAAAGACACCTTGTGCCAGCAGGAGCCCCTTCTGCCTCCAGTCTAGCACACTCTCTATCGACAGTAGCTCGGCGCTCAGTGGTGGCCACCGCCTCGGCACTCACAGCCGGCTCAGCTGAGTTGGCCTGGCGGCGGCTGCTGCTCTGCACCTCCCCATCCTCGTGATGCCCCCTGGCCGGGGGGGTGACTTGAGCCCCACTGTAGGTGTCGGGCTGCTCTGGGGATGCGGCTTGGGCTGGCTGGAAGCGCCTGGATCCCAATCTGCTGGGACCATGGGGTCCCCGCTCATGACCTGCTCAGCATCATAACAATGTAACAAATAATGATAATAATAATAATAATACTATTAATGATAATAATAACAATAGTTCAAATGCTTTCCAGCTCATGGTGAGCTAGGTATGCGGGGGCTGCGTTCATGACCTGTTCAGCATCATAACCACATCTGAAAGTGGACAGTTTGAAAATTCCCCATATGGGGGTTCTGCAAGAAGAGGTGTGTCTGCTCCTGGTGCAGCATGTCCTAGCAAGCTGCAGATAGGGGCCTCACATAGCGACTGCAATGATGGCTGCACAGCACGACACTTGCTTGCTGGTCAAGGCAAGTAAGGCTGTGATGTTCTGTGGCAACACATAAAGACACAGGATCTGTGTACAACCTAGTTGATGGGCTAAAGATGTTTGCCCTCCTGTTGAGTACAGGGAGGAGTGCAAGCTGTGTCTTGGCAGGGCTAAGAGTGTACCTGGTGGGGCTGCTGTAGGTGAGTGTGTGCCGCTGTCAAAGTCATCATGGACGCTGCCATGTTTGCGCGGGGACCGGTTGCCTCGCCGAATCTTGGGAGAGAAGGTCTCTGACTCACCTGCTAGGCAGTAGCACAGTATGTGTGAGACTGACAGCTGAATGATGGTCAACTTGCTGAATGTGTGCACATTCTAGAGATGCTGACTGGACCTACACGATGCTCACAGATGGCAAGAGACTCTGGTGGAAAGGCAGACCCTTGAAGTTTACCCAGTACAATTTGTTGTCATCTGCGTCAGCTTTCAAGTGTTCAAGCAAGCTTTTGGTCATAGGCCCCAGTCATTGAAGCAGCATACAGCTTGTCTTGCTGGGCTATTACATACAGCCTGAACCTCTTCATCTAGTCATGCGTGTTATACGTACTTATGCATTGTCACAAAAATATCACATGTACTTTGTACTAGCATGTCATGTTACCATTTTCATGCGATGTTGTATTCTATTGCATTGCATACAATCATGTGTACATTGTGAGGATATAACAGAAGACAGACCTGAACATAACAGAACATATTATAACCTGACATAACAGAAGACAGACCTGCTGCAGTGTCCATGTAACCTGAGCCAGTATGTCTGGGGCCTTGTCTTCCCCCGGGTGCCGGCCCTTCAGGTACTGCATTGATGACGCCATTGTAGGTACGCCCCCTGAACTTCACACACACCTGCGCAGGCACCTCCACTGTCTTGGCACGAATGCAAGTGCCTGATGCATCTCAGTTACGTAGGCCATGCAGCTTGGCCCTACCTAGCCAGGGCCACACATGGGGATGTATGTTATTTGTTGTGCATTACAAAGAGGTGCATGATGAGATAAGGGTGCAAGGTGTGAGGCTGAGGTTAGCCACAGGCTGAGCAATGTGCACAGGTGCTGACGCAGCTTCCATGTGAGTCATGCACAAGGTTCATTCATGTGCTTATCAGAAGTCAGATCAGTTTAAAAGCTTTATGAACATCTGTGTTGATTGTAAAGCTTTGTTTTTGACGTGAGCTGTGTATGCAGAGGCGCGTAGAGGCCCTCATGCAAGGCTAAAGCTTGGCTAGATTGAGGCGCTACACGAGGCTCTACACAATACAGCAGGCCACATTGGAAGTGCAGAGGGCTAGGTTATGGACCTGAAGGTAATTGTCGCCCACAGGCTGCCACTCCAGGATCTGGGGTGACATAGAGCCCAGAGTGGCTACAGCATCCAGCTCAGCCCTGCAACACCAGGGGCAGCTTGCAAGGGGTGCTCAGCATTGACAAGGACACTCTGAAGACTCTCACCAGGGTGTAATTGCAGGAGAGCAGTCTGTGCAAAGGATGAGATAGCTCTGGTGCAATGTTGTGATGTCAGGGCCGAGGGGATTATGTGTAGGTTCAAACCTCTAACATAAGCCAAGGGCATCCTCTTTGCAGATTACAGGTCACATGCTGAAAATGCACTGCTGAGGTTTGGTTTTGATACAGCATATGCTCCAAGTTTGCAAGTGGTTTTACAGGTGATCTGGGTACATTCAACCTGTGAGGTACAGTGCAGGGAAGCTATACCATGCAGCTGCAAACTTGGGTCTGTAGTGCAAGGGCAGGTGTATCAGAGTGCTACAGCGCTTCATCTGATGCAACCAGTTGCTTGTACAGTAAGAGAAAAAGGTATGAAGAAGTCGAGTTCATGTGCCCTGCCAGGTCATGCAATAGGGCATGTTCAGCTTTTCATGCTGTGTGCTGCAAGGTTTTGCTTTCTGTCTGGACAGGCTGTGTTGGCAAAGTCTATTGGCAGGATAATGGCAGCTGGGTCTCTGAACACAGCCAAAAACAGGGTGCTGACGCTGGGATGTGTGCTTACTTGGCATTGACATTGGATATGTTGCTGTTGGTCCCTCTGGGCAGCATCCTCAGTCTCTGAGGGACATTGCTGTCAGAGTGCAGCAGCGCAGCAGAGGTGGTCCACAGCTGCTGGTCTGGGTTTCTGTTCTGCTGGCGGTTGCGTTTGCCTGCCCTTCCTGGACCCCGCCACTCTGAATCCTCAACCCTGCACACAAACAAACACATCCATCCAGGTTTTGGACAACAACAATCCAGCATTGGATGGCCACAATAACTGTGCTGAGCTAAACACACGCATTCACCTAGATTTTGAACAATAACAAACCAGCATTGGGTGGCCACAATGGCTGTACTGAGCAGAACACACACGTCCACCCAGGTTAGAAACAACAACAATACAGCATTGGGTGGCCACAATGACTGTGCTGAGCAGAACATACACATCCATCCAGATTTTGAACAACAACAACTCAGCATAGGATGGCCACAATGACTGTGCTGAGCAGAACATACACATCCACCCAGATCTTGAACAACAACAATCCAGCATTGGATGGCCACAATGGCTGTGCTGAACAGAAGGTACACATGCACCCAGATTTTGGACAACAACAATTCAGCACTGGATGGCCACGATGACTGTGCTGAGCAGAACACACACATCCACCCAGACTTTGAACAACAACAATTCCGCATTGGATGGCCACAATGAATGTGCTGAGCAGAAGCGTAACATATGTACAAGTCACTCACATGTCAGTGTCTTCAGCTTCAGGCTCCCGGTCTCTTTTCCTGGCAGGCGCAGGAGGCCTGGTGCGGCGCTGACTGGACCACCGTAGGTCATGGTTTGACCACGTGCCGTTGGCCCCTCCACTGTCGTTACCCTCCCCATCAGACTGCCCCTCCACCTGCAGACACCAGGCCAGCTGTCTCACTACAAATTGGGGTTGTGAGAGCATGTGCAGCTGAAGCTCAGCAAAGGCTTTGGTGGTGAGCGCTCAGTGCAGAGGCCAGCCAAGACCGGGAGCTGTGCAGCTCAGCACAGTGTGGCGACATGCACAAGGGTGCTGGCATCATAATTACCTAGCAGCAGAATAGCAGCAGAGCTGCAGCAGCACAGCAGCAGCAGCAGAGCACAGCAGAGAAAAGCAGCAGAGCACAGCAGCAGCAGCAGCACAGCAGGAGGGCACATCAGCAGCAGCAGCACAGCAGCAGCAGAGCACAACAGCAGCAGCAGGGCTTGCAAGGCAAAGGTGAACAGCAGATACAGTGACACAGGAGGCAGCATCCAGGCTTACATCTGCTGCGGCCTGGTGCAGCGCCAGCTGTGCAGCTTGTTTGGGGTCTACAGTGTTGTCCAGCCAGCCAGGCTTGCGCCTGGCCCTCTTGTCAGGCAGGCTGCGCTGGTTGCGCCCTGCATGGGTTGACAGAGCTGCACACACACACACAGCAACAGAGCCGGTCAGTGCTATCAGGAAGGGTAGGCTGAATGTGTCCTTTGCACATCAACAGAATTTGCATGTGCACCAGCATGATGCCTTGGTGGATTGACGAAGAGCAAACAGGCATGCACGTTGGGCACAGAAGGTGCATGACCAACAAGTCAAATGGCTCTGGTGCAATGCTTGAGGAAAATGCATAGGTACAAGCATGCACAGTGATGCAAGTTGTGTTTGAGGTCGAATGCAGCAAAGATGAGGCATGCTGACTCTGCAAACAGTAACTTAGTGTCAGAGCCAAAGTCTATGAGTGCGTGCGTGACCTCTAGGTGTCACAAGACATGCAAGTGTGGTGTACACATTGGGATAGGCTCTGGCGGAGGCCTATCTCAGTATGTAGGTGTAGAAGCTTGGTGGCTTACCAGCTCCTTCATGTGTTTCTGGATCAAAGGTGGCATCCAAAGGCAGCAAATCAGCTGCTGCCTTTTCAGGCCCTCTAGCAGAAGCCAGAGCCTCTGCAAAGGAAGGGCCAGGCTCCCACCTCAAAGGGAGCTCCATGGGAGCAGGGGCGCTGCCAATCTGATCAGGGACTGTTGCCTGATGAGCTGAGGACTCACGCAGCTGCGGGCGAGCAATGGCCTGCAGAAGGCAAGTGATGCAGTTTGACACCTCTTGCGTTGGATCAAACAGCAGCAAGTAGTTCTGGGCAAACAATGGCCCGGCAAAGGCAAGTGATGAAATTTCACGCCTCTTGCATGAGATGAACCAGCAGTAGCTCACTCTGGACGCCTAAACAGATGAGACCCTGCAAACGCTTCCTTCTGCATTTCATTGCACATCCAACAACAGCCCATATCTGATGCACATATGCAAGGCATGGACTCAAAGGCCAGCCATGCAAAGGCAGAGCGATCTGCAAGTCATGATGCTATTGATCACAGGCAAGACAGCATGCAAGCTGCAAGGCAACATACCTTCCGCCTAGCCCTCTTTGTGTCTGGGCCAGAAACAGCTGGAGCCTCGTCCTGCTTAGCACCACCTCCAGCACCATGCACCTCTTCCCTGCCCTGAGGCACCTGCTCCTCATCTGCCTTGGCAGCTGCTTGACCCTGCCTGTCCCTCTTCGCCCTGCGCTCAGCATCCCTCTCCTTCCTCCTCTTCGCCAGCTCAAAAGGCTGAGGCGCAGCGTGCCAAGCATGTGGGCTCATGTCACTCTCACTGGCTTCAGCACGCTGCAGCGCATCGGCTCTGTTGACTGCCGCTGCAGCTGCTACAAGCAGGTCAGCAGCGTTCAGGCGCAACGGTGGGGATGAGGTCTGGGTTGGGGCTGGGGGCGCAGCTGCTGTGGAAGCTGGTGGGGCTGCATGGAGGTGGCCTGAGGCTAGTCGGTGGGGGCCTGTAGATGTGGGCCTATCCCTGGCAGCTGCAGCTGTAGCTGCCAAGGAAGCTTCACCAGAGATGTCTGACGACTTGCTGCGGTCACGAGTCCTGTTGCGCTCCCTGGTGGCCATCTTGCAATCTGCTGGGAGAGATCTGTCCCGCCTGCATAGAGCATGAATGCATCCAATGATCTTTAACTCTGCAGTGTAATGTGATAGAGCAGACCATAGGTACGCACAGCAGACTGCATGTGCACAAGTACTTGCACAAGCGTTGCAGCTTGGTTAAGTCAGCCATGCTGTCATGTCCACATGATGATGCCGGCCTGCTACCTTCAAAGTGTCTGCCAACATACATGCCAGCATTGACACAAGGACACAATCAAGCTGTGCAGCAATCAAAATTGTGCCTTGTTCCATGCTCTATACTGCTAGCTTGAGCTGGAGCTGCAACAGGCACATAAGTGCAGCAGCATACAAGAGCCGATGCCCCCTCATGGGGCAGGACCTTAGTCTCGGTAGCATTTGTAAGTTCATGCCGGCAACCATTGAATTACGCCTTGTACAAGACAGGCTGCTCTGGAGAGACAAGACGTGTCCTGCATGTACCTAGCTCGTCATGAGCTGGAAAGCGCTTAGTTATTACTATTTTTATTATTAATAGGCCTATCATGACTAAATCAAGTGAGTGCAGCAGCATTGGTGACATACGTGAGGGCTTTTGGGACATAGCCATGGATCTCCAGCCAGGTGCCAATGGGGCGCCCATCATGCTGAATCCGGACCGTGTACTTCCACTTCTTGGATGCTGCCATGCCTGCACCACAGTGCATTGCATCAGCTTGCAGTCAATGCAAGAATCTAGAGCACAGGAGCATTGATTTCGAGTCAACTCAGAGCAGAGGATTGTCCGTATGTTCATGATGTTTTTTTCTATAAGTTTTCTGCACGTCAAGATCCATATGCACACAATGAAATGTCACACAAATGGCCACATGCACATAGTAGGACCTCAACTTGCAATTGCAACTATGCGCAGCAGGCAATGTCACTCTGCTTTGTACCTGAGTGGCGTTCAAACTCCGTGGGGGTCATGTCCACAAACGTGAGACCCAGTTTGGCAGCCTTTGTTTGGCACAGCTTGCAGGTACACACCATGCTCTGCTTGTTCAGCAGGAACTTCCCCTGGTTGCCGTTGCACTGCACCAACACATGCGCAGGCCACTTCCCATCAGCAGACTCCTCAACCACGCCACCCTCACCCCCCTTGGACTGGGCTACCCTGGGGGAGTCGTATGCTGAGCTGGCTGCCTCTGCTTTGAGCGCTGGCACAGCTGCTTTTGATGCTGAGTGCAGCAGGTGGGAATTGAACCTGGGTTCTGGTAACCTGCCTGGCATCTGCTCCAAGCGAGGCGTGTCCCATGCCGCAATGTCATCAGGTAGTGCTGCTAGTGGGGGCTGCTGTCCTGGCAGCAACCGCCACCCATTCAGCAGCTGGGGCCTGATTGACTCCTGAGGCTGGCCCAAGCTTGACTCCTTGCCACTGCCTTCAGGGGCGAATGTGTTCTGAGTGTCAGACACGTCCTGTGGCTCTGGTGCAGCCTCAGGCATTGAGGCCTGAGCTTTGCCAGTGTTAGGAGACAGTGATTGGTCCTTTGAACCAGTTCCAGCCTGGGGCCTGTGCTTGGCCTGCAGGGGGCTCTTGTCCTGAGGTGTGTCCGTGCCGCGCAGGCTGCCTGTGTGCTGAGCCTTGAGCGCATCCATGGCCTTGACTGCTGCCTGAGCACTGAAGATGGCCTGAGTCTGTGCTTTGACAGCATCCTGCTTTCTGCCTGCTTCCTGGGAGTTGCCGCCGGCAAGAGCTCGAGCACTATCTGGGGATCTGTTTGGTTTGTGGAGCCTTGTGGAAGCCTGGGGCTTCACTGTGGAGGTCCCTGGGGATGCTCTGCTGGAGTGAGGCTTCTTCTCAGACTGTGGAGCTGAGGCGGAGCCTTTAGTCCCAGAAATGAAGCGCATGTAGGACGGCATGTTATGCTCTGCTGCCTGCAGCCGCCTGACTGCTTCTCGCAGGGTGCTGCTTGACTCAATCACTGCTCCACTAAGGTCGTAGTGAGCAGGATCACGGTCCAAAGTGTCAGCAGCTGCAAGAGGGCCAGAACTTGGCTCTGTGGAGGTGCTCTCCCTACGAGCAAGGGTGCTGGTCTGATGAGTGTGAGGAGCAGGTTCGCGATCTGCTACTGCCTCTTTCTCAGCTGCCTCGTGTGGTGGCTCTAAGCCTGCTGCAGCTGAGATGCTTTCTCTGGGCTGAAGGCTGCCACTGTTTGCTTGGTCGAGAGGTGCAACAGGGGGCAGGCCTTTGCCATTGGTGATCTCTGTCAGAATTGTGTGGGCTTTTCTCAAAGTCTCTGGGTCGTTTGCTTCTGACAGAAGACGGAGTATCGCAGCAGAATTGTGTTGCATTGTGGTCAGCTGAGTCAAGTCCATGGCAACAGTCCTGTGGTTACTCCTGCGGCATAGCTGAGCCTGTGACTGCAGATCCAGACCCTGAAAGCTGTTGAGCGTGCTTTGCTGCAATACCTGCAGCAAGTGCGCAGCCCTCCTGTCAGCATCATCTCTAGCTCAGTACATGAAACAGTAGCTCATGAAGGAGCCTCATGCTCAAAGTGTGTCTCATTTGTGTAAAGCTGTGTCTTTCTTTGTGCACCTTGCTGGACAGGCTGGAGCAACTAACGGCTGTACGTCATGAGAGACAGGCAAGTCTTCAAAAAGCTAAACTGCCTAATTGTTGGAATTTTGAAGAGAACGAGCAAGAAGAATGGAGTGTCAGCGATATACGAGTGACATAGCAAGCGTCGAGATGGTCGTGTGTCACGGATCAAGAACGGACGAATTCCAGCGATTGTGCACTCTTGGTAGACAGACAACGATGCCGCCATGTCGATCAATGAGACCCTCTTGCAACAGTGAACGCGTCTCACCTGCGCCTTCTGTATACGGTCTCTTAGTCAACTTCCCCTCAAAGGCATCGTCGAGACTGGTCAAAAGTCGCCAAACAAAGGCGCAACCTGCGCGGCTGCCCAATCAAAGCTCTGACACTGCGCTATTCAGCGCTTAGCCGGCTAGCAAATGCATCAAGCCGCAGGAACACAGGCAGCTGAGCTCGCAGGCTTCTCAGCCTTTTGAAAAGTCAGTCTGCTATCAGGCTTCCGCGACCCTCACAACAGCCGCTACTGAGTTCTCCACACTAATATACGACCTGCCGAGCCAGGCGCGGCGCTGCAGACCGTTTGCAGGCTCGACCGTAACCTGCAACAACGAGCCTGCTGGGTCGGACCGCCGTGCTTTCTTTCGAGGGCGATTTCCCCGGAAAGGTAATTCATTTTTGGCAAATTTCTTGTAATGTCTAGTCAGCCGCTTCGAGATGGGAAGACGAAGTATAGATGTTGTTGCAAGTCGAAGTTTTTCAACAGCTGGCAATCACAGCCCAATGGACCAGACCAATGGTTCAGACATTGGCACGAAACGACTCATCATGCGCTGTGAGGGTGCTGAAGAGCATGACTGTCTTGGAAAAGCTGTGCAAATCGACCAGACGATGTGCTAGCTGCTGGTGACGCCTGTGCACCAGTGCCACTACGTGCTTCTCTACCCTTCAGCTTCAGCATGGAAGTTCCTGCAGCTGCAATCCCATCCAGAGCAGTTGTGGCCCTGTCCACATAACTCCTGTCCTTGGTGCATGCACTCAGTCTGGCCTGAAGGTCTTCCAAGGCTCTGGCCTTTTCTCTAGGGCTGCTGGCTCTGCCATAGTCAGATCCTAGCAGCTTCTCATCACCAAAACGCGACAGTACATTGTCAGCACGGCAGGCAGCCTCCAGGCAAATGTTGCGATCTGCCTGCACCTCCTTGAGCTGCCGCAGCAACCTGCCCTCTGATTCCTTGCTTTCTTCCTTGACAACTCTCAGCTGGGCCTGCAATGCAGACACATAATGTTCACATGACGCAACTCAAATCACAAACAGTGAATGCAGACAGACTGGCACAGCAGAAGGAAGTAGCTGAAGCCCAACCGCCTGTTAAGCCTGTCAATTGCACTTTGCAATTTATAGAGCATCAACATGCTACTGGTATGTCTTGCATATGCATCAACATCGATGCAAAGATGTCCACTAAGCTGTTCTCAAACGCAAGCACACAACAAGTAGAATACCTGCAACACAGCTGCATGCTGCTTCTCAGCTACCAGCTTGCTTTTCAGAGTGCTGCCCTCTCTCATCAGCTCGCTTGTCTCAGCTGCCATCTGCAACACACAAGCAGGTGTCTAAGCTTGGACGCAATTCAATGGTGCATGCAATGGATGCATGTCAGATGCTTCTTGCTGCACACTGCTGGTGAAGCTGTCACCCACCACAAGCGGTTGATCAATCTGGCATCACTGATTTATGCCCCTGAGAAGACGCATAATTGCAAGGATGAAACACTAACCTTCCATGGTCTGCTACACATGTTTGTGTGCACAACTTTAGACTCCCAGGCACGGCAGGTGCAAAGATACATTGTTGACAGCAATGACGATACGAGCCAAAGGAAATGCTGGAAAGCTTGATGAGCTTGACCTTATCATGATCCAGTTGCAAGCGCTTGACCAGGTTCTCAGTGCAGACCTCCAGCCTTTCAAGCTTGTCACGATCTCCAAGCTCACGCCCTCGCATCAACTCCAGCTCAGCCACTCTGAGTCAAACACAAACAGCCTGTGCCTATTTCCTTATGTCATGGTATGAGTCATGCTTTGATAAGTCGTGTGCCTCTCACTTGTTCCAAGGAATGAGTCATCTAACAATGTTTCACGCATGCATGCAACAGCCTCCGGTCTCAAGTCTGCTGCTTGTGAGCCATATGATGCTGTCCAAGTCGCACATAAAAAGGCAAGTTATCCTTGGAAATCACTTTTGCTTGCTGACCTTGGCATGCGCTTATTTGTGTCAAGGTGTAAGTTGAGTAATGATCGTTTCAAGCAAGCATGCGTATGCCTATGCTTGTCTTTGAATGCCAATTGCAGGCAGTGAGCATGTGGTGGGGGTCCTTGCTGATGTACACTGAGGTTTGTGCAGCAAGTTGCAAGAGTACTGGTCATGAACGGCAGGTCTCACAGGTGCAGTGAACACATTACTTTGCCTGCTGATACATGCATACCATGTGGGTCAGAGGATTGTGCAGACAGTGCCTTCATGAGGAAAATGACGGGTGCTACTCAGCGAGTGCATGAACTGACCTGCTGTGTGATGTAGCAAGCTGGTCATGCAAGTTGGTGATGTCTTCATGACGATCACTCAAGATTCCCTCCAGTTCCCTGCATGAGCGCATGGTGACGTGAGTGTGCATCACTGACTTGCTTAGCTTTCTCAACAGCACCACACTGCTTGCTGGAGCCAATCAGCGCAAGCCGTGAGCACTTTTTAGAGCACTAACTAGAAACAAGACACATGCATTCTAGTGCCAAGGCTGCTGTGCAGTGTATATTCTGCACTGTTGTGCATGAGGGCGCTGTTTTGGCCTGTTCAGTCTCCATGCATGCCAGGGGCCAGATGCGGCTGGGAAGGGGGTGACCCAATGAGTGAGTGAGTGAGTGAGTGAGTGAGTGAGTGAGTGAGTGAGTGAGTGAGTGAGTGAGTGAGTGAGTGAGTGAGTGAGTGAGTGAGTGACCAAACGAATAAATGATTGAGTTTGAGACTAACTAGACTAAACATGAGTGCAAAAGTCAATATAAACATGAATATGAATGCATGCAGCATTGACACCTGAGTTGAGCCTGCAGGACTTGAGCCTCCTGTGAGCGAGCATGGCGAGAGGATTCCAGCTGGCGCACTTCTTTCCTGTAGGAGTGCAGCTTCTCTTGCAAGCGCCCATTCTCATGTGACACTTCTTTGGCCACTTCCAGCTTGGCCTCAGCTGCCCTTCGCTGCCTGCCAATGCAGACAAAGACAAAACTGACTTCTGCAGCCATATGTGCTGCAGCCAATTATGCTGATTGATGGGCTGATGGGAGATGCAGCCTGACAGGCAGTCAGCAGCATGTCAGGCTTGAACAAAGCAGACAACATGCATGCTCTGCTGCAAATGCACCTGACTTTATGTTGGCCAGACTGTAGTCTGGTCAGGTGAAAGGCTGCATGTACACAGTTGCTTGTTGGTTTGTTGCTTTCCAGCTTGCCTCTGATGCTTTGACAGCAACATTGTGCCAGTCCAAGTAGTGTTTTGCTACCTTTGCTCTCTGGCGACATCATCTTGCAGTTCTGCAATCTTGGCAGCCCCTGATTCTGCAGCGTGTTCCCAGCACTTGGCCTGCTTGTCACTGCTGTCCAGCTGCCGCCTGACTTCCTGGAGCTGCTCCACTGCCTGGAGGCGGCGGTGGGCTTCTTCACACAGGGACTGCTGCAAGGCTTTGTATGCTGGAGACCCCTGCAGAGGTGCAACAGGTCTTGTGTCACTAGATGAGCGGTGAAGCTAGTGCTGAGCAGCTTTTGCATCTGTTTGAGGGTTCACCCAGCAGAGTTTTGCCTCGGTCAAGAAGTCATGGGCCTAGGTTTCAAGTCATGGGCACCCCCTGGGTGCTTTGTTGCGCATGCAAGCAATAGTGATTTTCGGCTGCAGCAGCGGTGCAGGACAAAGGCAGATACGATATTGCAGTCAGGCAAGCACACAAGCAAACATATTGGAGAAGCTCAGACAGATCTAACACTCTACTGTGGCAACTGAGAGCTCATAGAAGCAGCACATCTTGCGCATCTTTGTGAGCCAGCATCGGAGGGCAGTCACACCTTCTGCTCAGCTTCCAGCCTGTCATGCACCTGTTCCAATGCCGCATTGCTGTCTCTGAGCTGTGCCAACAGCCAGGCATTGTCCCTGTGCAACTGATGCAAAAGGCTGTTCCGCTCATTGTGTGTGAGCTGATTGGCCTTTCTGCCTGCTGCAACAGCTGCACTTGCTGATGCCATGTGCATTGCCATACTGGGCATGGCTACTGAGCGCTTCTTGTGTCTGAGGGTGCCAGAGACATCAAAAGCCTGCTGGGTAGGTAAGCACGACGCTGCAAGTGCGTCAAGAGCCAAGGCTGCACGTGAGCATGAGGTGTTAGGTGGGTAACCTGCTGGCCTGGGTTTGCCTGTGAGCCTGGCCCATGCAAGCTCCTCTTGTAGTGCCTGTAGCACCAATCAGGTCTCAAATCTACAGTGGGTGAAAAGGTGCAGCTTGCAGATGCAAAGAAAGCATGGTGACAATGGTAGGTACTTGGAATGCCACTGGAAATGCTAATGCTTCTTCAGCATGTGGTGTCAACACAATTTGCCATAGGTGAGGTCATGATAAGTGAGGCATGATATGCTTGAAGCTCACCACTGCATGGAGCTTGGCTTTCCGGCACTCCTGCTGCTTATGTGCCAGCTCTTTTACCAGCTTGTTGACAGCTGACATCTTGTATGCCTCATAAGCCTGATCCGCAGGGCTGCTATGAGACGAAGACCTGCGTTGGTCACCTGTAGATGGGCTTGCCTGTCTGTTTGCATGAACACCAGCTGGCTGTGACCGGCCACTTGGTATCCTGTCAGCTGCTGTGTCGCTGCTGCCACTTGCATCAGACTGACCAGATTGTGAGCATTGGTCGTCTGGAATGGACTCAGCTCCCTTGTGGTCTACGCAGAAGTGATGCTGACTGCTGCGCTGACGTGCTGACCTTTCCGGAGACCTTCTGCTCCCTGTCTGAGAGACCGACTCTGACTGACACTGCAAACAACCCAGAAAGTCAAGCACAGCATAACACGAATCAATCGTACACGCGAAGACTGATTGTCGATACCTCAAGAAGCCGTTGTTTGATCCTATCGATCCTCAAGGTAAGCTGCTGCTCGGCCCGACCGTCTACTGAGCTGCGGTTGTCGTTGTTTTGCAGGAAGCCATCCGGTTGCAGTTCGTAAGGTGTACGCAAACACCTTGAAGGAGTGGAAGCAACGTCTGCTCTGTAGTGACCTGCAGCTGTCGACGGTCTCGTCGTTCCTCGTTTGGAGTTTGAGGACTTCTGCGGCATGGTCCAGTCAGGCGACCCCTGCAAGCTCAAAGCCGGCAGAGCTTCTTACAGAGTTTACAGCATCCTGCCGGCAGATTGGTATGTCGAATGGACTCCGTTGCTGTCCCCTCGATGACATCAAGCGCTGTACACAGCGCATCTGCATGTCTTGAGGGAGTCTGGTCACAGCTTTCCTCGTATTCTTACTAAACTTTTGTTATATGTCCCTTCGCTCCGCGCTTTGGCTTTTCGCAAAGTGATCGCATGCATGCTCGCTTGAGCGCAACCTCGCGAAACCAACATCCCGACACTCGTAACGTTGATAGATCTGGCAACTGCATCTGTCTTGTCTCGGCCGGGCTTGTCTCACCGTAAGGTACCTGGGCTGACTTGTTGCAAGCATGGGCGCAGCTGAGAGCACGGAGGCTGCCCCTCCCGCTCAGGAGGTGACAGCAACCCCAAGAGTCATAAAGACCACCCAGACTTTTCCGAGCGCCATGGTAGTCTGCGGACCGTCCGGTGTCGGCAAAGGCACTTTGATCAAGCAGCTGATGGCCGGCTCCGACAAGTTTGGCTTCTCCTGCAGCCACACTACGCGCCTGCCCAGAGAAGGAGAAAAGGTGATCTGTGCCCCTGCTTTACGGTTTTCACCTGCTTCACGTGCACTTACAGGGAATCCGTGCTATCTGCAACCTTGCCTGACTGCTACCTTCCTCACTCAAAGTCATGCTTTGTGCATGTACAGGAAGGCATCCATTATCACTTCGTGTCAAAGGAAAAGTTTGAGAAGGGGATTGCAGATGGCAAATTTCTGGAACACGCCACTGTACATGGCAACTTGTATGGAACCTCCATAAGGGCTGTCCAGAACGTCGCTGCCAGTGGCAAATGCTGCATCCTTGACATAGATGTGCAAGGCGCTAGGCAGGTTCGGAAACAGAGCAACCAGATCAGAGCAATTTTTGTTTTCTTGAAGCCACCCAGCCTTGAGGAACTAGAGAAACGACTAAGAGGACGCGGCACAGAATCTGAAGATCAGATACAGACCAGACTAGCCACAACCAAGGGTGAAATGGACAGGTGACTCACGTCTGCCTGCATGCAGTGCAGTGCTCTGCACCACAATTCCAAAAATGCTGCCAAAAATCAGCTGTATTGAAGACTTGAGGCTCTGCTGCAGTTTGAGCGAGGCTGACCTATGGGATTACATCATCACCAATGACACCATGGAGTCAACTGGGAAGCAGCTTGATGACATATCTGGGCGTGCTTTGGCAGGACAGATTGGAAACGGTATTGCAGAACTGCAAGAGCCAGAACTTACAACCTCACCTCCTCAAATGGTAATAACCTCAAGGATTGTGACAGGCAAATGCAGTATTGCTTGCAGCAGAGTCTGTTGCTGACAGATTGTCAACCACATGCCCAAGATGTGCATGACCTGGTGCATATTGCCATTTGCCATATTGCCAGTTCACATGCATATTGCTGCTTAGCATGCAGCACAATGTACACCACCATCAACAGGGGCATCACATGCCTATACACTGACAAGTGCAATGAGTCATGCTTTTGACAAGCTACAAGCAGTATACATGACCTGCAGGGAGCAGCAGTAACCCAGCAGAGGACAGCAGCGGCTGAAGCAGCAAGTGGGGGGCCCATTGTGGCTCCAGCTGCAGCAGTGGCGCCTGTTGCAACCTCAGACAAATCTGCCAGCAAAGAGACAGTGTCAAGCCCCACAGCCACATCAGTCACAACCCTGCCCCCAATTCCCACAGTACCCACAGCTGCAGGCTTTGAAAGGTCTCAGCATTGACTGCTGTTTTGCGCTGATGTTGCACTTCTGTCCTTAAGCACCTTGTGCAGGAGTCTCTGCAAGCATGGTTTGCACTGTTGCAAGTTTGGTGGTTCATGGTTCAGAAGCTGCCATCATGAACAGCATTGTGCAACATTCAGCTGTCAGCAGCTGACAATTTGGCTGCATGCCAGGCTCACAAGCTGTTATTGTGAACAGCACTGTGCAACATTCAGCTGTCAGCAGCTGACAGTTTGGCTGCATGCCAGGCTCACAAGCTGTTGTCGTGAACAGCATTGTGCAACATTCAGCTGTCAGCAGCTGAACGTTTGGCTGCATGCCAGGTGGCAGGGCAAGGTTGCATTGGTGACTGGTGCTAGTGCTGGTATTGGTTGGGCAATCTGTGAGGCCCTGGCCACAGCTGGGGTTAAGGTGGTAGCAGTGGCGAGGCGAAGGGAGCGCCTGGAAGCCCTGCAGCAGGCCCTTGTGGAAAAAGGTGTTCCTATCTCAGACTTCCTGCCTGTAGTCTGCGATATCACCAAGGTAAGCTGATGCATCCGACATCAGCATTGCACATTTGTCATTCATATTTGTGAGCAAACCCATGTGTTGTTGGCAGCCATAAGAGGTGTTGTCAACATGAGGTTATAGGATCAGCGCTGCACATTTGTCCTTGATTGCTGAAGCAACGGCTGTGGCCCAGCTTTGTTGCTGCATCCACGTTGGTGAAGGAACTCATTTGATATGGCAGCCATAAGAGGTACTGTCAGTACCAGGTGATAAGACACATGTATGCGTCATGAGATGTAGAGACACAAAAAGGACGTTGGCGTGAACCAACTGTTTGTTGCCAAGCACGTCTGCATGGTAGTAAGTCATTTGCATCTTTGTGCACAGTGCAATAAAGATGGCATACACATGCGTTTCCTTGCACACCTGAGCACTGGCATTTTGAGGAATTCTCAGGACACTGTGCGTACAAGCACCTGCACTTCAACAAAGCTAGCAAGGACTGCAGCTGAGAGCCATTGTGTGGTGCAGGAAGCTGAAGTGATTGCTCTGCCACGCATCATTGTGAAGAGATGGCGAGATGCAGGAGTGGACATCCTGGTCAACAATGCTGGCATGGGTCGAAATGATGCTTCCTTGTTTGATGGCAATACCGCCTCGTGGGTGGAGATGGTCAGCACCAACACCTTGGGTGTATGCATGTGCACACGAGAAGCCCTGCAGGTATGCATTCCTGTGAACATGCAAGTTGCTCTAGCGCTATGCTTGTCAGTGCTTCAGACCTGACTTAGTCTGTAGTGCAGCTGCCTTCCACCAAGGCATGCTGGTTCGTTGACCAAAAGAGTAGACACTGAGGCTCCTTGTCTCTAGACAGAGGTTTGCATGGGTTGGCTTGGCAAGAACAGAACTGCGTGTGTGTATGTGCAAGCATATGTCTGTGCACATCTTTGCAGAAGTCAGACCACGGTGGAATGCTCGTGGCAACTGTGTTTCCCTTTTACTATAGCATGTACTCTGCGCCTTTGGCAATGAATGCGTATGTGAATAAGCTGTCCTGTTCATGCTCAGCACTCTGAAACAGCATATGGTATACAGGATATGCAGCGGCGAGGGCAATGGGGTCACATTATCCATATATCTTCAATGGCTGCGCACCGTGTACCGTCCTTCTCAGATGCTTTCTACTCTGCGACCAAGCATGCCTTGAAGGCTTTGGCAGAGGGACTACGACAAGAGGTGCGCTGTACACATTTGGTAAAGTTGTCAAGGTGGTCTTGGTTTCACTCTGATCTGCTTAGATCGAGTCACACAGTTGCCTGAGTTACTCAGGATACATAGCTGTCATGCTCAGCATGGCTGCCATCATGACAGGTCATATCTGCTGCTATAGTAATGCAAACTTTAGTTTTCTCTGCAGCAGTTGCGCAAGCAAACCTGAAATGTTGCAGGCGCGGTCGAGGGAGATTCCTTTACGTGTGACTTGCATATCACCAGGAGTGGTAGAGACAGAGTTCTTTGAGGTGGCATCATTTGGGAACAAAGAGACTGCCAAGGGCCGATATTCTCAGCTGAAGTGTTTGCAGCCTCATGACATTGCTGATG
>JAABUK010004035.1_pt1 | contig 24322 bp, 6 predicted proteins | sample 5559141 | NCBI WGS metagenome assembly JAABUK01 (sample SAMN10711869, study PRJNA513367) | rock metagenome | isolation source: Antarctica rocks | place: Antarctica: Victoria Land, Pudding Butte nord | collected 2016-01-03
TATTTTTAATAATATCTTCTCTTTTTAACTGCGCTATTATATAAAGTTTTATTATAAGAAGAGTGATAAGTTCTTAATAAAGTTTCTGCGGGCTTTTTTTATATTCTTTATTATCTCTTAATATTCTTTTATTCAGAATCTTTAACTATACTAAGATTGTCTTATTTATAATATTAAGTCTTTTATTATCGCGTGTGTAAGTCTTATTAGTTTATACCTAAAGTGATTAATCTCTTCTCTAGTATTTAATATATGATTTTTAAGTAACTTTATATAATTATAAAGACTTTTAATAAAGACTTCTTAATCTATCTTTTTTTATGTTTTACATCTTTTTAATAACTCTTTTCTAGATTGATTTAATCACTTAAATTCCGTGTTAATTAAGAGATAATTTAATAACTATTTTCTTTTTACTTCTATTTAATATTATATAAGTTGATTCTCTAATATTAATATTATAAAGATGAGATCTATAATTATCTATTTATATAAATCTTCTCTTTAACAATCTCTTATTATTATTTTTAAGAGGAGAATTAGTTTTAACTTTACTTCTTATATAATCTTTAGTAATATGTCTGAGAGTTTATATTATAATAAATATATTAGATTTAATTAGTTAAGATAATGAAGATTTAGATCGCTCAGTATAATATATTCTCTAAATATTCTAAGTATTATATAAAGAGTATTAAGAGGCTTCGTTTCTTCTGATTCCGAGTATTAACTTAAGAAGTTATAAATATTGTAAATATTAATTATATAATTAATAATCTATATTTCTTGAAGTTTTAATATAATTATGATAAGATCTTTTAAGTAATATGTTTCTACTCATATGTTTATATAAATGCGCTTATTAATAAGCGTGAAAATTCTTAAATCTTTTTATCTTTAATTATTATTATAAAAGGCGCTTTATCTTAGATTATATAAAGTATAATTAAGTATGTCTTTTTATAACTCTTAAATTACGAGAATATTATACTTTTTAATCTTTAAATCTTAAAGCAGCTTTATTATTATCTTATTTCTAAATTTATTAATATTATATTATAGAATCTTAAGACTTTATATAGAGATGTTTTCTAATATATAATATCTTTGAATATGAATTGATAACTTTCTCTGATTAGAAGAAGTTGAATATCTTAATTTAATATAAGATTAGTCTTTATACGATTCTTAGATTCTTATAAATAATCTTTTAAGTGAGTTAATCTTCTTTTCTATAAGTCTTCTACTTAACTTTATTTTATCTCTGATTTAGAGTCACTTCTACTAACTTTCATTAATAAATTTAAGACTGATAAGAAAAGAGAAGAAGAGAAAATAGAAATAATCTCTTATTAATTTTAAGATTAAAAGTATCTTAATTTCTTATTATATATTTTCTTTATATAAGATTATTCTCTTTTCTTTTATAAATAATTATAAGATTAAGCTTTATATTTCCCTGAGCAGTTACTATATTATATAACTTTTCTCTTAAGCTTTTTCTCGCATTTATTGATTTAATAATATCCTGCATAATATGCGCAGGATTATATCTTTTTACATGTATGAAGTAAGTATTTGTATTTCTAGTAGTAGAAGTATTAACATGATTAAAGAGTTAAGTTATATTATATAATTATCTTAAACTTTATCTTATAAATAAGATCTTTTTAAATAATTCTATTTATTAGATCTGAGTAAGAAAGTTTCAGAATTGCGTATATAATTATATTTATTTCCGCGTATCTTTTTATTTATTATAGATTTTTAATTTTCAGATCTAGAATAAGTTTAATATTCTCATTCTCTAGTTCTTATATAAGTTACTTCTTCTCTTCCTCTTCTTATCTTATTTATACTGCTTATATCAATACTTTATATAATCTTATCTTAAGTTATATAAGTGAGCTTAATAATTTTATTTATATTAAGTTTTATTTAAGCTTCATATAATTTAAATTATCTTTCGCGTATAATATAATTTCTCTCTTTAAAAGTTTCTTTATTATAATCATATAATGCGTACAAGATATTCTCGTTAATTTCTAATTAATCTAATCTACAATCTCTTTAGTTAAGAGTTTATTAATTCTGATCTTCTCTTTCTTATTTAAGATTTAAATAATGATTTTTCTTACCTCTATTTTTAAAGAGAGTTGAGTTATAGAAATTAATTTCTTTTTTAAAATATCGCGTGCTATTTCTGCGTATAAGATTAAAGATTTTTTCTGCTAACTTTGATTTTCTAGTCTGATAATAGATTTCTCAATTCTACGTAATCTTATCTTCACCGAATTAGATAATTATTCAGATAAAAAGTGATTTGCGCATTCTAACGCGTCTTTTAACGCGTTTTTTATCGCATTTTCTGCGTATAAATAGATTTGCAGAATCGGTCGAATAAGAACGCGCATCTTCTCTCACAGAACTGTCAGCTTTGCTCCTCCGTACGAGTCTTCCCATCTCTGCGTTATCTGTCTGATAGTCTTAATACTTATTAATTCCATTTTTTTTGATCATTCTTCTTTATATAATATGTATAATATATATATATAAAATGTTAAAGAATATATTAAATAGTTAGATAATAGTAGCTGTGTAAAGATAATATAGAAGATGATGATCGATTCATTATATACTCTGAATTAGCTCTGAGTATATAAGATTTAAGCACTTGAGAATCTGATAATAAGTACTTAGAGAACTTTTAAGAATTTAGAGAACGATTTTTCAAATTATCAATATAATAAGTTGTATATATGTTCTAAATTAAAGACAATTATATTCAGCGTAATATATATAAGATATTTATAAGAAAAGAGAATTAATTAAATATAATCAAATAACTATATATAAAGATATTATATTATTATTTCTTGTGTTATTGAAGTTGTGTCCCTTTCTTATTGAGATAATGTTCCCGCATTATAGTGTAGAAATTGGGTGCAGTCTTAACATTAAGAATATCAAAATTAAAAATTCGAAAAAGGCTTAAATCAGCTATAGCAGGCTAAGTTTATAAGTTAGTATACTAAAAATAGTATCATTAAGAAGCGCTAGTTAAACTCTATATAATAGTCTATTTATATCTATAAATTAATTATTAATTAAGCTGGAAATCAGTATTTAATCAAATTCTAAAAAGAATCTTAACGCTTAACTGATTATACAGGGCTAATGATTATAGCTGAGATTCTATAAATAGTATTATCTAAGAGCTAATCCTTTGAGCTATATAATAGCTTATCCAGATTTGAACTAGCTCTCTTTTGAAGTGAATGCACTTCGAATTTTAATAAAATAAAATAATATTTTAATTTAGAAAACAGAAATTATATTATTTTTTCTAATTAAAATTCGAAGTGCATCCACTTCAAAAGAGAGCTAGTTCAAATCTGGATAAGCTATTATTATTATTCAGTCTTACATCTATTAAGCTCTATATCTAGCTCATAAGAGATAATCTATAGAATTTCAAGTGAGAAAACTCTTTAAAAAATAAAAACTCATTACTTTATATTAATCTCCGAGATTTTACTGCGTATTAAGTAGTCGTTATTATTTACGAAGAGATGTGATAAATCATATCTCATTTCTAATTATTAAGTCTTATTTAAAATTAATGTAGAAGACTTCTTTATTAGAGCTATCTTATCGCTATTTTTGCGTTATATAAAGATGTAAGTATTTATAAGTAGTCGCGTGTATCTGCTTCTTAAAATAAATTCTCCCAATCTTTCGCGTGAATAGAGCAGAAGCGGATAACATGCTTTACTATCTATCTTCTTTATTCACACAGGCATTATACTGTATACTTTAATACTCTCTGATTTACTAGAAATATATTTAAATCTATCTTTTCTATTTATATCTAAGTTATTAATAAGTATATTAATTTATTAACTTCTTTATAGATTTGCGTTTCTTTATAATTAGTTTCTATTATTACTGAAGATTTTATATAAGTATTTAAGAGAGTATTAAGATACGCTATTTAGCGCATCTTCTAACTTCTCTCTACTATCTTATATATCTCGTTTATAAATAAGAAGAACTTTATATTTATTATTAATATTTATTATAATATCTTGCGATTTTATATTTATATTAAGAGTATAGATTTAAGTTAAAGTAAATAAGACTTATTAGATATTCTTTTACTATTCTTTTTCTTTATTTTAGACTTAATTACTCTTAATCTTATTTATGCGTAGACGTTAATAATAATTTGTTTCGTCTTAAAATCGATTCTTCTTCTAACTATATTTACTATATATCTTTTTATAATAGTATTGATTAATGAGATTTAAGTCTCTTTTTCAAGAATACGAGAATATATAACTTGAGTAGATTATAGATTCTTGTAATCTTTTTCATTCTATAATATTAATAGAGAGTTTAACACTCTCTTTCATTTATATTAAGACTTTATAAGGCGGGTTTAAGATGAATTCTAACTTATCTTTTTAAGAAATATTGATCTGCTCTTATAAGTTCTTATAATCTCTCATTTTCTATTAAGTCTGAAGTCGGGCGGAAGATAAATAAGTCTTTTATTTTAAGACTGAGTGCTGAAGAGAATTATAGTTATATAAAGCTAATTGCGGAAGAAGATAAAGTGATCTACCGCGTTATAATTAATTATATTTAATTTCTTTATCTCTATTTATTATAACTTATACTTTGTGAATTATACTAAATAATTTTTTCTGTAAACTGCATACTTATTTCTCTTCAGTATCTGATTAAAATAGAAGTTAGTTATATATAATTGCGTATAGAAGTTGTAGACTTCTAATCTATTATATATCTTTTTAATATATCTATAATAATAATATTTGAAATATTATATGAGCTTTCTCTTAGTTTTATATCTTTCATACTCTTTAAGTTCTTCTTCTATAATTAATTCCGAGCGGATAATAATATTTACATAAGTTAGACTTACTATTTTAATAATAAGTGAGTTATAACACTTCTTCTTTAGAATTACTTTCTTTATTTAATATACGCGTATAATTTTATAATTGCTGTGTAGATGTCTGTTTTTCTTATAAATATTTATAATTATTCTTTCTTATTTCTTTATTTTAATAATCTTTATGTGAATATTATGAATAAGTACTGAAAAGAAAGCGCGAATAATCTTTATTAAGAGCGCAATTAATTATAACTAATTAGAATCTCTCTTAAATATAAGTCTTATCTCTTCTATAAGTGTAAATAGTAATATATTGTTACAGTAAGGAATTAGTAATCAGCAGACTTGACACTAACCGCCGAGACACGACAGTGAACTAAGGAACGGAACCTCACTTACGCGCAGTATCATGTGAGATTACAGTAGATCTATTCTTAATAATTATAATTAACAAGAGCAATTATAGATTAAGACGCTAAGAGAAGTGCTCGAGAATGCTTAATAAAAGTACTTAGAAGTAAGTGCTTAAGAGTGCTTAAAAGAAGTACTTAGAAGTATAAAGCACGGACTATAATTAATAACTATATAAACAAATGTTTATCTCTTAGATTTATAGTCTCTTCTTTCGTAATTAACTTATATTATTAATTGCACTCTGTCTTTAACTCTTTTATATAAGAATAGTGATTTCTATTCATAACTCTTTAATATCTGAATCTTGTTATAGCTAGACTTGATAGTTTCTAATACTTTAACTATTTATTATCGGATATCAGTCACTCTATCACGATAGATCTCACTAACGCGAATATATTATATTTTGAACGTGAATAATCTTAGAGAGATATCGCTGATATAGATTATATCTCTCTTAAAATTAACACTCTTAATACATTTTATAAAGACAGAAAAAAGCTTAGAACTTTCTTGACTTAAGTTGATATATATATTCGATTCAATACTTAGAAGCTAGAAACCGCTGAAGCTAAGATGATGTTCGCAGTTACTTATCTTAGAGATAAAGTCTTGAATTGATTTGAATCTCATCTAATAGATTATTTAAAGAAATTCGTAAAGAATAAAAAGACTGAAATTAAAAGAATCTTCTTCAGTTACACTTACTTTAAGAAGTGTATTTGAAGGATATATAAGAAAGTGGATGAAGAACGAACAGCTGAATGAGAGATTTAGAAACTTTGATAGATAGACTTAGTAATAAAGTATGTATCTAAGTTTCAGCAGATTATATTATGAATTGAGTGGGATGATGCAGCGCTTATAATAAAATATTATCTAGAACTGAAAGATTTGATTAAGAACGAGCTGACTTAAATTAAGAGATTAGATGAATTAGAGAGTCTAGTTAGCATATTTATTAAGATAAACAATTGTCTATATAAAAGATAGATGAAAAAAGAATAAGAACGCATTTAAGCGTTTATCTTAAGTAAGTATTGAAAGGAAGGACATTAATCTAAATAAGTTCGATATCCCCGAGAAATGAATTTGAATATCACGAATTAAAGAAAGTTTGAAAAGAAATCTAATTGAGATAAACTCTCTCCGACTTAACGAGAGAAGTGAATGAAAAAGAACTTATATCTCTATTATAAGAAATCTGAATATTAAGTCAATAATTACTTTAACAAATAACAGTTGCACGCAATCTCGGAAGAATTGACGGAATAGAGAATGAACAAATCAGATGATATATGAGATGCCAGCTGCGCTAATATCGAAATATCGATATCGGAAATAGTTATTAAACCGCCCGAATAGATTTGCAATCAAAAATCTACAGAATCATTTTACATCTGCTTATTCTGAACTATCTATTATAATAATTAATGCGTTATTTATAGATTAGATAAGAACGGCTTAGAGTGATACTCTAAGAAATCTAAATAGAAGAAGGCGAGATAATTATTAAGTATTATCTTTAAGATATTTCAGAAGCGAGTATTAAGCAATCTTAAATATAATGTGAATTATGTGGAAATGATTACTAAGTTTTGAAAATTAGTGTTGTGTATAAATATAGATTGCGAGTTAGAATCTCAATATCAGTATAAAGTATATACACCCGAGAAGATATTTTAAAGAATTAAGTCAAAATTATAATTAAGAATATATTGTATAGAAGACTGTCCGAATTAAAATTAGAAATAGATTTATTATTATTAAGATAGCAATATTTAAGAAGTAGTTAACTTATATAAGATTAACATCTTCGCTTATCTCGAAGAAATATAAAGCGCAAGTATGACATAAATTAGAGAACTTAAAGAATTAGAGATAATAAGAGTGATTTGCGATAGAGAGTATCGCATCTCTTACGAGTTATACGCACACTTTCCGTGCGATAATCTTAATTATTACTTCTCAAAGAAAGAATATACTCATTTCCGGAACTATTAATTTGAAGAGTTAAAAAATAAGAAGACTCTTTATATTTGAGATTTAATAAAGAATCTAATTTTGAGTCTTAAAAACTAATAATAATTAATACTAGCTATATATAATACATGATCTTATAAGAGAATATTGAATAATAAAAAGTCAAGATTATAATAAATTCTAAAGTTATTAGAAACTACGCTTTTCCAGCGTATGTGACTCGCTCACATCTGCTAATTCGAAAGAAGAATAAATTCTATTATTTAATATTAGCAGACGAAAGCTCTATAGAGTAAAATCAAGAGTGAATTAAAATAGAGACTTATTTACTCAATCTAACTATATAATAACATATCAAAAAGGTGGTGTTAAATATTATGAAAATCAAATACGATATTATTCTGGGAATTTCATAATTAGAAATCTATAATTCAAAAGTAAGTTGGAAATAACAGATTATCAGCTTTCTCAACTGCGTCTGCGAAATAATCACAGTAACAGTATTATTTACTAAGATAGTATGAGTAAAATCTGACGATAAATGCTTAGTAGAAATAATAGAGAAATCTTTTAAGTATTTATTTAAATATAACGAATTTAAACATTTGTTTATTAAGAATAAAAGCGCATCTGCGTTATCTAAATATTAATTCTGAAACTACGAAATTTCGTTAGAACTTAATAAGAAACTTACGTACGAATCTATCTATTCTCTTTCTGAGAAAGAACTTAAGATTTTATAAGAATATCTTGACAAGAATTAGAAGAAAGAGTTTATTTAATTCTTAACTTTATCTATAGAATATTTAGTTCTATTTATTTTAAAGCTAAATGAAGAAATGCGTTTATATATTAATTATTAATAACTGAATAATATAATGATAAAAAATCGTTACACGTTATCTCTCATCTCTAAGTTATACGATCGCATTTATAAAGCTAAGTAGTTTATAACGCTCGATCTATAAGAAGTGTATAATCTGATGAGAATGAAGAAAGAAGAGAAATGAAAAATAATATTTTAAACTCGTTATAATTATTACGAGTATCTGATCATATTCTTTAAATTAATAAACGTCTCAGTCTTCTTTCAATCTCTAATAAATAATATTCTTAAGAAATATCTAGATCAGTTCTATATTATTTATCTTGACAACATTCTTATATATTCTGAAATTAAAGAATAATATATTAAACACGTTCGAAAGATGTTTCGCGCTCTTTAAACAAAAAATCTGCTAGTAAAGATCGAGAAATATAAGTTTTATAAATAAAGTGTTAAGTTTCTTAAATTTATTCTGATAGTTATAAGGATTTAGATAAATAAATTCAAGATTATAGTTATACTTAAATAATCACAATCTATATTAGTAAAGAAATTATAATCATTTTTCGAATTCGCTAACTTTTATCGAAGATTCATTACGGGCTACTTAAAAGTAATTATCTTATTGATATAAATAACTAGAAAGAAAGTATTCTTTATCTGAGAAATAGAAGTAAAGTCTTCGTTTCAGAAACTGAAATAAAGATTTATAATAGCTCTTATTCTCGCAATATTTAATTCTGAAAGATAGATTATGCTTAAGACGGATGTATTAGACTATGTTATTGATATGTGCATAAGTTAATCTGATAATAAAGAACGATTGAGACTTATCGCCTTCTATTTTAGAAAGATAATTTCAGCGGAACTTAATTACGAGATTCATAATAAGGAACTTTTAGTTATAATTATCGCGTTTAACGAATAATAAGTATACTTAAAGAGATCTAAGTATTCTGTGAAAGTTTACATAGATCACAAAAATCTGTTATACTTTATTACTATTAAGATGTTGAATAGACGCTAAATATAATAATCTGAGTTGTTATTAATATACAACTTTAAAATATCTTATCGAAAAGAAAATAATAATGTTAAAGCCGATACTTTAAGTCATTAAACAGATCACGCTCGAGATGTTAAATCTACTTCATAATTGATTTTACGAGAGAACAAGAACGGAATTATAATATATAATCATACTATAATTGTTTTAATCTTTTAAATCTTTAATCAGAATTAGAAAAGTCGAATTATAAGATTATATTTAAATGATTATTTATCCCGCGAAATTTAGAAAAATCTTGAAAAGTACTCAGTCTTTTAAAAACAAGACAGCGGGCTGATCTTATATAAAGAATTGATATATATCACGAATTAAGTAAAAGAAACGATTCTTCAATAATATTACGAGGAAACCTCTTATAAATATTAAGAGATAGAAAAAACTCTGAAATATATTTTTAAATTCTACTACTTTTCTGAGATGAATAAAGCAGTTTAATAATGAATTGTTAACTATAATATCTGTTGGAAAACAAAGCACTTCTGATATAAATCATATAAGAAGATGCGTTCTTCAAAAGTATTTGAAGAAGCTTGGAAATCTATACTATTAGATTTCATTATTAAGCTATTTCTATTTAAGAACTTAATGACGAATATTAGCTATAATAACATTCTGGTTATTACTAACAGATTGACTAAATATATTTACTTTGTTAATTATCTGAAGATATTTAATGTAGAAGATCTGATCTACACGTTTTTACAAACAATATTCGCAAATCATAACATATCAGCAGAAATTATTTTAGATCGAGACAAACTCTTTATCTCTAAGTTTTGAAAATTATTAATGAATCAACTCGGAATAAAATATAAGTTGTTAATAGCATATCACTTACAGATAAACGAACAGACTAAGAGAATTAATTAGATATTAGAACAGTATCTACGCTGCTACATTAATTATCGTTAGAATAACTGAGTGATACTTCTATTACTAACGCAGTTCGCGTATAATAGCGTCTTAATAATGATTAAAGTGTTATTATTTTACGCTAATTATGATTACGAGCCAGTTCCGTATAGATAATTAAGAGAGGTGAAACAGCTTATATAGAAATCGATGATTAACGTACAGCTATTAATCAGTCTATATTAAGAATTGAGAAAAGATCTTGAATTCATCAGTTAAAGATCTGATATATATTATAACTCGAAAAGAATTGATAAATCAAATCTTAAAGAAGAAGATTTAATATATTTACTTCGCCGAAATATTAAAATAAAAAGATTTAATACTAAGCTAAATTATACAAAGCTCGACTCTTATCTAATTTAGAAAGTTCTAAATTAATCGATTTACAAACTCAAGCTTTCAGATATAATAAGAATTTACTTAATATTTAATATTTCCCTTCTAGAATCTGCATTAAGAAATGCTAAATAGACTTCGATTCATCTGAAAAAATAGGATTAGAAGTATGAGATAGAGCGAGTACTCGATAATCAAGAGATTAAGAGTAAAACTTATTATCTAATAAAGTAGTTAGAATATAACATAATAGAAAATACATGAGAATTAGAAACAAATCTCAATCTTGCGATCCTAAAGAATTATTACCGCCGAAACCTTCAACATGAGAAGAATCAAAGAAAGCAGTTAGCTGCGCCTCATTAAAAATGACGTTCAATCCCGCACTAACTAATAACTCTCTCTTCTCTAAATATCCCTCTTCTCAATTAAGCTTCTTTAAAGACTTAATCTCTTAAGCAATTATATTACTCTAAGTCACCTGAAGAGACTTTATCCGAGAGTTAAGACTTATTATCTTAACAGCATCTCATTAAAAATGAAGAAGAGTTGTCTTCCGAATAATCTTTAATCGCAGTTCTTCCTATTATAATCTCTAAAAGTCGGTCTTTAAGAAATTATCATTATAATAAACATTATGATGAGTATATTTCAAACACTTCGAGATATCTTTGAAAAATATATATAGACAACTCTATACAGCACAGACGAAATATGTAATTATAATTAATATTTTTAGTAGTGTTATCTTTTTCATCTGAATCTAATATTGTTCGTGAGAGAAAGATTTATTAATATAATATAAGAATATAATAAAGAAAGGAAGAAGTGAAAGAATTAGAAATTTTAAAAGAAGATTTAAGTAGCTTAAGAGATTAAGCTAATTCGAAGGAGTATAATATTACAGTAAGAAATTAGTAATTAATAGACTTGACACTGACCGTCAAAACATGATAGTGAGCTAAGAAACGAAATCTCATTTACACGCAGTATCGTGCGGGATTACGATAGATCTGTTCTTAATAACTGTGATTAATAAGGGCAATCGTAGATTAAGATATTAAGAGAAGTGCTCGAGAATGCTCGATAAAAGCACTTAGAAATAAGTGCTCGAGAGTGCTCGAAAGGAGCACTTAGAAGCACAGGACATAAATTACAACTAATGACTATATAAACGAACGTTTATCTCTTAGATTTATAGTCTCTTCTTCCATAATTAACTTATGTTATTAATTATATTCTGTCTTTAATTCTTTTATGTGAGAACAGTGATTCCTATTTATAACTTCCTAATATCTAAATCTTATTATAGTTAGACTTGGCAGTTTCTAACATATATCTTTACTAAATAGTCTTTTTATTATTATTACTTTCTTTATTATTTATTTAGATTTCATTACTTTAATACTTTTTAGTATTACTTTTAAATTTATCTTTACGCTTCTCTCTCTTTTCTATAAATCTATTATAATAAGTTTCACTTCTTTATATTTAATTTTAATTAGATGTGATTATATAAGAGATGATAATTAGAAGAGTGAAAAGTTTATAATTACTTAATTTTATGATTTTAAGGCGCTTTCTTTTATAATAAGTTATTTCTTAAGATCTTCTATATTAGCTAGAATTTTTAAGAGAGTCTCTAAACTATTATTTTCTGTTTTAACGCGTTTTAACGCGTTATTGAGATTTGAAAGTTATTATATTTAGTGATTGATTATCGTTCGCTCTATCTCTATTCATTTCTTCTTATTTCTAATTATTTTATCGCTTCTTTCTATTATTATTCGGATGTCTTTAATAAGTCTTATAACCGCGTTATCTACTTCTCTTTCTGATATTCTCTCAGCTTAGCGCGACTCTATAAGATGTTCACTTATTTCTTCAGTCATCTTTTTTAACAATCAATATTTTATTATATTCAAGAAAGAGTTATTGAATAAGCTATTATATAGCTCAAAGAATTAGCTCTTAAATAATACTATTTATAGAATCTTAGTTATGATCATTAGTTCTGTATAATCAATTAAGCGTTAAGATTCTTTTTAGAATTTGATTAAATACTGATTTCCAGCTTAATTAATAATTAATTTATAGATGTAAATAGACTATTATATAGAGTTTAACTAGCGCTTCTTAATGATACTATTTTTAGTATATTAACTTATAGACTTAATCTGCTATAGCTGATTTAAGCCTTTTTCGAGTTTTTAATTTTGATATTCTTGATGTCAAGACTACACTCAATTTCTACGCTATAATGCGGGAACGCTATCTCAATAAGGAAGGGGCACAACTTCAGTGACACAAGAGATAACAGCTTAAGTTAGATATATTCAATAGTCTATAAAAATAAATATTCAAGTTGCAGAAATTAATCTAGCTTATTAAGAAGCTGCAAAAGTATTAAATGTGCATTATAATTATTAATTTTAATACAGCTCTTTAACTTTAAAACTTAATCGGAAGATATAATTCTAATACGCTAAATCTGCGTGTTAAGCCTCAGATATTTCATTATATCACATATATAATAAAATAGTTAGATTTTCATAATTAAATTTATAATCATCTCTCGCGTATAATTATTCTTTATAATTATAATAACTCATAACACTATCTCCCGACTTATTAAGTTGATTATTCTCAATTAATAATTAGTAGCGTTATTCTTCTATTCTCAATCACTAATCTTCTTATTATTAATTAAGCTCGCTAATATCTCTTTCTTAAGTAATAACTTAGAAATATCATTCTTCTTCTTATCTTTAACTCGCTTTTTAAAGTTATCTTCTAATCACTCAAATCTTAACTTATCAGCATTTCTTAAATAATAATTATTGAGAATCTTCTTTGAATTCTTAAGATTCTCAATTAAATAATAAATCAAATTCTCTAAATAATTCACTTATTATACTCTCGTCTTAAGATATCTTTCCACTCTCTTAATATTAATAATATTCTTCACTTCTCATTTCGCGTTTATCTCTGTTTTTATAATAATAGAAAAAGATCTGAAATATTTTTATTTAGACAAGAAATTCTTTAAATCTTTGAATAATAATGCGGTATAAAAGATCGAGTGAATCTTTATAAACACAGATAATTTGAGTTTATACGCGTCTCTTAACTTCTTTAACATCTTATATAAATTTATTTATTTCGCGTTCAGCTTCTTATAAAATCTAATTATATAAATATTCTTTGTTAATAATCATATCTTCTCTTCTTTCTTAAATATTATTGATCGATAATACTTATTAATCTACTTCTTCTATCTCTTTTAAATCTTAGTTAAATGATTTCTTACTCAGCTTTATATTTTAATTATTAACTCTATTAAACTTTAAGTTTTTTATAATTTAATTTATTATTTAATTATTTTTAACTTTTTTATTATATTAAAGCTTATTTATAACTTATATTCTTTATTAATTATAAATAAAGATAGCTGAGTCAATTTAAACATAACTGTATTAATCGCGAATTTCGCACTTAATAATAATTCCGCTCAATTCTTCTAATTAAAGTTCACGTAATTATATAATAATAGTAGTAAATTCTATTTATTTAATCCAGACTAATACTAATTTATATAGATTTTCTCGTACGAAATTTAGATTTCAGTTCAAACTTCTTTTCCCGCATATTCATTTATCGTTTCCTCTGATCTCATTCTCCCCTCATTCTTTCATCCTCATTCTCTCCATCCTCTTCCGTCCTCGTTCGTGAGCCTTTCTTCATCAATCTAAATTGATTAAGTATCTTTGTACAGAGTATTAATTTAATAACTGCTCTACATTTCTTTCTTTTCGAAAGAATCTTTCTCAGATCTATTATACAAAGGAAACTCAGAAGCTTCTTCCTTTCTGTGATCTATTATAGATATTTTAGTAGAATATGTTCTATTATTATATCGTCTTAAGTATATTTATATAAAGAACTCTTAATTTCTAATATCTTTTTCTTATATAAAAAGTGATTAAAGCCAATCTTATTTATATGAAACTGCGTGAGTATAGCGCTTTTATGCTTCTTCAATTCTTAATATAATCTTATAATCTTTTCATATAATTCTGAAAGAATTATCTTTAAATATCTTTTCTTCTTATAATCTTTTCATCTCTCTTTTTATCTGCGATTATAAAAAGAGAGAATTTCTTTATATATTTTTCTTAACTTTTAAGTCTTTATATATTTTTTTAGTTCTTTTTATAATAAATTTAATAAGAAGAACTTATTTAATTCTTTCTTATCTTAATTTGTATAATTAAATTATCTAAGTCATTATGTTATCAGATCGTCTAATATCGCGCGTGATCTTGTTATACAGTCTCTATTTTCTATTATTTATTTTATAATATGAATGCATATATTCTTAATATCTTTATTAACTTTTAATAATCGAACTTTAGTTATTATCTTAATTACGAAAGTCTTAATATAAAGATTAAGAGATTAAATATGAGTTTCTACTTCTAATACTTTTATTGTGATTATTTTATAAACTTTTATAATTATACAGAGATACTTATCTTAAAGAGATTATAATTTCTTACTTACTCTCTTGCGATATCTCTTAATCTTTTTTAATATATATTAAATATTGATTTTGTACGTGATAATTGATTATATAATAATTTAATATATCTGTCTTTCTATTTTTAAAGAGATGTCTTATATAAATTCTGTGATTATATGAAGAATATTAATTAAATAAATAGATTTGATCTTAACTGCGCGGAAATAAAGCTATTATCTTAATATTATATTTAATTAAACATCTAAAATTCTCACGTTATTCTTTAAATTAATCTTCTATTTCTCTAAATTCAATTCCGCTCTTATATTAAAATTCTTCTTTATATAACTAAAGTAAATCAATTCATACTTATTTAAATAGCATTTCGAGTTATATTTTTTTACTTATTTAATATAATTTTAATAAGTTTTGATTAAGACTTAATAATTCTATTTTATGCTCTTATTATATATTAGAATATTAATATCGTTCACGAATTCAGTTACGCTCGTACGAAATCTAATATTATCGCACTTCTCTAATAAATCGACGTTATAGAAGAGATATAAAATTAAGAATATTAGTAAGCTTTATAGAATCCTCATTAATATTGAAGCTTTTAATAATACGAATTTATTAATTCTCATCTCTATATAATAATTAGCGAGAAACTCTATTATTTAATATATAAGAGATTCTGAGATTCTTCTTTTTCTAAGATTATGAGTGAGTTATATATAAGAGACTCTATTAAATATTTTTATTATATTTAAAGAAAGAAGACTTACCACTCTTTTACTTCTTTTATCTTAAATTATATATATCTTCTTTATAATCTATTATAAAGTAGTTTTTATTACTCTTAAAAGACGTGCTCTATATTACGAATTTAAAAGAAGATTGTATAATTCCGCAATATACTTTATTCGATTAAATATCACTGTTTCTAAAGTCTTTCTTAAAGTATTTAGTAGAGCGATTAATCTATATATAAACGAATTTAAGTAATCTTCTTTATTTAATTTTTTTAACATTATTATACAAGCGATTTTGAAATAAGTTAGTTAGATTTTCTAAGTAAAACAGATCTGAAATAATCTTCTAATCAGATTTATCTTTTCTTATATAAGAATTTAAATAATTCTATTTAATATTTCATTAAAGTCTGAAATCTTATTCTTTTCCATATAACTAATCACTCTCAGAATTTCTCTTTTTTCGATCATCTTATTTTGTAAAATCTTCTAAAAGTACGTATATCTCTTAATATCTAAGAGATTCACTTCTAAAGAAGAAGGAAAACATAACTCACGCAGAAGTTTTACTTTACTTTCTACGTCTTTAGCTTTGTACATTCTTTATTTAAGAGTGAGAAAAAATATTTAAGTGATTTATTCTTATAATCTTTATCTTGCTTATTATATAATCTTTTAAATCTCTTATAATTTCGCGGCTGCGTCTCTTATTACATTTCTAAAATCTTTTCATTTTACTTTTATTAAGACTTTTTCTTTTCTACTGCGTTATTATACGAAGTCTTATTATATAAAAAGTAAGAGATTTCTCATAAACTCTCTTCATATCTTTTTTATATTCTTAATTACTTCTTAATATTTATTTATTTAAAAGCTTTGATTATATAAGAAGAACCGCATTTACGATATTAAATTCTTTATAACTGCTTATATATATCTTATTAGTTCGTATATAAAATAATCAATCTCTTCTCTTATTTAAAGCGTGTGATTTTCAAGAGCTTCCGTATAATTAGAGAGACTTTCGATAAAGATTTCTTAATTCATCTTCTTTTACGTTTTGCGTTCTTTTGTACACTCTTTCACGTATTAATCTGACTATTTAAACTCCGTATTAATTAAGAGATAATCTGAGAATTATTCTCTTTTCAGTTCTACTTAATATTATACAAGTTGATTCTCTAACATTATTATTATAAAGATAAGATTAATGATTATCTATTTATATAAATCTTCTCTTTAACAATCTCTTATAATTATTTTTAAAAGAAGAATTAATCTCATCTCAGTCTTTTATACAATATCTAATAATGTGTTTGAGAGCTTATATTATAATAAGTAAGAGAATCTTATTTAATTAAGATAATAAAGATTTAAGTCGCTCAGTATAATATACTCTTCGAATATTTTTAATATTATATAGAGTATTTTAAGAGACTCAGTTTCTTCAATCTTAATATATTAATTTAGAGAATTATAAATATTATAAATATTAATTATATAATTAACGTTCTATATCTCTCGCAGTTTTAATATGATTATGATAAGATTCTTTAAGTAATATATCTCTAATTATGGTTTCGTATAAATATATTTATTAATAAGAGTGAGTACTCTTAAGTCTTTAATTCTCTAATTATTACTGTGAAACGCGCTCTATTCTAAATTATATAAGATGGAATTAAGTGTGTCTTTTTATAATTCTTAAATCGCGAGAATATTATATAATTTAATTTCTAAATTCTGAAATAGCTTTATCATTATCTTATTTCTAAATTTATTAATGTTATATTATAGAATCTTAAGACTTTATATAAAGATTTTTTCTAATATATAATATTCTCGAGTGTAAGTTAACTTTCTTTAATTAGAAGAAGTTAAATATTTTAACTTAATATAAGATTAACTCTTATACAATTCTTAGATTCTTATAAGCAATCTTTTAAATAAATTAGTCTTCTTTTTTATAAGCTTTCTACTTAACTTTATTTCATCTCTAACTTAGAATCACTTCTACTAACTTTTATTAATAAGTTTAATATTGATGAAGAGAGAGAAGAAGAGATAGAAGTGATCTCTTATTAATTCTAAGATTAAAAGTATCTCAATTTCTTATTATATATTTTCTTTATACGAAATCATTCTCTTTTCTTTTATAAGCAATTATAAAATTAAGCTTTATATTCTTCTAAGTAATTATTATATTATATAATCTTTCTCTTTAACTTTTTCTCACACTTGTTAATTTAATAATATTCTGCGCAGTATACACAGATTTATATCTTTTTATATATATAGAGTAAGTATTTATATTTCTAATAATAGAAGTATTATTATGATTAAAGAGTTAGATTATATTATATAATTAATTTAAACTTTATCTCGTGAATAAGATCTTTTTAAATAATCTTATTTATTAAGTTTAGATAAGAAAGTTTCAGAATTGTGTATATAATTATATTAATCTTTATATTTCTCTTTATTTATTAAAGATTTTTGATTTTAAGATTTAAAATAAGTCTAATATTCTTATTCTTTAATTCTTATATAAATTACTTCTTTTCTTTCTCTTCTTATCTTATTTATATTATTCATATTAATACTTCGTACGATCTTATCTTAAGTTATGCGAGTGAACTTAATAACTTTATTTATATTAAGTTTCATTTAAGCTTTATATAATTTAAATTATTTTCCGCGTATAATATAATTTCTTTCTTTAGAAGTTTCTTTATTATAATTATATAATGCGTATAAGATATTTCTATTAATTTCTAATTAACTCAATCTATAATCTCTTTAATTAAGAGTTTGTTAATTCTGATCTTCTCTTTCTTATCTAAGATTTAGATGATAATTTTTCTTATCTCTATTTTTAAAGAGAGTTAAGTTATAAAGATTAATTTCTTTCTTAAAATATCACGCGTTATCTCTACGTATAAGATTGAAAGTTTTTTCTGCTAATTTTGATTTTCTAATCTGATAATAGATTTCTTAATTCTGCGTAATCTTATCTTTATCGAATCAGATAATTATTCGGACGGAGAATAATTTACGCATTTTAACGCGTCTTTTAACGCGTCTTTTATTATATTTTCTGCGTACGAACAGATTTATAAGATCGGTCGGATGAGAGCGCGTATCTCCTCCTACGGAACTGCCAACTCTGCTCCTCCGTACGAGTCTTCCCATCTCTGCGTTGTTTGTCTGATAATCTTAATACTTACTGATTTCATTCTCCAGTTCTCTCTCTTTTTTCTCTTTATAAGCACTTAATTAAGTAATTAATATAAGTATATTATTCACGTAATTATATAAATAACGCTTTATCTTTATATTCGCGACTTTTATCTATTCATCTATTTATAAATGAAATGCTGTGAACAGCTTCATTATAATGTTCAGAATCTCATATAGATATAATTATATTATGCTCGCAAATTAAGAATCTTTATCTAATATAATTATATTAGATAGATCGTGAATCCTTCACATATTCTTATATAGCATTTTAGCTGTATTCTCCGCAATTATATTTTTATTGATAATCGTGCAGATGATATAATGCCTCTTCTTTATTAATTAATTTATCACGTTAAGAATCGCATTAAAATCATTTAATTCTAACAATTTCGTCACGAAATTTATAGAAATATTCTTTTAAAATGTCTCAGAAATTGAAAGAGATTATAAATCTTCTTCTAAATATTATCTTCTCGCCTTAAATCTTTGATAAACATAATAGTTTCTCAGATATTATTTAATTACTTTTATTAATTTAGGAAATTAATACAATTTCTGAATTAATTATAGTATCTTTAATTCTTTTATATGATTCATCTCTTAACTCTTATAAATCTATTAAATCGCTTATATTCGCAGCTCTTTTAACTTTATTGAAATAATTAGTTTATCTCGAAAATAGAGTAGATTCTCTCTTTTCTTATATAGACTTATCTGATATTCATTGTAGACACTCTCAATCTTATTTTATAAGATCTTACAAATCTCTTTCAAATTCTAATTATTTTTATTCGCCTATTTAACATTTTCATTTAGCGTGCGAATCTCTTGCGTGACACATGTTATCTCACAATTCTTCTAAACTTTCTCAGATAATATTTCTGATATTAATAATGTTTAATATAAATTAAAATTATTCTTTACTTTAAAAATATCTCTTTCTCTTCTTATTAAGATATCAATCTTTTTATTAATTGCTTTTAATTAATTAATAACTTTAAAATTGAATTGCGTTAAAAACTCTATTTATCTCGTCTATTATCTTATTAACTTCTTTATTAATATGAAATACTTCAGAGTCTTATAATTTATAAGCACTTTAATAATATCTTCTTTAATACTTTACAGCTTAGATTCTCATTTCTCAAAGCATTGAATTATCGTCAATAATTCCTTATTATATATAATATAATTCCTCTCTGTCGAGCTTATACTACTTAAATAATAAGCAATAAAATACAATTTCTTATTCAATTCTTTTTATAAGAGAATTCCTTTAATAATGTGATTACTCATATTATATTTTACATAAGCCTTCTTTCTCAAATCAAAATGTTGAAGAACTGAATTAAATATTATCAGCTTCTTCAATCTCTTAAATATCTCAATATAGAACTCATTTTATATTAACGAAATATTCTTTTTTAATAGATTATTTAATAATCTTATAATTTAATTAAAACTCTTATAGAAATGTTGATAGTAGTTAATAAATTCAAGAAATTATTATATTGCACGTATGTCTTCTAATTTAGACGTCTCTTACTTCTGAATCATTTTAATTCGAGCTGAATCTAATCACATTTTATATATATCTATTAATAAATCTAAGAACTTAATCTTTATAACGTAAAAGTCATATTTCTTAATATTTACTTAAAGTTCTATTTTCTTTAAAATCTTTAATATCTTCTTAATATATTATTTATATTCTTCTCACATATTATTAAATATTAGAATGTTATTCTGATATAATATCACGAATCATCTTAACACACTCAGAAACATATTATTTATATATCTCTAATTAGTTAAGAGTGTTAAGTTTAATCTAAAAGACATTACTAAATAACGATAATTTTTGTATACTATATTAAATATCGTTAAATCGTTATCTCTAATCGTAATCATTTTAATATAATGAAACGCTTAACAAACATTTATCTTTATTAGAAATTTCGCGTTAGTAAGTTATTTCAATATCTTATTAATTCTAAGTATTAGATATTCATTCTTCTTTATAAGAGTGTTCAGATCTCAATAATTTATATAGAATCGAAGCTCTCTATTTAACTTTCGAATTAATAAAATCGAAGATGCGAATAATATATTATTTGATTTAATAAATCTCTTCTTAAGATTCTTCTCGATATATCTCTTAATCACATTAAATTCCGTGAGATTCATTTATCAATAAAACTATTTTTTAAGCAGTTCAGCGTTATTCTGTAATTCTATTCAATAATCATATTAATTTTAATGCGGAAGAAGAGTATTTAATATCTTTTTCGAAAAGATATAAGTATATTCTCAAAATTCAGAAGAAATTATCTTTTATAAATTCTCTTCGATCTTCTTATTATTCTTTCTCTACTTCTTAATATTCTCGAGAGTAATCATAATAATCTCCGCTTCAGATTTCTTAGTCAGCTCTTCAAAAGTTATTAGATTTATTATCTTTGTATTCTCGAAATTAAAAGAGATTAAGATTTTATTAGAATTTATATTATCTCTTCATTTCCGAGATCTTTAAAACTTCTTCTTCTTTATAAAAGATATTCTCTTAATCTCAATCTCTTCACGCCGCAGAATCTTAATGAGCGATTATTTCATCTTCTATTTAAATCTGTTCAGATCTGAATATATCTATTCAGATATGTTCTCACCTATTTAATTATAATTAAATATATTCTTTTCTGTTTAAAGATAATCAGATATATTCTCATCTAACTTCTTTTTATTTCTCGATATTTTATTATATCGCACGTATAATAAAATAATTAAATTTCCTCTATTATACTTATAATATTTCGACTCGAAACTTACACTATTTGTGATAAGATTAGAAATATAATCATGCAATCTCATTCACTTCTTCTTTAAAGTAATAGAGTATACCGCTTAAGTCACGTAAAAGATTTGTGATATTTGTTAATATTCTAGAATCGTTATAAGTATATAAATCGTCTGCGTTATAATAGAATATTTTCTTTCAGTAAAATCTATTAATAAAATTTTCTTAACTAAATTCACTAATTTAATTTACAGTCTTTCATACAGATTCTTAGTTAGTTAATAATTCATTACTACTATTAATTTATAATCAGTATTTATTAATATAAATATGTTTAGAGAATCTATTCTTTCTTCGTCTAATAAAATATTTATCAGAAACGGAGATTTTATTTAATCTTTAACTACTGCAGAAATGATCGCAGATAATATTCTTAATTAACGCTTTTATCTGAGCTTCTTTACAACTATTTCTGCGCTCGCAGATTTATTCATAATATCTTTATAATAAACTGCTCTTTTTCCGATTTCTAAGAAATATTAGAATCTTCTTTCTCGATAATTATTAATTTTAAATAGTTCTTGATTATATATTTTAATTATTAATATTTGTAATATTAAAACTTCTTATAATCTATTTTAATTATATAGAATCGGGGCGATCTAATTAATTTAATTATCTCAGTAAGTTTATTAACTGACTTTTTCTTTTTAGATTCTGAATCTACTTAAATTGTTTCGCGATCTTTTATAAATGTTTTTATCTTTTAAATATTTACTTTATAGAATTATAGATTCTCAATCATCTTCTTTAATAGAGAGTATTTATTTGAGATAATTACTTACTTCAATTCATCACAGATTTTAAATCTTATATCTTGAATCTAATTCTTCTTTAAGATATCTGTTTGAGCAGTATATCTTATAAATTCTTTAAGAAAAGTGAGCAGATTCTTATTTTATTAACAAAGCTGCTGATACTTATCTCTTATTATTTATTTTTGAAATAGATTGATGAATCGATTCGTTAATATTTATAGAAGAAAGATAATAGTTATCATCTCGAAATCTTTTAAATATGATTTCAGAAGATCTTTAATCTCACCTTTAATTCTAAATCTTATATAAATCACTCAATTTATTTCTATAAGAAATCTATTTTCATTCACTCTCAGCTTCATTTTAATAGATAATAATCATACCGCGAACTATTATCTCTTATATCACTGAAGTTGTGATATTTCCTTATTTAGAATAGCATTCCCGCGTTATAACATTGAAATTGAGTGCAGCCTTGATATAAAAAACAATAAAATCAAAAATATAAAAAAGACTTAAATCAGTTATAATAGACTAAGCTTTCTAGCTAATATATTATAAATAATATTATTAGAAAGCACTACTGAAGCTCTATATCCCTTATATTACTGAAATGATAATATTCTCTTATTAGAAATAGTGTTCCCGTATTATAGCGTGGAAATTGAGTGCAGTCTTAACATTAAAAATATCAAAATTAAAAACGCAAAAAAGACTTAAATCAGCTATAGCGAGCTAATTATTCTAGCTAATATATTATAAATAGCATCATTAAAAAGCGCTAAAAGATTTTTATATAATAGCTTATTTATTTCTATTAATAAACCTTTATTTAAGCTTAAAATCTATATTTAATTAAATTTTAACAGAATTTTTAAAATTTAAGTAGTTATACAGGACTAATTATCGCAGCTGAGATTCTATAAATAGTACTATTAAATAGCTAATTTTTTACTCTTTAAAATGATCTAGTTAGATTCTATCTAACTCTATTATAAAGTGGGTGCACTTCGATTTTTAATCAGAAGTAATAATACAATTTATTTTTTCTGAATTAAAATCGAAGTGCACTCACTTTATAATATAGCTAGATAGAATCTGACTAGACTATTTTAAAGAATAATGAATTAGCTATCTATTAATACTATTTATAGAATCTCAGCTACGATAATTAGTTCTGTATAACTACTTAAATTTTAAGAAGTCTTTTAAAATTTAATTAAATATAGATTTTAAGCTTAAATAAAAGTTTATTAATAGAAATAAATAAGCTATTATATAGAAATCCTTTAACGCTTTTCAATGATACTATTTATAGTATACTAGCTAGAACGGTTAGCTTGCTATAGCTGATTTAAGCCTTTTTTGCGTTTTTGATTTTGATTTTCTTCATGTCAAGACTACACTTAATTTCCACGCTATAATGCGGGAACATTATTTCTAATAAGAGAATATCATCATTTTAATAACATAAAAGATATAGAGCTTTAATAACGCTTTCTAATAATATTATTTATAATATGCTAGCTAGAAAGCTTAGTCTGTTATAACTGATTTAAGTCTTTTTTATATTTTTGATTTTATTATTTTTCATGTTAAGACTGCACTTAATTTTAACGCTATCCCCTGTGTCACTGAACTGATTGCATTTCCTTATTAAGCATAATAGCTTGGCGAAATTTTGCTGCAGCCTTGGCAGAAGGAACACCAAAAAATCTGATTTTTG
>JAABUK010004036.1_pt1 | contig 24317 bp, 24 predicted proteins | sample 5559141 | NCBI WGS metagenome assembly JAABUK01 (sample SAMN10711869, study PRJNA513367) | rock metagenome | isolation source: Antarctica rocks | place: Antarctica: Victoria Land, Pudding Butte nord | collected 2016-01-03
TGACATATGATTGTGCAAATGACGTTATAGTCTTCTGACAGAGATAGTTCAGTGATGAAGTTCATAGCTATATCTTTTCAGCGTTTCTGTGAAATTGAGAGAGAATGATGAAGTTCATTGATGCTATCTTTAAAGACTTTGCTTTGCTGACAAGCATGATAGTTTTGAATGTATCATCAAATAGTAGCTTGATGATCTGATCAATAGTAGAAACGCTGAACTAGATTAATGATTCATTTATTGTCAAGATGAGAGATTGAAGATTGATCATGCACTTCTTGTAGTAATTTTGTGTGCATGTTCTCAGAGATTCATAGTAGATCTTTTCTAAATAGAATGTCGTCAATGATTTTGCAGTTCTTCAGTTTAGTGATATGAAATTTGAGCTTGTTTTCATTCATAGCTTATCTATATTCGCTGCAGAGCTTATCTATTTGATTGATCATACATACTTATTGATAGAGATTTGCTTTTGATTCAACAAATAGAACATTGACTTTATCAAAGATCAGAATAGTTTGAAAATGATCTTCAAGACGCTGAGCTGATTCAGAGATGTTTGCTAGAGACATTCTGATTAAAGCATCGACTTTAGTGTTTATTTTGTCTAATCTAAAGATGATCTGAAAGTTGAACTTCAATAAAATGTTCAGATAGTTGACTTGTCATCAACTCAACTGTTTGTTTTTCATGAAGATCTTCAAAGTCTGATGATTGATGAACATCTGAATGAGTAGTTCAGTGCATTTCAGCTTGAGTTGTCAGTGTTTAAAGCATCGAATAATGACTAGCAATTTCTTGTCATAAATGTGATAATTGATTTCAGCGAGAATCATGCTTTTGCTGTAGAAAGTCATTAAATGAAGAACTTTCTCATCATTGTATTAAGATAGTATTTCATCTTTTACATAGTTTGAAGCATTGATCTTCAGAATAGCTTGTTGTTTAAGATCGAAGTGACGAAGTACTGAAGCTGAGCTAACTTGTTTCTTTAGATTGTCAAAAGCTTGAACACAGATCTCATTTTAAACAAAAGATGTGTTCTTTCTAGTCAGCTGAATGAATAATTTGACTAGCTTCAAGAAGTTCTTAATGAAACAACGATAGAAGTTAACAAATCTTACAAAGCTCTGAATTTCTTTTAGATTGATTGAAGTGATTCAGCTGACTATGACTGTCACTTTGCTGAGATTCATACAAAGATTTAGTTCTGATACAATGACTTCTAGAAAGACAGTCTCTTCTACATTGAATTTGCACTTTTAAATATTCATCTACAGTTCAACTTTGCGTAGTTGACTTAATACTAGTTTGACGTGATCTTTATGTTTCTTTCTTGTTTTGCTATAGATGAGAATGTCATCTAAATAAACTTGACAAAAGTCGTTCAGAAAGTCTCATAGAATGTCATTCATATATTGCTGAAAGAAGATTGATTCATTAGTCAGTTTGAATGATAGCATCTTGTATTTATATGCTTTTAAAGCAGTGATAAAAGTAATGTAATTCTCACTATCAAAGTGCATTTGAAGTTTGTTAAACGTTGATATGATGTTCAATCTAGTCAGATGCTTGCAACTTACTATTTTATCAATGATCTCGTCTATCAGCGATAGAGAATATTTATTTCTTTTGAAAATAACATTTAACTTTCAATAGTTCACGCAGAATTGAAGATCTTCATTTGCTTTGAGAATGAATAAAACGAGAAAGAAATAGAGAGTCTGACTAGAAGTGATGAATTTCTTTGACAGATTCTCGTTTAAGTACTTCTTTACTTTCAGAAGTTTGACAAAGAACATTTAATAGACTTGACAGCAAGAAAGCGTTGAATTACTGATGAGCTCGATTTTATGATCGTAGAAGCGATGAGAAGATAGTTTATTCAATTGAGCTCAATCAAAAACATCTAGAAACTTATGATATTTCAATGACAGCTTCGCTTTAATATCTTTCAAATTCTGAGTCGTTTCATTGATTGAAAAGACGTTTAAAGCGTTCAAATCGCACTGAGTATTGTACGCGATTTTTCTATTGATGTTCATCATGAATAAAGCAAAGACTTCGATCTCGTTCTTCTTTGAATGATTCAACAGTGTCTTAAACAAAGCTGCGTCTATGCTTCAAATCGAGAATGACTCTTTTTGAACAGATTATTTAAGCATCATAAAGATTTTAGTCTGAATGATTAAAGAGAGCGAAGATGATCATGATCAACTTGAGTGCTTTGAATTGAGAAAAATCGGAAAAACAGAAATAGAAGTGTTCAATTGATTTGAAAAAACAATGATGTCATTTTGCATATTCAGTAATATTTCGTTTTTGTTCATTCAGAGCTTACTCAATATGACTTCATGATGATCAATATCAGCTATCAACATTGATACAGTCAATTTCTTATGACTTTCAATGATGAGATTGAGTAAAATTTTATCAGTGATGATCTTCTTAGATATCTTCTCATCATAATCTCTTATTAGCTTCTCTTTTGTCAGTGATATAGATTGAATTTTCAGTTTCTCACATACTTTATTGACTAGATTAGAATGTATAATCATGTAAATGACTGAATCACTGTTTATTAAAGAATGAAGACTGAAAGATTGATTCTAAGAGATGAGATGAGTGTCAATTAGAAACGACTTTTCAAAGTAATTCTTTTTTGATAGAATTTCGTCTAGTTTGCACAAAGATATAATCTCTATTTCTTCAATGACTTTTGAAGAGATGACTAGTTTTTTGAATCGAAATTCGAATTGAAATTGAAGCAATCATATTCATTGTTCACTGCATTGATTCTAGTAGGTCGATCGAGACATTCTTTAGAGCTATGATCTGATTTATGACATATGAAACAACTTTCAAATAGAATTTCTGCTTCTTTGACGCTAGTTAAAATCGCATCGCGCGACTTTAGCTGATCAAACTTCGAATGATCAACTGACTGAGTGATAACAGTCGCTTTATGAAAGATAGTCTTTGATAAATAATTAACGCGTTTGATCTTGTTCTTGATTTCTTGAATGACTCGCTGATCATTATTCAAATGAATCAGATAGAAATGAATTTCTTTTAGAGAATCAGATTGAACTAGTTGATCTACTCAAATGAATCGAAGACGAAGATGTATTTTATCTTTCAGATCAGCGATCAGTTGCTTCTTGTGATAGTCTAGATAGAAAAATAAACGTTGAAACTGAGTATAGAATTCACTGAATTTCTTGAATTCTTGAATCAAGTTGTAGTATTTTCTACAAATGTTGACTTTCTTATTCAAGTCATCAAACAACTGAGCTAGCTTTTTCAAAAGATTATCAACAATCTTATAGAAATTGACACAGTCTTGTTCGCGTCTAGCTTGAGTAATCTCAGCTGCGTCATTAAATAATCTAGAATGTATATAGCTCAATTTGACTCATTTATTAGAAAAGAGATCAACGTTGATCTCTAGTTTATTCTGAATTTTTTCGTATCAGTTCTTTTAAATAAAATTCTTTTCATCAGTAAACAGCGAAGAATCAGATATTTTTTGAGATCTAGAACGCTCAGAGTAGATGAAATCAGAAGAAGTGTTTTCTTTAGCTTGAAGTCTAGTCTTGAACTCTTTGATTTCGTCTTCTTGTTGTTTATCTAACTCATAAAGTTGATTTGTTTCTTCATCAAGAGCTAGACTTCAAGCCTTTCAGATTTCGTAAAACATAAGAAGTATCATCATTTCAATGAATGATTCATCATCTTCATGAATGAATGATGCAGCACTTGATGGTTTCAATGAATCAGCATCAGAGATTTGAGAGAAACGATTTCAAAATTCTTTGAAACGCTCTTCAGTAAATGAATGACTAGACATGATAAGATTTGTTTGAAAAGAGAACAGAATGAATGACGATGCTTAACGATTGAAGAAGAATAATGTATAAAGTGACGTTTAATCTTCAATAAAGAAGATGAGATTTATATGTTTATTGATTTAATTGATTCTCTAGCAAACAACGAAGATTCTTTATTGTTGAATTTATCAATCGATTTGATTCTTGAGCAATTCACGAAGATTCTTTATCATGATTCTCATAATTGAATGAACTTTGCGTACTTAATGAGTGATAAGTAGTCTAGCAATTCAAACAATCTTGTTGTTGATTTTATTCAACTCTCTAATGTTGTTTTATCTTTTGATTATCGTTAATCATCAGGTAAATGAATTTCTTTAGACTCGTTCTATCTAGATGAGTATGTTGAATGAGTAATGAGATCAATATCATGTGATTAACAAATTCTTAATATAATGTCAGAATCATGTCTAGATGATACAATCAATGAAGATCAGAGTTGATAGTGCTTGATCTTTAGAAATAACTATAACTGAATATTAAAAATACAGAAGAAGATTGATACAAAAGTTTCTATTTATGTAATGTTCAAAGACTGTGCTAAACTTGAAAGAAATGTGTTTGTGACACAAGAAGAAGATGATGTAGATGAACAAGATGTTGATGAAAGAAAAGAATGTTGAGAAAGAAAAAAAGTGTTGAGAAAGAAAAAGAGTGTTGAGTCATATCTGAGTCAAATCTGAGTCAAATCTCGGCTAGATCGTTGACTAGTTCTAATCATTACGCAGAAAACTCGCTAGCGTTCACTGTGAATTGATTAAAGCTTCAGTCTTGTTCAGTCTTATCAATCTTGATATGCTCGTAACAGTTTGTTAACAATAACATCTTGTCATTAATCATCTTCTTGATTTTCTTCTTCATGAACAAGAACTTTTATTCTTGTATGAGCTTCAACTCTGACATCATTGAGTATGAAAGCATTCGCAAATGCTTGCAGATTAATCGAGTCAAGAATATATCTGAACAAATGAACAAAACATTGATCTTCGCTTGTGAAGCTCTGATCAAAACATGAGAACAAATGATGAATCAAGCTAACAAGCATAGAAAGAAGATCAATTATGAGATTAAATCAAAGATGTTTTTGAATGAATGAAACATTGTTACAGCGAGACTCTTCAAAAAATTGAATGACAAGATGCTTGATTCTTTTCAGATCATTGATCTCATTGACTCATTTCATAAATTGAAACTATTTGAGACTATGCGTATACATGATGTATTTCATTCAGAGCTTCTTCATCTCGTTGTTAATGACTCTCTGTCTGATCAGAAGAATAAACTTTCGAAATCAATAGTAATAAATGATGAAGATGAATGAAAAATCGACGACATATTGAACTTTCAATGATATCGAAGACGATTTCAATATCGAGTCAAATGAAAGAGCTATGACAATGATCTCAACTGATATAACGCTGATGACGACGAATTTATGAACGCTCAAGAGATGAATGATGACTTTCATATTAAATATTTAAGAAAAGCGCACTAAGAAATAACATTCATGCGAACATGAATAGTCAAGAAAGAGAAGTAATGTTACGATTTTAGCCTTCATTCTATTCTTCAACTAGTCTTCATCTGATTTCATTCTAATCGAGTCTAGTGAGAATCTGATCTAAAGATGTTATCATTGAAACTCTGCATCATATGTGTAAGACATCAATTCAATTGAGTCTAGCACAGAGCTGAGAAACACACATATAAGAATCAAGTTCTTTTCTGTAGATACTTTTCTTTCTTAGCATTTATTTATTAGTTAAATGACATTTCTATGACTTGCTTTAGATCGACTTCTAACACACTGAGTATTGTACGCAATTTTTCTATTGATGTTCATCATGAATAAAGCAAAGACTTCAATCTTGTTCTTCTTTGAACAATTTAACAGTGTTTTAAATAAAGCAACGTTTATGCTTTGAATTGAGAATGACTCTTTCTGAGCAGTGATTGAAATGAGTCATTTGAGCATCATAAATGTCTTAGTCTGAGTGATTGAAGAAAGCGAAGTTGATCGCGATCAACTTGAATGCTTTGAATTGAGAGAAATCGAAAAAATCGAAATAGAAGTATTCAATTGATTCGAAAAAACAATGACATCATTTTGCATATTCAGTAATATTTCGTTTTTATTCATTCAAAGCTTACTCAATATGACTTCATGATGATTGATATCAGCTATTAACATTGATACAGTCAATTTCTTATGACTTTCGATGATGAGATTGAATAAAATTTTATGAGTGATGATCTTCTTAAATATCTTTTCATCATAATCTTTTATTAACTTCTCTTTTGTCAGTGATATAAATTGAATTCTCAGTTTCTCGCATACTTTATTGACTAGATTAGAATGTATGATTGTGTAAATGACTGAATCACTGTTTATTAAAAGATAAAGATTGAAAGATTGATTCTGAGAAATGAGATAAGCGTCAATTAAAAACGACTTTTCAAAGTAATTCTCTTTCAATAGAATTTCGTCTAGTTTGCACAAAGATATAATCTCTATCTCTTTAATGACTTTTGAAGAAATGACTGATTTTTTAAATCAAAATTCGAATTGAAATTGAAGTGATCATATTCATTGTTCACTGCATTAATTCTAGTAGATAGATCAAGACACTCTTTAAAGCTATGATCTGATTTATGACATATAAAACAACTTTCAAATAGAATGTCTGCTTCTTTGACGTTAGTTAAAATCGCGCTGCGTGACTTTAGCTGATCAGACTTCAAGTGATCAACTGACTGAGTGATAACAGTCACTTTATGAAAGATAGTCTTAGAAAGATTATTAACGCGTTTGATCTTGTTCTTGATCTCTTGAATGACTCGCTGATCATTATTCAAATGAATCAGATAGAAATGAATTTCTTTTAGAAAATCAGATTGAACTAGTTGATCTACTCAAATGAATCGAAGATGAGAATGTATTTTATCTTTCAGATCAGCAATCAGTTACTTCTTGTGATAGTTTAGATAGAAAGATAGACGTTGAAACTGAGTATAAAATTCATTAAATTTCTTGAATTCTTGAATCAAGTTGTAGTATTCTCTATGAAAGTTGACTTTCTTATTTGAATCATTGAACAACTGAGTTAACTCTTTCAAAAGATCTTTGATGATTTTATAAAGATTGACATAGTCATGTTCACGTCTAGCTTGAATGATCTTAGCTGTGTCATCAAATAATCTAGAATGTATATAGCTCAATTTGACTCGTTCATTAGAAAAAAGATCAACGTTGATCTTTAGTTTATTCTGAATTTTTTCGTATCAATTCTCTCAAGTAGAGTTCTTTTCATCAGTAAACAGTGAAGAATCAGATATTTTTTGAAATTTAGAACGCTCAGAGTAAATAAAATCAGAAGAAGTGTTTTCTTTAGCTTGAAATTTAGTTTTCAACTCTTTGATTTCGTTTTCTTGTTGTTTATTTAACTCGTAGAGTTGATCTGTTTCTTCATTAAGAGCTAGACTTTAAGTCTTTCAGATTTCGTAAAACATAAGAAGTATCATCATTTCAGCGAATGATTCATCATCTTCATGAATGAATGACGCAGCACTTGATGATTTCATTCGTGATTTCGATGAATCAGCATCAGAGATTTGAGAGAAACAATTTCGAAATTCTTCAGAATGTTACGAATGTGTCAGAATTGATTAAAGCTAGTCAATGATCTAGTCAAGATCTGATCTAGATCTGATCTAGATTTGATTCAGATCTGACTCAGGTTTGACTCAGATATGACTCAGCATCTTTTTTCTTTCCTAGCATCTTCTAATCAGCTTCTATTGCCTTCTAGACAAACATACTTCTTTGTGTTACGAGTAGTTAACAGTTGTCTATGATAAACACATTTCTTTGTGTCACAAACATCTTTTGAATAAACATCTTTCTTGTGTTTCAACACGTTTTCTTTGAGACCAGCGTTGAATCTGAGTAACTACTATATAGAGCGTGTTTTTCTTGTCTTTTGTACCTTCTTTCTTCGATATTCTTAAAGTCTTAGTTATAACTATCTTTATAGATCAAACATTCTAGTCACGCATGCACTCTGATTAGTTTCTAGGCACGATTTCAACACAGAATGCTCTTCAATAAATGAATGATTAAATATGATGAGATTTATTTGAAAGAGAATTGAACAAATGATGATGCTTGATGATTGAAAAAGAAAGACGTATCGAATGATGTTTAATCTTTAACAAAGAAGATGAAATTTGTTTGTTGATTTGATTAATTCTTTAGCAAACAATGAAGATTCTTTATCATTGAATTTATCAATCGATTTGATTCTTAAGCAATTCACGAAAATTCTTTATCGTGATTCTTATAATTGAGTGAACTTTGCATACTTAATGAGTAATAAGTAGTTTAGCAATTCAAACAGTCTTGTTGTTGATTTTATTCAACTCTCTGATGTTGTTCTATCTTTTGATTATCATTGATCATCAGATAAATGAATTTCTTTAAACTCATTCTGTCTAAACGAGTATGTTGAATGAGTAATGAGATCAGTATCATGTGATTAACAAATTCTTAATATAATGTCAGAATCATGTTTAAATGATACAATCAATGAAGATCAGAATTGATAGTGCTTGATCTTTAAAAATAGCTATAACTGAATATTAAGAATACAGAAGAAGATTGATACAAAAGCTTTTATTTATATAATGTTTAAAGACTGTGCTAAACTTGAAAGAAATGTGTTTGTGACACAAGAAGAAAATGATGTAGATGAATAAAATGTTGATGAAAGAAAAGAGTGTTGAGAAAGAAAAAGAATGTTAAATCATATCTGAGTCAAATTTGAATCAGATCTCAACTAAATCATTGACTAGTTCTAATCATTACACAGAGAACTCGCTAGCATTCACTGCAAATTGATTAAAGCTTCAGTCTTGTTTAGTCTTATTAATCTTGATATGCTTATAACAGAATCTTTCATAAATCAGAATGTTAATGTTATTTACAAAGTTAAGCATCTTGATTTTAATTTCTAATGCTTTGCATTTTTTGATTAAGCTTGCGTTGAAGAATAAAAAGAAAATCAATGAAATAAAGAATTTCTGTGATATGTTTACATTTACTTGATGCATAGTGCTCATTCAATCATCAAACACTAGCAATAATTCTTTGTTTTTCAGAAAGTTGCATGTTTATTTAATTATGTAGTTCAATGTTCTTCTCATTTTCAAAGTATGCAGAAGTTTAATTTGTAAGACTCAATTAAATGCTTCAATGACATTTAAACTAAGTATGAAGATTGTTATGATTCTAGTCTTGTCAGACTCAGTCTTCTAGCCTTGTCAGATTTATTTTCGCTTCATCATCTTGACTAGTTTTTATTGAGTCTAGCGTCGGCTGAGAAACACACATATGTAGTCAGCTTCTTTTCTGTAACTATTTTTCTTTCTTAGCATTTATCTTCTAGTTAAATGACATCTTTATCTGACTCGCTCTAGACAGGTCTTTAACATTAGATAAATGCTCATCATTTACTACTTTGTTATTGACGAATAAATGATATGAAACAATCTATTCAGTAAGGAAAATTTGCAAGAAATTCTTCAAATTTGCATCATCATTTTAGATTGCAAGAAATTCTTCGATTTTACACTTATTTTCATCATTCTATTCGCAAGAAATTCTTCAAATAAAGCACTCAATTATTATCTGAAATTCACAAGAAATTCTTTGAATTTTCACTCATCAAAAAACATCAATTCAAAACATCAATTTCTCATCTATTCTTATCTCAACAACTTTTATCTTCTCTCATCATGACATGCGATGTCAAGTCAGTTAAGTTTCAAACAACTCATCTGCTTAAAAGCACTGTCAATAAAAGAATTTCACTTCTACTTATCAATGCTTCAGTCGAAGCTGAGAAAGCTGTCATCTCATAAAACATAAACATCAAAGAACAACTGTTTCATTGAGTCAGCAATCAATTTGACAAAGTCATCAATATGCTGAACAAGCTTCGAAGTCAGTGAGACTTGACTCTACAACTCAATGAACACTGACTTCTCATACAAGATGATCACAAAAAGAGAGCAAAACAACTAGAAGTCACTTTTGATAAAAACGATGAGTTAAAGAAAAAGATCAATCAGTCATAAGACGAGTGATTGAACTTCAGAGCGAAACAACGTCAAGCTGATTAATCTATGCTTCGTCAAGATACTCAGTCAGCTGAGCAACAAGTCAATCAGAAAGAAGCTTTTATGATCTCAGTTTCGATTCGTCGTTCTGAAGTTGAACAAAGCTCAACTTTTGAAGCTCACTCTCAACAAGAATCTTCTACTTTATCTGGTAACGAAAACGAGAATAATCATCACAAGTTCATCAAGCTTTCAAATTTACTCATCTTCATCGAAACAGATGATTCTATCTGAAAGACATAAAACATCAAAATAGCTGACAAGCTTAATGTCAATGTGAATCATTACTCTACTGAAAAGATTTGTATTGTTTATGTGATTTTCAGACTAGAAAATGATGCTGATCAGCAAATTTATGCAAAGCATCATGTTGATACTTTCTCATTCTATCAATTACTATCAAAGCTACTGAAACATCTGAAAGAAATTTACAAAGATCAGAATCTGATTCAAAAGTGTCGTTGCAAATACGTTGTTTTGAAGCAACTCAACAAGCTCTTCAGCTCTTTCTATTCAAAATTCACTAGAATATTCAACTTTCTAAACTATGATGATGTCATTTTGATGAATGACATTCAGAATAAAATCAACAATCATCTTCAGAACGCGTTGTCAATTTGTCTCATAAAGTTTAGCTCACTTGATAAGCTCAAGATCTTTCTTCAAGATGTAAATAACAAACAACAAGTTAATTATCAGTTACGTGATGAGCAATGAACAGTCAAATCAATAGCAGCTTCGAAAAAATGTTTTGTTTCTTCGTTGACATCAGCTTCAATCTTGATTACTAGCTATGTTCAACTTGCTACTTTTTTCATTCTTGAATCTGAATGATCAAGAATGTTAATCATCTGCTTCAACTGCAAAGTATCAAGTCATCTTTCAAAGAATTGCTCTCAGCTGAAGACTAGTACTTCAACATCTTGTGCATTTATTTCTTGTCTCAATGAGATCATTATGTTGAAAGAAAAGAAGAAATTATTTACAGAGAAATTGAAGAATGAGGCAAAAAACTAGTGACTTTCATCAAAGACGCAATGAAAAATGTGTTAATTTCTTCAACAATGAGCAACTCAGATGATTTCTTTGCTTTGAAATCTTTGACTACTAAATGTGTACTATCTAGCAATGAAATTAGTTACTCATTAAAGTCATTGATTGACACTGAAGCAGCTGACTATTCGTTCATTAATGAATTAATCGCGCAGAATGTTTGTGATCATTTGCAAATTGAATCTTTATCTTTAATCAAGCTCAAATCAATAAGAGAATTCAATGATCATTATGCAAAAAAGCTCATTACTCATACAATTTATTCAAATTTAACTGTTCAAGATTACATGAAATGTTTCGCTTCTATGCTGATCACTCAATTAGATCAACATCAGATGATTCTTGAAAAAACATGAATGAACAAGATCAAAATGACTATTGATATGAAAGATGATCATCTTCAATTTTCTAGTTTCAAAACTCATATCAAAGCTTTTATTAAAGCTCATTCAACTGTTCTTTCAAGCAAGAAAATCGCGATAGAACAGAAAAGTTCAATCTCTACTCAAATATTAAAGAGATTTATTTCTTCTGTTGTCACTCAACTCAGCAAGAAGTCATCTTCATTCAGTAAAATCATGAAATCATCTAATTCAGTTAACTTCGCTTCATCTTTCGATTCAATAAACATAGCAATGATAAAGACTGCAGCATATAAATTACTAGTCAAATGATTGAATGTGACTACTTTCGTGATCATTGTCACGAAAATTGATCGACTTCTAAAAACAGCTAGAAATAAACTTGAAGATGTAAATCTACAAAAGCTTTCACATGAAGAAATCTTGAAAGAAGTCAAAGCTAAGCTTTCTTTGAAATATCATGACTATCTAGACATGTTTGATTGAGCGATGACTGATCAACTATTTTCTCATCATCTCTACGATCATAAAATTGAATTAATCGACGAGAGAATATTTTCTCGAAGTTATCTTTATCATATGTCTGACTACAAGCTTCAAAAGATGAAGAATTACCTGATCAAGCATCTGAATAAAGACTTTATATCTTCTAGCTCAGCTTCATACGCTTCGCTCATACTATTCATCGAAAAGAAAGATGATAGCTTGCATTTCTGTGTAAACTATAGAAAGCTCAATGCTTTAATTAAACGAGATTGTTATCTCTTATCATTAATAGACGAAACTCTCGCTTGTATTCAAGATAGCAAATATCTGATTCAATTGAACATCATTGTCATCTTCAACAAACTGCGTATGCATTCAAGCAGCGAAGATTTGACTATCTTTATCATCTCTTTTGATTTCTACAAATATCACGTAATGTTTTTTGAATTAATCAACGACTCGACTTTCTATCAACATTATATGAACGATGTGTTATTTGACTATCTTCATCAGTTTTGTCAGATCTATCTAGATGACATTATCATCTACAGCAAAACACTGAAGAAACATAAGCGACACGTATGATTAGTTCTACATAGACTACAAGAGACTGATCTTCAGATGAATATAAACAAATGCAAGTTTCATGTTCAGAAGATCTTCTTTCTGAAACTATTGCTATTCATTGAAGAACTAAAGATGAATCTCAGAAAAGTATAAGCAGTAGTTGAATGATCTACTTTTACAAATCTCACTCAGATGCAGTTCTTCATCAACTTCTGCAATTTCTATCGACGCTTTATAAAGAACTTTTCGAAGATTATTCATTCTCTGATTCAACTAACTCAAAAAGAGATGATATTTGAATGAGATCAAGCTTGTCAAATGATCTTTGATCATATAAAGAAATGAATGACTGAAGTTTCTATTCTTCGTCATTTTGATCAGAATAGAAAGACTATTCTTGAAACAGACTCATTCAACTACGTCATTTTGATCAGAATAGAAAGACTATTCTTGAAACAGACTCATTCAACTACGTCAATGATGACATACTTTCTCAGTATGATGACGAAGAAACATTGCATTCAATGATTTACTACAGCAAGAATCTGAGTCTCGCTGAGTGCAATTACGAAATCTATGACAAGAAACTACTAGCAATCATTCATGTCTTTAAGCATTGATGATCTGAGCTGAAATTGACTGAATTACTCATCAAGATGTTCACTGATTATCAAGCTTTAACATCATTAATGAAAGATAAAGAGCTAAGTAGACGTTAAATGCGCTGAGTATAAAAGCTCGTTGACTTCAACTTCAAAATCATGTATTGCTCAGACAAATAAAACATCAAAGTCGATGCATTGACTCGTTGAGTCAATTCAGTTTCTAGAAGTCTCAAGAATAAATGATGTTGCTATCAGCAAACTACAATTCTCACGTTGAATTGAATGAAAATTGCTGATCTAAAAGAGAAAGAAAACAATGAATCAATTTATTGATTGATTCTAGAAGTTAACAGAATCAACGAGAATTGTATTTTACTTCATGAAGTCGTATTAAAAGATGAAGCTCAATACAAAGATATTAAATTAAGAAATTGTTGAGTTCAGAACGAAATACTATATCAAGATGATCTTTTATGAGTTTTCTTTGATGAGCATCTTTAAATAAAGTTAATTCAGAAAGTTCATGATCAATCTTCTATTAATCATTTCGAAATTCTCAGAATGATGAAGATTATAAGAAGATACTACTATTGATTTTCAATGCAAAAGACAATAGATCAATATATTCAAAATTGCTACATTTGTCAGCGATTAAAGACTTTTCAAGATAAATTCAATGAACTACTACATTCTCTACTCATACTTGAACAGTAATGAAAGAATATAGTCATGAATTTCATCATTGACTTATCTTCTTTGAAAGACAAAAACGTCATATTAACAGTAATATGTAAACTGTTAAAGAAACAACATTATATTTCTTGCTTCACTGATAATGAGAGAATCACAGCAGAAAAAACAGCTGAGTTAATGCTTTAGTGAATATATCAAATACATGATTTACTCGATTTCATTGTTTTGAATCAAGAATTCAAGACTTTCAATTTATCTTCATTTTATGAAAGTTGTTTTGCAAAAGACTAAACATTAATCTTCAACTCTTTACAGTTTATCACTCTCAAATTGATGATCAAAGTGAACAAGTCAATCAGAACATTGAAAGATATCTTTGATTCTTCTGTTTGTACATGCAGAATGACTGAGCTAAGCTACTACTCATGATCGAGTTCGTTAACAATAATGCTTTGTTCTCAGTCATCTTCTTGATTTCTTTCTTTCTAAACAAAGACTTTCATTCTCATATGAGCTTTGAACTTAATGTCATTGAATATGAAAGTTTTCATGAACGCTTGCAGACGATTAAAGTCAAGAATATATCTAAACATATGAACAAAACACTGAAGTTTGCTTACAAGTCGCTAGTCAAAACATGAAAACAAATGATGAAACAAGTCAATAAGCATAGAAAAGAAGTTGATTATAAGATTGAATCAAAAATGTTTCTGAATGAAAGAAACATCATTACAGCGAAATCTTTCAAGAAGCTAGATGATAAAATGCTCGATTCTTTCATTAATTTAAATCTCATCAACTCTTCATATAAACTGAAATTATTAAAATTTATACATGTTCATGATGTATTTTATTCTGATCTGCTTCGCTCTGTCGTTGATGATTTCTTGTCTAATCAAAAGAATGAATTATCAGATTCAATAGTGATAAACGATGAAAATGAGTAAGAAATCAATGATATATTGAATTCTCGTTGATATCAAAGACGACTTCAGTATAGAGTCAAATGAAATGACTATGATAATGATCTCAATTGATACAACGCTGATGACGATGAATTTATGAATACTCAGAAAATCATTGATGATTTTCATATTTAATACTTGAACAAATCGCGCTAATCAACAATTCAATCAATCACGATTTAACAGATCTGAGTCTGTGAAATCATGATTAAGCAATCAATCGAGTCAAGCAGAAAATACATTCATGCAAACATGAATTGTTGAAGAGAAAGAATAATGTCATGATTCTAGTCTTGTCAGACTCAATCTTCTAGTCTTGTCAGATTTATTCTCGCTTTGTCATCTTGACTAGTTTCTATTGAGTTTAGCGTTGACTGAGAAACACACATATGTAGTTAGCTTCTTTTCTGTAACTATCTTTCTTTCTTAGCATTTATCTTTTAGTTAAATGACATCTTTATCTAACTTACTTTAAACAGGTTTCTAACAATTTCTTGTGACAGATTTACAGTTCAAAATGAACAAAATCTTTCACTGCTTAAATTTCAATAGTTTACTTCTTAAGCATGAGTTGTAGATGTTTCATTTGCAATACACATGCATATTGCAGTTGATTTCTTCTTTAATCACATCAACATATGCTACTGTTTTCTTGAATTATACAGATAATATTTTCAACTAAAGATTAATTTTATCATCAAGACATTCAAGAATCAAAATTCAGTGAAGAAATAAAATTTTCAAGATCAACAATTGTTATTATTGTATATCATATTTTGCAAATGCTCACTTCACTTGAAAGTATGCAATTCATCTGTTTCATGTTATTTGTAAAGATTTTTCTCATGCAGATTGATCATGTTTTGCAAAGATGTTCATATATTATACTTTGAATTAAATAATGTAGTTTAATCATTCTTTATTAAAAAGACATTATATTGAGTTGAAATTTTTTTTATTGAGATAAAGTAATAAGAAACGAAAGACTTAAACTATTTAAAGACAAAGCACATCATTGACATGATGCTTGCGCTTCATTCTGATCGTCAAGAGCAAATGAGAAGCATTGTCAGGACCGTGCCTAGGTGAGTCAACCAGCGGAAGTCAGGGTTGAATAGTGCTTGATCTTTAGAGGTAGCTATAACTGAATATTAAGAATACAGAAGAAGATGAGTACAAGAGCTTCTATTTAAGTAATATTCAGAGGCTGCGCTAAGCCCGAAGGGAATGTGTTTGTGACACGGGTAGAATGTGATGTAGGAAGAAAGATGATGTTGAACAAAGAGATGTTGGTGAAAGGAAATAGGGGCTGGGCCAGATCTGGGCTAGAGGCGCTGGCTAGCCCTATTCAGCCTTGGTACGCTCGTAACATTACCCCCCCCTCCGAAAATTCATGTTCGCATGAATGTCGCTTGTTTGCTTGCTTTCTTATTGAGTTATTCCGGTACTAGCGTGGCTTTCTTGGGTATAGCGCATGGAATTCGTTCAAAACTTTCTCGAAGCCATCGAATTCACCTTTATCGGCATAGTACCATTCATTGTCTCTATCTAGGCCTTTTCATTTGACCTTGTACTGTATTCGGCCTCGATAGCGTCTGGAGTCCAGAATGTCATCTACCTCCCAGTGTTCGTCGTCGTCGTCATCAATAATGATGGGCCTGGGGGGTTCTGCATGCTGTCCTGGTAGGGGGTCTCCTGAATACGGTCGCAGTAGCTTCGGGCTGAACATCGGATGCAGATGCTTCATGCTGGCTGGTAGGCGAAGATGATAGAAGGCCCCCGCTTTGGCAGTGATCTGGTACGATTCTAGTTGTTTGTCTTTCAAATCTTTGCAGGGCCTCGTAGTCTTGACGTTTCTGGAAGATAGCCAAACTCAGTCACCTACTTCATAGATGACGTTCCGTCTATGTTTATTGACCTGAACTTCGGTGACCAGCTTCGTCTTTTCCAATTGTTGACGGCCGAAGCTCAGTAGCTCTTCCATTCGGATGGCAATATCGTCTGCTTTCCTAGCTTCAAGTCGTTCACGAGTTGTTTCGTAGTCAGTCGTATCTGAATCGAAACTCATTCGGGGGTGAAATCCTTTATTGAAGTAGAAAGGGGTCATTGAGATGGCCGAGAAGGTATTGGAATTGTCGCTGAATTCCACCATAGGTATCCATTTGGCCCAGTCGTCCTGCATGTAATTGCAGTAGGTTCTAAGTCCGCGTTCAACGTCTTGATTGGCTCGTTCCGTCTGATCGTCGGTCTCCGGATGGTAGGCTGTGAATAGACTAGCTGTGATTCTCAGTCGCTTGCAAAGGCTCTTCCACATAGTCGATATGAATTGGAAGCCTCTGTCCGAAACAATAGAACTGGGTAGGCCATGCAGTCGATAGACGTTTCATAGCATGATCCAAACCGTTTCTTCGGCTGAGGTGCCACCGTCTCCCCAATGACAGGGAACATAGTGACGTTCTTTGATGAGACGACATATGATTGTGCAAATGGCGTTATAGCCTTCTGACAGGGGTAGTTCAGTGATGAAGTCCATAGCTATATCTTTCCAGCGTTCCTGTGGAATCGGGAGAGAATGATGAAGTCCATTGGTGCTATTCCTAGGGGCTTTGCTTCGCTGACAAGCATGACAGTTTCGAATGTACCGTCGGATAGTAGCTCGATGACCTGGCCAATAGTAGAAACGCTGAACTAGGTCGATGGTTCGTTTATTGCCGGGGTGAGAGGTTGAAGGTTGATCATGCACTTCTTGTAGCAGTTCCGTATGCATATTCTCGAGAACCCACAGTAAGCCCTTCCTAAAGAGAACGCTGTCAATGATTTCGCAGTCCTTCAATTTAGTGGTATGGAATTTGAGCTTGTTCTCGTTCATAGCTTGCCTATATTCGTCGCAGAGCTCATCCGTTTGATTGGCCATACGCACTCGCTGATAGAGATTTGCTTCCGGTTCAACGAGTAGAACATCGACTCTATCGGGGGTCAGAATAGTCTGAAAACGATCTTCAAGCCGTTGAGCTGGTTCAGAGACGTCCGCTAGAGGCATTCGAGTTAGAGCATCGACTTTAGTATTCGTTTTGCCTGACCTAAAGATGATCTGAAAGTTGAACTCCGACAGAATGTCCAGATAGTTGGCTTGTCGTCGACTCAACTGTTTATTTTCCATGAAGATCTTCAAAGCTTGATGATCGGTGAATACCTGAATGGGTAGTTCAGTGCACTTCAGCTCGGGTCGCCAGTGTTCGAAGCATCGAATAATGGCTAGCAATTCCTTGTCATAGATGTGGTAATTGATTTCAGCGGGGATCATGCTTTTACTGTAGAAGGCCACCGGATGAAGAACTCCCTCGTCATCGTACTGAGATAGTATTCCACCTTTTACATAGTTCGAAGCATCGATCTTCAGAATAGCTTGTCGTTTGGAATTGAAGTGACGAAGTACTGAGGCCGAGCTGACTTGTTTCTTTAGATTGTCAAAGGCTTGAACACAGGCCTCGTTCCAAACAAAAGGCGTGTTCTTTCTTGTCAGCTGGGTGAACGGTTTGACTAGCTTCGAGAAGTCCCTAATGAAACGGCGGTAGAAGTTAACAAATCTCACGAAGCCCTGAATTTCTTTTAGGTTGGTCGGAGTGGTTCAGCTGACTATGACTGTCACTTTGCTGAGATTCATACGAAGGCCTAGTTCTGATACGATGACTTCTAGAAAGACAGTCTCTTCTACATCGAATTCGCACTTTCGAATATCCACCTGCAGTCCAGCTTCGCGTAGTCGACCCAATACTAGTTTGACGTGATCCCTATGTTCCTTTCTCGTTTTGCTATAGATGAGAATGTCATCTAGATAGGCTTGGCAAAAGTCGTTCAGGAAGTTCCATAGAACATCATTCATATATTGCTGAAAGGAGGCCGATCCGTTAGTCAGTCCGAATGGTAGCACCTTGTATTTATATGCTCCTAAAGCAGTGATAAAAGTGGTGTAATTCTCGCTATCGGGGTGCATTCGAAGTTTGTTGAACGCTGATATGATGTTCAATCTAGTCAGATGCTTGCAACCCACTATTTTACCAATGACCTCGTCTATCAGCGGTAGAGAATACCTATTTCTTTTGGAAATGACATTTAGCTTTCGATAGTTCACGCAGAATCGAAGGTCTTCATTTGCTTTGAGGGCGAATAGAACGGGGGAGAAATAGGGGGCCTGGCTAGAAGTGATGAATCCCTTCGACAGGTTCTCGTTTAAGTACTTCTTTACCTTCAGAAGTTTGGCAGGAAACATTCGATAGACCCGGCAGCGAGGGGGCGTTGAATCACTGGTGAGCTCGATTTTATGGTCGTAGGAGCGATGAGGGGGTAGTTTATCCGATTGAGCTCGATCAAAAACATCTAGGAACTCATGATATTCCGGTGGCAGCTTCGCTTTAATATCTTCCAAATCCTGAGCCGTTTCATTGGTTGAAGAGACGTTTAGAGCGTTCAAATCGCACTGAGTATTGTACGCGATTTCCCTATTGATGTCTGCCATGAATAGAGCAAAGACTTCAGTCTGATTCTTCTTTGAACGGTTCAACAGTGTTTTGAACGAAGCTGCGCCTATGCTTCGAATCGAGAATGACTCTTCCTGAGCAGTGGTTGAAACGGGTCGTTTGAGCATCATAGGAGCCTTAGTCTGAGTGGTTGAAGAAGGCGAAGTTGACCGCGGCCAACTTGGGTGCTTTGAATTGGGGGGGACCGGAAAAACCGAAATAGAAGTATTCAATTGGTTCGGAAAAACAATGACGTCGTTCCGCATATTCAATAATATTCCGTTTTTGTTCATTCAGAGCTTACCCAATATGGCTTCATGGTGACCGATATCAGCTATCAGCATTGGTACAGTCAATTTCTTATGACTTCCGATGATGAGGTTGGGTAGAATTTTATGGGTGATGACCTTCTTAGATATCTTTCCATCATAGCCTCTTATTAACTTCTCTTTTGCCAGTGATATAGGTTGAATTCCTAGTTCCTCGCATACTCTATTGACTAGGTTAGCGTGTATGAGCGTATGGGCGGCTGAACCACTGTCTATCAGAGAACGAAGGCTAAATGATCGGTTCTGAGAGTTGAGGAAGGCGTCAATTAGGAACGACTTTCCAAAGTAATTCTCTTCTGGTAGAATTTCGTCTAGTTTGCACAAAGATATAACCTCTACCCCTTCGATGACTTTTGAAGAGGTGACTAGTTTTTTGAATCGGAATCGGAATCGAAACCGGACCCGAAACGATCGTATTCATTGTCCACTGCATTGATTCTAGTAGGCCGATCAGGGCACTCTCTAGAGCTATGGCCTGATTTATGACATATGAAACAGGTTCCGGCTAGAACGTCTGCTTCTTTGACGCTAGTTAAAACTGCGCCGCGCGGCTTTAGAGAATCAGGTTTTGAATGATCGACTGGCTGAGTAACAACAGCTCTATGAAAGGTGGTCTTTGGCAGGTCGTCGACACGTTTGATGAGGTTGACTTTGTCCTTGATTTCCCGAATGGCTCGTTGATCATTATCCAAACGAATCAGGTAGGAACGAATCTCTTTGAGGGAACCAGGTTGAACTAATTGACCTATCCAAACGGATCGAAGACGGGGATTTATTTTATCTTTCAGATCGGCGATCAGTTGCTTTTCGTGATACTCCAGATAGGAAGATAACCGTTGAAACTGAGTGTAGAACTCGCTGAACTTCTTTGATCCTTGAACCAAGTTGTAGTATTCCCTACGAAAGTTGGCTTCCTTATCTGAATCATTGAACAACTCAGCTAGTTCTTCCAAAAGATCATCGGCGATCTTATAGAGATTGGCACAGCCACGTTCGCGTCTAGATTGGGCGGCATCAGCTGCGTCACCGAATAATCTGGAATGTACATAGCCCAGTTTGGCCCGTTCATTTGGAAAGAGGTCGGCGTTGATCTCTAGTTTATCCTGAATTTTGCCGTACCAGTTTTCCCAGGTAGGGTTCTTTCCATCAGTGAACAACGAAGAATCGGGTATTTTCTGGAACCTAGAACGCTCAGAGTAGGTTGACGGTGACGGGGTAACCTCTCTAGCTTGTAGCCTAGCTTCCAGCTCTTCGCATCGTTTCTTCAAAGCTTTCATAGTCATAGAAGGTGTTATGGTTTCAGCGGATGAGTCGTTATCTTCGACAATGAAGGATGGAGCTTCGAAACGCTCTTTGAAGGGGCGAGGCATGATGAGAGAGGAAGAAGAGGTTGGATTGAACGGGTGTTTTAAAAGAAAGGGACCGAGCGAAGGGCGATGCTCGGCAATAGAAGGTAAAGTCGTTTTTGTTGTTTGGTTTGAGGCTTGGTTGATCCTCTTGATCGGTTTGATTCTCTAGCAACCAACGAAGATTCTTTATCGCTGGTTCTATTAATCGGGGTGAACGGTGCGTACTTAATGAGCTGTAAGTCGTCTAGCAATCCAACCAGCCTCGCTGTTGATCCTATAGACCCCCTAGTGTTGTTCTGTCTTTCGGTTGCGTCGACCACCAGGTAAACGAATTTCTTTAGACTCGTTCTGTCTGTACGAGTATGTTGAATGAGTAATGAGACCAGTATCGTGTGGTTAACGGATTCTTAATATAATGTCAGGACCGTGCCTAGGTGAGTCAATCAGCGAAAGTCAGGGTTGAATAGTGCTTGATCTTTAGAGGTAGCTATAACTGAATATTAAGAATACAGAAGAAGGTGAGTACAAGAGCTTCTATTTAAGTAATATTCAGAGACTGCGCTAAGCCCGAAGGGGATGTGTTTGTGACACGGGTAGAATGTGATGTAGGAAGAAAGATGATGTTGAACAAAGAGATGTTGGTGAAAGGAAATAGGGGCTGGGCCAGATCTGAGCTAGAGGCGCTGGCTAGCCCTATTCAGCCTTGGTACGCTCGTAACAAGCATCATTGATGCAACATTGATGAATGAATGAGAAACAATTATTGCTATCTTGCAGAAGAATTCAGTCAAGGCGAAAGATATACAGAAGAAATTACACAAGCTGCAAGTACTCTATGAGTTCAACGAACGTAGAAACAACGAGCTGATGCTCTGAGAGAAGATGAAAAGTTTGACAGAGATGATAGAAAAGCTGACGCATTAACGCGTTGCTGCGTTGACTGTCAATCAGCGCATGAAGAATCAGCTAAAGAGACTGAAAAAGATAATGAGCAAACTTGAAAAAAAGTTCATGAAGAAGAGAAAACATGTTGACAGTTGAGCAAAGAAAGTGAGCATGAAGTCAACGACATCATTTGAAAGTCATCTTGTGTTCAACGTTGACATATCATCATCAGTGCAAAATCATTGTGAGAAATTTAAAGTAAAGATCTTCATCAAAGAGAAAGAAGAAGTAAAGAAAATCATGATGATAATAACAAAGAACATAGTGAGATGAGTGAGAGAAATTGACGTCGATAAGATGCTGTCGACGCGCAAAAACATAAAGATGATGAAGAGATAATTGAGACTGCTGATATTTTGAGTCAAGATGAAGAGCAGCAAAAAAACATTGAAGAAAAACGATTTTTGAATCAAAGAAATATTGTTGAATGCATGTCTGCGCAAGATCAGTTTTGAAGTAGTGATACATGAAATTAAAATCGAAGAAATGTCTAAGAACATAGAGAAGAAAGAGATGAAAGCACTCATCAAGATTAATAAAGATATACATTCAAAAATGATGATCAAGAAGATTGAGTGACTCACAAAGAAGAGTGAGCAGAAAAGATATGTCTTGCTGATGATACATGTAATCAGCGCTGAGATGATGAACAAGCTGATTGATGAGAAGATATGTCATGAGATCAACATAAAGATCACACAGTTTTACAACTTGAGTTGCAGAGTGCATTAATGTCTAAAGTGTCAAGAATATGATCACAAGATGTATGAATGCAAAAACAAGCAGAAATGCATTTACTGCATGCTGAATCATCACTTGAAGCATTGTTCTTACAAACTGTTAAAGATCAGCATAGAGTGAGTCATATGAGTGTCATTTAACTAATAAATAAATGCTAAGAAAGAAAAGTATCTACAGAAAAGAACTCAATTCTTATATGTGTGTTTCTCAGTTCTGTGCTAGGCTCGATTGAGTTAATGCCTTACACATATGATGCAGAGTCTCAATGATATCATCTCTAGATCAGGTTTTCACTAGGCTCGATTAGAATGAAATCAGATGAAAGCTAAACAAAGACTAGATGAAGACTAGAATCATAACATTACTTTTTTCTCTTGACTATTCATGTTTGCATGAATGTTGTTTCTTAGTACGCTTTTCTTGAATATCTGATATGAAATTCATCAACCATCTCTTGAGCGTTCATAAACTCGTTGTTGTCAGCGTTATATCAGTTGAGATCATTGTCATAACTCTTTCATTTAACTTGATATTGAAGTCGTCTTTGATATTATCGAGAGTTCAATATATCGTCGATTTCTCATTCGTCTTCATCGTTTATCACTATTGATCTCAAGAGTTCATTCTTTTGACCAAGCAGAGAGTCATCAACGACAGAACGAAGAAGCTCTGAATGAAATACGTCATGTATACGCATAGTCTCTGATAGTTTCAACTTATAGAATGAGTCAACAGAGTCTGTGATCTGAAAAGAGTCGAGCATCTTGTCATTCAATTTCTTGAAGAGTTTCACTGTAACAATGTTTCGTTCGTTCAGAAACATCTTTGATTCAATCTCATAATTAATCTTCTTTCTATGCTTGTTAGCTTGATTCATCATTTGTTCTCGTGTTTTGATCAGAGCTTCGCAAGCGAAGATCAATGTCTTATTCATGTGATCAAATATATCTTCGACTCAAGCAATCTGCAGACGTTCGCGAGTGCTTTTATACTCGATGATGTCAAGGTCAAAGCTCATACGAGAGTGAAAATTCTTGTTCATGAAGAAGAGAATCAAGAAAATGACTGAAGACAAGACGTTATTATCAACAAACTCGATCATGAGTAGTCACTTGAATCAATTGTTCTGCATGTATGAACAGAAGAAACGAAGATATCGCTCGACATTCTGATTGACTCGTTTGCTTTGATCATTGATCTGAAGATGATAGACAATGAACAATCAAAAAGAAATGCTCAGTCGTTTGCAAAGAGACTTTCAAAAAATGAAGGTGAACTGAGAATCTCGATCGAATACAATGAAGCTTGATAAATCGTGAGTTCAATATACTCATTGAAGCAACATTTCAGCTGTTTTTTCGACTGTGATATCTTCATCATCAGTGATGCAAGAAATATAATGCCTTTCTTTCAACAATTTGCAGATGACAGTCAAAATAGCGTTGTAGTTGTACGAATCAGATAGATCAATAATGAAGTTCATGACTATGTTCTGTCATCACTGTTCAGATATAGATAGAGATTGAAGCAAGTCGTTTGATTTATTTCTTGATGTCTTTGAACGTTGACATACGTAGCAGTTTCAAATATATCGATTCATCGTTTTTCGCATAGAAGATCAATAGTAATTTCGCTTTA
>JAABUK010004037.1_pt1 | contig 24308 bp, 26 predicted proteins | sample 5559141 | NCBI WGS metagenome assembly JAABUK01 (sample SAMN10711869, study PRJNA513367) | rock metagenome | isolation source: Antarctica rocks | place: Antarctica: Victoria Land, Pudding Butte nord | collected 2016-01-03
ACGATTCAAACCACCATTTACAGGCTCGAAGCAAAGAGCGTGGTAAGGCGGACGAAGAAGGTCGGCAACTTTCACATATTCGCGGCGACAATCTCTCGCAGTTCCGCGCAAAGCAAGCTTATTGACGATCTGTTGGCCCTCTTCGGAGGTCGCACACAGCCCGTCATGGCTCACTTGGTGGAGTCTGGAAGGTTGACGTTGGAGGACATAAAGGAAGCCGACCTTGCGTTGCGAAAGCTGCAAACGAAAGGGAAGATCTGATGGTCACCCCGTTCAGCGAAGCCGTCCTGAAAATTGAACTCTCGGCAGGAGACCATCTTTGGCAGTCAAGTGTCTTCGCCCTCATCGCGGCGGGCACAACGTTGCTGTTTGCGAAAAATCAGGCGCGAGTCCGCTACAGCATATGGCTGGCCGCGTCGCTTAAATTCCTGCTGCCTTTCGATGTGCTCATCAGCCTCGGAAAGGCTGTTGGTCCGCCTCATACTGGACACGCAAGTAGCCGAGTCTATTCAACTGTCCAGGCGATCAGCCAGCCTCTGGCTCAGCCGCCCGTCTCTTTTATGGAGCACGCCAGTGGCAACGGGCACTGGTTTGTCCACCTCCCGGACATCGTGCTCTTCATCTGGGCGATAGGGCTCGTGGCTGTAGTGGCCCGCTGGTGGATCCAGTGGCGCCGACTCGCTTTCGCAAAGTACACGGCAAATCCAATGATCCAAGGACGTGAAATCGAATCCCTGCGTCACCTGGAAGCCCTCTCTGGAGTAAAGTCACCCACCACGCTGCTAGCTTCTTCGGACCCATTGGAGCCGGGGGTCTTGGGGATATTTCGTCCGGTACTTCTGTGGCCAGCTGGAATCTCGGAGGAACTGCAGGATGCGCAGGTAGAGGCCATTCTTGCCCATGAGGTCCAGCATATTCAACGCAAGGACAATCTAGCGGCGGCCATTCATATGCTTGTCGAGGCCGTCTTCTGGTTCAACCCTCTGGTTTGGTGGCTGGGTGCCCGACTTCTCGAGGAACGGGAACGAGCCTGCGACGAAGGGGTCCTAAAGCTCGGGAGCGAACCGGCTGTCTACGCAGAAAGCATTCTGCGGACCTGCAGATTTTGTCTGGAATCGACCCTGCCCTGTGTTTCTGGTGTAAACGGCTCAAATCTAAAGCAAAGGATCGTGCGCATAATGTCCCATCAAATAAAAGACCGGCTCTCATTCGGCAGGAGAACGTTCCTGACGTCCCTCGTAATTGCAACCGTTGCGGCTCCCCTCTTTGTCGGCATTCTCAAGTCACCAAAGGTGAGCGCCCAATCAACCACTACACCCACCGGCCCGAGCCCCGCCCTGGAAGTCGTATCTTTGAAGCAAAACCGCTCCGGAAGTCAGATGAACTTCTTCCGATTCGGCTCTACCGGCATGAAGATAACCAACGCAACGCTGAAGAACCTGATCGAGTCTGCCTATGGCGTGCAAGATTATCAGCTCATTGGCGGTCCAAGCTGGCTAAGTACTCAACGCTTTGACATCGAGCTCCGGAGACCCGGCGTAGCATCCGATTCTCCCGATGGTCCCTTGCCGGGGGGCGCAGTCGGCGCCGTTCTGCAGAAGATGCTTGATGAGCAGTTTCATCTGATCGTGAACCATGGAACAGCAGAGATGCCGGGGTACCAGCTGGTGCTCGCTGATTCAGGGCCGAAGCTCATTGAGGTTCCGATCCAATCGGATCCATTGCTGAAGGAGCCAGTGTCGAACTCAAAGGTCATGGTCAGGAATGAGTCCGGTCAGCTATCTATGACAGGTCGCATATCACTCCTCGTGAATGCCATCTCTGCAAACCTTGGTGGACCCGTGGAAGATAAGACTGGCCTGAGCGGAAATTACGATGTGATGCTGCACTGGTCCAAGGTCCCGAATCAGGCCGAGAATCTAACGGCTGCTCTCCAGGAGCAACTTGGCTTGAAGTTGGAGCCCAGGCAACAAGTAATACAAACCATTGCTGTCAGTCAGGTCGAGATGCCTACCGAAAAGTGAAGAGCGCTAAAGGACGAAGCCTCCCATCATAGATGGGAGGCTTTACTTTTTTCGAAGCCGAATACGTGTTTGCTTCGATCAGTGTCATTCTCGGGTATATCCCGCTACATTTGGGAAACCTCGGGTTCCTATTTTCCAGCCGCCGCAGCGGGCCTAGACCATGGAGGGGCGATCCCGTTCATTCGTGCATAGGCAATCAGTTGTCCCATGTGTTCGTTGTCATGAACGATGATGCGCAAGTACATGCCGTCCACGGGAACAGTTTTTCCCTCGATCTGAATCTTGCGTCGAAGATCTTCAGGCTTCAGTTGTGATCGCGCGGCCCTAACAGCTTCCAGAGACCGCTTCAGATCCGCGATTATGACGGGCTTTGATGTGAGCGTCTCCTTGAGATTGTGGTGTTCCAGATCGGCGGGAATTTGCGGCCTCGTAACACTCAATAAGTAGAAGTTTGACTGCGCGAGATGCACAAGCACCTCGCTCACCGACCTGACGCCCGGTGCAGGACGCCACGTATACCTATCCGCAGGGATTGCCTCCGCGAGCGCGATGAGCTGTTGAGAAACGTGGTCCCACTCTCCGTCGTATCCTTCCCACATACCTTCGTACTGCGAATTTGCCGGTACCGTTTGTGCATGGAGTGCGACGGTGCTGAGCGAGATGAGAAGCAATAACGTCTTCATAGTTTGTTGATCCTACCTCACCACGCTTAACCGAGGCGTGACGTTAGGTATACCCAATCGTTGCTTAAGCGGAGAATCCGCCGTCACACTTGAGAAGTTGCCCGTTGATCCAGCCCCCTCGTTCCGACAGGAGAAAGCTGATGAAGTTTGCTACATCAGCAGAGTTCCAAGTCGTCCGCTCGGCTGGCGCTCAAGACAGGATTGTCGAGCCGTCTCATTCATCCAGCCGGTGTCGATCGGTCCTGGATTGATGACGTTGGCGAGGATGTTGCGATCTGCAAGTTCTCTTGCGCTTGTGAGTACGATGCGGTCCAAGGCCGCCTTGCTCGCACCGTAGGGAATGTTGTTGATCACGGCGTCGCTGGTCAGGGCCACAATGCGACCTCCAGATGGAGATACATGCAATGCAAACTCGCGTATCAGCTGCCAGCTTGATCTAACGTTGACGGCATAATGCCTATCGAAGCTCTCAACCGTTGTGTCCAAGATGCCTGAATCGACAGACTCACAATGAGCAAGGACCAAAGCGGAAAGCCGCCCTTCCCGTTTCTGAGATCGATCTGAAGAGAGCTGCGGCGGTGTCTACAGACTCGAGATTTCCCGGCAAGCGCATCACTTCGGCTCCGAGTCCAGACAACTCGTTAGCAAGTTCCTCCAATCCTGAAGGAATCGACGCCCACGGCATCCTCTCGTCGTATGGAGCCCAGTAGTTCAGAGCCAGATCCCAGCCATCGACGGCGAGCTGTCGCGCTATTCCAGCAGCAATCCCGACAGACCTGCCTACTCCGGTCAGAAGTACGAGAGGTTTGTTCATGAACACCTTTCTTCGTGTCTCAATGGCGTATCTCCTATACTGCCTTGTTGATGGCTGAAGGCGGTAGCAAGTGAACGGAATGCCCCGACTGATCATTGTGTGTGGCCTCCCGAGTTCGGGAAAGACCACCCATGCACGAAAGCTCGAAGCCGACCTGGGCGGTGTACGGTTCTCAGCCGACGACTGGATGACAGCCCTTGCGATCAACCTGCACGACGAAAGCGTGCGGGCGCGGATCGAAGCCTTACAGTGGACGGTCTGCCAGCAGCTCTTGGCAAAGGATCTGATCACGATTGTCGAATGGGGGACCTGGGGACGGTGGGAGCGAGACATCTTGCGGACCCGCGCTCGTGAGTTCGGTGCGACGGTAGAGCTGCACTACCTTTCGGCGCCAGAAGACGTGCTGTTCAATCGAATTCAGAAACGCGGCATGGAAGATCCTCCAATAAAGCGAGAGGACGTGTCGGCATGGTGGAGCATCTTCGAAGCCCCAACAGAAGAGGAGAAGGCTCTTTTTGACAGTGTCGAGTTCCACGGCGGAGAGGCCTAAGCATGAAAGAAACCGACAACGCCGCCTTGATCGAGATGGCAGCAACCGTTCTCAACCCAATTCAGGTGCAGGGTAGGCTCTTTGCCGATGTCGGTGCCGCCGTAGTGAGTGCCACCGGAGATATTTTTACTGGCGTCTGCGTCGATACGGCTGGCTGGGGTCTCTGCGCCGAGCGGAGCGCTCTGGCCGCAATGATCACAGCCGGCCAGTACAAGATTGCCAGGGTTGTGGCGGTTTGGAGAGACGACGGAACCAGAAAGCTGCGTGTTCTGCCGCCGTGCGGGATCTGCCGGGAGTTCATGCGCGCGATAGATAAGACCAACCTAGACGCCGATATCATTCTGGGATGGGGTCAGTCAGCACAGCTGAAAGAGCTTTTACCGTTCCACACCTGGCCGCCTGCATTGGGCGACTTCAAAAAGGTGCGGTGATATGAACGGTCGAATCATCATCCTTAACGGGACTTCAAGCGCTGGAAGACGACACTCGCCCGCGAACTGCGTCCGAAACTTGAACCCGGCTTTTGCTACTACTCCTCGGATCAACTTGCCGACGTCAAATCCATGCAATCGGATGAATGCAAGGATCAGGTCAAAGTTATGCCTGGTAAATGCGAAGCGAATCGATGTTGTCGTCCAAGTCACCAGACACGTCAGTCCGAGTGTTTGGACCGTAATGGTCGATGTGGTCGCCGCCGAAATCCTCATCGTCGTAAACGACTGCGGACGCATTAGGACCAACCAAATTGCTGCCAATCTTATCGCCCCAGTCCATGTCGGAACCCGGCAGTGTTTTTAACTTTTTGTACTCTGAAGGGCCGTCGAGTCTAAGTGACTTCCCCCCAAAGCCGGTATCTTCGTAAATCTCGAACCAGCAGCCCCCACTTTTCCCGGTTTGCATGTTCATCAGAAACGTTTCGTGGCCCTTTGCCGCGATTTCAGACATGATGCTCATGACTTCCCCCATAGGATCTGTAGATAGTTGATTAGAAACGGAAGCATAGAGCGATTACATCTGCTCAATACCAAGTGCGCTAACAATACTCCACATTCGTGGAATCATGTGGCTTGGGTATCGTCCGGTCGGGCTTGTCGTTGCGTGTCGCACTTGGGTATAGTCTAACGCCACGTTGCATGGGTGGATTGCAAGCAAATACGATGCTTTCACGCCTTCCTCGAAGGCACAATCGACGTTCTGACAAACGCTTGTTTGTGAGAACCGAGGAGAGCGCTGCTGCCTAGCCGAGCATCGAAGACAGGAAAAAATAAGATTCGTTTCCGCTTTAGCAACATGCCAAACCAAAGTTTCTCAAGTGGCTAGAGCAAGCCGCGCTCTACAACAAGGGTGCAACTGCGGCCGTGATCGGTATCTCCAGTACGGTTGGACCTTCACAACGCAGCGCGTCCTGCAACGCCTGAGCCAGAGTGGCGGACGTGGTAACCCGAACAGCAGCACAGCCGTAGCCTTCAGCCAGGGCGACGAAGTCGAGACCTGGCAGGTCCATGCCGGGTACTCCGTTCGTTTGTTGCTGAGCGGCAAACGCTTTCAGAATGCCGTATTCCTGGTTGCAAAGGATAAGGAACACCACGCGAAGCTTGTGCTGGGCTGCGGTGTAGAGCGCCTGAATGGAATAGTTCGCGGCCCCATCGCCGAGAACGACCAATACTGGTCGGTGTCGGCCAGTGTCGCGTTCGGCGAGGGCGAAGCCCACCGCGGCCGGCAAGGCCCAGCCCAGCCCACCGCTGGCAAACAGCGTAAAGGAGTGAGGATGAGTGATGGGCACCCACTTGTGAAACTCCTCTGCGTTGGAGGTGGACTCGAGTAGGAATACAGCATTTCCCGGTCGATTTGCCTGCAGGGTCGCATAAAACTCAGCCGGCACGAGTGATGCACCGGAAGAATTGAGCAAGCTGCGTTCCAACACTCGTGACGGGACGGGCGGGTACTGCCCTGGCTGCACCAGCTCGACCAAACCTTCGATCGCCAGGCGACTATCCGACAACAGGCTGTCTCCAACGGGTGCGCGGGCGGCCTCAGCCGCATCATCGGTAACGTGCAGCAGCCGCGCGTCGTCCGGCAGGAAGTTGCCCGGCACGTATGGGTAGTAACGGAACACAGGCGCACCGACAACCACGATAAGATCATGACCTTCCAGCTTTTTGCTCAACGGCGCGATGGCGAAAGGTAGGAACCCCTGGAAGAGCGGGTGTTCTTCCGAGAAAACAGCCCGCTCGGTTTCAGGCGGCGCCCAGACGGGTACGTTCAACTTCTCGGCGAGTATCCTTGCTGCCTCCCAACCATCCGAGCGGTCGAGCGAGGCCCCAAGTATGAGCACTGGATTCCGAGCCTGGCTAATGGCGCGGGCGAACTCCTCGAGACGGGCCGGGTCAGGTCCTATGCGTTGGCTTTGCGTCCGCACTGTCGCCTCACCGTCCGCTGGCTTGGCGAAATCGTCCATCGGCAAGGAAAGAAAGACCGGCCCCTGAGTGGGCTGGACCGCAGTCGCGTAGGCCCGCATGAAGGCAGCGGGTACGTCCGCTGCCCGTACCGGTTCATAGCTCCACTTTACCCATGGGCGCGGCGTTTCGACCGCGTGCACATTGGTCAGATAGGGCTCCAGCAATGCCATCTCCCGGGTCTGTTGCCCGGCTGTGACGATCAGCGGAGTCTTATTGTAAAAAGCGCAAATCAGATTTCCCATCGCGTGGCCCACACCCGCAAACGTGTGCAGGTTGACCAGCGCCGGCCGACCGGTAGCTTGCGCGTACCCGTCGGCCATCGCCATCACTGAAGCTTCCTGCAGCCCCAGCACATAGGAGAAATCTGAAGGAAAGTTCTGCAGGAAGGGCTCTTCGGTAGAACCAGGATTTCCGAAGATGGTAGTCAAGCCCAACTGCCGCAGCAGGTCGTAAGTAGCTTCTCGAACGGTCATACTCATCAGGTAGTCTCCGGGGCCTGCAGGCGGCAGTTCTACTGTTGAAGGAACGTGAGGGTATCGGCGATCATCTGGTCCGAGTTGGTGGCATAAAAGCCGTGTGGATGGCCCTTGTACTCAATCAGCTGTGAGTTCGGAATCATGCGGTGAGCCCGGCGTGCGGTTGCATCGATCGGGGCCGGCTTGTCCTCGGTTCCGTGCAGAATCAGCGTCGGCACGTTGATAGCCGGGATGTCTCCGGTGAAGTCGCCGAAGGTGAAGTTGTGAGGCATCGCGGTCATAGCGCGCATGCTGCCCATCAATGCCACGTTGACGGTATTTTCCAGCACGTCGTCACTCGCTGCGTGGGTGACACCCAGCGTCGAGGTGAGTCCCTTGCCGTAGAACGGAGGAAGAAAGGTGTGCCGGTAAAAGGCAGCAGCGTCCTTCTCGATGCCGGCAACAATGTCCTCGTAGTCCTGGGCGGTATGTCCCGCCGGATTATCGTCGGACCTGAGCATTCCCGGCACGACCGACGCGTAAGGCCGATTTTGATGACTCCCTTACCGCCATGCCGGCTCATGTAGCGAGCAGCTTCGCCGCCACCCATGGAATACCCGATCAGCGTCACGTCTTCGACAGCGCCGGTCGCCTTCATAACGTCCGCCAGGTCGTCCGAGTATGTATCCCAGTCGTAACCTTGCCATGGCTGGCCCGAACGTCCGAAACCGCGGCGATCATAGCTAATCACCCTGTGGCCGGCGTCCACCAGCTTCATCGCAGTGCGATCGAAGCTGTCCGCGTTCAGGGGATACCCATGAATCAAAATAACCGGACGGCCGGTTCCCCAATCCTTTACAAAAAGTTCCGTGTGGTCCCGAGCTTCAATCAAAGCCATTTCTCTTCTCCTTCAGGGTTCAGCCCTTGCGGGCTGGAATGAGTGGTGTCTGCGGCATTCCGAAAAGCTGGTCCGCAACCGGTTTGCGCTGTCGTCAGTCCTTTCCTCTTTCCTTCTGCAGCTTTAACGTTTCCGCTGCGAACATTCCGAGCTTCCTGGCAGCGGTGTATGCCGCCTGCGTCTCTGCCTGCGTCAGGACAGCCATCACCGCTTCCAACTCCTTGGCATGCGCTTCAAACATCGACTGCGCGAGTTGTTGCCCTTTTTCCGTGAGTTCCAGGCATCGTGCGCGACGGTCGTTGGCGACCGCCGTACGAACCACCAACCCTTTCTTTTCCACTCGGTCTACGGCCACCGTCATCGACCCGGTAGCCAGCAGAACCTTGGTCTGGAGTTCCGATACTGTAAGCGGCCCCTTGTGCAGCAGAGTCTCGATAACCTGGAAGTCGCTGAGAGTGAGTCCCGTTTCGGCGATGCCATGCTCGACCAGCAGACTCATGGCTCGATGGCATCTCGCCAGGACGGTCCACAACTTCGGAGCGGGCACTCGGGAGTCGTCGCTCATAGACTCTCTCCCTCTATCCGCCCTGCCACGAGCCGGTCAACCGAGAGCGCGCCTCCACCCCGAACCATCAGGGCGTACGTGATGGCCAGCACCAGCAGGTGGTACTCGTAGCCCTCTCCTGTCTTTTGGCCCTCCCAGTTCATGAAAAAGCCGTTGTGCCCCTCGACCATGGCCATGGCGACCACCATGTTCGCGGCGATCCCAAAGGCCCCGACCCTGGTCAGGAGCCCAACGATCAGTCCCAGACCACCAAAGAACTCTGCGCATATTGCTAGAAACGAGAGCGGGACTGGGACGTATTTTCCCGGTACGAGCGCGTGCAGGGCAGCCGAATACCCCTTTCCGCCAAACCAGCCAAACATTTTCTGCGCTCCGTGGGCGAAAAACACCACACCCACGACGACGCGCAGGACAGTGAGGGTTGAACTCTTCTTTGTCGATAGCAGTTTTTGCAGCATCGCGATCACCTCTTCATCTTAAAGATGCTTTATGCTTATATAAGGATTCCTTGCAAAAGTGTATTGTTTGCGAGAACGAGCATCGAGCGCGGAAGCTGGAATCCCTGGACATAAAGGAGTAATTGAATGAAAGTGCTAGTCGTTTTTCATACGGTGTACGGTCACGTTCAGGCCTTGGCCAACGCGGTCGCTCAAGGCGTCGAGGAAGTTTCCGGCGTGGAACTGGTGCTCCGTCGCGCTCGCGAATTTCCGGACACGGTCCACCACCTGGAACAGGAGAAGGGGCACGCGTATGAGGTGTACCAGGGTCTTCAATCGATTCCTGAGTGCACTGTTGACGATCTCCGCGAAGCCGACGGCGTCTTGTTTGGGAGCCCCACCCGTTATGGCAATATGACCGCGGAGCTGAAGGCTCTGTTCGACAGCACCGCTCAGCTTTGGCTGGACGGAGCCATGGAAGGCAAGCCGGCCGGCGTCTTCACCTCGACCGCTTCGACGCACGGCGGCCAGGAAACAACCCTGATCACCATGATCATTCCCCTGCTGCACCTTGGCATGCTGATTGTCGGTGTGCCTTACTCAGTACCCGGGATGACTCACACGGAAGCTCGTGGCGGGACTCCGTACGGGGCCTCAACCATTGCCGGTCCGAAGGGAGAACTACATCCCATGGAGCAGGATCTTGCGATCGCGAAGGCTCAGGGTAAGCGCTTGGCGGAAATTACCGTAGCACTACGAGCAAAGAGCTGACCTCTTCACCTCGGGCCGGAGTCTTGCACTTGGCAAGACTCCGCTCGTGGAACCGGGGGGACTGATTCATTTTGACCTTCTCACAAACGGAGGATAAAGAGAGTACTTTTCCGCCAAGGCAGAAACAGGCATTTGCTGGCATTCGTGATTCTCACAATTAGTTCTCAAATGCTATTCTCATAGCACCATGCCAGCGACGACTTCTGAGAAGAAACAGACCGAGAAAAAGCAGCCAGTCAAGAGCAAGGCCGCAAATCAAGGCATGCTGATCGGCTATGCTCGCGTTTCAACACAGGACCAGAATCTTGAGCTGCAGATCGAAGCACTTCAAAAGGCCGGCTGCCAGAAGATCTTCGAAGACAAAGCGAGCGGCAGTCGAGCGGAACGTCCTGGGCTCGCGAAAGCTCAGGATAGCTTTCGCAGAGGAGACACACTTGTCGTCTGGAAGCTGGACAGGCTTGGGCGAAGCGTAAAGAATCTGGTTGATCTGGTTGGCGAGCTCCAGAAGCAGGGTGTGCAATTCAAGAGCCTGACCGACTCGATCGATACAGGTACCGCCTCGGGTCGGTTCTTCTTCCACGTCATGGCCAGCCTGGCGGAGATGGAACGGGAACTCACCATTGAACGAACCCGCGCAGGGCTCGAAACTGCCCGGCAGCTCGGGCGTATTGGCGGCCGGAAAAGGCAGATGACGGAAAGCAAGATCAAGTCGGCCAAGAAGTTGCTCGCCAGCGGAGTGCCACCGCGAGATGTCGCCGCTAACCTTGGTGTCTCTGTACCAACCCTGTACCGATGGATACCTGCCTCTCACTCTAGTGCGTTTGATCCGTGAGACGGAAACCACGGTCGAATGCGCCTGTCGCCAGCAGCAGTAACTTCCGAGAAGACGACTGATGGGGCTCATGCTTTGGTACGGTCACTTACTGGTGTAGCCAGAACATCTGCTCTGCAATCCAGCCCTTCTCACGGTCGTATGACCGTGAGATTGAAGGGGCGAGCGTTAAAGGAGGCGTGCTCGACGGCTTCGTTCGCATGATCTAGATTGAACGCAGTTACAGAAAACTGAGTTAAATCCAGAAGGCCGGCATGGATCAGAGCAGCAAGCCGGGTGACTGCCGCCGGTGAATACATCCACTGTCCGCGTATGGTGATGAGATTTCTCATGATCCAGGGGTAAGGAAGATCGAGGCCGGTTCCACCGAGCATGCCTACACCTCCCATGAGGATGACACGGCCATAAGGACGAACGGTCATCAAGGCGGCACGAACTGCAGTCGTGGTGGCTGTAGGTGGCAGAAGGTCAAGCACGCAGTCGATCGGACCGGGTGCGGCTCCGATCATCTTCTTTCGGTCCTCCGCTTCATCACCTACCAGGGTCACCGGGCGTACCCGAGGACCGAACCGGCGTACCAGTTCGTCTAGCATCTGCTGATTTCTACCCGGCGCGATGACGCAACCGGTACCCATGGCGAGCGCGACGGCAACGGCCGAACTCCCGAAGTTCCCGGTTGCACCGCTCACAAGAAGCGTCTCTCCGGCCTGCAGTTCGGCTGCGAGTAGACCACCGTACGGCACCAGAAGGGTGACGAGCGCACACCATTGCGAGGCCTCGCTCGCCGAGAGAGAACCAAGGCGGATAGCATTCTCGGTCGGAATTCGATCTGCTCCGCGAAAGGTCCGTCATGGAAGTATCTCTGCAGGCGCACTCCTCCCTGGTCACGTGCACTCCAGCCCTGAAGCGTTATATCCGGATTGACTACGTTGTCTCGCGATCGGACCGTTGGATCGCAAAGGACCCAGTCACCGACCGCTAACTGTGTGGCGTCCGGTCCGACGGCGCGGACGCGACCCACGGCTCCGCACCCGGGAACGGCGGGCAGCGTGAGGAGATACCTGCGTTCGCCACTGAAGACTTCCTTGGCATAGGGCAGAACAGGAGCTGCCACGACATCAACTATCACCTCTCCAGTTCCGAGGACCGGATCAGGCACGATTTCAACACTTAAAATCGATCCAAATTCCTGTAGGACAGCGGCTTTCATAGGAACCCTCCCTCGCTTCGTCTTAAGTATCTAGCATCCACGCTGGCTGAGGCAGGCCTAAAAGTATCCTAGGACTCATGAATACCCGCATGAGTGGACCCGACGCGACGACTGCAACAGGTCGGAATCAATTGGGCGACTTTCTTCGTTCTCGCCGTGAGAGACTGGCACCTGCAACGGCTGGCCTTAGCAATGTGCGAAGACGACGGACTCCCGGTCTTCGACGCGAGGAGGTCGCTGAACAAGCCGGCATAGGCGTCGACTGGTATATCCGGCTGGAGCAGGGACGGACGGTAAGCCCGTCCTCCACCACCGTGGATGCACTCGGCAAGGCGCTCCGGCTCAATAAGTTGGAACACAAACACCTGCGGATATTGGCGCAAAATCCCAACCGTTCCGCCTTCTGCCGCGAGAAGGTACCCGTCACGATCCTGCGAATGGTCGAGAGCCTGAGTCATCCGGCCTACATCACGGGCCGGCGCTGGGACGTTCTTGCCTGGAACGACGCAGCGATCGATGTCTTCACAGACTTCGCCCGCATCGAGCAGGAAGACCGCAATATCATGCTCTACATGTTCACGGCCCCCGAGATGAAGGCGCTCTTCGGTGATGCGTGGGCTGACGAAGCGCGACGGATGCTTGCTCTATTTCGCACCACCTACGATATCTGGGCTGGCGATCCGGCGTTCGAGCAGTTACTGGAGCGGCTTCGACAAGGCTGCCCGGAGTTCGAGGAGTGGTGGGAAAGGCATGACGTTGGCAGCGGCGCAGGGGTTCAAAAGCTGATTCATCATCCGAGCAAGGGTCCTCTCCGCTTTGAGACTGTGAGCTTTCAAGCCAACGACGATCCGTCGCTGAGACTCGCAATCTACACACCTCTCGATTCGCTCGGAAACAGACCAACGCGTCGTTCTCGCAGATAGATCCTGCTAAACGCGTTTATTGCTAGTTGAGGGTGCGGACTTACCTGCTGAGGTATACCCCAGCGCAACGCCGCTCGTGTGACAGATTCGCGTCTCACAAGGATTTCATTCCTGCTATTGTGACAGAGGATGGCGACGGCCTTAGAACCTAACGCGACAAAAGGGAAGCGGAGAGCTGGCCAGCTCGTCGGATACCTGCGCGTCAGCTCGCTTGATTAAAAAGAGCTCCGCCAGCTCGAAGGCGTGAAGCTCGACAAGCGGTTCGTCGACAAAGCCTCCGGCAAGGACCTCCACCGGCCGCAGCTCGAACAGCTCATGAACTACGTCCGGGAAGGCGATACCGTTATCTTTCAATGCGGTCCACATGTTGCATGTGGATTCCTTTGTGATTCGCGCGAAATTCGGCGTGGGTGAACCGGGAGACGATTCGGCAACCCAGATTCGTTCCAGCATTAGAGCGGTCTCCTTGGCGGTCCCATAGCTAGAAAACTCTAGGATGTGACATCTGGAGCGAAAACCTTCGTCAAGGTGGTCTGATTCCGTCGCTGTGAAGACCCAAATGATTTCCCGTAATGTGAACGGTTCCAGTTTGGAGCGCAAGTCAGTCTGCTGCAACTTTGAAAGAGCGTCTGCTTGATCGACCAAGATGAGGTGACGCTTGAAGCCTGGCCAAGGAGCCTTTTGGCATAAATTCCAGACATGAGCCACGTTCTCGCGGGTGCACTCCTGTGCAGGCAGTAGGTGAACCTGCGCCTTGATTTCCGTCGCAAGGGCATGTGCCATCGCGGTCTTGCCTGTGCCGCTTCGTCCTACAAAAAGCCAGTTGCTTCCAAAAGGAGCTGAGGCCAACCTTTGCAAGATCTTCTCGGCTTCGTTAGGTCGACAAATTCAGCTATTCGGTGAGGACGGTACTTCTCTGACAGATTCATCGGTCTGCAGCTCCTGGAATAGTATGCAGGGAAGTAGCCCCTGCACTAGAGTGTGTACCTGTCTTGCGTGGCAAGACGGGTTTGGCCGAGCGCGGTGAGTGTTTCAAGAATCTCTGCGATACGTGTGCGGCTGGCGGGTTTGAAGCCGGTGGCGATTTGCTGCGACGTCTGCAGGGGCTGAGCGCGCAGAGAATCCTTGATAGCGCGGACCTGATCCGCTAGAGTGGCGGGCCAGGGTTGCTTGGGGCGTGCGGCAACAGGTTCGGCGGCCAGAAGACCACCAAATGCAGCTTGCATCGGGGCAGCGTTGGGTGCCTGGAACTCCGGACGAAGCCAGCGCACGAGGCCGCCGGCCTCCTCTGCGTAGCGTTGGGCGTTTAGCGCGACTAAATTTTCAAGGATCTGCTCCGTAGTGAGCGCCCGACTCCAGCCATAGGCATCGAACACGGCGGCATCGAGTTCGTCATGCAACAGGCGCAGGATGCCGACGAGTCCGGCCTCGTAGATGTTACGGTCCTCTTCGGTGAAGGCCTCGCCCAAACGCAGCATCTCCAGCACGTTGTACATGCCGGTCAGGGTCAGCCATGGATGGAGCTCTTGCTGGCGCTTGCGGTGCGCGTCGAGACGATCAGCGATTTCGCGGATGGTATTCTTCTGGGCTTCGGTACAGTCAGGAAAGGGGAACGGATCGAAGCAGCGGGTCTTGTTATAACGAGGCCGATCTTCGAGGGTCCCGCCTGCTGCGAGCGCCCAGCTCTCATGGAGGACGCTTGAGAGAATGCCCAAACTATATGCATCGGCGATTGCAACATTGACGAGCATGTTGTCAGGAATGGTCGGTCCGTCAACAAATACAAAGATCCGGTGCTTTGCGGTCTCGACCGTAGAGACATACCGGGTCAGTCCCTTTAAGGCTGGACGGAAGAGGCCACGCGGCTCGCCGAAAATCCACCATTTCTTGGTGTAAGTCGCACGTCGATTGTGATCTCGTTCCGGCTTTACACGGTCGTAAACCCATTGGTAGACCTCGGGAAAACGACGTTCAACTTCTTGCTCCGTAAGGCCAAACAGGTCAATCACCATGGCGTGACGAGAGTGGCCGGTCAGATCGCGGCCGTTAAGATAGTGCCGGATGTAATTCTCCAATCCGGCGACACGACCAAGCCCCAGCGAAGCGACCTCTTCTGGAGTAATGATGAAACCGGCACCATGCAGCTTGACTCCTGGACAGCTCATGCCTTCGTTTGATTTCAAGGAAGAGGCTCCGGCGACATCTACCCCCACTCTGAGGTCGGCGAAGATTTTACCGGCCTGCTCAGCAAGTTCCACGTCGGTCCCCTCGGCTCTCGCATCGCCTTCACGGACTACCCGGTAGAGGTGCCCTTGATGCTCGCCCCGTTCGCCGACCGTCATTGCAATACGCACGGCGGCGTAGCGCGTGGATGCCCGTTCTTCTTGCGAGAGCGACTTCATCCATGGGTGATCGGGGATAGCGAAAATTAGAGACAGCGGATCTTTAGTCGCATTCAGGTTCTGAGCGACCACCTTGCGGTTAAAAACCTGTGGCAGGCTGTTGGTGGTGATGAGGCCAAAGCGACGCAGCTTGCCGGCGCGGGCAAGCTCCGCTGAGCGTTGCCACCAATACATGACGAAGTCGGCGCTGTCGGGTACCTCGTCATAGACTTTCCGCAGAGCAGCGACATAGCCGTCCCCCAGCTCTGCGCGGATATCCTTGCCGCCGATGAACGGGGGATTACCGACGATGAAGTCAGCTTCGGGCCACTTGGAACGCTTGGCGTCCACGTATTCGTACACTTGCCGCGTGGCCGTTTCGTCGGGGATCTCCTGGCCGGTGGTCGGGTTCTGCTTCTTAGTGACGCCATCCCATTGCGTGACAGGATGCCCTCCCTTGTCCAGAGCGGGGACGCGCTTCTTCCAGGTGATTAAGGCATCGGCTTCCACGATGTTGTGGAAGTTGCGAATGACCGGAATGGGCGGTTGGGCGTCACCACGGGTGCGGAAGTGCCACTGCAGGTAGCCGATCCAGAGCACGAGGTCAGCGATTACAGCGGCACGCGGGTTCAGCTCGATGCCGAGGAGCTGGTGTGGATCGACCGTGAGGCCGGTGTGTTCCAGAGCTTGCTGCGTCTCGCCGAGCGATCGCAGCGTTTCGAGCACCTCGCCCTCCAGTCGCTTCATGTGCTCCAGCGCGACGTACAGGAAGTTTCCGGACCCGCAGGCGGGGTCGAGCACGCGTGTCGAGCAGAGTTGGCGGTGGAAGGCCTCCGCCGTTTCTACGGCGGCAGCCTGATTGCCGGCATTGATCTGTTGGGTGATGACTGCCAAAGCGTTTCGCCAATCATCGCGGATGGGTTCCACCAGAGTGGGAATGACGAGCCGCTCGACGTAGGCGCGAGGTGTGTAGTGTGCGCCCAGAGCATGGCGCTCATCAGGGTCGAGTGCCCGTTCTAACAACGTGCCGAAGATGGCAGGCTCAACGTCACGCCAGCGGGAATCTGCCGCTTCGATCAGAAGTCCGAGCTGGTCGCGGGTAAGGGAAAGCGCCTTGGTGGATTCAAAGAGGCCACCATTGAACTTGAGGATGTGACTGCGGAGGATGGGTGAAAACCCGCCGTTATTCATAGTCTGCCAGAGGGCTTCAGCCATGGGAGGGAAGTTGCCGACATCCTCGCGAAGGCTCTGGAGCAGGTTAAGCCAACCCCGTTCTGGAAGCAGTCGTACATCCTCAGCGAAGGAGGTGAAGATGCAACGCGTCAGGAACTCTGCGACCGCCTTAGGAGAGTGCTGCAGCTCCAGGTTGCGAGCCAGCGTGGCGAGCTTGCCGGCAACCTCGCGGGTGACTTTGGCGGTCTCACGAGCCGGATCGAGCGAGAGGGGATCGAGCCAGATGGCTCGAAGGCGCTCCTGGATGGACGGGAGCGCCGGGTGATCGAGCGGGATACGGAAGGTGCGCGGGTCGGGGAAGGGGAGATATGCCTTGCCGGTGAGGGAGAAGTCTGCGTAGAGCTCAATGGAGTGGCCAACGTCTACGACGATAAGAAAAGGTGGCCAGCCCTCGGATGCAGGGAGGGCCTTGGCGTAGCGCTCGGCTTGTCCGCGTGCTGCCAGCATCGCCTCGTCCCATCCATGGGTTCCTCGGACAGCCGTTCCTCGCTTCAGCTTGCGCAGAGCGGGAAGGGAACTGGCGGTGGTTGCGGATTGAGGATTACTGCCCTGTTTAGCCTCGAGAACAAAACACTTGCGTTTATAGAGATCGATGAAATTGGTAGTTGAGGAACCGTCGAGTTCCTTGAAGAAGACTGCCTTGTCGATCACGTACGTATTCGCATCCTCGTCGGAGGTGCTGGGGTCCGGTCGTGGAACCTCAATAAGATCGGACAGCTCTGAGAGGAAAAGGGCATAGTTTGCCCGCTCTGAAGCAGAGGATCGTTTCCAGCGAGTGATGAAGGATTCGGCGGCGTTGGGCAAGAGTTTCCTATGGCGTTTAGCCCGAAATAACGAACTTTTTCTTTCTGTATGCGTGGATCAAGCCAACATCTTTAGACCATGCTTTTGCACGATCATGAGCAGCTTGATTGCCATGCCGCTCGGTCGCTTCACACCAGTCTCCCATTTCTCGATGGTCGATTCACTGGTGTTGAGATAACGGGCGAACACTGGCTGGCTCACCTGCTGGCTCTCTCGGATCATTTTGATCTGTTCAGGTTCAATGGTATCGGGCATGGTGAGGCAGGACTCGTCGAAACCGCGCATCGTTTCCTTGTCGATGGTGCCAGCCCGGTACATGCCAGCTGCCGCGCTATGGATCGCTTCAAAGGCATCATTTTTGTACTTGCGATTGCTTTTCACGGCATATCTCCACGAGTTCTTTGAGTTGAACTTCCTTGGCGAGATCATCCTCCGTTTTCCGGGCGTACAGTCCAGCCAACGCCCGGAAACTCAGGAGTTCGTCATCCTCGATGTTGGCTCGGTCCTGTTTGGCAAACAGATACGCATAGACCCAATACTGCCGGCCATGGGCGAGGATCAAAGATCGGTACTGGTTTTTGCTGAGGCGTTTCTTGAACACGCCGCCGCCGAGATCATCAGCCTGGCCGAGCATGACCTGATGGATGGCGGAACAAAGCTCGGCGTCGGTGATGTGGGCCTTCTTAGAGGCTTTCGCGAACCAAGCTGTTTTAAAGACCCGTTCCTGCTTTCCCACCATATGTTATGGTAGCACCTGGTGCTACTAAACTTCAGTTATATGCCAATCCGCTCGACCTCATCAAGCGAAACCTCATCATCACGCCGATCGTAAAGGCCTGTCGTTCTTGCTGACTCGTGCGCGGCCATCTGCTGAGCTATCTCCAGTCGGCCACCGTTCTTGAGGTATGCCGTGATGCCCGTCGCTCGGAACGTGTGGCACCCGATCTCGGTCTTGATCCCGGCTGCGAGAGCGCGACGGCGAATCATCCGCCACACATCGGATTGCAACAGGGGACGGTCGGCCAGCTCACCGCCGCGCCCTTTACTGGTGCGAAAGAGCGGCCCTTTTCTGTCCTGGGAAATGCCGGCGGCGGCGATGTATTCCTCCAGGTAGCGGTCCAGATTGTGGTGCGTGGGCATCTCGTGTTCCTTGCCGCCCTTCTCATGCAGCCGAACCCAACCCCGTCGCCCCTGCACAAAGAAGTCCTCCACCTTCATAGCGACCGCAGCTCCGACGCGGGCGAAGGTATAGACCATCAGGGCAATCAACGCGCGATCGCGCAGGCCGGGAAGGGAAGTGGTGTCGATCGCGTCGATCAAGGTACGCGCCTCGTCCACATTCAGGACGGGCGTCTTGCCCTTCCGCTGGGTGTGCTTCGGCCCGCGCACGGCGTGGGCCGGGTTCACGGCGAGAATCTGGCCCACTACCATCCAATCGAACAGCATCCGCAACGCGGCCAGCCTTTGTTTGACCGTGGGCTTGGAATGCCCCCGGAGCTGGTCCTCGACGAAGGCCGCTACGTGGATCGGCTCAACCTGGGCAAGATCCAGGATGCCGTGCTCCGCACAGAAAGCTGAGAACTGCCGCACAGCCTCCATGTAAGCTCGGCGCGTATTCGGGTTTCGGATATGCGAGCTGAAGAAGTCGCGCATCCGCGTCCGGGTCTCAGGGCGCGCCGTGAACACGGAGGGCAGGGAAGAGGAAGGGACAGCGAGGGCGATGGCGGGCGAAAGATCGCGAGCCATCGCTACGCCTCCAAAGGCAGGCCCAGTTTCTTGGCCCACTCTTGCGGAAGCCGGATCGCCACCCGGCCCGGCCCTTGACCCGACAGCTCGATGGAACTGGTCGCCTCGAACGGAAAGCCTGTCAGCTCCAGGTACACATGCTCGTCATCGAAGATTTCGCGATAGAGATGAATTTGCTGGCCGGTGGCGTCGTCCGTTTCGAACTTCAGGGTGCCTCGGGTGCTCATGGCGGCTCCTCCTATACGCGTAGAGTCGGGATGTGACGCGGTGGTTTAGGACTGGCCTATCTGTCTCCGGCCCTTTCGGTTGCCGGTGCCTCATTATCCCGTCCATGCTTCCGTCTTCACATCCCGCTCATCGAACCGGACATGCGCATCTCGCGCATCCGGCTCTCGGACAGAACATCATGCCTTCGCCCACGGAAGGCTCTGCGGAAGCTGCGGCAGGCAGATAAGTCCCATCTGTTCATGGAAGAACTCATCGGGGTAGCGCGTAAAGCCCCCGCTGCTCTGCTTATGCTTCTTGCATAGCCACCGGCGCAGCCGGGTGGTGGTGTATCTATCCAGGAACCGGTAAGCTTTCGTGACAGGACCAAGTTTGAAATAGTTGGCCCAGCCACCCAGCTTCTGATTCAGACATTTCACCATCTCTCCGGCATCCATCCAGTCCATGTTCCGGCCTGTCTGGATACGCACAGCCTCCGTCATGCGCTGGATGCTCTTCCGCGACGGCCAGGTAGCGATATAAGGCCGCCTGGTCTTCGCCGCATAGCGCTGACCGAAGGTGTAGCCCAGAAAATCGAACTCCTCTTCCGGCGAGCGGCACGTCCGCGTCTTTTCTTCATTGACCGTCAGCTTCAGTTGCCTCATCATCCGCCGCATGGTTTCCAGCGCCTTAGCGGCGTTGTTTCCTTTGCAGCAGATGACCAGATCGTCGGCGTAGTTGACGATCTGTGCGCCAAGCCGCTGCTCCGCACCGGTCAGCTTCCATCCCAGAACGAACCGCCGCATATACAGATTGGATAGCAACGGTGAGATGGGCGAACCTTGTGGAATGCCCTGCTTGGAGTCTCGGTTGATCGTCGTGCGTTTCCTGCGGCCCCGCTCGTCTCGCTCCTCCACCGGAGCGTCGAGCCACATTCTGAGCAAGCGCAGAACCCGCTTGTCCACGATGCGGCGCGCCACCGATTTCATCAGTTCGGCGTGTGGGATCGTATCGAAGTACCCAGCCAGATCGGCGTCCACGATATTTCTGTGGCCGCCAGTCAGAAGCCGGTGCACTCTTCGCACGGCGTCCTGCGCATTCCGGTTATGTCGGTAGGCGTATTGCTCGGATGGCATGTCGGCCTCGAAGATAGGTTCAAGAACCAGCATGGTTGCCATCTGGCATACTCTATCCGCCAGCCGCGGAATGCCGAGAGGCCTCTGTTTGCCGTTTGGTTTTGGAATAAAGACCCGTCGCACTGCTTCCGGGCGGTAGCTCTCCTCCCTGAGTTGTTGCGCCAGTTCCCCGATCCAGCGTTCTCGTCCATACGCCTCGACCGCCTCGAACGTGAGACCGTCCACTCCCGCTGCACCCTTGTTGGCACGGCAGCAGGCATAGGCGTGTTCCAGCACGTCTTGTCGGTAAGTGTTGTCATATAGAGCATAGAAACGAAAGCCGGGTTCACCCTTCGCTTTTGCATGTAACGCCGTCTGCAGTCTCTGAACACTTTCCGGAGTTGCTAGGTTTCCCAATCCCCTGTCCTTTCCTACTTTCAACGTTGGCTCCGAACTAAGGCCCCTTCCCTCCCCTGGCATTACCCAGCTTCCCAGGTACTACGAGCCTTTCCGCCACCCCATTGCGCCCGGACTGTCCGTCACCGGCTTCCAGTTGGTCGATGCGCTTGACCACGCATGGGGCTTCCCGTGTTGCATCGGTCTTCCTCTTGTATGCATGCTGTCGCCAATACCCCGGCGGAACCGCAGGGTCCTTCCTTCACTCACTTCCCCTGTAGTGTCAGCCTTCCCCGAAATCATGACGGGTCGGCTTCCGCATTGCGTCTTTCGAGGCCTGCTCGGCGTTCACTCACGTTACGGCCTGCATACTCGCCAAGTCACATAATGACCCTCTACACCGGAGGCTTCAGCCGCTTCATTGCTTCCACGACTGCTCCGATTGCTACCGGCTGGAGCGAAAATCGCCGGGCGGGATTCGCACCCGCTGAAAGACCGTGCCTTCGCACGGCGCACATGATAAAGGACGTTATCGATCATCCTGGACACGCAGCTTTGCAGCAGCGGCCGGCTGAGCGGCCGGCGGGCCGAGAAGACGAAGAGATCATCGAGGACTTTGCTGTAGTTGCGGCGGGTGTGGGGCGAGGTCACGGCATTGAGCACTATCCGGCGCAGCTCCAGGTGAGCCGGGGTCGGGCCGGGAGAAGGGCTGTCTAGAAGGGCTAGGGTGCCCTCGCCGACATTTTCCAAGGACCTCGAGCACGTCCGGAGCGGACTCCGTGTGTGACTTTCATCGCTATTTGGCGTACGCTCGGCGGCATGCGGGAGCTCAGTGCGCTGCCGGAAGAGACCCGGGAACGTGCTCTCTCTAGGTTTCACCTGATCCAAACTTACATCAATGCAAAGAAGGATGTGCATTCGGTCGCTGCCGGGGCGGAGCTATGAAGTGAAGGACCTCAGGCAGTCTCATCAGAGATTGTCGAAGCTGCTCGCGACAGCCTCGTCATCGGCCAGGCCTCACCTCCAGAGCCCGCCAAATAGCGCTGAAACAGGCGACAGATAATCCCTAAAGCTACAGCAATGAGGAAGAACAAGTTCGGAGAAAGGAAAACATGTATCCTCCTCGTATCACCCGATCTTTGGTTCTGGCCTTTTTGGCATTGATTACCCCTGCAGAAGCGCAGCAGGCTCGCAATGAGCCTTCCGCGGAGAGAGATCTCAAGATCGTCGAATACCTCCGTGCTGCAGAACGGCAGGCATCCTCCTTCACTGACCAGGCGCTGGTTGCAAGTAGTGAGATTGGTATTGCGAGAGTGGGTTGCCGGTACTCCGTCGAAGAAGCTCGACGCGCTATGATGTCTGCTCGGTCCCGCATGGTCACGCTTGAGCGAACTGGACCTGAGAATACGTTATTTAGTACTACAACGAGAACCAATGGGTACGCTTCGCCAACCCTAAATGATTTGCGGCTAGGCCTCCTCGAAGATGCTGGGCTTTGTGATCCGCTCCTCTTACAACAGCTCCGGGGTGAAAAGAAAACGGACAGTCAACAACCTCAGGCCTTAACTCATAGCGCGGGCGTTGCACTCGCTAACGGGGATACTGAGAATGCCCTACGCCTAGCCGATGAGGTGGCCAGCACCGGCTTTTCTTCGTATCAGCAGATTCTGTACTACGTTATGTTTCTTCACAACCTGCGGCAGAAATCTGCTCCGCAAGCAGATCAGCAATTTATGCAGCTCATTTCCGCCCTTACTCAACAGCAGATTAGAGATGCGAACGATGTACTTGCGGTGGGCAGTTACATACTGACCAGCCCTGGCAGTAACGATACATCCCGCACCACTTTCACGATAGTAAATGGCGCTTCTACAATAAACGCCAGCGTCCCTCGACCGAGTGCCTCAGCTGTCCTCGCCGACGCGTATCTTAACTTAGCCATCAATGTTCTGAGGCAACCCAGCTCAGATCAGGCTGTTCTCCAATCGTATTACACTGCAGTTTATGAGTTGCTGCCCCTAGCGGCAGCTTATAATCCGACGTTCTACCAGACTTTGGTGACTTTGGAGCAAACGTTGGCTCAGATCCTACCAGAAAACTCCATAAGCCATGACGATCTTGACCGCCTAAGCGGTACCGGCTCAGAGCCGCTCAGCCTCGCAGAAATCGACAAAATCCCAAACGTCGACCGGCGGTCACTTCTACTACTCGGTGCGTTCGCGGCTCACCTGAAAGCACATAAGTGGGCGGCGGCTAACATGATCGTCGAGCACGTGAGTTCGACCGACGCCAAAACACAGATGCTTGACGTTCTCAACTTCAAGCAATCTTCATTCTGCTTGGAGAGCCGAAATCTGATATGTGCCGCGACGTATTACTCGCGTGTGCACTCCCCACTCATGCGAACTTTGCTGTTGTTGGGCACGAGCCACCTACAGACGCTAACCGGCTCCAAGCGAGAAGCAACAGCAACCCTTCAGGTAGCGGTCATGTTGATCCCTCAAATACAGAGCAATCTTCAGCCAGCCTTGATTCTCAGCTGCATGCAACAGAACCGCGATCTCTCTGCGTTGCCTATGGATGAGCTCTTAACTAGTTACATAAGGGCTGTCAACCAACTCGACACGGCAACGACCCATGTAAACGGCTCGGATCTCCGACCTGTGTCTCACTTTTATGAGCAGCTGTTTGTCGGATCCATCTCTCGTAGTATCGACCTCACAGTTCCGGGTGTTTCCGTGCCTCCCTTACCTGAAGCGCTAAAGGCAGTCCGGTCAACTCCCGATGAAGCTCTAGCCATCGTTAGTCGATTCTCCGATTCCTCAAGGCAGAGTGCCATAATCCCGGACGTACTGATGTTTATCATGCAGCTAGTTTCTCCAGCAACATAGGTTTCGTGCATGTACCTATAAGGTGTGGGCATCACAAGCCGAGATTGTCATTCACTGCCACAGCGATCTCCTGTTCCGACCCGAGATAGCGTTCGGTCGTCTGGATGGACGAGTGCCCGAGCAGGAACTTGATCTGCTCGAGCTCTCCGCCGGCTTTTTGGCAGAGCTTGGCCCAAACCCACCAGTGTCAATGTTGGGCTTACCCCTTTCAGCCGAGTCAGCCGTGACCTTTGGCAGATGAACCCAAAGGGCTATCTTTCCGCGCAGCTCATCGTTACTTCCCAATTGCCGGTGAACCGGGAGATGAATCGTTGTTCTACACTGTGCCATGATGACGCCAACAATCCCATGACTTTCCCCGCTGCTGTCCCGGAGATCCCATCGGCTGACGTTGACAAAGCCGCAGCCTACTATGTCAACACCCTAGGTTTCACCCTTGATTGGTCGGACGACCAGGGCGGCATTGCAGGAATCTCAAGAGGAAATTGCAGACTGTTTCTCACCAACAACTCCTTTCGAGAGTCCTACGGCAACACAGGCCCTGTCCTTTTCTGGCTCAATCTAGATAGCAAGGCCGAGGTAGACGAACTCTTCGCGCAGTGGAAGGCCGCGAAAGCGAAAATACTATCCGAGCCTGAGGACAAACCATGGAAGTTGCGCGAGTTCATGGCCGCCGATCTCGATGCCAACCTCATTCGCGTCTTCTATGATTTCCGAGGCGACGCGTAAAGGACACAGAAGAGGCGTACCTAAACCTGCCCCCGAACCCCTTTTATAGAGCGGCCATTGTACGCATGATAAAGGACATTGTTCTGAGAATAGGCAGCTCTACTCGACCGCGAACGTGTTGTATCCGAGTTTCTTCAGGCAGCGGATATGGTGCTGAGCGCGTTCAACATTTCGGTCGTCCTGCGCGA
>JAABUK010004039.1_pt1 | contig 24294 bp, 29 predicted proteins | sample 5559141 | NCBI WGS metagenome assembly JAABUK01 (sample SAMN10711869, study PRJNA513367) | rock metagenome | isolation source: Antarctica rocks | place: Antarctica: Victoria Land, Pudding Butte nord | collected 2016-01-03
ATCGCTCGTGGCAGAGCCTCAGCAACCCTGCCAAACGTCATTCATTTGTGTCAAACTAAATGTCAGTGACCTCCAGATAGAGATGCCCTGTCAACACCATATGCCTGAGCTGGTTAGGCTAAACAATGGCCTGAACAAAAGCAAATCCCTAACCCAAAGGCCACATCTGCACATGAAAAGCAGAGCAATCATCGTGATCAACATCATGTATTGGCACCGTGTAATAACAGAAGCAAGATAAGACGCACATGCTTTCTGATACAGGCGGCTCCGAAACCAATGGCTTGCTGGTCACTCAGCCAATGAACACTAATCGCTCGCAGCAAGATGCAATGACTCTGCTACTCTGCTGATATAGGTATAAGCACTGCCTCATCTTGCGAGCACTCTACACGCCTTGTGCCTGAGCTCGTGGCCGGCAGCTTTACATCAGCTTGACCAAGGCTCACCCTCAGATCCTTTGACAACTGACAGCTTGCAGTATGTCAGCAGTCAGCCAGCCCTTCCTACATACATATGAAACCCTTCATGCCTACCGATACCTTTTGCAGTGACACTCTCTATATAAACACTGATCCCGACAGTTTACCGAGCTTTGCTGAAGAGTGCAGTTTCGGGAACTTGTCATCAGATTCATATCACTGGAAAAATGACTCTGCTAGAGTGATAGCTTGACATGCAAGCAAACAGGCACCAGGAGGCGGTCAGCAGAAATCACCTTCTCTGCCTAGTTGTTGAGGAGCACCAGCCACAGTGTCTAGGTGTACCTTATTGACGGGATCCTGGACAGGGCTGCCATCACAGTGTGCCTGTCATGCATATACAATCACTGCAGCACTGTCGCCCCAGTAGTGCTGCTGGGCTGCAAACTTGGTAACAGTAGGCAAATTAGTGCTGGACTACACATCAGGTTCTATTGCTTGACTGTTTCAATAACGTCTCAGGTGCTCATGCCCACAGTAGTTGGTGTGCAACGCACACATACACATTGAAGAGTCACAGAATTTACATCAGCAAACATGTGTTTGCATGTGTGCTGTAAGCGCTGTCAGCAGCTGCACAAGTCAATGGACCTTCTGCACCGCTCTTGGTTCCTAGTGAGGCATGGCCAGAAAGACCTGTTGAGCTGCACATATCAGCAGCAAAGCCGCTGAGCTGCACATATCAGCAGCAAAGCCGCTGAGCTGCTCTCCCATGTACACAAGCTAAGTCAGTTCTCAGCTTGTGTCCTCAGCTCCATGACAGCTGGACACCTGCACCCAAAGAGGTGAGCGTCAAATACCACTATGCTAATTGTCACTTGCATAAGCGGTGGTGCAATGCACTGGCAGTCTGTGACCATGACAGACAAGAGCATGATGTTCAGCAAGTGTCAGACGAGCTGCAGCTGCACAGCTAAATTGACACAGCAGCGGTGTAGCAAGCCAGTTGTGCTGAGCATGTCTTGTGTGTCACCTGCTGTCACTTGCTGTCACCTGTTGGTCCTGGGTAAACAGTACACTGCAGCAGCATCCTGCTGCTATTATCAATAAGGCCTCCAGGCACTTGACCATGCTGTTCAACTGCCACTATGGACAGTGTAGCTGACTTGGCCTGCTTTGTTGTGCATAAGGCTTCTGTGAGTAATTTGAAGTCTGTTCCTGAACACATGTACAGAAACACAATGATTGACAGTGTTGGTAAGGCCCTGCTGCCAATGAGGCAGATCTGACTGGGCTGCCATCCCAAAGGTACCATGAACATGCATTGTGAGAAGTTGTCATCTCCAACATGCCATGCGCATGCAATGAGTAGCATAAACTGCCCTGCCCATCAACATACCCTCTGTGAAGAACGTAACAAATGCTGAAGACTGCTGAAGACAAGCACTGTTGAGCTGCTGGTGACTGTATAATTCAACTTCAATTGCTACATTGCGCTTGACACACACCATGCTAATCAACAATTGTTTCAGTGTCATCACTGTTGTGCTTGCACTAAAATGCGGTTCGCATCCAGGCAACCTCCTGCCGCAGCTGTCTGCATGGGCGCCAGGTAGTCTGCCACTTCCTGCTCAGCAGCTGCAGCTCTGGGTGGGATCAGCAGGAATTGCGCCTCAGCAACTGCTGCCTGGAGCCCTCACTGCCTATCAGCAGTGAAAAGGATGAATCAGTGCGCATAGACAAGAGCAAAGGCTTGTGCATGCTCATTCAAGGTTGATCAAGGCAAACAAAAATGAGGCTGACATGGCCAAATTGCTGCACATACTAGAAAAGGCTCGGGGAAGCAACAAAGCAGGGCAAAATCTGTCTGTGTGAAAAAGTAAGTTAGGCAAAGACTCACATGTGCTCAGTGGCAGAACTGCAGGCATCCTAAAGCTGTTTTTGTTCCCCAATAGACATCACAGAGGACTCGACCGTGAGGAGAAGAGCACTTTAATTCCTTATTAGTGAGGCAAGTATTGGACTGGCAACCCCCTTGCCTGCTGTCTAGACTGCGCTGTTAGCTTCTGTACATTGATTGTGCTGGGCATTGTGTGCAATGCCTATTGAACTTCTGGCTGCTGCCTATTATGGCTTTTGCATGCTTTCCGACTGGTTGCCCCTCCGTACTTGCTGCCTCTACAGCCTGAGCAAAAGCAGTAGTCAATTGTGCGCAAAACAAAGCTGCTGTTGCACCTGAGCATCTGTTGCCTCTGCAGCCTAAACAACAGCAGCAGTCAGCTGCGCACAAGACAAACCTGATGTTGCATACTAACTCACACAGACAGAACATATTATTTTTGAGTCAGAGTCTACAAATTCCTGAGCCAGCTGCATGTTTCCGGTGCATGTGTGCTGCAAGTGCTGCAGCAGATTCACAGTTGGAAAACCAGCATGTGACTGGGAGTGTGTGGGAGTTTGAACACCTCCAGTCAACTTGCCTTGAGTGCCTGTGCTACAGTGAGGTGGTGCTGTGCATGCACCAACAACAGACCATGCTGGAACTGCTTTTGTCTGTATCACAGCCTCCCGATGTTATAATGGGAAGCGGAAGTCTAGGCAGCATTGAGCAGGACAACATCCACACAGCCTGCATTGCTATTGGCAGACCTTCGGCTAGGGATGAGCTTGTGTCCTTTTACCTTGACGCAGATGGTGCATGCGCACGACAAATAGCAAAACATTTCATGTTCTGCTTGCCTACCTGCGTGTTGCTGCTGTGAATTGCAATGCATGGCATATGTCAGTTGCAGTTGGCTTCCAGGGAGCCTCCTTCCGCAGCTGTCAGGATGGGCTCCAGGTACTCTGCCAGCTGCTCCACTGATTGGCCTGCATCAAAGGCGGTAAGTATCCAGAGAGCCTCCTGCTGCAGCTGTCAGGATAGGCTCCAGGCAGGACACCACCTCCTCCACAGGAGCCTCAGGCTTGAGTTGGTCCACCAGAACCAGCTTGCCGTGTCGGCCAAGCAGCTCTTGCCTGAAAAGCTCCCTGCCTACTGGCCTGCAGGATGTCAGATATTTTGGTGGTCTGCAGCATTTGCGCATACGCTGAAAGACTCATTTGCAAGATGCATGTGAACAAGCAGCAGTGAATCAGGTCTCAAGCAGGTCAAGACAACACTACAGCTACACACAACAAAGACAAGCTGCTCTGGAGGCAGACAAAAGCAGTGGTACATGTCTCAGAGGAGGGGTGAAAGGAGCCAGTGGTACCTGACAGGCTTGTGTCTGATGAACTGGCATGCCTTGAAGCCCAAAACAATTGACAAGCCACTGTGGCTTGGCTCCAGAATTGCAGCGACCCAATAGTTGTTGATGACTGTTTGAGCTGTGAAGCGCAAGCGCAACTGCGTCAGAGCTGCACAGACCAACTCTGCCTCTACATATGGGGCCGAGGAGGGAACTGGTCTTGGTCCCAATTTCCCAATCTTGGCTTTCAGGCGTACCCACGCATCAACTAGCTGTGCGTCTGCGCTTGCGACAGGCTGCAGCCAGTCTAGAGCCTGATACAACTGGTACAAATCAATGTCACTCAGCGATGAAGGCATCGATATCTCAGAAGAAATCTGATGTATCATTTTGTCAAGTGTTTGATTGTGCAGACATCCTAACATTGCTGTGCATGGATTGACTTGCTGGGCAACCCGATGCCCATTTGAGTTCAAAAGCATGGATACTAGGCTATCAGCGTCTGTCTGCCTGACAAGCACATTCAGCTCAGCACATGCAAACAGAAAACTGCTCACAAGTTGTGGCGCAGGCTGCTGCTCTGATGTGTGGCACAGAGAAACCATCCTGCCCACCATGGACATTGCCAGCTCATTTGCCGGTGCAAATCTCAGTTTGTTCAATGCCGAGATCGTTGTTGCAATGCTCTGAACACTCGGCAGCTCATCAGCTTGGCAGCTTTTGAGCAGCACACCAAAGCGCTTGCATAAAGAGTCTATCAACTGGATGGGAGATGTAGCAGCTGTGGTCATGGCCATGCTGTGTAGTCTGTTTGCGACCTGCTGACTGCCTAAGCTTGATGAGTCTGCAACAGCCATCCGCGCCAAGATTACTTTGCGAAGTGCCCCTTCACAAGGGCTCAACTGAAGCTTGGCACATGCCATTAGCACACTAGCCAAGTCGTGCCCACTTGCAGCATCCATATCAACCATGAACCGCTGGCCCAAGCTGTCTGTTATGCCTGGCACTAGAGCATCTGGGTTCAGCCTGAGCTTGGCTAATGACAAAACAAGGCTAGCAGCCGCCGGTGCTCTGACAGCTGGCAGCAGGGGCTGCAGCCTCTCCAGCATCCTTTACAATGAAATCACGCAATTTCTGTTCAGCTTGCTGGTCACCACCCTGGCCACTGTGCCTTGCTCCATATTCTGCCCAAAGTTTTGTTGTGCCGTGGACAATGGCACTGATGTGTATAGAGTTCAGTTGCTTTTCAGAGTAGCAACACATCTGATCCATGCAGCCATAGTATGCTTCCATGATCTTTTCAGGACTGGAATGCCTGACAGACTGAGCAGCCAGCTGCCATTGCTCTTTGATGTAATGACTCATGTACTTTGCAGACGTGAAGCTGACAGCTTCTGTAGCCTGCATGCCAAGACCTTTGAGAGTCTACCAGTCTCCGTTGATTCAAGGGGACATGGCAGAACAATGACATTGAATGAGACTCATGCATTACAGTCTGACCTACCTGCTGGCTGTCAGACCAGTTTGGCATCATGCTGGGCTGCTTATGCTTGACTGCTGGACTGAATGCAGCAGCGTCTCCAGATACCTGTACAATGGCAGGCAAGGGCTCATGCTGCTCCCCATGCAGATTATCATACATTGCGGCCAGCGTGCAGTCCTCACAGTTCTTGATATCTGCTGGGGACTGTGCTCAAGATCAGTGGTTTGTAAGTGCACTGTCCTGTCTTGTGAAGGCTCTGCAGGCCAAGTGCGCAGATGCTGTAGCCTGCAGCACATTTACAAAACACGCTCTTGTCATGCAATTCGTCGGACTAAGGTTCGCGAGATGCCAAGTTACTGTCAGTTGCAAGTTGTGCAGGACGCTGACCCCTTGAGAGTTGAACCTGCGCACGCGTGCTGAGAGACGAACTTTCCATGCAGGCAAGCTGTGACCCGATGTAGACGTGACATCATGCGATTCAACTGCTTATGCACGTGATGAATACTGCCCCTTGAAATGCGACAAAGCGTCACGTTGACACCTCCCAAAACATCAAAAGAAAAAAAGCATAAGCGGCTCCGGAACCAGTTTCTTATCTCTACTTTGTGGTATGGATGTATCGATGAGTATTCAGATCAGCAAACTTGAATGCCGAGGCAGAGGCAAGTCTACAGGCTTCAGACGCAAGGCGCCGCACAACGCTTCCGTCAACTTGTTTGTGTGACAGACTTGCACCAGCTGCATCTGAGGTGACCTACAACAACCAAATTCAGCATGTGCCCTGCATAGTGAACACCGTCTTTGCAGCACTTACAACCATCAACGGCTCCATTGGTTGTGGAGCTGGTCGGAATGGACCACCCAGTATTTCACAGCTGGACTGAACAATTAACTATCCGAGCACACAACAGGATGGTTTGTGGATTTAATACGGCTGTTGCTTGTACTCACAGCAACTCCTTGGTGCACCTTTTGCATTGCAATGTCAACAGCCACTCAGTTGATTTCAGCAGACATTTCCAGGCAGACTTTCACCCATGTGCTTCAAACAAAGGTAGCAACTCACAAGCCGTTATCTTTGTTACACTACTTGACGGTTGACTACTAGTAGTACCGTGCTGAGGCGCGACCATGAAAATTTTGGTGACATTACCAGTCCTGCCTGCAGCCACTTCCATTTGGCCTTCTTACCTCGCAACTCAAGCAAGTTAGCAAGCATGTCGGGTCGTGGCAAGGGGAAAACCGCAGGCAAGAAGCAAGTCAGCAGGTCTAGCAAGGCAGGCCTGCAGTTTCCAGGGTGTAAAATTGCCCGGTCTATCAAGAAGGGCAACTTTGCCACCTGCATTAGTGCCGGGGCCCCAGTCTACCTGGTGCGTAGCTCGTCATACAGCATAGCTGCATCTCATCCATTGTTGCTGATCTGTGTCATAGCACCTCCCTCAAAATTTGCTGAATGTAATGATGTGCAGACTTGTTCGCCACCACAGCATGAATGACACAGTTGGATTGTTTGCTGCAGGCAGCAGTGTTAGAGTACCTTGCAGCTGAGGTCCTTGAGCTGGCAGGCCATGCAGCCTGGGACAACAAGAAAACTCGCATTGTACCCCATCACATTCAACTGGCAGTTCGCAATGACGAGGAGCTGAGCAAGCTGCTTGGTGGTGTCACAATTGCTGCTGGTGGTGTGCTACCCAACATTCACAGTGTCTTGCTGCCAAAGAAGACTGGCAAGAAGGCTGAGGAGTAAGTCAATCTGTCACCCATGAACAACAAATGGTGTTATTTCGACACCACCCTCTGGCAGTGGTCTCTGGCGATAGTGATAATCGACTCAATTCTGAAGCCTCAACCCCACATAGGTGCAGACTTGATAGCTCAAAAGCAGACAACATTATGTTCGCCATGAGATGCTAGCAGCATTAATACCCATGGCTAGGGGGGTCTCTCCAGAGGAAGCCACAGGGATCTGCTTGAAACATGTGTGTACACTCAGCAAGCTGTGTAACACATGCATGTACGTATCTATGCACATATGTATTGGGTGGACCTAGCCAACCTAGCTGTTGCTGCATGCTTGCCTATTTGGATGCAGCTATTGAGAACAAGTGTGTATTGCAGCGCGCAGCTAGACCAGTTACAGTCAATGTGCAAGTTGGCAAATGCACATGTAGGTGTGCATGTCCCATTTGCATTCATTCACTCACATCACCATACACTGCAGCTGTAAAGCTTGGACAGCAACACAATGCTATCCTGCTTGACAAGGACAACAAGCTTCTTCTGCGCTACCAACAGCCTAAATAGTTTACACTACAATGTGTCACGAGAACATCCTGTCACTCAACCCTGGAACTACTGCACTATCCCATGACACATGGTGGTGCCACAGAAAATATAAGACAAGCACACATGCATGCATGATGTCCTGGTCACAGCTCGCCTTGTACTGTCGCAAGCTGTTCTGTGCAGTTGATGTCTCAGCTTCTCCAGACAACATACTGGTATGCTGCCGCATGACCAGCTCGCAAATCCATATCTTTGTGGCCGCATTGGAAAAGTCAAACCATCAAATGTCACTTCACTGTTCAATCCCCTCATTTGCTGCATAAAGCTTGCAGTGGTGCTCTCCTCACCAGCATTGCACCTTTTGCTCCACAGTCTACGTGCAGTTTGTCTTTGCATAGCCACCAGTTGATAAAGCATCCCTGCTGATTGTCAACATGTATACACCACTCATTCAGTATGGTAACTGCTTCTGCTGCCCTCTGTCAACAGACAGATCCTGCTGTTGTTTCTGCCGGCTTGTCTGGTTCATGCTCAGATGACTCATTGACCAGGCATCGTACCAGCGTACTTCTACTTCCACAGGCGCAATGGTGTGTGTCGAAGAGAAGGGGTTAAGCCTGGTCCAGGCTGACACTATGGCATCATGCTGTGCCTCTGGGTTGTCATCCACCCACATGGGCAACCACACATACCTGTGGCCATGTCACATGGGCATCAGGCAGCTACAATGCATGTCTGTCATTATGTATCTATGTGTACTGTGCAGCATATGCAGCACAGTCATGTCTGTCCAAAAGCGAAGAACAATAGCTGCAGAACTGTCACCCAGACGTAGCAGGTTCAACTGCTCAGTGCAGCTGAAGTCCTGCACAGCTTTTGCTTTGATCCGCAACACAGTGATAACAGGCTATCGACCTCCCAGCTTCAGAACTTACAGTAGTAAATAGCTCCACAAGTCATAGCAACAGAGCTGCGCTCACAGTGCGAATTGCACACCATGCTGATGCGCATGTACAGTGGTGATATGACAGCTGTGGTCATGGTAGAAGCTGACCTGGAAGCTGAGAGGTCCTCAGGGTCCCACTGGTCTGCCATGAAGACAAAGGAGCCCGGGTGCTCTGGCATGGCCATCACAAAGTTGGGCTGGGAGAAAAAGGTGAAGGCATTTTCTAAGTCAGAGCCCCCTGTGCAAGGATTCCCCAGACTCTTCCAGTCCCCAAGTGGATCCCTGGGACAAACACAGCTGTCTGTCAGCAACAGACCAAGACACAATGGCTGACAGAACCTGAACGTAGCCAAAATGTAGCAGAAAAAGCAGAATGCAATACAGCGGATCATGCCTTGATTCTTGTACTTACTTGGCTGGGGACATCACCCAAGAATGCATATTGCACCAAGACAAGCACTGAGTGTCACTGGTAGGGAAAACAGCATTTAGGGCAGACAAGGCATTATTCAAGCAGCATTCTCAAAGAACGTTCCAGATAACTGTCTGTCTGTGACTGGCACTGTGATTGTGTGCCACATGAAGCAGCAAAGTGACAACGACTCACCTGTCATCTCAAGGTGACGTAAATGATCCAGTAGTGTATGACAGTGTAGCTGAACATGCAAGTCCTGTCATTGTGATTGATATGCTATGTCATGGTGATAATGACTGATCAAGCAAGTCCTAGCAGTTGGCGTAATGAGGATGCTATGGTGAGAATGACTTCTTGTGTATGTCCTGGCAATACAAGTAAAGAGGCACATCATATATGGCGTTACAGGTCTGCAAGAACGCCAAGCTCTTTCAATCCCAAATTGTCTTTCTAATTCAGAAACGTCAACCCTACACTGGAAATCTAAACTCAGAAACACACTTGGGGACAGTAAAAACGCATTTCTACACTGGGGAGATGTTTTAGGTAACATACCGAGTCCAGAACACTTCAAGCTTGTTGGGCTCCCAGCCGGTGCAGCCAGAGGTGGCGATCAGGAACAGCCCCTTGTGCTTGAACATTGCTGGAGCCTCCCTGGCCATGTTGACTAACAGCTTGGTGTAGGTGCTGGTCACATGGGTGTAGTCAGGCGTGAGAGCGCTGATATGCATCACTTTGTTGTTCTCTGAGGAGTATGCCAAGTAGCCCATGCCAGTGTCAGTATCCTACATGCCAGTGTCAGGACTCTGCATGCCAAGGTCAGTATCCTGCAGTATCCTGCATGCATGGGTGTCCATGCGCAGTGGTACCTTGAAATGCTGATACATGCTTGGCAGCATTATGAGCAACCTGGCCATGACCCAGACTTGGTTCAGGAGAGGGGCGTGAAAATGGACATCAAACAGGCTTGGGTCAGATTTGAACGGCAGAAGCATCTGGTGAGAGCAGAGGCTCTTTTCAATCCCGAAACGTCTATTTTAATTCAGAAATGTCATCCCTACAATGGAAATCTAAACTCAGAAACGTCTGGGGACAGTACAAGCGCATTTCTACATTGTGGAGATGTTGTAGATGCTGTCCAAACATGACCTGAGCACGCTTGATGCCACATTCACATACTACTTGTGAACCAAGTCTGGGTGATGGCCAGGTAGTGTGCAGCAAGCTCTCAAGGGGTGATGTCTAGTTGACAATGCTCTCAGGGCGTGTTGTCTGTTTGACAATGTTTGGGCACTGATGGGGAAGATCAGACCGGACATCTGGGACAGACAGAAAGACAAGTTTGGAGGTGATGGTGATACATGACTGCATTAACAGAATGAAACTAGCAAGGGGCACATGTAGCCATCAACTCAGGCTGTCTGTGCAGAACCAGAATGTCAAGTGATAAGCAACATGGATGATCAGTGGTGCAGTACGTCCAAGGGGAAATGTGCAACAGTGTGTCAAGAGATATGCAGTGCACCTTCACACAGCAGAGAGCAGCTGATTGATGCTTCTTGGTACAACCAGCACCTAGCATACTTCAGACCTAAGATGTCTTCCTTTAAAAATTAGCAGAAGTGCCTGATACTGTCAGCGTCACTGCTATGCCAATGCCAGAACCAATGTGAAGACTTGCAACGGAAGTTGACTCACCGCATACACAGTGAAGTCGCGTGACTGCTGCCCATGTGGTCTGAAACTGCCCTGATATCGGAACGGCCCTACGGGGCTGTCACTGACCGCCACCCCTGTTCTGGCCAGCTCATAGTCTGCTGTGTCGATGTGCATCCACATGATAAATCTGCCTGTCTGGCGATTGTGAATGACTTTGGGGCGCTCAAGGACCATGGAGGGGTCAATGTCGGGGTGGGAACCCCCCTTCAGAGCCAGTCCTGCGTGTCAAGTCACAAGCTGCTCACGACTCACTCTGTCAGACTAACATGTCAGGATGCTCACGAATGCTGCAGTCCTCGAGAATGGCAAAATCAGGCTATAAGGCTGCCACATGAGGTGCTCAAAGCTGATGCAATAATGGCTGCAGCAAGTTTAATGACACAGTTGTTTAAGAACAACCAGTTCCGGCCCTGTGTTACGTAGCTATTTGTGTATAAGTACAAGTGTGTAAGTATAAGTGAATAAGTATAAAGCATGGCCTGGTGATCACAGAAGCAAGCTGCCATAAAGTCATGACAGTTGACACAAAGAACCAGAGTTCATCTAAGGGAAGCCCTGGACAGCCAAGGCATGCAAGGGAGTTGAGCTGGAGCATGAGCAGTAGCCTACTCACCCTCATAAGTCCAGCGCACAAAGTCTGTGGAGCTGTACACGCTCACTCCAATGACATCAACTCTGGGTGGTGAGTACCTGAACCAACAGCATTACCACTGGCACACATATGGTATTTCAAGGCTGGCTGTGATGCCAAGGCTGATCGATGACACTGATCAGAACCTGGTGCAGTGCTGTACTGCAACAAACCCAGCAAAGCTGCACAAGTTGACTTGCAAGGAGGCAAGACACACAAGGATGAGGGCAGTGTCAGTTGCAGCTTCAGAGGACATCCAGTTGTACAGCGTACAACAACAGCACTTCTAGGTTGACATGGCAACATTTGCAACGACACATTGTTTTTGCAGGCGCTGTATGTAGTTGTGAAAAGATCCAACATTGTTTCAAGCTTGAAAGCCGGTGACATACCCAAGGGAGTAGGCAGTGTAGGTGGACCCTGCTTTGTTCTCCCCATACCAGTAGTACACCCCTTCATGGTAGATCACTCCTCCCCCATGAGCCTGAATAGACAAGTGACACAAGACTTTGGCGCAGTGTCATCAAGCAAAGCAGCATTGTATCAAAGATGGACCTGATCTGCTTTGAGCAGGCCACAGTAGATGGGGCATGGGTGTTGTCATGGCCGATACCAATAGTTGGGCATGAGCACAGGCAGCAAAGGTTGAGGCATACGCTGTTTGGCTCAAATGGGGCGCGTCTCTGATGCATCAGTGAACGTGCGAGGCATGTGATGACTGTATAATGGCCGTGAATGCGTGCCTATGTTGATTCGTAGGGCACGTGCCAGCTTCAATAGCCATGAAAGCATGCTCATAATGCAAACAAGGCTTGATGCATGCACACCTGAATTGTGTCACCATCTGTATCTTTCCAATTATGCCCAGGGTGAAAGTCCACTGCAGTGACAGACTACTGAGGCATGCAGAAGGTGTCTGCAAGCTTGTGAGCATGTACTGACATATGCTACAAACTGGCAGATGCAAAGGTTGCGCGCCAATACATGCACTTTGTGATCGATGAGTGAGTGAGCGATGAGTGAAGCTCACTTGCAGCAAGGTGATCTGATAGCTGCTTTGCCTGCGTCTGTGCTCTGAGCTGTGATGGCAGAGGCTTGTGTCTGGCAATGACTTTTTGCACACTGTAGTACGTCCATAGCACAGTGAGGCCCAGCAGGCCACTCAAAACAAAGCTTCCTCTCCTGTTTCTGAGCTGCTTGCTCTCCTTGAGTTGTTTGCTGCCGGCTCTGTGTATCGGCATGCAGACCGTGGGACTAAAGCTGAAATTGGTGCATGATAGGTGAAGTGTTCAGCCAACCGAGACCACCAAGCAGCACGTTCTTACAAGTACAATTCGACCAATATGACCTAGCTCATCAGTTGAGAGAGCGACGTGCTTCCAGAAAATACCGAGTCTTGAGCAGCCCAAGGTGTTGCACGCGTAGCTTGGACCTCGCAGTCTCAAGTCAGTCGGATTTTGGTACCTCTCAGAGAGAGTAAAAGGGTTACTTTGGTCGCAGGGATCCTGATCACCAGCTCAGTATCGACAGGGTGGCGGCAGTGATAACAAGCGCAATGCAAGGTTTCGTGCGAGCAAAAGGCACGAGCAGCTCCGAAACCCCCGAACTCACCAGTGGATGAGTAATGCCTGTATGATGTGATGGCCTCACAGCCCCTTTATTTTCTAATTGGGACCACTTAGGTTAGGCGTTAGTAACATCAATCCATCCAGCCTGGCATGGGCATGATCACATGAACACAGCGCAATGTGAGTTAGCATAACAGTTCAATGCAGGATGTGTAGCATACAGTCATACAGTCTGTAATGTATGCAATGTGCTGCTGCGCATGCCAACAAGGCCTTACTTGCACATTGCCAGCTATACACCTATACTATGCTGCTAAGTTTAGCATTGACTGGCATGCAGCTGCAGCTTATGGTTGGCCACCTGGCAGAGCGTGAACTCTTCCAGATTTGACATATTGTGGAGAGCACAGACAATCATACTAAACACTCTAGAGATCTTGCATGGTCACCGAAAAGATTTTAACACACTTAGACAAGACATACTTGAGTCACCGCTGCTGTGCCTGTGTCAGGTGATCAGCACGTACAGTCAAAGTCTTGTTTGAGAACGCTGGTATACGCCTTAAGGCAATTGATCAGCAAAGATGCATTGCAATGTAGACAGGACACCACTTGACAACACCCTCCAAGGAGCCTGCAAATCCATGCACGCTTGAACAGCGTTTCCTCTTGCAGAATTTGCTAGAGCCTCCTGATCTTGCCAGCTTGAATGCCATAGAAGAAGCTACGCCCAAAACCTGACTGTATACTGCCTTGCAATGGTCCAGTGGCAAGCAAAATTTTGGAATGTGATGAAATTTGAACCTTGCCAGCTTGTGTAACAACATCCTGTTACACCTGTCAATTGCAAGATGGCGGTCTAAATGGCAAATGGAACAACACTCTACTTGTTTACATGCACACAGAAGGCATGTGCAGCATTATGAAGTGACTTTGAGTCTGTGGCTCCCATGCAGCTGCCAGCCATACTGATCCTGACGGTGTCATTTGAAAAGTGATTTATCACTTGGTCGACTGCTTGCTGACCTGTCTGGCCTGCTGCTGCAAGGACGCAAACCACTCCTGTGCGCAACAATAGAAGATTTCAGACCTTGCTGCATGACGCTCACAGACGCTGCTGCACTATCAATATTGCAAGCGAAAATATCAATTGTGAAGCAGACGCTGCACACTGTTGCTCAAGCCACGCAGTAGAATGGGCTCTCAAATTGATAACCAGGAGCACACAACAGATTTTGCCCCAGATGCTACACCCAATTGTCATTCCTTGCCATCAAATGGCATGGCTTTCATCTCCCAGGTTGTCCATCTGGGCCTCTGTTTGCTTCTGACTATGCAGTTGTCTGGCTCAGCAGCTAACCAAATATCAAGAGCTCAGGACAGTCAATGATGGCTTGAAACAAGCTCGCCTAAAGCAGCATGCCCAATAGAGGACGGCTAATGATGGCTTGGAAGGAACTTGCCTGAAGCAGCATGCCCAACAGAGCAGGCCCCATACAGCTTGCTGAGCTCTCCTGGCCTGGTTAAAGATGCCTCCCTCTGCACCAGGCCTACCACCTTATCTGCAGCTGCTGATGTCAGACCACACTGCTTCTGGCTGGCATGACTCTGCAGTGCACATGCATGCAGCATCAGCAAGCTTGAGTCAACATAGTGTAACTATGCACACTTGTGGCAGAGCCTCAAACTGCAGCAAGTGTGCATACTCATAGCAGTCATCTGCAGCCTGTTCCTGAATGCAGGATTGGCACTGTCTGTCAGGATGTCACTGTCTCGCACCCTGTAGCATCATGCATTGACAACTTAATAACAATAATAATAATAATAATAACAATACTGTTGATGATAATGATACTGATGATGATAATGATAATAATGATAACAATAATAACAACAACAACAACAACAACAACAACAACAACAACAACAACAACAACAACAACAACAACAACAACAACAACAACAACAACATCAATAATAATAATAATAATAATGACAGGCATCAGGTGCGTGCAGTGCAAGTTAGCTTTCTCAAAAACAGGCTTGTTCAGCACATCACAAGTGTAGTGACGCAACTCCAACCTGTTCACATAAGACAACACAACACTGTTCCAAACAGCATGTACTGACCTGGAGCATGATCTCTCCCAGGTTGACCAGCTGCTCTGAGGTGGTGAGAGGGCCTTGCAGCAGCTGGCTGAAGCACTTGGCTCGCTGCTGCTCAGTGATGGCATGTCGTGTAGCCACTGCAACCTTGTAGCTGCAGCCTTCAAACACCTGCACCAGGCACACCTGTTCACTTGAAACAGGTCTTGCCACACGGGAGTTGTGGCTTGCATCCTGGCAAGTGGTCTGGATCTTGATAAAGATTCTGAGATGTGGCAGGATAACCCACATCAGGGCATGCTTGCAAACGGCATTGGTTGGTGGCCAGAAAGGCACACACAGTGTGCATCTGGTGTACCCAAAAAGGCCATATGGGCAAGGACTGCCCCAATGACAAAAGGATTGTGCACGTTTGAGACATACGGTCTACGGGCCCACACTGTAAAGATTCGATCCCAACCTGTCCGTTGTATTCTAGCAATGAAACTACACAAAGCACTTCAATACAGCAGGTGCGTCAGGACACATGCAGCCTTGCAGCTCACATGCAGCTTTGCTCATGGCAAACCAAAAAAACTAGCTGTGGAGACAGCCGACACTCCTGATTCATGTCAGTTCACTTGTTCATTCAATGCTCTGGTGTCAACACAGCAGGGCAGTATAAGAAAAGAGCTCATAATCACCTGTGTCTGCTGATCATGGTGGTTTCCATACTGGTGGAGGAAGTCAGCACCCATCATGGCGGTTGGCAGGTTGCCTTCACACAGCTGGCTGAACTCCCCTGGGGAAACAGCTGATAGGTACCCCCTGCCTGCTTGCATATACACACAGACACATATGAAAAGCCTCCCTGGCCAGCTCAGTATAATACTTGGCTTCTAGTGTTTTCACTTCGTTTGCATGTCATAAGCAGCCTCATCCCCGACACTTGCTGCGAGCAGGCAGTCACATGAGCACCAGCCACATGTTGACTCACTAGGGCTTCAGCAGACAAGGCTTTTGAGCCGGCGGTTGGTATGTTTGCTGGCATGCCATACTGCTGAGTTGTCAGTTTGTTTCAGCAGGATGAGCAGCCACTCTCTCTTGTTGATGTGGCACAAAGGCAGCACCTGCTTCTCAAGGCAAGTTGTCTGGTATTGAATAGCACGCAAGCTGTTTTTGTGGAAAACTATTGTGCTTGAGAGCTGCATCAGGAAGACATAGCTGGCAAGCTAAGAAGATCACGCACACCCATGACCATACGACCCATGACACACAACCCTGCAGCTGTGCAGTCAGTGTGTCACACTTTCAAAGAGGCAACAAAGTCTGATGCTACTTGTGCATGTGTATGACAACAATGGGCGGCCATACCCAAAGGTGTTGGAGCTTCAGACAGGATGGACAGCTGACGCTCGGGGTACAGGTGTGGGATCATGCTGCCTTGCCTGGCCAAGTGAACAGCCTGATCTGTCATGATCCTCAGCCCCATGAAGGCAGCGGTTCTGATCTCATACTCAGCCTGCGCAGCGTCCTCCCTTGCCTGTTCTCCTGAAAACATGCAACACTGCAGTTGAGGCAGTGTGGTAGTGCTGAACTGGAATGGCAGCTTGGTTGGATGTTGCTTCAGTTTCTTAAATAGGTAGCTGCTTTGACTTGCTGCTCAGCCTTCATGACAGCTGCAGTTGCTTGCGTCTCTGCCATCAGAGAGCATACTAGGACTTGATAACTGTGAGGCATGGCTCTACTGGCAGCAGGAACATTTTCACAGCTGAGAAGGCCCAAATTTGAGCTTGAAAGTGGTCTGCTCTGTTAGCTCAGCACGACCAACTTGACAACAGTCTCACGGTGGGGTTGTCAGAACAGCGTCTCTGACTTAGCAGCACCTTGCCTAGACACAGCATCCATCAGACAAGGTACAGGGGCCTCTATCATACACAGCACCCAGGATAGCACAAAGCACAGACCTATTGTCTTGCACAGACTTGCAATGTCATGACAAGATAGAGCATGTCACCTATCTTGACTTCCCAAAGTGCAAGGTGGGTTGGCAGCGGAATGGCTTTTGGCTGAGCCTCATCAGACTGACAGCTTACGCCTAGTATGGAGGCTTCAATGGCCATGCAGGCGGCTCGGTAGTCCACCAAACTGTGCTGCATGTCTACCAAGTTAGAAGGGCCCTCTTCATCCTGGCGGTCAGCTTCTGCAGCTCTTTGCGCCTGCTGTCCAGCCTGAACCTGCAGAGTGGGCAGGATGAATGGAGTGATAGGCAGGACTCATGGGTCTTTGAGCAGGATTGATAGATCAGTGGGCAGAATTAATGGATCGATGGGCAGGACTGATGGATTGATGGGCAGGACTGATGGATCAGTGGGCAGGATTGATGGGTAAATGGGCAAGAACTAAAGGGTCAATGCGCAGGATCAGTATAGCCGAATCATCTACGTCTGAAAGTGAACAAGGTCAAGTCTGAAGGCAGAAAGGAAGACGCTGCAGGACCAGACTTGCTGTTTTGTTGGTGCGGTTGATGGCATGGGTGAATGTCTTTCTTCCTCTGCTTCATTGCCTTCATACCACATGCAAATGGCACCACCTGTGCTGATGATTTCCACAGCTTGATTTGGAACTCAAGTGTGATCAGGATGGACTGCAAAGTCATTGGGGACATGGCTGACACAGGCCATGATGCATGACTAGTGCCTGGGCAGTGTCTTATGGCACATCAATTGAAGCCTGTGGCACGTGGTACTATCTCTGTCCCCTGGGCAGCCCGGTATAATACTTGGCTTCTCATTAAATTGACACCAAAAGGCGTAATCTTTCTCTTCTGTTTTTGCTTCTTGTGTTTCTTTCACTATCTCTGTCATGGCATCTCCTGCTGGGTTCAACATCAGCCTGCTGTTTTTTGAGCAGCTGCAGGCTCATCAACGTACACTTGGTGCGGTTGCCAGACAGAACAGCAGGCTGGAGCATTTCCATTACCTTTGCGCACCACTGAGCCAGATCTTCTCTACTGTACTTCTGATCCAATGCATTGCCCACCGCTTGCACAAGCGCTACCACTCCTTCTGCTGGAATGTGGGACAGGTCTGCATTGGGCGTCTGGATCAGGACAGACAGATGGTTGCGTTCGCTGTACTGCCGGGGCAATGTCTTTGGGCAGCAGTCGCTTGAGTAGCCACTGTCAGACTGGGGCTCATCTGGATCTCTGAGCAGGATCAAGACCTCAGCAGCAAGCCTCATCCAACTGCACAACAAGACATTGTTGCACTGTCTCTCTCAGCGAAATGCTGCTGTTTCACCAACTAAGGCATGTTGAGCAAACAAGTCTGTCAACAGAAGGATGGCTGTCAGGTATTGAGGACCCCAATGCTGATGACATCAAGCATTGCAATGTCAAGCCATGTTGCATGACTCCCAGTAACTTGCATCTCAACTTTGTGTCTAAGCATTGGTGGTCGTCTGTGGAGCAAACAACATGACTGCCAGCAGAGAGAGCACCAGAGGTATTGCAAGGCCGGGCACATGCAGCAGATGGATTGCATTTGAGGCACATGTTACAGCACCAAATAAATACACGCAGACTGTCTGCGCACCTGCTGTAACCATTAGGCACATGCTCAGGTTCAACATGACCAGCAACCAGATCACACATAGACTCCTCAATGAATAACATGGCTCCTGCTGGACCAACAGACAATGGTTCTCGCTGGTCTGCTGACAGCATCTTTAGTCTCACCAGAGGATCATCACCTGCATGCAGTCTCATGCTTAGGTCATCACACGGTCAGTAAAACGGAGCAATCAAATCGTTTGCACACTGCCTTGTCTTTGGCAAAACCAAAGCAGCATTACACAGGGCTACCAGTACGGCTTGTCTTGACACTTGAGGCATTGTGTGCAGTCAATCCCTGCAGCTAGACGCACACTCAGCTATTGACTTGATTGACAACTGTCCCAATTTACCTCAACAACTGTCCCAGCAGTTTGATGCCGCCCATTTCAATGACAGTAGTGGTATGCAAATGGCAGCTTTGCTGTCTTTACTACGGGTTATGTGGCTTTGATAATGGTACGCTGCTCAAAACAGGAAACACAGAATTGCAGCCTACATAACATTTAACACCCAATACGCAATACGTATTACCATAAACATGACATTGGAACATACCTCTTGACTGTGAGCGCTCCATTGGCTGCAGCTGACATGCTACAAAGCAGGCCTGTGGCATTGCAGCATGCAGACAGAACCCGCCGCTGTAGTCTGTGCAGACCCCACCAAATAGGCCAACACTATGTGCTGCACGAGCAACGTGTACCATTCCCTGCGTAACCGCTCTGCAGCGTCAGATGAGGTCACAGCAGGGTTGCATCACCAGCAAATAATGATAATAATAAATAATAATGCCAGTAATAAAATTGCTTTCCAGCTCATGATGAGCTAGGTACGTGCGGGACAAGTCTTGTCTTTGCAAAGCAATGCAAAGCAGATTACCAGCAAAGACGGGCCATGGCATTATAAATGCAGGCAGCTTGCATGGGCTGACAAAAAAAGAGGCGTGCATGGCGTATGCATGCAGCTGGGCATTTGCAACATCCCTGTGATGCTGCCATCAGTGCAAATCAAAGGTAGCACTTGCATGATATTAAGGCTGGAACGGAGGCCCAAGTGAGTGAACTGCACCTCACGGAACAGCCTGATTGTGTGTGAGGATCTGCCTGGCAGGAACTCAGCTGGGCTTGCTAGCTGCGCCACATGCCTCAGAAATGCTTGTGCCTCTGGTCGCTGCGCCATTAGCCTGTCACCTACAAGCATGAGGTCAGCATATATATCCTGCTATAGAGAAATGACTACAATTTCAACATGGATCAAGACACATATCTGTCTCTGGGGAATCAGCACACAGTAAGTGGCAAATTCAACAAAATTGAATGATTTTACTCGTTCCATGCTGTTCCAGACCACAAAACCTTCTCATTCAGTCATGGTGTTGCCAAATGGTCCGTGCCTAAACAAGCAAGTTCATCAGCCCAGGTGCAGGGGACAGCTCAGAGCATGCATTTGCTGCAGGGACCCCACTGAGCCCAGAGCTGAGACTGGCCAGAGCATAAGCAAGACTGCCTTGCTCAAATGAGAGACACAGCTGCACCATAGCTGCGTCACAGCAATGAAGCTGCACTACAGCAGCAATAAAGCTGCATAGACAGATGTGTAGCATGGACATGTGGTGTTACAACACCCACTTTACCTTGGCGGCCAATGCAAGACTGCCCATTGTTGCCAGGGCACCAATTTGAGATGGTGTAGTGATGATGGGAAGTAGCTAGATGACAAGGTATATGTGTTGCACATGACAGTGCTGTAATGATGAGCGCAAGCATGGAATCACAGTCATTCAGACACCTGACACACGTCGATGCCGGCACAAGGCCAAAACATTGCTATAGGTTCCCTGCCGACTTGCTGTCAAGCCCTACAATGGGATCGTGTCCAAAAAACAACATATGATCTGACTTGCATGCATGGCTACTTTACAGCCAGACTGTGTCAGTGTGGCGTGGCTTGTAGGTTGCAGCCACACAGCAGGCTTGTTTGCATGGACAGTCTTGTTTGCTGCATAGCAGTGCAGCATGACACGACAGCAGCGCCGAGCACAACCCTATGCATGTGACATGCTTACATTCAAGACAGCAGAAAAGTGGTCATGCTCACCTTTGCTCACAAGGAGCTGACTTGTGCTGTTGCTTCTTGAGCCAAGCAGCGCAGGTACCAGCTTGTCTGCTTGCAATGACAGCTCCTGCATTTCCTGACTCAGGTCTTCAGAGTACCAAGCTGGTATGACAACCTGCAGGACAGCATGCACCACAACAATAAAATCAGCCGTGCTTTCTTGAGTCTACTCAGCAGAGCTGAAGCTTCAGTTTTAGCGTTAAAGTTAGGGTCACAAGAGCCGCGTGTTCCTGGTAACATGGGCAATGTTCATTGCTGACATGGCAACAGCACAGACAGAACAGGACCCAGTGGCTTGTACTCTATGAGGCCTGATAAAATCGACCAGAGAAGCCATCCAACGCCAGCGGTTTGATCAACAGTATGCGCCATCCACTGGACATTTGTAACGCTGATGTGGCGCAAAACATGCATTGCCATCATCAATGCTGCTTGTAAAGCACTTGCAACATTTTACATTGTCCCGTTTTGACCTCTTGAAATTGATCTGGCTGGTCTGGGAGTGCTGCAGTGTGATGCATAGAGTTTGACTGTGTCCTGCAAACTGCGTTGCTGGACGACCAGGCATGATGTGCACCAGCTTGCCTCTTGCTTGGAGGCCTCCTGGTCCACCATGTGGGCCAGCATCAGCGAATCCTTCAGTCTGATGGAGCCGCTCTTGGTCAGGGAGCGCTGCAGTGCAATGGCTGCATGGGGTCCCATGCCATGGGGCCCCATGCCATGTGGCTTGGGCCCCTTCTCTTGCCCAATGTGCTCCAGAATTTCAGCGACCACCTCAGCACCGTTTGTGGGCTCACTGCATGCACAGATACAGTAAGCACCTACTTGGAGAGGCTCTTCAGCATGTGACTGTATTGCTACATTATGTTTAGTGCTTGACAACCCCCAGCTTGTACTACAGAGCACCAGAACAATACAAGGGATTGAGGCGGTTCAGGCAGATCAATTCAGTAATTGCGTTGTTTTCAGAAACATGCTGCTGTTTGACATTTATACAACAACACTCTTGTCAGGACGCCTGAGCTGCTGAAGACCTTCATCATGAGAGCAATGATGTGATATCGCAGATGGAATGGCCAGCCTAGCACGTCAAGCAATCAACATGGTCAAGCAGGAAGGTTGCAGGCAAAGGATGGTGACTGTCACATCCACCTTTTACGACCACCCAACAAGCCTAGCAGATGCCAGTACATAACAGGTACATTATGGATACATCATGGACACACATACATGAGCATACATTACAACACAACACAGCAACTGGCTGCGTCACTTGTATGTGCTGGCTGGAAATTCTTTCCGAGTTCTCCTGTTCCAGTTCTCCAACTTGTCCAAACACTCATCCCACAGGGTCCCAGAGGAGTTGTACATATCCAGGGTCATTTCCATGCCCAGGCCATGATTGTGCAGCAGGCTGCAGATGAAGGGCTCATCGCTTGACTTGCCCTGCTTGACGTAGATGAAAGGGACGCTGTGAGCTAGGCACAACGTGGCTGTGCTGTACTCCAGCGGCCCGACCACACAAGTGGCAATACTCACCTGCATGATCATCAAACGCGCTGCATACAATATGAAATGTGCCATACAGCAAATTTGTGTTCTGCAAGTGCTCCTGGCCAACATGAAAGCTGTCTCACAATTGGCCAGACAGAGAAGGGTACGGTCATGCTCAGCAGTAACCACTGCAGGCGCAGTAATGGAGAAAGAGGATTGGTGATTGTCCATCAGATTGTTGCCATGATTCAGCAGAGGGTTCACTAGCTGACAAGTTACTGCAGATGCTGGAGCAAGACAAGCAGCAATCATGTAGTGCACGCTGTACCAGGTCAGCCTGTGTCAGTTCCAGCTGCTTGCGAGGCGTAGAGATGGACAGCTGCTCTGTGAGCTCTTCAAAGTGCTCTCCCAGCTTGTTCAGGTGGGGAAGCTCTTGCCAATGGTCACTCAGATCCAAGGGTGTTAGATGTTCATCAGCAGAGGTCAGTATGGTGTACATTGTGTCGTCAATGTGCAGATAGGCACGCACCTGCAACAGCACGCAGCATGTGTACAATGTTTGGCTGGCAGAGCCGCCAACTGAGTCTGTGAGACAGAAACAAAGCAGGTGAATAAGAGCATTGACAAATCATCAGAGAACCCTGGGCCAGGCCAGGATTGCGAAAAGTTTGTTTATGCATGACCTGTTTGAGGCAACTAATTATCTCTGCTGTTCTACATGCATCAGGACTCAAAACCAGTATGTCATGCAGCTTAGTTTCAGCTGCTGTTTCTACAGGTAATGGGGTATGTCTGGCATGTGAGGTGTACCACTCACTTGCTCTTGGCTTAGCTTGGCATGGGGCACAATAAGAGGTATGTCCACGATGTGATTGAAGGACAGCATTGGAGCATGCCCAGGCAGGCGTAGCAGAATGGTTGCAAGCGCATATCCAATGCCATTGTCCCAAGGGTTGGAGCTTCCCGGCTGATGCTGCTGCCCGTACACAGAGTCTGCAGGCACTTTCTCTGTATTATTTCACACAAATGTAGACCACAGGCAGACACAAAGCAAAGTGTTCGTGTGACTTTTGTTGGTTTGCCTAATGGCATGCAGCTCAGATGTGGTGCCTCTTGTTGCCATACTGTTCTTTGAAGCCATGGCAGGCGCTGCATGCAGCTTGTAGCCAGCAGCCAGCAAATGCATGCAACGGCTAGCATTCCAAGATAAGCTGTAGTGTGTCTGACTGCCACCTTACCTCCTGTGGAGTTGGCAATGCATACTGCACAGATTCCAGCAGCTGCAGCAGCTGAACATCCAAATGGCACCGCTCCACATATTACTACATTGGCCTTTTGTGCCCTAAGCCATGCTGCCTCTGAGTCAACCAAAGCTGTACCTTGCTTTGGCTTTAGGTGCAGGTCATGCTGCTTGTTGCCCGTGAGCTGAAGATGCTGAAACTTGACATCGTTTTCCAGATGATTCAAGCAAGTGAACACGTGGTCTGCTACAACAATGACACTGTGCCCTCTATTGATAAGTGTGCTGCATAGCTCAGTACAGATCAGCTGGTCTGAGGCTTGACTGCTACAATAGTAGACAGCCTTTATCGAAACTGGCATTGTCGCGATGAACACTTTAAAGCAGTTTCACAACGCCTACTGCAAAGACATCGCTGAACATACGCCTCTGCATACGCATGCAACTGCTGATCGCATTTCCCACCGGCTATCTCAAGTACAGTTGTTCGTGCCTGCAGACATGCAACAACGTGTTTCACACGCAGGTGACACCTGATGATGGCGTTGTCGCTACCTTCGGCGGTGCTTTTGCATGCGAACCAGTGTTTGGGTCGTGTGCGTCGGTGCGTGCTCTCCATGACTTAATTTTGGTGATTTACTCCGCCGCGGATTTAAAATGGGCCCATTTTAAATCCGCGGCGGAGTAAAAATTATATTTTTGGGCACCAAAAATTGAGGCTACATCACACGGACAAAGCCTGGTCAAGCGCGCTCAGGTGGTGATTTAGACATCTGAAAGTATCCGCACTCATCGCTCAACTGTTAAACAGCGTCAGAAACAGCATGCCCCAAACGAGGATTCTTGATGCAGGTCCTTGGTGTAAATTTCACCTGGAGTGGAAATCTCCATAGTTGCACCGGTGCGGCACTTTTCAATTCTCGGTGCGGCGGGTGCGCGCACCCAAGGCTCGGTGCGTGTTGTAGACATTAGTAAACCGTAACAACAACGTAACTGGCCTGTATAAATGCATAAGCCGTAAGAAGTACCGTAACTGCGGTCGACACT
>JAABUK010004040.1_pt1 | contig 24281 bp, 37 predicted proteins | sample 5559141 | NCBI WGS metagenome assembly JAABUK01 (sample SAMN10711869, study PRJNA513367) | rock metagenome | isolation source: Antarctica rocks | place: Antarctica: Victoria Land, Pudding Butte nord | collected 2016-01-03
AGAGAGAGAGAGAGAGAGAGAGAGAGAGAGTGTGTGAGTGAGTGAGTGAGTGAGTGAGTGAGTGAGTGAGTGAGTGAGTGAGTGAGTGAGTGAGTGAGTGAGTGAGTGAGTGAGTGAGTGAGTGAGTGTCATCTGAGGCACAGCATCATTCAGGCACATGCCAAGTGCATCATGCGAGCCTGGTCTGGGGATAAGATGGAAAAGAACATGTGGATGCGCCATGGCACGAATTCTGCAGCAGGCAACGGCACCTTCTTGGGGGGCAGCAGCGACAGGAAGAAGGTGCCGTTGCCTGCAGTGTTGCGGGAGTGAGTGTCATACAAGGGACAGCATCATGTAAACCTTTTTAGCATACTCAGCATTGAGCATTCAGGCACATGCCCAATGCACCATGCAAGCCTGGGAATGAAGATGCAAGGGGGCATGTGGCTGCGCCATGACACAACTTCTGCAGCAGCACACTGTACAGGCACACAACCACCATCTCACCATTCTCCTAACCTGTTGCATACGAGAAACTGTCGGCAACAGGTTAGGAGGATGGGGATGCAATGCAGACTGTATGTGCGAAACTGAATGCCGTGAGAAAGGCAGCAGGCGCTTGCTTTCAAAGGTGATGCTCTTCTGGGCATTATCAGCGCAGGTGACAGTGTGCAAGGCAATCCACTCTCCAAGGCGCCTGTGGCAACACCATGGCAGATCATCCCGCTGGGTCTGACCACAGGGTGCCTTCTTCTTCACTCCACACTCCCAGCACTTTAGCCTGCAGTGATCATTTGACTCATGGGCCCACAATGGCAAGCAGGGTTAGTTGTCTACGCAACTGTGCACAATTGTTTCAAGCAGTGGTGCATCTTGCAGCAGCTACTTGCTTGACATGCGCCATTGCTTGAAATGGATCATGCCCAAATAGTGTTCTGAAGATGTCCAGCCAGTGCAGAAGCATATGGCAGCACACCTGTGTCCACGGCGCCTGAAGAGGAAGAATAGACTGGCCACGTAGTCTCCCACCTGACAGTAGCCCAGACCAGATGCCATACGCAGGAACATGCCTGCTTCCTGCACACCAACGCCACCAGTGTTACTTGGTGGCAATGTCAGCAGGTTGAAATTGGGCATAATGCAGGCATGCGGCAATGAGGATTTTGAGAGGTAGCAAAGCTCACCGAACCAGACAAGCGTACAGCAAAGAGTTGAAAGGTTGTGCATTTGTTGTCATCAGTAAACAAGAGATAGATGTGCCAGCAGAGCATTAATTTAATTTAATGTTTGAGCAGCCAAAGGCAACCCAGTCAGTAAGCAGTAGTGGGCTGGCAGACATGCACTGGAAAGGCAAGCATCAGGAAAGGCAAATGCCCATGCACTGGAAAGGCAAATGCCCATGCACAGGAAAGGCAAATGCCATGCAGCAGACGCAATGTGACAATGCATGCAGGCAGAGCAGGAGCACACCCGTCTTGAGCACAGAATCAGGTGAGCCAGCAGCACAGATGGGGTCAGCCGCACAGGCTCAGCAGTGTCAGCCCACACTAGTAGGAAACTCTTGCTTCCCCAACTGGCACCTGCCTGCCCTTCGGGCCTGTCTTCTCCCAGTCCATCTGAAGGGGCTGTCATGACTGCTCCAGCAGGCAGAGGCGCTGCAGCCTGCTGCTGTGGTGTTGTAGCGATGCGCAGCAGCTCCTTGGCTGAGGTTAAGCCTGGGGGCTGAATGAGCAGAGCTCTATCTGCTGCTGACAGCTCTGCAGCATTGTCCACCGGGGCCCCTGCAAAGGCAAGCTCAGCCTTGCTTCATACACCTTACAGACTCATCCAGCTTACATCACATAGCGTGCAGGCCATTGATGAATGCTCACTTTCAGGATCACAACAGGTGTAGGGTGGAATTGTAACTGGATTGCAGTAATGAAAAAAAGCTGACAGAGGGCCCAGAGCTTTACAGGCTTCAGTGGACATCATATAGCACGTTGGTCAGTGACGCAGCCAGGACCAAGTTAGCTGGGCACTGTTGAGCACAACTGCAATGGTAAATGCAACGGCAAATGAGATGGTCATTGCATATACAGATGTGAAGACAATGCCAAAGCCAGCATCTTGGTAGCAAGGCCACATTGACAGCAGCAGAACGGCCAGCACGTGGGCATGCTGTACACTGTGACAGGACAAAGGGCTGGGATGTGCAGCTGCCATGGATACTTGCAATGGCCAGGATTGCTTCCTCTGGCTTCCTTGGCCTAAAGTTCAAGCTATGTACAGGCTGAGCCTGCGAGTCTCAATGTTGGTTGGATTTGACATACATTGCGAACGTGAATGATACCTTCTGGGGTAATCGGGCCGGCGTTTATGAAGCCCTCAGGCGGCAGCAGCTCCTCATCCTGATCAGCATCTAATGCCACCAGCAAGGCATTGTAGCTGTTCTCCAGCTGCAGGACTGTACAGACAAACAACGGATCAAAGAGCCACAAAATCAGACAAGCAGATGCATGCGTTGACGGACCTTGCAAGACAATACAAGAATGAACTGAACTGGTTGTTTGGTTCCACAATGAGCTTGACCAGGCTTTGCTGCGAGAGGCATGGTGCTCACCTGTCAAGCCCTCTGATAGACCAAGAGAGTCTTCAAACATCTCTGTCAGCACAGGAAAGCTTGTTTGGTTGCGGTGGGCCATGAAGGTCTCCAAGGCAGTCCTGACTGCATACTGGGAGCTCTCTGGCGCTAAAAGAGAGGCTAGCACGTCCTGATGAAAGACCTGCAAAACCCACAAAACTGCTCACAGCTAACATGCAACTGACAGACTTGCTCCTGCAGGATTCATCAAAGTACAGCAGCAGCCCTAGAGCATTTTTCGTTTCAAAAGTTTATCTTTGCAAAAACATTCTGATAATAGCGGTTGATACAAAAAAGAACACTTTCATTGGTTTCTGTACAACAAATGTATCTCTTTGAGGCAACACCTTGGGCCGCTCCAGCAGGTTGCAGGGCTGGTAGACTGCACTGAAACTGATCCTGGCTTCACCAGTGGAGTCCAGGATGGACACAGTATGCTGACTTTCAGGATTACGGTTTGGAGCTGTAGCTGGAGACACCTTCACAATTTTGACAACCACGGTCGACGGGGCACTTGAGTCAGCTGCCTGCAAGGCATCACAGCTGATCAGTTGTGTTATCCACCAGAGCCTCTTGGCTGAGCATGGCACAGCTGAAAAGCTGATGTTTTTTACACAAGCAAGGGATGCACCTTGACCTGGAAAAATCAGCTGTGTGACCTGTACTCAAGTTTCAGATTGACTGGTGCCAGTCACTGGAAAGTGCTCACAGAAAGCCAGCGCACAAGGACAGCACAGCAGCCAACAGCTTATACGACATGAAAACATAAGAGAATACAACGCTGTGGATGCAGATAACGAGAGTCAAGCAAACAAGCTAGACGTTTGACCAAAGGGTTACACGAGCCTGCTGCACACACACAAGATAGCTGGACACCCTCGACTAAGGGAAGGGTGACGGTAAACTTGTGCAGACAGCCGCTATCTCTGCCGTAAGCTTCGAACCCACCTCCATTGCTTGTCTCTCTGCAGTTCTTTCCTGCAGCTGGTCAAATATTTGCCGGGAAGGTCTCTCACACGAAGGCCGCCAAGCTTTCACAACGGGACGGCTCACGGGGACCGCTGTGTTGCTGTGCCGAGCCTTGCCCAGCGGGCCGCACCGCGAACAGGCACTGCAGCACCTGTGCACTTCAAAGGGATCGCTTTCGTGTCAAAGCTCCGCACGTTTCTAGCTTTGTTCGTATCTGTGTCGGGAAATAGAGACGCTTGACAAGCTTTTTCAATCTGAGGGATTTCTATAAAACCAATTATATGCAGATATCCTCCACGCTGACGTGTCAGCATTATGGCAGGACACTCCCTTGAATAGCATCGTCACAAACAAACATTCTCACTCTCTCTTGTTTCTTGCATGGAGCAGGATCGAAGTACCTTGAAACAAGGGAAGCTGTTGCAGCAAGAATTATCATACGCACTGCATGTACTGCCGGCACAAGTGCAAATTGCTCGAGTGCTGTTGATTTCCCCGAACTACATACTGACAAGTAAGTGCATGACACAACATCAATGCCTGGCACAAGGATCAAGCCTTATTTGAGGTCTTCACACTGGCTGAAAAGCCTCTCCTGGTTGATGTCGAGCAGACTAGCAAGGAGGCCAGCCAAGTTGCTTGCCACCAAACACATGCACATGTAGATGGTATACAGACTGACCTGCAGTACAAGACTGAAGCTGAACATACTTTGAGAAGCAGATGACTTTGAGGCAATGTCATGGCACATGCTTTGATGTTGCAGCCATCGCATAGCCTGTCAGCAGTCTCATGGCACATGTTCTGCACAATTTGCCAGTATGAGTTGCAGCCAACACACAGCCTATCAGCAGTCCTCACAGATTTGATGACGCTACTGACACATCTTGTCATACCACTTGCTGTGTGCAAGCACTGCAAACTTACATCCTTCGGGCCCATCATTGATCACTGTACGGAAGCCTTTCTCGCATCCCTCTGCAGTGTACAAGCTTTCTGTTTGATTACGATGCCAAGCTGTTGACTGTGTTGCATATGGCATGGTCAGCAGGGCATGAAGGCAAGCAAGTTCACCTTGCAGAGCAACCTTGCTTGCCACGCGTATCAGATGACCAAGCAGAGGCTCATGCCGATCCGAACATTTGGACAGCTGTGTCAAGCCATCTCTGTTTTTTGGAATCACCAGAAAGTGCACTGGAGCCTGGGGGTTGATGTCCCTGTATACCATGATTTTTGACAGAAAGCTGCAAAGCTGAAGTGTATGGTGATCAGAGGGCAGGCAGAGGGCCTTGCGACCTACTTGAAAGCCAGTGCAGTCTCATCCTCATACAGGATTGTTGCAGGAATCTGCTTTGAGACGATCTTGTCAAACAAAGTGACTTCGCCTTGTTCTGCTTTTTGTGGGGCCCTACGGAGCAACCCAAATGCTCACCACAACAGATGCGTATCGTCCTCCGAAGCAGCGTGACATGCAAGGACTGTACACACCCTGACTCGACGGATTTCTGGGCAGCTTTGCCTTCGTCACTCATGCTTCGGACAACCAATCTCCCAAGTCCTGCCCGTTTATGGTCGTACTGCACAATCCGTTTAGCGTGGGATTGTGCTATGCAGACAAGATGTGCAGAGACAAAACCCCTTGGGGCAACCAGCATACCCGAAAGAGCGGTTCTACAGTCACTTTACAATCCTGGGTCCACACATTCAGCTACCCGGCAAACAGCCGGCGGTAGTAGGCGAGAAAGATTAGCGCTGGCTGGCGTTACGCCATGCCCATTTCCTTTGATCAGTTGCGATCAAGTTGTATCAGGCAAAATACTCATGCACGCTGCATGCTGAGAGAAGCCACGCGTGAGGTGTACTCACACATATGTGTTTGTCAGCCAATAGACCTTTCCCAAGGGGCCAGCTTGGAAAACAGATGCTTGTGTCATAGGTATTTCGTTACATGAAGGCACCCGGCATGTTGTTCTGTACCTAAAAAACATAGATGCATGTTCAGTTCAGCATACCGTATTGTGTCACTCTGCTGATATAGGTACAACGAATTTCAGCTCTCCATTGGATTCTATTGCCTGCTGCTTGATGCTCGTGGCCGACAGACCTATCAGCCAGCTAAATTTTCCAGCTCTCAGCTACAGCTCAGCCAGACGCAACCTGTAACAAGTTTGCACCGAAACCGACTCAAAATGCATCGCATACTCAGGCGTGGTCCCCGAGCCCCTGCTCACACACGATCCCTCGCGATCACGCTTCAGAGATTATTTTATACCGTATTGTGTTGAGAAACAGCTCACATCTATCTGGTTTCGGAGCTGCCCACGTGTAAATCAGTGTCAGGCTGCCTGCGGAAGAGCAGCGTTTCACTCGCTGCACCGCTGAGAAATCTTGTGTCAGGTCTCACGAGCATACCAATGCCTTGCATTCACACCCCGCCTACAGCGTCTCTGAGCGGCATCGTCAGTCGTGCACCGTTACGAGCACATGGTCGCTCTGACCGGAGGCGCTTCTGTGGTCTGTCGGCAAGCGCAGTGCCAGACATCGCAAACCGCACAGATGTGGACATCGCGGGGCCCAAAAAGGTGTCCATGGTTTCCTTAGGCTGCCCAAAAAACACAGTCGACGGTGAGCGTTTCGTATCTATCTGCAACAGGGAAACCTTGCAGTGGCACCGTCAGCATGTGACCAGCTAGCTGCTTTCCATCTGACAAAGCAGCTTCGGCAAAATCAATCGAACCAGCTGCAGACTAGGAGCAACCATATTGTTGTTAAAGTTGTGACAGGCAGCCATGTTGCTGCCAGTAGCTTCACCAACACTCTGCACAGCTGCATGCATGATCAGCGTCGGGCTTCTGCTTCAGGCGAGGTCATGCTGGGCGACCTGTTCAGGTCTGGCTTTGAAATTGTGGATGATCACGAGGATGCAGACGCCATTGTGGTGAACACTTGCAGCTTTGTTGAGGAGGCCAAAACAGAGTCTTTGGAGGTGCTTGATTCTTGCCTCGTGCACATGCCACCCTTTGCTCATGACCTTGCTACTTTTGGATGTGCACAGACAGATACATAGACATCAATTGATTTATTATGTTGACAACCCATTTTGATCTACATGTATAGCACTCATGCATGCCATTTTGTTTTGAAGCATTAGTATGACTGTCCAACATTGCCAATGTCTGTGTAGGCTATCATGCAAGCAGCTCAGCTAAAAGCAGATGGCAAGGCACAGCGTGTCATTGTGACAGGCTGCCTGGCGCAGAGATATTCTGAAGACCTAGCAGGTAGCCCATTGCCTCCTCACACCTGATCAGGGCGTGTGAAACCTTTTGGTACACATTTGACATGATCTGCTGGGCTGCATTGGCAGTTACACAAACAGCACTGCATTCGATGTTGCACAGTGATTTTTAAACATGTTCGGCATTCATTCACTGGCTGTTTGCAGCTGAGATAGTTATTAGTATAAGGGATTTCTAGGCTGCCATTTGTTTGCATTATCTGTCTTTCAGCAATCATACCTTTGCTGCAAGCAATGCTCTTCCACGGCACCAGTGCAGTGTTTTTGCAAAGGCAGTGTCAGGTCATACTAAGCTTTGAGTGGGAAATTTGTTGAAGGCCTGCAGCCAAGTACTCAGCCACTTATCACCTGCACTTAGGTCATTTGTTCAAATGCAGAGCAACTTCCTGAGGCAGACATGGTCATGGGATTTCAAAATTACAGCAGTCTGCCGCGCCACTTGAGAGGCATGTTGGGGCTATCTCCTGAGCTTGATCCAGATACATATAGCAAACAGTCAAGAACACAGGTATGTTGCACATGAGCAGCGTACTTTGATTTGTACTCCGGAGCAGGCAGCTGCTTCCACATTTGTTGCAAGCTTCGTTGCAGGCCATTTGAAAGTGACAGGGCACTGGCCTGAGTTGCACGTATATTAGTCGGACATGGCATTAATAACAACACAAGGTGCATTGTCAGATTTGATGATATTCACTGTCATAATGTCCAGTCAGCTTTGTACTGTCATACCACATGACATCAGTGTCATAATGTAGGTGGGTGAGGCAACGGTGTCCTTCAGGCCAGAGTATGACAGACACCGGTTGACGCCCAGACATACAGCGTACCTCAGGGTAGCAGAGGGTTGCAATCATGCATGCACATTTTGTGCAATCCCAGGCTTCAGGTATGCCATTGAAACAGAAGTCAGATGAAATGCTTCACAACCTTACAAGCTATCGGTTCTAATCTGTCTACTAGCATGTCATTAAAAGTCATTACCACCAATTGTAGAAGTCAATGGCAGGGCAGCAACAACAGCAGTTTGAGCTGCAAAAACAAAAACATAGCAGTGCTGACATGCTCACAGATAAACATAACAACTAAAACATTGCAACACAGGCTTTGACATAATGGCAACTAGTCATCATCTGCCAAAGACCAGACTTGGTGCTTAGTGACCACCACCATTGATGTGTCATTGGCTCCAGGAGAGTTGGCATAATTATCATGCACGAAGACAGAGTCCACAACTGACTCCTGCTTCTTGATCAGATGGTAGTTTGTGCAAGTTGTCAAGCCGCCATATGATGTGGTTGTTGGCTCAGCTAGCTTGACCTGCCTGCAGCAAAGCGAGACATGCACAGCTTAGTTCTCCCATTGCAAGGCATGCATGCACAAGCTGCAAGGCTCATTCAAATATGACACTGCATATGACAGCAATTCATGACGATACACATGACTGCATGTGTACAACAGAGAAATACAGTCACTCTAGTATGGTATGCATAGCGCCAAGGGGCAGTTGACATAGGACTCACCCAAAGTTCCATAGCACAGTGTGATTGCCACATGATGCAACAATCCAGCGCTCATCTCTGCCAGCCTCTGTAACCCAGGTGAACTTGCCCTGCCTCAAGGGAGAGCCCTGTAACAACGGCTGATCCTCTGCCTTGAGCCGCAACAAGCGAGGGGCAGGTGCCCTAGCACCCATTTTGCTCTTGAAGCCGTTTGTTTCTTTGCCACCCTTGTCCTGCCACAACACAATACGCATTAAATGCACTACTTGCTGTGTACAACAGCTATGATAGCATAGACAGCTCTCATAGACAGCAATTCACATCTAGCCACAGTGAGTCATACTGACAATCAAGCATCGAGACTAATGCCATGATCATAACTTCGATACCTTGTAGGTGGTTTTGACAACCATCAGGTAGTTCTTAGTGGTGGCCAGCACCCACTTGCCATCATAGGTGACATCAACAGCTGTGATGGGGCCTCCCAGCCCTGGAATGGCGGTGTTGGCTCTTGTCAAGGTCTTATTGCCATACAGGCGTATTTGACCATCATCTGAACCAATCACCACATAGCCATCACCTGCAAACAAACACAGATAATTCATGAAATTACATGCAAACCTGTGCAAGGCGCCGGCTTGAACTTTCTGCTGCAATGCCGCAACTGTGCTCAACAATTGTGCAATGAGGCTTTGTCGCGCTCAAAACAGCATGGTTTGCACTGTCAAACAAAGGGAAGGGACAATATACCTGAGGTAGCCATGCAGTTGAAGGCAACATTGGTCTTGTAGTCATGTCCGCCGTCCCAGCTCATGACTGAAGGGCTAGACAGCTCTTGAACAACGCCCTCTGGAGCTCTCATATCCCATCGAGCAATCCTGCAAAACGCACATTGCATTGATCTAGGGTCTGTACCACACTATATGCAACAACAGACCTTTGATATGCAACGGCATGCACGACGGCAAAACTGCAGATACATTCTGCTGCAATGCCTCAATCAAGCAAGTCTGCCAAAAGGAGATTTCCTCACCTTTTGTTACCAATGCCCAGAAAGGTATCTCTGTCATCTAGCTGAGCTCCGCGGGTCTCATTGGCCAAGTCAATCATGCCAGCATCCACTCCATCCTTCTTGAAACTCCACTCAGACACCACCCTGCAACAGCACCCTGGTACTTTATTTGACAAAGTAGACAAACATGCATTGGGGCAATGCAAATATGCACAACTGTGAATGACCTGGGTTCAAAATATTTGAGCATGCATGCATGCACAATTGCATACATCAGTTTGCCAAAGTGCCAAGACAACACAATGCACAAGTGGAAACCACAGCTGTGATGAGGTGCAGGTGCCTTGATAGGATCTTGCATGTCAACTTACTTCCCAGTCTCGATATCAGTGTGATACAGATTTTGGCCTCCTTCTGGGCTCAACATATTCATTCTGCGCTCCAGGTTCATTAGCATCAGCTTGTTTGGCGTGAAAGACTGCTGCCCCTTTGGCGGAGTCACATCAAAAGAGACGCCTGTACTCTGCAGCCACAAAAGGCACAATTAGATCTGATAGTCTGGATGCGGCATCCCTGTCACATTGCAACCCCAAGCACATTCATCTTTCAGTTGTGAATGAAACTGCACATCAAGATAGCTGTCAGAATCTGTGTTGTGAATTGCTATCAAAGCAATGCAGTGACCATGCAAAGCCGAATGCCTTACTTGAACACCACCGTAGACATTCTTAAGGACTTCAATCTGCTTGTCCCTGACCAGGTAACTCCTGTCTCCAGCCCCAAGGCGCACACCATGCACCTCCTTGCCAGCTTGGCCTGCAGGCCTATCTCTCCGTACTTCTTCTTTCACAGGGCGAACCTGTATGACACAGTCAATCATGTAGTCCAAGGAACCATACGCAACTTTTGCTTTGCTCAGACTATTAGCTTGAGTGTAAGGAAACATCACAAGATGTATGTGTGCTGCTCTGGACAGACTAGTTGTGCACGCTCCTAGCACAGAGTCGTACGGATGAGGTGTCCAGAAAGGTTCTAATTTGAGGCAGGAGAACATGCAAGGTCTACTTACATCTGTGTCCATGTCTTCAGCCCACTGCTCCCTTGACTCTGCTGTCTCTCCACCCACTGGCAGGATGCTGTCTTTGCCAAGTTTCTGGAATTCATCACAGAAGACACTCAGTACTCAGCCAAATCCTGGATTGGTGAAAATTGATCAAGGAAATGACAAAGGTCACAATTGCCATGCCATATGCATGACAAGGCATTGAAATAGAGGCCAAGAATGCACATGGATATGCAGCATCCTATGTCAAGTACTGATTTTCTACGGAGACAAAGACACAGTATTACCTCGTCTCTATTCTTGGCATTGAAGGGAACGCCAAATGTGTTTTCAAAGAGTCTGCTGTTGTATTCTTGTTCAAATAGCTGCACAGCAGCTGTGCTAGGGAACTTGAGAGCATACACTGCTCCAGTATCTGCTGCTAAAGTGACTCTCTGACCAACAGCATCAACGCTGAATTGGTCTGTGACTGGCAAGTCTATGTCTGATCCAATCTCCAAATGCCAGTCCTTCTTTTTGCTAGCTGAGTCCTCATTGATGTCATAAAAGTTTGTGTCTGCGTTGGCTGAGTGCAATTCCCACTGCCCTCCTGCTGCATTCTGCTGAAACTTGAAGAGTTTGACTCCAACACCACTCTGCATGAATATCAGCTGTGATTGGGACAGCACCATCAATTGCATGGTTCTGCATTTGTGCATCATGTGCATCATGAACCAAGTGTGCTTGCAGCCAGCATAACAGTGCTTGCTGGTTTTGTTGACTTACACTTTCTCCTGAGCCCTCAGCTGCAGGGGAGCTGGCCGGGGCAGCAGTACTTTGCTGCTGTCCCATGACAAGCTGCCGGCCTTTGGGCTAGTTACGCAGAGTCAAATAACGCACGCGAGTGATCTATGCATTGAGCATCTACGGGCCTACCCTCGCTTCACGCTTGCAGCTCGCACGCAAATGTCAAGTTCCACTACCGCTGTGCAGCTGCTGCAACTTGCTCACGAACGCTACGAGCGCTGCAAAGTTCGCTACACGTCAGCTTGGGAGTTCGGAACGACATATGCGCAAGGAACGGCGCAGAATCCAATATTTCTGCAATTAATTGCAAAACTAATTGCAAAACTCGCTCCAGAGACCGACAATTAATACTGCTCGTTTGCAGTACTAATTCCCAGCCGTAAAAGCCTTGCAGAACCCTGCAGAACCCCTTGCAGAACCCATTTAAGCCTGGTTTAGGGTTTACAGGGCTAAACCCAAAAAGTCATGTATTCTGCAAACAGCTGCAGAATTCTGCAAAATACTGCAAATGCAGTATTAATCCAACTTTGACTCAAAATAATTCTGCGCCGTGCATATGCGTAGCATACACAACCCTAATAGGGCTTGGAAAGTGTTATCATGCAATGCATTCATTATGCTGTCCCTTCTGACAGCATTTCTGTGTGGTTGCAGGGGCAAATTCAGGTCCAAGCCTTGGCAGCAGCTGCTGGATGAGGCCAAGTACCTTGTGGAGTCAGGTGTCAAGGAACTGAACCTCATAGCCGAGGACACAAACCAGTATGGCCAGGATCGCAAGGATGGCAAGGGCTTAGCACAGCTGATGCATGAGCTTGGCAAGCTAGATGGGTTGCAATGGATGCGGATCCTGTACGCCTATCCCTCCTACTTCACAGAGGATTTGATTGATGAAATAGCCACAAACCCTAAGGTAGAGCAATGGAATGGCCAAATCACAGCTTCACATGCAGATTTCAGGATTCCACTGTGCTCCTGCTGATGTATAGTGCTTCTACAACTTGCTTGATGTACATGCATAAACCGCTGCCTTTTTCTACGTGCCCCTGCATGCCACAACCAGATACAAGATAGTTCGTGTAGCACTGCGCTGCGTTTCAAGCCCCAGCAGTGAATGTTGCTTGGGTGCACACATCATGGACAGCACACATCACCAGACCTATTTTACTGGCGTTTCTTGCTGACATGCCTAAATCATGACTGTATCTAAGCATTACATCAGGGTGTTGACTGTATAGTGTGATGGTGATCTGCAGGTGTGCAAATACATTGACATACCCTTGCAGCATATCAATAACATGACTCTACTGAGCATGAACAGACCGCCTCAGGAGCACACAATAAAGCTGTTGCAGAAACTGCGACAAAGAATACCTGACCTGGTTTTGAGAACCACATTCATTTCTGGCTTTCCAGGTCAGTTGCTGCTGAACATCATCGCTGCAGTTGTCATAAGCTGGCAATCCGGCTGCCCTTGGTGTTGTTGCCACAGCTGAAATACACTGTCAACTTTGCTAAATGCTGCTTCTATGCAGCAGCTCACTTTTTCTGCTGTAAGCAGCTTGCATCAGTTGACCTGTTTGCAAACCATAGTCTGGCTCACTGCTCTTCCCATGCTGTGACTGCTGTAAACAGGTGAAACAGAAGAAGGCCACCAGGAGCTGGTGGAATTTTGCAAAGAATATCCGTTTCAGCGTATGGGAGCCTTCACATATTCAGAAGAAGATGGTACACCTGCAGCTGAGTACCAGGATCAGGTCAGCTGACATCATGCTTGTTCCCCCTAGAGACATGAATGGGGTCATGGCTTTGCTTGCTTCCTTTTACCGACATTGTAGCTAAGGCTGTGCATGTTCACTCGTCTGTCTTTTGCAGGTTCCTCAAGATGTGAGAGAGGCCAGACGAGATGAGCTGGTATCATTGCAGCAGGATGTGGGCCAAGATTTTGCTGAGTCCCTCATTGGTTGCCAGGTATCATGATGCATGTTCACATGTGAGCTTGCAAAAGACTCTTCTATCTTGCATTCCTGCTGTAATACGACCAGTTTTGAGCCAGTGCCGTTATACGCTAACGGCAATGACTTTGCTGCAGATACCTGTTTTGGTAGACAGTATCACAGATGATGGGCAGTTCTTGGGTAGAACTCAATGGGATGCACCTGATGTTGATCCCATGGTGTTCTTGTCTGAACCAGAAAGCAATGAGCTACCAGCTCTAGCTGTAGGTCAGATGCGGCTGTGTGAAGTTGATGGTACCTTACTGTTTGACATTTGAAGCACACCCTGTCAGATAGCAACAGTCTTGGGCATCTTGTATAAGCGAGTTCTCCTTGGTATCAACCAAACATAGAGACTTTTGCGCTTTGATTGCTTTGTTCATCTTTTGCTTTACATTGTGGGTTTGAAGTGACATGCAAAACGCAAAATCATGCACCAAGTTCTTGTGTTTATAATTGCATCACCACTGATTTACATGAACATTGACAAGGATAAAGCGACATATATTAACTAGGCAAGCTCGTCTTGCAGCAAGACAGCCACTGACGCCAAAACCCACTTGTGTGAGGGCTCATCTGTCTTCATGGTAAAGTTGGATACAATTGGCGAATACACATTTGCGCGCTGCATGTTGGTGTACACTGGACAGGAATAGTACCCTTGAAGGCTGTACTCATCAATTGTGACTGGCACCACCTGCAACACAGCAGATAAATTCTCACTGCTGTTGTGCATGTGCAACCACTGCTCACTTGTGTTGCTTGCTGCATGCGATGCCTCATACATCAGTGATTTAATTTGACATGATACATCGTTTCTGTTGTGATGCGGTAAGAGGTGTTAGAAATGGTAAATTTGATTGGAGAATTGAAATACAAACAGTATGAGTACTTGTGCCGAGGGAGCGCATGCGCTCGCCTCAGCCTACCATAAATTATTCCGTAAACATACCCACTTGGAATAGTTTTACTCAACGCCGCAGGCTGAGTGCAAGGCGAGCAGCGAGAGTAGCTGGTTGGCCTTCCTGATCACCAACCCAGCCCGAACAGGTAAGTATGATTGTGACACGCGAAATGGGCAAATATGTACGTGCCTAGAAGCCAAAGAGAGACTGGTAGATATGGGTTACTCATACCCTATCCCAGACCCTAGGCGAAGCATACCTGGAGGACAGGCAGAGCTGGGTGCAACTGATTGGGCAGCGATTCTTTGAGAACGCCGTCTTCCTTGTCCCACCTCGCACCCTCTAGACACAAGCCTGCACCCAACAGCAAGGCAAGGTGAGCAAGTTGGCCCTTTACTACCGTGACTTTGCAGGTCCAGAACAAGCGATATCACAATATTTACTGTAGTTGCTCACCATGGATGTAGCACCCAACAGGTGCTGCCTCTGTGACCTGTTCCACAGACTTAGTTGTGACATCAGTCCTGAACTTCATGACATCTAAAGGCAGCTTGTGGTGCCGGGCATATGTCTGCATCACGGCTGTCAAGAAAGCCTGCAGAGCAGTAGTGTTTTGTCAGCTTGCTGTCCAAGCTTACTGAACAGGCATTTTGAGATCCAGAAACAGCAGACACCATACGCTGGCTGCCCATGAACACGGCTAGCCAGCTTGCATACCTTAGGATTGAACAAGCCAGGTAGCCACACCGAGTTGGGTGTAGTGATGCTGCCAGCTGTCCAGTTGTTCAGCTGTTCATACCTCTTCAAGATATCCTGCAGTATGACAACAGTATCATGGACATGCCCATGAGATGCATCAACCTAAGCTGCATGCCATATTTGAAAAGAGCAGCTGCAAAGCAGAGCAGTTGTGTGGCTTACCATGTACCACAGCGTGAGTGTAAACACTTCTTGATACCGTGTTGACACCTGAGCCATCCACAATGCTGGCACTGTGTTGGTTGCAATACCTGCACATAACAAAATCACATTCAAACCTCAACCAGTTGGACAATGAATGCAGCCAGCCGGGATCCAGCAATTGACCAAAACTTCATGGTCTGTTGGTAGCCTCTTGCCACAAAGCAAAGTGATGTGAATGAAGTTTACCAGTGGCAAGCTTCTCCATCTTGTCACTCATGTTGAGTGAGCCTCCCAGGCCCAGCAGCAGCTCTTCCATGGACTGGCGCATCTCTGTCAGCAGAGTGTTCATGCGTGCTGCCTCTTGCAAGGCCACCACCACATATGGCGTCTTGTCCTTCACCCTTGCCTCAATCTGCATGCACCACAAAGGTAGTGAAGTCCAGCTTGTCAAGGTATCATGAAGCAGAACTGTCACCACAACCAAACTTGATTGTGAAGAAAAGTAAAGAAAACTGGCAAGAATGGCAAAGGTCCTATTTACCAACAACAGCTGATGAGACTCACAGCGAGCAGGACTTTTCATTGCTGTTTGTTAGCACGGGTTTGGCTGCTCAAACGTCAAATGTTGCTGTTGCAAATGCCGTGATGGCACGCAGCATTTGTTTGCATGGTAGACTCTGGTGATGCTGGGTCCAGGCCAAGGCATTACCTCAACCATGTTGAGGGGCTCAGGCAAGCGTGCCATGTAGTCCTCCAGTGCAGTGCGCACAGCTGCTTCACTGCTGCCACCACTGGCACCTGCTGCACCTCCACCACCTGTCACCTCTATCACTGTGCGGAACAGCGTCTCTCCCTACATGAACAGCGCATAGGTATTGGTTGGGTTCAGTGCTGAGTGAACATTAGACATGCAAATGGCATGCTTCAGGGGTGCTCTCATGCTGTCAGTGTAACTCAGCGGAACTTGGAGAATTACAGCTATTCTGTGAAAATGTCATGGATCACAGTCAGACTGTTTTGGAACACTGGCACAAGCTCTATGAGGAGACAATTGTGCTGTGCATGCTGGTGTTGATGTAATCAGCCATACATTGCTGCTGAGCCTGCTGCTGCGCCTGCTGCTGCGCCTGCTGCTGCGCCTTTGCCTGCAGCTTTGCATGTGCCTGCTGCTGAGCCTGCTGCTGTGCAAGCTGTTGGACCAGCTGCTGGGTCGGCTGCTGTGCAGCTTGCTGTATTGGCATCTGTGCATTCTGTTGACCAGAGACAGCCATTGGAACAGCAGTTGTGCCTGCGAGAAAACACAGTGCTTTGAACCAAGCACGAGCAGGTGGCAAGAGCATGCCCAGCTTTTTGCGTACATCGGGTTTTGCCAGTGCTTACCATTTGTTTGCTGATGTACCAGCTCAGGATGTTGCTGGCGATACTTTTCCAGGAGAGTAGATACTGCCACCGGCTGCGGCACAATGTCTGCACACCAGCGAGCAACAGTTGGAGGTTAGAAATGTCACTGCAAGACTGATTTCAGTCGACAGCCACACTGCTTGGTTCGATGCAAGCAATGTTGACACAATCAGCTTCTGCATGCTCACGTTATTCAAATTGCTAGATGCTGAGACAAAGCTGAAACAACTCTGTAATGAGCTCTTCAGCAGCAATAGAGTATAAGACAACAATCACCTGAGAGAAATAGCAGAGCCTTCCAGTCATGAACCACTGTCGCTGCAGGAAATACACCAATGTATTGATTACTACTTATCATCAGCACCAGATGCTCAACCAAAAAAGCCAGGCACAAGAACTTACCAACATCCTTGTACTGCAAAGTGCTTCGATGCTGGGACTGCATCTGAACATTGGCTCTGCGAGCCAGCTCTTCCAACAAAAGCTCCTAGCAGCAGAGATAAAAGCTGGAGGCAAATTTGATAGGAAGTGAAGGAACACTTGCGACAGAAGTCACTGCTAGCTTCAGAGCATTCTGCATAAGCTTGGGCGACTTACCGCAGCCCTTGCCACGGCAAAGCTTGCCTCACTTGAAACAGCCTTCACATCTCCCTCTGACTTGATAATGCGCTTGATTCTGGCGAGCGGAAGCACCTGTAAGACAAAGATCCCATCGACGTTGCACAGAAGCAATCTGGAAGCTTTCCAAGCAGTGTCGCGTACCAATCCTGAGGAGTCTTTGTCGGTGTCTTTGTCTACGGCATGCTGTGAGGTTGGGTCGTTGTCAGTTTGGTCTTGAGCGCCAATGCTCGGTTGCTCAGCGATCGGCTGCATGGCTATTTGAGGGGGTGCCAGTTGAGGATAGGAAGCCAAAAGAGGAGCTTCGCTAGATCCTAACATGGTCCGCGGTCAACGTTAGCCGACCTTGCCCGGAGATACCACCTTTTTCTCCGTTGAGGCTTCGGTTCGCAAGCGCAATCAATGCAGTGCAAACGCTGTATTCAAGCGACTGTATGCGGGCGTCTTGGCAAAGCGGCAATCGGGCTCCTGCCCAAACCTTTGCATTGCGACTTTGCTCTTCTTCTTTTTGAAACGAAGCATGAAATTCACCATGATTGAATGAATGAACCTGCACAAAATGCAGATGATCAGACTTGGTCTCGCCCTCTCTCACCCTCTCCATGAAGTCTTGTACGCAGCAGTAGCCTTCCGATACTACATCCAGGGCATTGTACATGTACATACACTTTATGGAGGAAAGTTTGCTTGGATCTGCAGGTGCTGTACACAAACCCTCAACTGTTACAGTGATACTGTTACTCATGTGTCGAACATCAAATTTGGAGCAACCAGCGTCTTTTTGCACTACTACAGGTGTAGGCTGTGCAAATATAGCTGTTGTTTCACAGCAGCATACAGCAACTTGTAGTTCAACTGTGTTGTTACAACACTGTTGTATGTGCTTCAGGAAGTCTGCATGTAACTGCAACTGCTACATCAGACAGTTGCCAGCTTTCTGAACTTGATTCTTGTGGGTTCCACCTTGCCCAACCGTTTTTGCCTGTCTTCAGCATACTCACTGTAAGATCCCTCAAACCAGACCACCTCGCTGTCACCTTCAAACGCCAGAATATGTGTCGCCAAGCGATCAAGAAACCACCTGTCGTGAGAAATGATCATGGAGCTCCCAGCAAAGCTATCAATGGCTGTTTCGAGAGCTCGCAATGTGTCCACATCCAGATCATTTGTGGGCTCATCCAGCAACAACAGATTCCCACTCTGCTTCAATACCTGAAGCAGGAATCATGTGTCAGTACATAGCATAAGAAGCGAAAACAAGCTGCAAGACCATGCTACATAAATAAAACAATGGCTCATGCACTCCAAACTGTGCTGTAGAAAATGTGCATATAGCAAGGCTGCATGGGGCTGCATCGGGCTGTTGATTCAGTATGTCATGTTTCACCAGAACTGGTAGAGACTGCAAACACAAACACTCTGAAAAGAGCTCACAGCACACCTTTGCAAGCTGAAGTCTGTTACGCTCCCCTCCTGACAAGACACCTACACTCTTCTGCTGGTCTGCTCCCTTGAAGTTGAACCAGGAGGCATACGCTCGCATGGCAATGCTGCGCCCTCCCAAGTCCACCTCCTCAGCACCATCTCCAATTTCATCAATCACACTCCTGCAGTCAGCAAGACTGGAGTGACGGCGCTGAAAGCATATGAGACAGCTAGTGGTTGTGCGAGGAGAAAGCAAAGAGCAAGCATGATGCAAGTGCAAGGGCAGGGGAAGGGCAGGGGCAAGGGCAAGGGCAGGGGCAAGGGCAAGGGCAGGGCAAGCATGAGGCAAGTGCAAGGGCAGGGGCAAGGGCAAGGGCGGGGACAAGGGTAGCAATAAGGGCAAGGGCCACAGCAAGGGCAGGGGGTGGTCATTCAGGAGAAAGATGAGGGTGGCAGAGGGGAGGGACAAGATGGTCAGGGCAAAGGAAGGGCAGGGGGAAGGGGCAAGGCAAAGGAAGAGAGGCAGAGGAGAAAGACGGTGAAAAAATGCAAGCGGGAACCAACACATATCTTGACTTGTAGGCCTGTCTGGCACAGATCCTCAGAACCAACTCCCAAGCTATCATATACTTTGGTGGGCCAAGCCTATGCATGCTGATCCAAACTCATGCATGCATGCATGTATGCCCATGCATGCATGTCACACGCCCACTCGTGCAAGCTATGTCCACTTTTGCTATGCTGGGGCCTACTGACCTCTCAGAGTCCAAGGCCTCTCTGGATTGGTCCACATACATGGTGCGAACAGTCTTGCCCACTATCAGCTCGCCGCTGTCTGGCTGCTCCTGTCCGACCAGCATCCTGAACAGGGTGGACTTACCAGCTCCATTGGCACCAATGATTCCTGCACCAGGCAAACTCTAACAAGTTCTATTTTGTATTTATTTCAGGTCTTGACGACCACAATTCAGATTTCTTTTGTTTGTCTTGGTCACGCAAAATGGGAAATTTGTTATACAGCTGCTGAACTGCCTTTCAGAAACTGCTGCACGAGCTCTAGAAGGCGCACGCCCTGCTTTGCCACGCTTGCTGTGACTGTTTCACTGAATTCATCAATGGGGAGGGGGCGGGGAGGAGATAGTGCACTCACCCTGTATGGGGTCTGTGGCCTCAAGTTACAGACTCAGGTCAAGGTACAGACTTACGTTACCATACACAGGTACAGACTCAGGTCAGAGTACAAACTCACCTTATGGCACACAGGTGACAGACTCACACTATGGTACTGACGCGCAGACTCAAGGCAAGGCGCAGGCTCAGGTCAAAGTACAGACCTAGATCAAGGTGCAGATTGACATGGTAATACAGGCTTGCATCAGAGTGAATGGTGCATACCTACTACAAGGCACAGCCTCAAGTGAAGGCGCAGCCTCAGATCCAAGTCGAGGTGCAGACGCACGCTGTGGTCCAGACTAGGTTGAGATTAGCTTAGATTAGGATGAGTGGTGCGCACCTACTACACTACCAGGAGGGACACTAAAGCTGAGGTCCTTCATGAGCAGTAGGTCCCCGTATGACTTGCAGAGGCCGTTGACTTCAACCACCTGGGAGCCCAGCCGGGGTGCCTGGGGAATGGTGATGCTGTCCAACTGAGATGTGCGTGTGTACTCAGCAGCCTGCACAGTGAAGATCCACGATTAAGGCAGATGAAGTAGCAATTTGTGTACAGAAAAGTCTGTGCTTTTGGACGAAAGCTGAGGTGATGAGGTTGCATGAAAGTCTGCATGACACAGCATTCAGTGACAATGCTGCCGCCAGCCATGAAGGCATTGACACTCCCTTCCTTGTAACCATGATGGAAGTGTTTGTTCAGCAGTGTTTGTTCAGCAGTGTCAGCCTAGAAATACAGACCAGAGTGAGAGCGCAGAACACTGACAAACGCCAAGACGACATCAGTCAAGAGGCCAAAAGGCAGGACTGGAGCAGTCGAGAAAGTCGGAGGAGGATGGGAAAGTGGGGAAGCTGCAGGTTGCATACCTGCTGAGTGAGATCTTCATATCTGCGCAGCCTGGCTTTGCCCTTCTTCTGCTGCCCTTTGGCATTGGAGTTAACCCAATCCAGCTCAGACGCAATGCTGCGCTGTAGGTTCACCTGCTGCCTGGTTTCTGTCTGCAACACAGGCATCCCTGATCAGTGCAACAGAACAGAAAGAAAAGAAAAGACAGTGCCTTCCGACGTCAATTTCATGAGAAGCCAAGTATTATACCGGGCTGCCCAGGGAGTGCAACAGCAACAACACCAATGCTAACACAACAAAAAAGTGCAAGAAACCCTTGAGTTGCTTGCTGAACAACTCAGCAAGAGATTTCCAAACAATGGGTTGTGCAGTGGCAGGCGACCCCATGATCGTGCACTGTAGGACCGTATAGACCTGGCCAGCATAGTCCTGCAACTTCTGCATCTCTGCCTAAAGCTTGGCTGTATCCCACAGCAAATATCCCAAAACAACTGAGGGAAGATGCTTGTGTGTAGCTACCTCAAGGCGCTTGGCTTTAGCCTTGAGCCACTCTGAGTAGTTGCCTTCGAAAGGAATGCCCTGCCCCCGGTCCAGCTCCAGAATCCAGCCTGCTACGTTGTCCAGGAAGTAGCGGTCGTGGGTCACTGCCACCACGGTCCCTTTGAACTCTGCAACCAAACAATCATTCGGTTTACATTTCTTCTGTGTAGGACTCATCAAGGGAGTCAACAGACAATAATTGGGAGAACAACATACACAACAGCAGGGCGCATGGGATTGTCAGTCTAAGCATGCACCATCACCCATAATACATAGGTCCAAGGTGCCACCAGTGTATGCTTGAGCTTTGCAACAGCATTGGAATGTCATTCAGGAGCATGTGTAAGTATGCGTCATCACCCAGAAACTGCAGGGCAAGTGCTGCCCACAGTGTATGTTGGAGCTCTGCAACAGCATGATGCTGTCATTCAGAAGCAAGTGTAAGCATGCGTTGTTACCATGGAACTGCAGGGCAATTGCTGCCACCAGTATGTGTTTGAGCTGTGCAACAGCGTGACCAACTCAGAAAGCAGCACATGTGCACGCCAGTGTTGCAACATACTGCAGGCACCATACCTATACATAGGCATGCACAGCATGCATGATACATACACACAGGCATGCACAGCATAAGTCAAACAGACTGTGATTGCCGAGAAAAGCGCCAAACAAGCCATGAAGTCAGCGACTCAGCAGTTGACAAGTGCAGTCACAACAGGTGCAGTCAATACACATGCAGTCACAACAGCGCTTTGCATAACATGACTGAGGTGGTGTCACCTGCCAAGAAGCGCTCCAGCCAGGCTACTGAGTCAGCGTCCAAGTGGTTGGTGGGCTCATCCAGCAGGAGCACCTCTGGTCTCTCCAGCAGCAGGCGTGCAAGTGCCACTCTTCTCACCTCCCCACCACTCAAGTTGTCCACAATGCTGTCGCCTGCAGGTGTTGCAAGCTGTTGTGGCTGAGTCACAGCATTGGGCACCCAGATTGTCTTTGCCTGTGTCGTTTCCTGTCTGTTTTGTCCTTTGATGAGCAGTGGCACTGTCTGATGTGCGGTCATTTTGCAACTGCAGCACAACATGCCATTGCATTGTTATGCACTGGTGCTACATATGGTAATGATGATAGCAATGAATGCCAGTCCTCAATGTAGGCTGCATCACTCCATGTGGTAAGGCTTGCTGGGTCTAGCACACAGCTTGCGGTGCACACTTGACCTACACTTGGCATGCAGCATCAACAAGAATATAGTTAGAGCCTTGGTGTACATATCAAGGTTTTGATGACGGACGTAGTGGGCGTTTACAATGGCTTTCATTGCATTTGCCCACTGTAAGCAGCCCATCCAGCACTTTAAGGAGACTGCACTTTGTGAAACTCACAGGACCGATTGCTGTTGAGAGACAAGACTTGACCTGCTTGTACCAGCTCATCATGAGCTGGAAAGCGCAAAGAATATTGTTGTTGTTAAGCTTGCCTGGTGGACACCTGAGGGCCTGCATGGCCCTCTCCAGCTGCCTGTCTAGCTCCCACCCCTCAATAGCATCAATTGCACTCTGTAGCTTGTCCATCTTTGTTAGCAGAGCATCGTAGTCATCCCCGCCCTCTGCCATCTTCATGCTCACCTGCATATTTTTATAGGTTAAAGGTTTTTTACCTCTTGTTTTAAACTAAAGTTCTCAGAGATTAAAAGTTAAAATCACCTGCTCACATGACACATGCATGCTCACTGCTGGAGTCATCTGGTCATGGAACCCCAGACATTGCACCCCAAAGTAAGAAACCCTAAACCCTAAATCCTAAACGATGAATCCTAACCTGCAAATGTATGTGTTTGCCTGACTGATCATTGAATAGACAAGTCTCTTCAGACCTCTTGTGGTGACATCAACAGCAGAGTGTAGCTGGCCTATCTCTGACAGCAGCATCACCAATTCCGCCTGGTAGTGTCATGCTCACCTTTGCACCATCAATGTTGTGCTGTCTTAGACATACATGACCTCAGCCCAAGACATGATGCCTGTTTCCATACGTCAATATCAGTCTGTGGCTGGACTTTGTCCATCCATGCTGTTGTGCTGTCTGAGACATGCAGGAACTATGCCCAAGACCCAAATCCTTATTACTGTGTTGATATCAGTCTGTGACTGGACTTTGTTTATGGTCCAGCTGTGATGATCTCATTCACCACTCACATACACACAGGCATGACTCAGGATGCAGCACCAACTTGCAAAGCACATTTTAGCCATACAGCTGCTACTGACAGTCATGTTTTGCTTGCATCAGCAGCAACAGCAACAGCAACAGCAACAGCAACAGCAACAGCAACAGCAACAGCAACAGCAACAGCAACAGCAACAGCAACAGCAACAGCAACAGCAACAGCAACAGCGCAACAGCAACAGCAACAGCAACAGCGCAACAGCAACAGCAACAGAGCAACACAGCAACACAGCAACACAGCAACACAGCAACACAGCAACACAGCAACACAGCAACACAGCAACACAGCAACACAGCAACAGCTCACCTCTTCAAACTCAGTGAGCATGGCCTTGGTTGGGGCCAGGGCGGGTGCAATGTTCTCCAGCACTGTGCTGTTCATGTCCAGCTTGGGCTCCGGTTGTAGGTAGCCAACTTTGATCCCAGGGCTGAGCTGCAGGGTACCCTCATACTCTTGGTCCTGTCCAGCTAGAATGCGCATCAGGGAACTTTTTCCGGCACCTGTACTGCCAAATATGTGCCTTGGTCAGGTTGTATATTGTGGTGCAAGTGCTTTGCAAGGTGTTGAACTGGACAGGAGCTGTCGTCTTGTGGACATGTGCACAAGTCATGTCAGCATTATGCAGATTTCAAAATGTGTAGGGAGCTGCCAGTTGGCTGCTACAAGTGAAACTATTGGTACAGTAAGTGAGCTGAGGTAAAATGCTTGCCAGTCATCGCGACAGGCAGTACATCACATGCTGCTTTTGGTACCATTGCCAAGCCAGTACAGTTGTGTATATCATGTGATGCAGCATGTGATGTGCTTCCTTTGCACCAGACACTTATAAAGGTTGTAGAGCGATCGCTGTTACAATAACACATGTTGATATGTTGGCAGAAGGCTGCCTGCATACGCTGCACTTGGCGTACGCACCATTCTGTCCCAGAAAGCCAATCTTTGCACCCAAGTACATAGCCACACCCACATTCTTGAGGATCTGTTTGCCATTAGGAGCAGTCTTGGTTGCTCTGTCTAATGAC
>JAABUK010004041.1_pt1 | contig 24281 bp, 40 predicted proteins | sample 5559141 | NCBI WGS metagenome assembly JAABUK01 (sample SAMN10711869, study PRJNA513367) | rock metagenome | isolation source: Antarctica rocks | place: Antarctica: Victoria Land, Pudding Butte nord | collected 2016-01-03
AGGCTTCCTTCCACCGGATATCCTCTGACGAAAGAGCTGTACGGCGAGATGAGGGGGACTATAAGATAACAAGAAGATCCGCGTCGGCGGCCGATCGAATATCTGTCCTATCCCTCGATGATGGTTTATTTGCCTTTTAGCAGCGTCTACATCCGCGAAGGTGGCGTGTACGCCGTGCAAGTGCCTCGCGACGCCCAATACGTTCTAGAGGATGATGATTTTGCCAAGCTGGACTCTCGGGTCGGCGACCTGGCTGCATCGATCAACGGACATGACTTCCCCTGGGGGAAACACACGACGGCATACCTGTGTCCACACCAAGGCGTTGCGAAAGGTTGGCCTCCCTGCAAGACCAGGAAAGAACCAGAGGACGTGACAGAGGCGCTCAGAACCACAGCTCGGTTTTTGGGGAAACATATCCGGTCACCGTACGCAGAATGCCTCAAACTGCCACCGCCGTGTAAAATTGTATGAGCTGTTGTCGCGAAGCATGGATCCTGAGAGCTGCGCCAAGAGAGTCATCCAAAAATCGCTGCAATTGCATGGTTCGATCGACGACGAGGAGCTGATGGAAACCGTTGCCCGGGCCTGTGGTAAGTCCGATAGCGTGTCGCTATCAGCGGTGCCGAGTACCCAGCTCGCCCGCTCCGGCAGGAGAACGTCCGCGGCCGTCCCCAGACAATCGCGTACGTCGACATCGCGCAGCGTGTCTCTCGATTTGTCGAGAACGACGTCCCGGGACCACCGGACTTCGAGACCCAAAAGCGCGAAGCAACACGAGCAAATGCTGTTCGAGGGACTTCGCCGACAGGTGGCCGATGCCGCTACCGTCGCGGAGCTGGAGGACACGATTCAGGATATACAGGAGGCGCTAGACGACGGCGCTCTGCGTATCCCCAGGGAAACCGCTAGGCTGGAAGGGCTGGTCAAGAAAGCAGACAGCAGGCTCGCCAAGGACCCCAACCTGGCGGAGTGACAAGTCATGCGCGTCAGCGGCGCACCTTTAATGTGCGATGCCTATGACCTGTCGACGATGTTGCATTTGAACGTGGGCTCTGATTGGCTGCACCCAGAGCAGATCCATATCTGTGTTTCTAACCAGGATCACGGTGTCGAGGTTTACCAGGGGCCCAAGGATGACCAGGCCGGTGCAGAGTACGAGAAGTGGGCAGACTTTGTGAACTCCACCAACTCCCAGATCGGGAGAATCGTGCAGGCGCGCAACCTGACAGCAGCTGTGAACAAGGGAGAGAATGTCGTGCCTGTTCGCGACACCCGGTTGACAGACGAGGAGAACGACCTGCTACAACAGGGCAAGCAGGCAGAGGCCGCAGAAAGCTATTACACCAGAAGCAATGCGCCACGTAGCGAACAGTAAAAGCGTGTCACGTGATCGATCGCCCTCGCGCGCGCTTTTGAAAGTGATTTAAGGGGGAACCTGTCGTCTTGTAAAGCCACAGCGCACTCTTCGAGGAAAGTCAGTATCTGCACGATCAGCTCCTCGACGCTTGCAAATCGATGCCCTCTCGTAGCACGGCTGACTGGATCCTGAGACACTCGCAGAAGTTCGGGCATCAGGAGATGTCTTCTGGCAAGTCCTCTCCGCAACCCGTTCGACATACGATGCCGGCGTTGCCTTGCGACCGCTCCTGTAACTCCCCTGGTGAGGCCCCAGTGCAATCCGTTGGTCTGTCATCGACGCGGTTCGTGCGGGAAACAGGTGATCCTGACTGCAGGTTTTCAGGGCATTCACGCGGCATGGCCTTCAGGTCCTTCGTACGCGCCTATGAGGCCAACTCCTCCATACCCCGTGCATCACGCTCCCGCCAACTACACAAGCGCACAGGCGATCCAGGCCGTCGGGCAAGCACAAGCAACTGCCATCAGGCTGCAGGCAGAGGCAGAGAACCAGGCTCTCATATCCAAGGCAAGGACACAGATCGAAGTGGAGTGTATCCTGCAAGAGCACAGGGCCAGAGCGTTGGAGGCAGAGGCGGCTCGTATCGACAGACTGCTGAACACCCAGCAGCAGCGCAGACAGTCCGCATCCCCTCCAACAGCTGCAACCTCACCTGAAGTAACCTCGGTGCTTCGTGTCACACCTCTGAAGGGTCCCAACGGCCTGCCGCCTGCCAGCACTCTAAAGTGGGATCTCAAGGCCCGGTCAGCGGCAAAGCACTTGCGTGAGATCGTGGCAGACAGAGCTCCCTCAAAAGCACAGGGTGCCAGGTTATGGGCCAAGATGATGTTCATCCCCACTGGCCGTGACAAGTTGGAGTTGCATACATGGATCATGATCAGATACAAAGCATACGGCTTCTATACAGAAGCAGGGTTCCTGTACCACCCATGCTGTATTGATAACATCAAGAAGGAGTTGGATGCACATGGCCTGCCTGCGCACCTTCAATGGGTACTGGACAACTAGGTCTTTACATCGCTCGTGTATTTCTCTAGTGCCCGTTGAATCGCCAGCAAGTTCTGATGGCTACTGCTGGCATCGGTTGTGTCTTGCCCTGCTAAACGCTGTCCAGTCACAAGGAACCCATGCATTTGGGCTATCGTTTTCACGTGGTCCAGTTTGTTGTCACACAGTCTCCTTGTTCTCCGTTGTAGGATCGCTAGGAGCCTGGCTGTTTCTGTCAAACCAGACACTTCCAATGCATCGATTTCTGTGTGATTAAGCACATCCACATTCTCAAGTGCAAGAACGAGCTGCTTCTTGATGCTTGCATATACATTGGGCATGACAGCTTTGATTCAGCAAGACAATTTTCGCCTTCACACACCGCAATGCTTGTCAGCAACTCTTGTAAATCCCTTCATCAACAGCAGGTCGAGAGCCCGAAAAACACCTTCGATCAGCCCTACTGGCCGCGCCCTTCTTTGCAAGTGACTGTTCGTGCGTCTTGCTTGTGCTTCCTGCAACAGATGTGCTTGCTTCTGGACGATGTTCTGTAGATTGTCCAACACTTCCTCGAATCCCTCCTGCAGATCCAGTCTGAGTCCCGGTATGGGGTCTTCGGCTTTGGTCGTGCTCAGCTTGTTCAGCTCCCGTAACGTTGCATGTATGGTATCGCATCTGTCGCGCTGCACCGCGAAATTGGTGCTCTGGTTATCCGTCAAACATTTGACATCCTTTTGCACCTGATGCATTGCATCGACAAGCTGTTGCATGGAGTTCTGGTACCGAGCGATGACATCCTTGGTGGACTCGTTCGAAGAAAAGACGCGTCTCATTTTTGAGCTGGCCGTGCTGCTACTGCTGCTGCTGCTGGCGGGGTGATAAGGATCGTCCATGATGTACTAGACAACAAACCATGCCTGGAGCCAACGCGAATATCAAATGTGTGTGCATACTGATTGGGCATGTACCGACTGTTGATCTTGCAGGTCTTTCTACTGGCATTCTGCGCGGCCGACAATCAGACCCTCTTGGTGACCGTGGGGGATGCGGGGATCTCGGTGAACGACACGAGCTCGCCCGCTGAAGACTTGCCGGCGGATTTCTCGGTGGAGAGTTTGCTCAGGATCGGCGTGCAGCTGTACACCGTGGACTCCAACGAGACGGTAGAGGAGCTGTGCGCCGTGCTCAAGTACTCCGACCCGAATGTCATCAGTTGCGAGGGCGATACCCCGATCAGCCTAGACCAGGTCAACGCCACCGACGACCCCCTGATCACGCAGCAGGGCAACCTCGGCACCATGCGCGTGACCAACGCCTGGGCCAGAGGATATGTTGGCGATCCGGCGATCCGGGTATGCGTCGTCGATTCCGGGTGTCCGCTGGATCACCCCGATTTCGGTGCCAACCTGTGGACGAATGCCGCCGAGGCTGATGGCCGGCCGGGAGTCGACGATGACAACGACGGCGTGATCGACGATGTACATGGGGCGTCCTTCCTCAATGGAATAGCATCCGGTGACGTCCAGGACGCCAACGGGCACGGGTAAGAACTTGTAGCGACGTATTTATGAAACAAGCAAAGCCGATCCTGTTTTTGTCGTTGTGTGCAGGAGCTGGACCACGGGCGCGGTGGGGGCGACCACGGGCAATGGCATCGGGATTGCTTCTGTGCCCCAGACCGTCACCATCATTCCGTGCCGGTACTTGGACGCTACAGGTGAGCATCGCGAACCGAGACATCATCGACCGATGTTGCTTTTGCTTCGTTGAAAGTGTCCCCAGCAACCTTAAGCCGAGTGATTTGTTGTGTGTGTGTTCGACGCAGGCAATGGTCAGGTGTCGGACGGGCTGCGCTGCTGGGATTACTGCGTGGCACAGGGAGCTCAAATTTTGTCGAATTCGTGGGGAGCATCCAGTCACGTTGTGGCCATGGACTCGGCCATAGCCGCTGTGACGAGCAGCGGAGCGCTGGTCGTTTGCAGCGCTGGGAACGACGGCGTCGACGTCGACACGACTCCACATTACCCGTCCAGCTACGCAGAGAACAACGCGCAGGTGATCTCGGTCGCAGCCTCCGATGCCAGCAACAACCTATGGCTGAGGTCCAATTATGGCGTCAAGGGCGGAGTGACGTTGGCGGCTCCCGGCGTGGAGCTTCTAGGCCTGGGCCTGGCGGGATTGTACGGCAAATCTACTGGAACGTCAATGAGTAGTAAGTCACAGTATACTTCGATACCATGCCACCGCTACTCCACTCCTCCTCCATGTATGCAACTGACACGATCGTTTCTGTTGCATCGCAGCCCCGCAGGTTGCCGGGGTCGCTGTCTTGCAGTACGCTAGCGCGTTGAAGGCTGGCATCGACGTCAAGGGGAACGTCCTGCTGGCTCAAGAGGCAAAGAAGGCCATGGCTGGCAGCACGCAAGCTTTCGCTTCGACTGGCACACACACGATCCCGGTCGGCATCGTGGATGCTCTGGCCGCTATCCAGGCGCTGGACATCGCGAGCCTGCAGACGGCGCAGAGACAGCAGCAGGCGACCGCGACGGCTTCCGTGGGCGTCTGGATAGCCGTCGCCATCGTGTGTTTCGGGCTTGGTGGCATTGTAGTTGGGCTTGCCATGACGCTCGCGCGACGACTCCGGACGGACGAGCGTTCGGTCGCATAATTTGTAAATGTGAACTAGGTTTTACAAGAGATGCATCAGCAGGGTGTGAAGAGCATGCGGAACGCTGTTGGCTTTGACAGGGTGATAGCGCTGGAGGTGGTGTTATGGAGCTGGATGGTGAAAGTGTCCCCTGGGACGGCATACCTCTCTGTGCTGCTTCGGCCAAGATAGTCGGTGCTGGTTCCGGATGTACCGGTCACCGAGTCCAAGCTGGCGAAGTTCCAGGTGACCAGAGTCCCTGTGGGAAGGCTAGAAACCCAGTGAGCCGGGGCGAGCACGAACAGTCCCTGTGTGTTGACGGTGAATGTGGCGGTTGAGTTGTTCAGGGTCGTAGCTGGGATGTTCGTAGCTCCAGTAGCGGTGAAAGCCAATGCAGTGGAGGCGTTTGCCGGGTAACTGGACTGGTCAGTGACCGGGTAATAACCGACGGCGAACCCCGGCCCTGCAGCGCCTGTGGCCCCTGTGGACCCCGTTGCTCCTTGTGCCCCTGTGCCTCCTGCTGCTCCGGTAGCACCTGTCGGGCCGGCCGGCCCGGCAACACCCGGAGCTCCCTGAGCCCCGGCGGGACCAACGAGGCTCGATGTGGGGACATACGTCAAGTTGCCGCTGGAGTCGACCTCCAGAGCCGCCTGGCTGGTTGGAAGTGTCTGAGGAAACAGGAGCTTATATGTGTTTGTTCCTGTAGCCAGAAGCTCGATCTGGTCAGCTGTTCCGATCGTGACGGGCATCGCGTCTGTTCTTATTGTGAGCACACACATTTTAATCCACGGGTCCCACTTGTCCAAATTCCGTTTGTCGATTTACATGTCCGGTAAGGACTTCTTTTTGGAATCTCTGAGTATGTAGCGGAGGTCTATGATGTCAGAACGTAACATATTGCCCTGCTTCTCTGTCAAGTGACCAGCATACAACCTGATGGCCCTGTTTAGGTCGTCGATGGCTTCGCCTATGAGCAAGCCGCTTTTGTAAGCTCTTGCAACGTCTGGATCCTGTTCCGGCTCCATGTGTGCATCCAGTGCACACAATAAGCGTGTAGATAGCGCGGGCACAAGCGTGATTCTCTGCGTCTTGTCGACTTACAAGTCGACAAAGTCCTCCTGTACGGACCAGAGATGCGACATCAACACGTCCTTGCGCATTGTGTCCCCCCACATGATTATAGTCGACGGTTCCTGTCTAGTGGTTCGATGGCGCAGTTCGCTGACCCTGAATCCGTTATCCTTCAACACTTTGACGTGTCCCGTCGGGAGCTTGTCATTCAAAAAGGTGTACCCTTTACACCGGCGCCCGCCGAGCGATCGCACGATATCCTGCTCTGTCAGCTTTTCCACCAACTCTTCGACGTTGTCGGATGTCACGTCTTCTATTTTAGGGAGAAGGATACGCCCCAGATCCGCTCGCATGTTCTGGACCTCGTCCTGGACGCCGTGCAGCTCTTTTATCAACATGTGAAAGAGGTCGGCTGTCAGCTCTGCCTTATCGACTGGCAGCTCTACCATGCTCTCGCATTTATGTACACTTTGTGTCGGAGCCAGACGCATGGCCGCTACGAGAAGAAGATCTTCTGCTTGGTCTGCACCGTCGTTCGGCAGACGTGGCACGGGGCCGCAGGGGTGTACCGAGAAGCGTTCGGCTGCATGCCTATCCCCGCTGCGCACGTCTGGCAGTATGTGTGCCCGCACGGTGTGCAGATGGTATCCACTCCTCGCTGCATGCAGATGCCACATAAAGGGACAAGCGAGGCGGTCCCGCCCAGTGCAGTCGACCATGCTGTCTGAAGCATAAACAGCTGCTGCTTGCGGCTCAGAGCTTCCTTGCGCGCCTGCTCGAACGTGTTGGTCAACTCGTCCACGAGCGTCGCTAGCGCCTGAACGGCCTCACGGGCAGACGCCCCGACGGGACTCACCGCGCGCTCGTTCACCCGTATGAGGTCGCTGACATTGTTTTTCTGTACGATCGCGGTTGCTCTGACGGTCAAGAGTTGACTCGAGCGCTCCTCGGCGCGGGCGGAGGCCTGCCTCGCCTCGCATAAGGAGTCCTTCAGTACCTTAATACCGGGTATTTCGTCGGCCACCTCGTACCCGTACTCGTCGCGTATCGCGTCTAGTGCTCTGAGCTCCCATCCTTCCTCTCCCGCGACATCGTCGGTGGGTACGCGTGTGCGCCAAGAATCGGCCGTGCTGTCCGTCGTGCTGCCCGTCCCTGCCCCCTGCTCTCTGCTCCCTGCTGTAGGTAACAAGTCGATATGCCCGTACCCGGAGTCTCGGGCTGTACGTCCGTTTTCCCGTGCTATACGTCGTCGCATCTCCATGGGGAGGTCCGCCAAATGCCTCGAAGCTTGAGCGGTGCCCAGAGACCTCGAGATCTCTTCGAAGATGGACATTTGTAACGGGAGCAACGCCGTGCCCAAGCCGACCGATGCCTGCAGCAAGCGGACAAATTCTGGCGACGCGAAACGCGCGTAGGCGTTCCACATGTCACGGTATGCTTGTCGGGTGGTAAACGCGAGCTCGCGGAAAAGCGTCATACTGGGGGTATCGGTGATCTCACGAACGACAGACGACGCGAAGTTGCCGCGCACAGCGGACGGCGTTGTCATCGCTGCCTCCTAACAGGACATTAACAGGTCTTGGGCAACGCACCGGTGCGTCTCGGTACGAGCAAAAATGTGCGCATGCGTTACCCGCATCCCACGATGATCCAATTCATGCAACAGGTCAGAGCCAATCAGGCACAGCAAGACCCAGGAACAGACGAGGGTCCCTCCGATTGGAGCGAGCCGGTCAACTACAATTGCCTGACACCCGTGAGCAATTCGTTCGCTCAGGAAGTTCGGCAGTCGCTGCAGAAACTGACGGGGCAACAGGGATTTCCCCTCCCTTACCCAGTGGTTCTGAAGCCCAACGACCTGGCCAAGCTGTCGAAATTCGACTACCAGGCAATCGTCTGTCGCGGGGAGCTGCGTATGGCTCTGTGCTTCCTGCAAGTCGGCGACAGAAAGACGGTGACTGTGCTTGTGTCGGAGAACGTGATGGTCGTCCGGGTGCGCATGGGCAAGGTGCCGTTCGGGTAAGCATCTTCTGATTCTTTACATCGACAGGGGTTACGTCTCCATCAAACACTCCCGCTGTCTATTCCGCGCAGGATTTTCAGAGGGTCTGTTTTCAGCGGCTACGCCACGCCTTCCAGCGACGGCAGCGCCGAGTTCGTCATATCGGATTGCCTGTACTACCGGGGGAGGAACATGGGCCGCAGGCCGTTGCCCGAACGCCTCGACTCGTGCGTGTCGTGCGTCGAGGAAGCCACGAAAGACGTGACTGGATTCCGGTTGTCGGTCACGCCTACGTGGAACGCTCAGGACGAGGCGCTGTGGACCTCTCTCGAAGAAGACGATTCCTGGGCCTCGGTGCTCTTCGTCCCTTCCTCCCTCGCCATCAAGACCGGCGCCGTACAATCAACCCTGTTCGAGCACAGCGGCGTTGACTTCAAAGACATCGCCAACTCGCTGACGGACTCCATCGCGAGACCGGACCTGCTCGACGACTGCCGTGGTGCCTGGCACGAAGATACCCCAGCCGACGGTGGGCCGTCCGAGGCGGTGAAAGAGACCAGCAGTACTTGCGACGTTTCCACGTGGGGGCTTCCAGCTGCGCCTGGCGAGACCCGGGTGTTCGTACAGAAAACGTATTCACAGGCGATTACACATGGTGTGGGTCCAGCTGAAAAGCCGGCTGGGGAAGAGGAAGGTGGACCTGCCCCCGCCGGTGACGTGGCAGAGGCTACGTGAATGGGTTCTAACCAATGTAATGGGCAGGTAATTCGCTTTGGGCCAAAGGGTTGTCTTGGGGCCACGAGACGATGCATTCTCCTGCGTATTTGCCCTCTCGGAACAGCAGCGCTCTGTTGCACCCCTCCAACACCCGTGCTCGCCACCCTCCCCCGACGGTCCCATACATTATTGCCTTTGACTTGTACTCTTCCTTGACCGGGGACGCGTCCGCGTCCCAACGACACACCGCGATCCTCTTGCCCTCGACGTCGTTCAGATCTCCGGTACCATCGCCTCTCAGGGCCGCCACCCAATTCTTACAGTTCAATGCGGGCAGGCTCATGCTTGCTGTGACCACACGTCGAGATTTTTGTCGTTGTCTGGGCGCAGGTGTAACTTCAGGGATGACAGGACCGTCTTATTCGCCCTGGAAGCATACTTTGATCTCGCAGACCCCTGCCTCAGCCTGGACGCCGTCATCCCCACAGATGCCACCGTCATCGTAAAGAGAGTCCCTGGAGAGACCACGCGGCCATTCGCGTGCTCTAAGACAGAAGACGAAAGGATAAAAGCTTGGGTGAACCACGTCGCCGACACATGGCGTCGCGAAGTGAGGGAGGCGAACAGGGAGAGGATGCAAGGGCGGCGGCGTCGCGCGATAGGCATCCCTTCCAGTTTGCTGCGCTTGGCCGAGACGGAGGAAGAAATGGAACGAGCGATGCTCGGCACCGGGGACGTGTTAGTTGTGAAGAAGGACGTGTCAAAGGCCTTCAACCTTTTCGACTTGATGTAAAAGATGTGATCTCCGAAGGAGCGAACGATAGGCCATGGGGGCGAATAATTCTAAGACCATGCAGTCGACGGCCACGTTCGTCGCAAACTCGACCTTCAACTCGGTCGTCAAGACACAGAACATACAGCAGACCGCGGCGAGCGTGAACCAGAGCCAGGTGGTCGATGTGTCCACGGATCCCACCGTTTTGCTAGCCTGTATCCAGATCCTCGGACCTTCGGGGTACGACTGCAGCAAATTGATGTCGAACGGCACCTTCTCTGGCAACTCACAGGTCGCTACTTACAACATCACCGCCACGACCCAGTTATCGGACAGCGACACGACCTCGGTGCAAAACGAGCTGACTTCCGCGATCACGGCGAAGATGGCAGACACATCCGACGACGTCGGGGCCGCTCTGAAGTCGATCGCCACAGCTGCAGGGGGCAACAACAGCAGTTCTACGAGCCTGAACCAGTCGGTCAGCGAAATCGTGACCAACAACTTCACTAAAGACACCGTCAACAAGATGATAAGCTCCTACGCCAGCGGGCAGTCCCAGGTGTTCAAGGTCACGAACTCTAACAGCACAGCCAGTGGGTTCGCGCAGTCGCTTCAGGTGCAGGCCCTGACTCAGATGGTGACAGCAAGCTCCACTCTCAGCGCGGCAGTTACTAAGGCAGATTCGACCTCCTCGGGTGACACGTCCACCCAGGAGAAGGGCCTGACGGATATCGTGAAGAGTATCGGTGATACAGTGGACAGCGCCTTTGGTGATCTATCCAGCGTCGGCAAAACCCTGGTCATAGGAGGAGTCGCCTGTGTTCTCATCGTTCCACTTGTCATCCTGTCTCTTGGCAAGTCTGGTGCCATCAAAACAGCCGGCGATCTGGGCGGAAAATATATCGACAAGATGCCGATCGCTGTTCCTGTTTAGCACCAGGACACTTTCCAGGTCAACGAATGCCCCTTCTGTAAAACGAGCTCCAGCTGGTGTCCAGGCAGTAGCAAGGCTTCTTTCTCCCTGGAAACCTTGGCCCCGTCGTACTCCATGTCGACGACCCGACACGCTTTTGCTAACTTCAGGCTGTGCACAAAGCCTTTCCCCCTCGGCCACGCAAACTCCTTAGCGATGGCCTTGCTGCTGGTGACAGAAAGGATGCATCTGTTTTTCTTAGGTGTGACCAGACTGTCGGGGTCTGCCTCTATCATCACAGACGCCTTGGACGTCCCTCTGTAGAGCACCACGTCCTTGTCCAGCGTTTTAGAATGCGAGCGCATCCAGGCCATGCAGGCCCTGATACGAGTCGGAGTCCATATCTTTAAGGACTTGTCTAGTTTGGCAGACAGCCCAGCCAATCGCATGTTTAGCTCGAACGAACCGTGCATGTACCTCTTTAGCCAGGAGCTGCAATTCCATATCTGTTGCAGCTGGTTGCGCATGTCGCATGCTTCCGTTATATATTATGTCATGGGCGTCTGATGGGCAATGCCTGTCCAGAGGCATCGTCTGCTTTGTACAGATTACACGAAAATTGTTAGCTCATATCCACGATAGGAGGGTCCACGGCCAGCCTCGCCACGAAGGCCGCAGGATTGTGTCGTCCCCAGATGTACATAACCCAAAGCAGCATATAGGACCACGAATGGGCCCCGGCGCCGAGCCCGTATGACAACTTGGCGAACAACCCTCTGTTCCAGTTGCTGTTGGTCTTCCAACTGAGCGCGAAAGCCGCTGCGAAACCGACCCCCCAGATTGCCAGGCCGATGGCCATCGGTCTCGTGAAGCCGCGTTGAGCGGTACGAGGACGCGAGTCGTAGCCAGGGCGCAGCGGGTTCCACGGATGAAAGGCATCAGGGGGGATCATCAGAATCTCTCTTAATTCCGCCTGTAGTTCCGGCGACGGCTGTTGCCGTGCTGTCGGCGCAACGTTTGATGTTTCCACGGGAGGCGCCTCCGCTGTGATCTCGGGCTGCTGCTCCATAGCGTATCTACCCCATATCCGTTTTAGTGGTCGCGAGAAACGCGGCCTCCTCAAGCGTAGCACGAGGCCTGTGTCAGGGACACTTGGGAGTTACCGCTTTCGGCAGCGCTACCATTATTCAGCGAAGAAACCGGGGCGTTCAGCGCTGGCGGAATCACGCTAGGTGTATCCCGGCACTGCCAAGTGTACTGGTCGAACCTCACGCACTGGAAGCCGGTGCTGCACTGCGTGCCGTTCCAGACACCGTCGCTGGCAACGACGTCCAGAGTCGTCCCCCACACGTCCGAACCACCGCACTGTGAATAGTCGGGGATTGTGATCAAGGCCGAAGCCGATTCGGCGCCGCTCGTCGAGTTCCTGCTGCAGTAGTAGAACCACTTGTTGATCTCCGTACACTGGAATCCGTCGCTGCAGCACAGCCCTGCCAAGGGGGCATTCTGGCACCCTCCCAGATTGACGCAGTCCCCACCCATCCCCCCGCACTGTCCATACGGCGAAACCGGGACGGTGCAGTTGCCCGACTCGGTGCTCGCGGGGACCGGTACGAGGGTGGACGACAGAGCCGTAGGGAGGGGCGTCGGCGTGACCACTTGGGGTGAGGCCGGCCCGGAAGTCCCGACGGGAGTCGCTGTGGCGCCACCGACGACCTCCATTCCTTCCGGGATGGAGAACTGCCCGGTGCCCTGCGACGGAGGCCCGCTCAATGACGAGGGCGAGAACGAGTCCTCGACCACCTCACCCAGAGACGAGGTGATCTTGACGGCCGCCGGTATCGCGATAGGCGATGCGCTGTACAGCTGCCAGTAGTTATCCACGGTACGGGTGAGCTGAGCATAGCTCCCCCCCACCATCATCTGCACCCCGCTGACCGTCAGCGCCGTGTTGCTGACCTGGAGCTTTAGGTAGTAGTTGTTGGACCCCTGGGTGCTGTAATAGAACCCCGTGCCGCCCGTGTCGCAAGCAACGCCGTGCCATTCCCCTTGCCAGCGCCCGTCCCCGTCCAAGCCGATGTCCAGGTCGCCAGATTTGCACTGCGGTGCAACCAGACAAGTAATCGGCAGCGAGGATACACGGCATGTACAGGATCGGTCAAGTCGCGAGCGGCGTAGTCTGGACAGTTGGATGCTGGACCACAGGTTGCATGATAGGCCACGAGGTTGGTGTGTTGCTGGTGGCACATCAGACGAAAAGCACGGAGCAGAAAGACACAGAACAAGCATCAGTACCTCGGGGCACTCGTCCGATATCTGAGCGTAGGTAAAGGTCGTCGGGGGTTCGGTAGCTCCAGATCCCGGTCCTAGAGCCCTGTAGGCGATACACAGCCCACACCAGCTGGAGTCGCCGTATTGCGGGTGGTTCAAGGCCATGAAGGCCTTCACTCCCGTCGTCCACGGTTGCGTGCTGCTGCCGGAAAACTGACTGGAGCAGTGCCCGGCGCCGGGCGGGGATTGCAGTCCATAGTATGTAAGGTCCCCTGTGTAGGTCGCGTTGTACTGTGCCTCCGCGACCACGAGCAGCAGGCACGAGAGCAGGAGGCGCAGGAACTTCATCTGATAGAGGCAGCACAAAATTTCGATCCTAGCCACCCAGCCCCTTTCGAATACGCCGCGAACGCGTCCGCATTTACCAGATCCAGCCTCGGTTTCTTTGCGATGATCAGCTTCGGCGGGAACTGTGACGAGAAGGCTATGACGATTGCTTGGCCGTCGCGTGACACGTGCTCCAGGGTCTCCGTGTCAAGCCCGAACATGTCACGCACTTTCGCCTCTTTGGCTTTTGGGTCAAGGTCGAAGAAGTTCATCCTGTGTGTTTGTTACACGTTCAAAGTTTAATTTTGTCTCTTCCTCAAACTTCGCGCGCGAGATCCAGAGACCCGTCGGGGTTTTCCGACACCGCGAACTTAGCTGATTCGACGGTCGATAAAGCATCGCCGTCCGCCCACGGTATGTCCATGCCGCGATCCCTTCGGCTCTCCTCGTATTCTCCCAGCGTCAACCTCTCCGCGTATGCTCTCCGCGCATGCTCTTCCCATATGCGCTCCGCCTGGCGCTGCCCGCGGATCGAGGTCACACAAGAGCGTATGCTCTCAGCGATATGCATGCACAACAGGCCGATTTGTATAGCGAAGATCATGCATACGACAACGAACAGCGCGAAGTAGAGGATCTCCCCGACGCCCTGCATCGAGCCAATGGACGCGTCACGGGGTGCAACAAAACCTGCCCTGTATGCAAAGATGGGGAGATTGATTGGCTTTGCTGGACGCAAAGGTTCCGGCAAGGACACGTGCGCAGCGGTTTTGGTCGACTATTCGGGATTCGAGCGCTTCGCCTTCGCCGACTGTATGAAGTGCATTTGCAAGGGTCTCTTCGATCTCACCGATGAGCAGCTGCACGGTCATTCGAAAGACGAGCCCGACGACAGATACGGGCATTCTCCCAGGCAGCTTCTGCAGATGTTCGGGGCAGACTTCATCAGGGATATGGTCAGCAAGGACTTCTGGGTCGAGAAATTCAGGAAATTCATGAGCGAAAGGCTAGACGACGACCCACCGATCGTCGTGTCGGACGTCCGTTTTCAGAACGAGGTAGATGTCATCCGCGAACTCGGCGGAAAAGTGTACCTGATCAACAGGAGGGCAGCAGGCGCCGCCGATCTTCACCAATCGGAGGACGTAGAGTCCTTACAGAACATCGCTGGTAGCATCAATAACAGCTGGACTTTGGGAGACCTACAGGAAGCTGCTTATGACCTGGGAGCCTCTTTCTCCAGAAGATCGCTGTCTTTTATCTCGACTACTTCGCCTGGCAGCCAGCCGACTTTGGAGGAGGATTCTTGAGGACGATCCGACCTGAGGGCTCATTTACCCCTGGGCGCCATGGCCTTGTTTAGCGCCTTATCAAACTGCCTCATAGCGTGGGTGTCCTCTGCCAATCGCCGTTCCCGACGCTGTAACTCTGGGCCGCCTCTTGCTGCCGCCATCTGGACTTGTCGTCGTGCAAGTTCCTTTGTCTCGATGGCATCGCGCAACATTTGTACACGTTGCTCCCTCTCCACCTTTTCTTGCGCCCTCTTGGCGGAGTTGCCTCGATCCAGCGCATTCCGCTGGGCCTCCTCGGTCAACGCGGCGTCCCTCGCGATCGTTTCTTTGTAGCGCATATCTGCTGGGTCCAACTTGGTGGGGACTTTGCGGACTGGCATAGCCAGCCGTCGCTTGTTCGTCGTATGCCCCGGCTTCTGGCCAGGATGAGCGGGCCATGGCTGCGGATCGACCGGCCCTACGCTAACAGCCCGTGGTGCACGGGCAGTCGACGCCACCGCAGCCGCCATCTGCCCGTCGCCAGCTTGCAACAATGCAATCGCGTCGTCTCTCGTCATTTGCTGTGACGGCGCGCGAACGACGGTAGTTTCGACGGGGAGCGGGTCGTCAAATAGGGGGTTGTCGTTTACCGCCGTTTCGTCAGCAAACAGGGGGTTATCGACAACCACAGCGCCATACTTTTGTCGAAGCGGCACGTCCTCGCTCGCCACAGTGAGCCCGCTGCCGAAGGAGCTTACTTCCGACAGCGTGGTGCGCGGCGTGCTGAATGAACTGGAGCGTGGCACAGACAAGTGGCTGTGCGGTGCACCTTGAAAAGACCCAAAGCTGTCCTGTGTCCCGGCGCTGAATCTTATCAGGTCATCGGCGCTGAATTTGATCAGGTCGTCGGCGCTGAATTTGATCAGGTCGTCGGCGCTGAATTTGATCAAGTCGTCGGCGCTAAGACCAAGCAGCGACGAAGACAGAGCAGTACCAAAGGATGCGGAATCCGCGGCAGTTGCATAAGAAGTCGAAGCCGTGGACGCTGAAGGGATCACTGGTGCGTAACTGCGAAGTGTCTCCACAGAGGCAGACTTTCCACCCCATGGACCGCCGAGGTTGCCAGCCAGTCGAGGATCGATCCGCCCATCGTACAGATAGTTGTAGTACGGATCGCTCAGCGCGACGGTGCTCTGCACGGCTCTTGCAGATGCGTCGACGACGTCGCTGTAGGCGTCGTCCGAAGGCGTATGCAGATACGCCCAGTAGTTCTGGGGGAACGATGCGTATGCCTGATACATTGCTCCGTTACACACACACACAAGAGAAAATTCCGAGCCTTTTCATGCTCTCCCGTCGTCTGGTAGCGGCAGGACGTCCAAGTACTGGTCCTCGTCCCTGAAATGCCGTGGCTCGTGCGCCCCGTGCTCGACGTGGTAAGCTCTGCCCTTGCCCTCCCACTTTGGCTTGTCATCGGACAACCAGACGGCGAAAACGTGGTATAGGAGCTGCCCCTGCTGGTAATATCGATCGCGTAAGTCGCACTGCCTTTCGGGCATAGCGTAATCGGCGTTCCGAAGAATGATGTCTCTAAGAGACTGCGGGGTCCCCGAAAACTTGCAATCCTTGTCGTGTCCGCCTTCCTCGTAGTCGGTGCCATAGCAAGAGCAATGGTGATACTCATTGATCCGAACCAGGTCGCGCTCGCGGTCGTACAACACAGCCAATCCGTATACGGTATTATCCTCCTGGCTGAACCAATACCCCCCTTCCCCGTTCTCGTCCTCCTCTTCGATCTTGTTCCATAGGTCCCCCTGGCCCTGAAGCCAGTTGCCCACTCTGAAGAGGATCTTGTCCTTCATTTTGTGATAAGAGCAGCAGAAATAGCTACGAGCCAGAACGCGTTGGCGGGTGGCGCAGCGGTCTAGCGCGTCGGGCTCATAACCCGAAGGTCGAGAGTTCGAGTCTCTCCTCGCCTATATTTTTCGTCCCGACGTCATGCAGCCCAGCTGCGCGATCGTGCAGCAGGAGTGGTCCGAGCGGACACCCCAAGTCGCCGGAGCCGTGGACAAGAAAGCCTGGTACAGCACGTCGCCACCGGAGTCGTCTAGCAAGGCGTCGGCGGTCACCAAGCCGAAATCGTCGCCGCCCGCCTCCTGGAAACTCATGAAGCTGACCCAGGCCAAGTTCGGAACCGCGTCTCCGTGCGCCCACGCCTTGCAGAGCAGAACCGCGCGGGCTTGATCGCTGTTCTGGCTGGCCTGCCATCCCTGCTCGCTGGCGGCCAGGATTCTGTGGGGCGCGTTTTGCAGGGTATAAGGTGATGAGGGGTCGGCTTGTAGCGCCGCCGACAGCTGCGCCGATTGCCAGTTCGCCACCTCGCCGATCGTCGCCCACCTGCGTCGTCGAGGGTGTAAAAATCAAATGACGTGACAAGGATGTTCCCCGTGGATGCATACGGCGTCGTGGCAGCCATCCCTTTATTTGGAGAGGGGATACAAGACCCTCTGGTGAGGCAGTGGAAAGAGCTGGACGACGCCATCTGGAAAAGGGTCCTCACGAGGATAAGGACGGCTAAGGACAAGGAGGAATCCGATGCTATCTCACGCAAATACATTCAGGCTTGCAGATCGCAACTAGACCTGTTGAGATCGCTGACCGAGTACATCGTGACGGAGACGACCGAGACTCACCCGTAAGCATCGACTATGCCGTTCTCCCCATGCAGCTCCATCGCGTCAACGTCTCCGTAAACGTGCACGGCCAGGGCCCACGGAACGCTGACTCCGAGCTCTTGCCACAGTCCGAGGAGCAGGTTTTCGGTGCCTATGTGATTTCTACCGATGGCCCAGCTAGTAAGGACCGGGGGGACCCTGTGGCAACAAAACACGTAAGCTAATGGAGCACATGACGAGGCCTGCAAAGTATTCACCCTTACCCCCACCACCTATCCGTGCTTGCGTACACCAACGCCGGCTGCTGAGCCGCTGTGGCTGTTCTCCTGATGAGATCGGCGTATATCTGGACCCACAGTGTCTGATCACTCGCTGATGCCACCTTGGTCACGTCTACCCGCGGACTCAGATCGAACCAGAAGCTGTTGGCCACCTGCACTTGGCGTTACAACATTCTGGCTTGAAGTTTTGCTTGTTTCACCCCTCCGCAAAATACGCACCTCGTTCCAGACGATGTAATGACTGAAGCGTCCGATCGCCGAATTCACCGCATCCCCGAGATACTGTATGAAATCCTGGTAGTCGTCCATGTAACCGTCCGCTGGCACGCAGCTGCACCCGCTCGAGTCAAAGGCGCTCTCTGCGGCAGCCCCGGATGTGTCGTTGCCGTCGGCGGGCGGCTGGACCAGGATCGGCGTCACGCTCTCGATCCTTGCTTGGACGGAATTCTGGATCGACGAGAAGTTTCCGTACGCGTCGCTGTAGTTCGCCGGCGCCGATTCCGAGGCCGTCTGCGGCTGGCCGAGGCAAGAAGGATCTCGCGCGTACACGGGCGCGCACCAGATGATCGCCGCGCTTTCCCACCCGTGCGCCATGTCGTTCTCCAGCAGCTGCTGGAACTGCGCCTCCTGCCCGGCGGAGATGCATCTGAACTTAGCATACATGCCTCCGTTGACCGTCAGGAAGGACGCGTCGGCCGGCACCTGGTAGTATCCCGGATTGCATGTCAACGGGCTGTCCGACGATGGCGTCGCCGAACTCTCGAAGCTGTTCCAGAAGGCGTTGTAGCGATGCACACCGATGCCGAGGTCTGCGCGGAGCCGGTCGTTGCGGTCCGTCAAGTCTTGGTCGGTGACCGAATCGGTCAATACAAAATTCTGATCGTCGAGAGCCATCTTGTGCGGCGGGAAGACATAGGAGGAGACGTCCGCGGTAGCAAAGTCCGCCGCGCACGTGCTTAGCAGACCGAGCGCGATGACGACATGCAGCATCATGGGTCGTGTCGCATTTCTAACCAGAAACAATTCTTGGCTGAGATGCGCGCTTCAGCCCTTAGTCAAACGCATTTACAGCCGTCTCGCTCTGCATTGTCTGGCACGTCTGGGCAGGGGACCGACACATGCATCAACAACGCTCGCTGTGTCACGATCACGTTCTTCTCCATGACCAAAGCAAAAGCAGGCGTCAAGTCTGGGAACCACGCATCTTCTACGTGACCCGTGACAGTGGGACTACCCCACTGGACGTAGTCGCCTGGCTTTGGCGTCGATAACATGCGAAGCTGCAGGTGTCCTCCCTACAGCTTTTCGTTCGCGGACTAACGCGCCCGCTTGATGTAATTTGGTCGCCGATTACACAAGATTGAAGAATACGGGGAGGTACCAAAGGCGGCTCTCGGATGTTATGTCGATCCCCATATCATCCCTGGTATAGCAGGAACAGGGGAGGGTTTTGAATACTCTAGGGCTTTGAACGATCTAGTCGTTGTCTAGGGTCGCGTCCAGGAGACGACAAGAATCTGTTTGCTAGAGTACAGACGGTTCTGGCTGTAATTCAACTCATGGCCATCGTCCCTGCCAAGACCATGCTCGACTCCATCGTCGACGAGAAGGGGCGTACCCTCAAGGTCAAGATACGTGAATCCGACGGTTACTTCAACGCAACGCTGATGTGCCAAAGCGCTGGGAAGCAAATGCGCGAGTATAAGCGCCAGAAAGGAACGGCGTCGTACCTGGCCCGTTTATCGGCCATTGTGGGAATCAACACAAAGGATTTAGTATCCGAAACCATCAGATCTGAAGGCATCTGGGTACACCGCAAGGTGGCGATCCACCTGGCCCAATGGATCTCCGAGGACTTCGCCATCTGGGTAACCGACCTGGTGGAGAAGTTCATCACCGGCCAAGTGACCACCGAGCAATCCCAGGCAGCAGCCGCAGAGGTCGCGGCAGCAACAGCGCGACCTGAAGTGCCGCCTCAGCTGATCCAGTGGAACAAGCAGCGCGGGGACAGCCGGGAGCTGACAAAGGCCAAGAGCGACGCTCTGAGGGAGGTGACCAACGGAAAGGCCCACAGCGCCTACTGGAGGACCAACGACGGCATCAACAAGGGGGCCACTGGCAAGACCACCAAGGAGCTGCGGGTGGAGCTGGGGATCAAGAAGGGGGGCACCCCGCGGGACAGGATGGGGGCTCCCATGCTCGGCATGATCGCGTACCAGGAGGGGATGGTCGATAAAGCCCTGCGAGAGGCCAGAGAAGACAAGGGGGATTTCCTGAAGGACTGGGAAGCGATCGGGGTGGCGGAGAAGATCACCGACGAGGCGGAGGCTTTCTGCAAGAAGACCAAGGGTTTCGAGCTGCCGATGCTGCAGTATAAACCACCGGCGATCAAGCAGGTCCAGAGGGCGTTACAGGCCAAGAAACCCACGTTCAGGCAGCAGCGTCTGATCACGGCAGCGATGATGCCCGTCATGAAGGCCCTTCCAGCACCGCCGACAGCCCCTGCAATGGACCTGGGGGACCTGTACGATTGACTTCTGCTTTGCCAGCTAATCCGGCGGTGAATACTGCATGAGTACGTGTCCGTCCCATTTGGCGGATCTCGAATAGTCGTCCGCCCCCCTCTCACCCTGGTCCGCGACGACGAAGCCGCGTTTGAGATAGTATGGCACTCTGTCGGGTCTCGGAAGCAGCCTGATGGCGTGTCCTCGATGAGCAGCGACGATGTCACGCAGGATCATGCTGCCGATCCCCTGCCTTCGCTTGGACTCGACGACTCCTAGTATGCGAATGTAAGCGACGGGCCCTTTGACAGTCGCTCCGCCACACCCGACCAGGTCGCCGTTGGAATCGAGCACCTTTACAAAATAATTCAGTTCGGCGTAAGCATCTTCGTCGAGGCCGCACGCACGCACGTGGCTGTCGATGTCCATCACTTGACATCCTCTTTTTTCTCTCCATCTTTCGCCTTCTCCCCGTCTTTCGCCTTCTCCCCATCTTTCGCCTTCTCCTCCATAGCCGCCTTGAGACTGGCGTAGACGTACGACACGACCTGCTTCAGGTCCACCTGGCTCCTCACTGTTATCTTGGTGGCCCTGTACGTCTTGAAGCCGACGTAATCCTTGGTTTCCTGCGGGTTCTGCGCAGACACCCTGAGATCCTCGTCCCCGGCCGGATCACAGACCTGCACCATCAGCGCGTTTGGAGGATTGTGTATATCTGCAATCAGAGCAACGCCAAACTATGACCGAGGATCAAAAGTGGTACATAGGGGGATTGTTTGATGCAGATGGATGTGTCTACACAGGAGCAAACAACGCCTTAGTAGTATCTGTTACTCAAGCCCAAAAGGGCATTGCCGCTGTGCAGTTCCTGCAAGAAATATTCGGGGGGACTATAACAGACCGTGGCCAGCGTACAGCTGCCCACCAGAGACTACATGGGTGGCATTTATGCGGCCAAAACGCAAAGAGCTTTTGTGAGATTATGCATCGATATGTGTTTCTGAAGAGAGATCAGCTGCAGTTGGCTTCTCAGTACCCTATGAATACAACCTCGAGACCAGTCAGCGGCATAAATTTGTCTACCATGGAGGAGCACAGTTTTGCCAGTCTCGAAGCAGCGGTTGTATTTTTTGGAGCCCGAGGCCAGACTCTTCATAAAGCAGCAATCTCTGCATGTCTACATGGGAAAGCAAAGCAACACGGTGGATTTGTTTGGACGTCGCCTGAGAAATCAACAGAATGGAAAATTACTAAGCAGATGATTGCATCTCAGCTAAAGATCCTGAAAACCAAACCTCACAAGCTTATCAAGGACGTTCTCCCTGACCCCTACATAGCTGGGTTTTTTGACGGTGATGGCTGTTTTTCCTTGACCCCAAAAGGTGTTCATGCTCACAGAATCTGTCAGAAATACATAGCAATTTGTGACGCGTTTCAGAAGCGTTTTGGGGGGTCAGTAAAGTTGACAAGGGAGGGGTATTTCACATGGAATTTGTACAAGGGCGGTCTGGCATTTGTACAGGTGGTGTACCCCTTTTTGAGAGGGAAGGCCAAGCAAGCTTCTTTGTTATTGAGTTTCACACGGAGTAGTGTCGACCACGTGCGTGAGCAGTTAAGGGACTTGAAAGGGAATCATTGGAGAAAGGGTATTTAAAATTGATTACCTTTCTTATGCTCATAAAGGCCGGCCCACGCTGCTGAATCAGCGCCGTGTAGGGATCCTCGTGCATCTCAGGGATGCCGAACTCGGCGCAGATCGCTCGGCGAGGCCCGTGCCACTTGCTGCGCTCGGTGACGAAAGCTTTGGTCAAGAACTCCTTCACTTCGTCCGGCTTGACCAGCACCCCGGCCTCGCCGATACCGATCTTCATCGCGTCGCACCAGACCATGCTCAGCAGCACGAGCTCGTCTTTGTCGATCGAGACGTCGTTCATTTTGGTACCTTGGGCAGGGATAACAAATCGCGACCGAACGCATGCGCGACACCTCGTGTTCGCTCGATGCAAAGGTAAAATGTGGTCGGGGGGTAATCATGTATCCTCTCGTGGAGGAGACCGAAGCCTGGCAGCGCGGGACCAAGGAACACCCCAGATATCCCAATTCGGTGGCGGACCACCAGACCCGATCAGAAAACTCGTAGCGGCGGACTATGCGACATTGCAATCCACGGGCAACGCGCCGATGTGAGACTTCCGCGTTCCCATCGCCAACAAAATTGCTTCTCCTCCTGAAAAGGAGCATGCCGGAGCTGCGCTTGTTGCAAGGTAATTCTCACAGGTTCTCGCTCGACCTCGCCAAGTTCAGAGCCGACCTGAGCCAGCCGGTCCTGATCGACCGGTTTTTCTGCGGAGACCCGATCGAGAACCCACAGCTGTACATAGGGGGGGAGCTGGTGTCCTCCGGAAAGTGCATACCCGCGGACAGAGAAGAGCTGATGACGCCCGGCGAAGAGCCCGGCTGGTTCGAGCTGAAGTTCTTCGCCAACAGGCCCCAGATGCCTTTGCATCTGCTGGCCTTTACGAGCGTCGAACTACAGAAGAGTAGCCCCGGCAACTGGCCGATAATGGCCTACATGACCGGGACAGCCATCGAGCCGGCAGCGAACCCGAGCTCGTGCTTCGTTCCTGTGCAGAGGCTGGACAACACTTTCAATGTCATCCTGTTTAGGTTCGGGCGTGCTGCGTTGCGGGCTCCCAAGTGGGTGCAGGATCCTAAGGAGCTCGAGTCGTGTGTTCCGGGCTTCAAGTTGTCGACCGACCTGGCTATAGCCTGACCCAGCCCCCTGTTTCCTCTTCCTGTGTGCCTCCCTCATCGCCGAGCCGGCCAGCCCTCTCTTCTTCACCGCCATTGTCAACCGACGAGGATATTTTCTTGGCGGGCCCGACGTCGCCGCCGTCTGGTACCACGTCGACGTAAACGAAACTGTTCCATAGACAGGCGGCTGGAGGATAGACCCACCTGTAAGTCTGCCGCGCCCTTCGATAGGTCTTAAGGCAGGCGTGCGCCACGACGAGCGTGCGTAAAGTCAGCTGGGCTGTAAACATGGCAGTTGTCAGGCTCATCGTTCTCTTCAGGCATTTACAAATTGCTTGCGGCACAACGGACACGAGGTTTTATGGGAAAACCACGTGGCGATGCAGGCATCATGAAAACAATTCGCACAGGCAGGGCACTGCTTCGCGTGCGCCCGCTCCATGTCTTCGAAACAGATCGTGCAGTCGGAGTTGGGCGGCGGCCAGGATGCCGGGTCGCCGAAGGGACTTTGTTTCGGAGGCGTCCACGAGGCGAAAGACAGCTCTCTGTCGGTAATGGCTTGGAATCCACCTGTCGGACCACCCCAGCGCGCGACCATGCTCTGCCGCGCTTCCTGACTCCCGATCAAGTCGGAGATCAGGACCACCGGAAGACGGTGTGTCCGGAAGACATCGAGGGCGTCGCATCCCAGCACTTTGAACACCAGCCAGCAGATGTGCTTGCAAAGTCCCGGGTAGGCGTCCGGGCACGAACAGGAAATCTTCGGGCGCGGGCCTTCCGTCGAGTTGGGCAGGTATTCCATCGTCAAACGGTAAATGTCGGTGTCACCCGCCATACGGAAGTCCAGGTTACAAGGAGATCGCCACGATACCTCCATCAAACGGAACCGTTGAGGAGTCCAGACGACACCGCGCCGGAACCGCTGAAATTGATCCCATGGAACAGAATCGCAGACCTCGTCCAGGAATGCCTGGCGGTGCAGGGGGTCCCTAGCGTTCATGTCCACCTAGATCCTTATCTTTTGGTGGCCGCGATCGCGACGACGGATAGCAGACAGAAGGCGCCTGCTCCCACTCCGATAAAAACGAGGGGCGAAGTCTTTGAAGCTGCGACGGCTGTCTTGGCTGCCGTGGCTGGCGTGGCCGGCACAGCAGCCGCGGGCGTAGTTGCGACTGGAGTGACCGAGGCAGAGGCCGCGGTGCTGCTCGTCGTCCCACCCGACGGAGTGGACGAAGCGGCTGTGTTCGCGGCTGCGGCAGTGGTGCCAGTGCTCGTGGAGACGTTGCAGCTCTGCGAGATGTTCTTCAGGCTGGCAGTCGAGTTGGTGATGTCGATGTTTTGGCTCTGTATGCACGCGGGACAGGCCAGCTTGTCTTTGGTTGTCTTCAGGTATCCCTTCTGCGCGCACTGGCTGAAGTAACACATGGGCTCGTGCGGCGCGCCGGTTATCTTGTCTATGCCCGCAGTGATGTCAGCGGGGTAGTCTGGCCAGTTCAGGCTGCAGGAGCAGATGTCCAGATTCTTGTTTGCGGGCTGTGTACATTGGTTAGCATACAACGTATTGCAGGCCTCTTTCTGCGTCGAGTTCTCGCCGGTGCTGGCCGTGCAGAGGTTCTTGCAGTTGTCGGTGTTGAAGTTGGACCCCTGCTGGCACCACACCAGC
>JAABUK010004042.1_pt1 | contig 24268 bp, 16 predicted proteins | sample 5559141 | NCBI WGS metagenome assembly JAABUK01 (sample SAMN10711869, study PRJNA513367) | rock metagenome | isolation source: Antarctica rocks | place: Antarctica: Victoria Land, Pudding Butte nord | collected 2016-01-03
CCTCGCACAACTCCTCACAACTCAGAAGGAGAACCCCTTCAAAGCGAAGGCCTACCGCGCCGCGGCAAAACAGATTGAAACGTTACCTGAAAGTATCGCGGATCTAGCCCAACGCAACGCCGACTTCACGGTCTATTCCGGAATCGGTCAGACCATCGCGACGGCAATTCACGAAATCGTTTCCAGCGGAACGTCTGACCGATTTTTCACCCAAGAGCACCGGATCCTTCTTTACGATGCCGGCCCCATCGTCGATTCCCTCAAACAATTCCTCCTCTCGGAATGCCATGTCACCGAAGCACAAGCCACGGGAGACTTCCGCCGCCGCGCGGAAATCCTCTCGGAAATAACATTACTCATTCAGACCGGCAACTTCGCTCAAGTCATCTCCACAATGAAGCGCTTCGGCGGCGGCTCTAAATTCCTCAGCTCGGAGAACAGCCGTGCCCGCTTCCAACTTTCGTCTGGCCTTTTTCTCAATCTGGAATGCGCGGAAAAACAAAATTGGGGGTTAGCCATGCTTGTCGCCACCGGCTCAGAAGCGCACCTTCGCCAATTGCAACAACGCGGGCCGGGCCTCTTGAAGTTAGCCGCTTCCCGAACCAACTATCCCGATGAGTCCAAAGTTTATAAAAAGCTCGATCTCCCCTTCATTCCGCCGGAACTCCGGGAAGGCCTTGATGAAATTGAACTCGCCTCACAGGATGCCCTCCCCGCGCTGATCGAAGTGGCCGATATCAAAGGCGAACTCCACGCCCACTCCACCTCCAGCGATGGAGCCCACACTATCGAGCAGATGGCGGAGGCTGCCCAGACCCGGGGTTACGAATACCTCGGTATGACGGACCATTCGCAAAGTCTGAAAATCGCCCACGGCCTCTCCGAAGAGGCCCTCTGGAAGCAGATCCGCCACATCGAAAAGCTAAACGAAAAAACGCGCGGTATCCGCATTCTCAAATCCGCCGAAGTCGACATCCTCGCCGATGGCTCACTCGATTACCCCGATAGTCTCCTGAAAGAGCTTGATTACACTGTCTGCTCCATCCATTCGAAGTTCGCTATGAATAAGACCGCGCAAACGGAAAGAATCCTGCGCGCGATGGATCATAAATATTTCAACATTCTGGGCCATGCTACCGGGCGCAAGCTGCTAAAGCGGCCGGGCTATGAGATCGATGTGGATCGCGTTCTGCGGCAAGCCCGCGCCAACGGCTGCTTTCTCGAAATCAACTCCAGCCCGCAAAGGCTGGATCTCTCCGCCACAAACGCGCGATTGGCCCGTCAGGCAGGTGTGAAAATTGCAATCACAACCGATGCGCATGCAACGCGCGAATTCGAATACGTCTCCTGCGGCGTTGACCAGGCCAGGCGCGCGGGTCTAAGCAAAGCCTCCGTCCTAAATTCTCTGCCCTGGCGGCAGCTTCAGCCCCTGCTGCGGCGATAGCAAGTCCAGTCACAAACAGGACTTCCCGTATTCTCAACCACTTACGCCAAAAATCCGCAAAATGCGATTGCTCGTGTGCTATCCCACAAACAGAAAGGAGGATTCATTAGAGAACAAGCTTCCGCGAAATTGGGTTCGTTCCGGAAAGAAATAAAATTGGCTTTGCAGGCGCTAATCGCCAGAAACGCGACACAAAACAAATCACTTACGCAAAATTGGGTTCGTTTCGGAAAACTAGTTTTAACCTAATTTCCTTCAGCGCGCCTGCTTCACAATCGCACCATCTTTCATCACAAACTTCACCGTGCGCAGGCAGGTAATGTTCTGGCTAGGGTCCCCTTCCATTGCGATCAAATCCGCCAGCAATCCCGGTTTTACCGAACCGATCTCTAGATGCAGCACCCGGCCCGCGACCGATGTCGCCGCCTTCAACGCATCCACGCGGGACATCCCGTAAGCCACCATCAGCTCTAACTCGCGTCCGTTTTCGCCATGATTGAACACGCCTACATCGCTGCCGCTCAGGATCGTCACACCGGCATCCAGCGCCGCCTTGAAACTGGCTTTTTTTCGTGTCACAGCCGCGGTGTCCTTCGCATCAATCCCGCCCGGGTAGGCCAGCGCGTGGTTCCCCGCCGCCAGCGTCGGGCAGAGTGCGACTCCACGTTGCGCCATCAACTTGAAAATCTCCGGCGTCCCTCCATCGCCATGCTCAATCGTTTCCGCGCCACCCAGAATCGCGCGGCGCATGCCCTCCGGGGTACTGGTGTGGATCGCCACCGGAACACCGGCGCTCTTAGCCGTCTCCACCGCCAGCTTGATTTCGTCCAGAGAGAATGTCGGATGAGAGCCGGGCAGCGGACCCCACCGGTAATCGCCATACATTTTGATCCAATCCGCGCCGTGGCCAATCTGGTCCCGCACCACTCGTATCAGGCTATCGATTCCATCGGCCTCTTCCACGCCCTGCGGCACGCGCCATTCCAGGCTGAAGCCCTTCGGCGCATAGCTGCCCGTCGCTCCAATCGCGCGCGTGGTGGTCAACATCCGCGGCCCGGGAATAATCCCCTGGTTGATCGCCTGCTTCAGTTCCACATCGGCATACCCCGCGCCTTCCGTTCCCAGGTCTCGAATGGTGGTGAAGCCCGCCATCAGCGTTTCGCGGCAATGGTTCACCGCGCGCGCGGTACGCAGGCCCAGGCTTTCATGCGCCACCTGGTCCACCCAGAGCGTCTCGCTATAGGCATGCAGCAGGATGTGCGAATGCCCATCCACCAAGCCGGGCATCAGCGTCATCCCTGGCAGATCGATCACCGCCGCTCCCGCGCTATCCATTCCCGCGGCCGGTCCGGCGGCATCAATCCGGTTGCCCATCACCCGCACCTGCCAGCCAGCATGCATCCGTTCCCCATCAAAAACTCTGGCCGGCCGCAGCACCGTAACCTGGGCGAGCAACGGCATGGCGCTCATCGCAATCAATATTCTGAGCGAATTCATTTCGTCATAATGGCACTATCCACCCCCATGATTAAGAATCGTTATCTCGCCTGCCTGGCCTTCTTCGCGGCGTGCTCCCTCCTGTATGCCTCGAACGAAACGGACATGGCGCGATGGGCACAGACAGCCGCAAAGATCGATATCGTGCGCGACGATTGGGGCATCGCCCACGTACATGGCAAGACCGATGCGGACGCGGTTTTTGGAATGGTCTATGCGCAGGCGGAAGACGATTTCAACCGTGTCGAAACAAACTACCTCAACTCCATGGGCCGCTTGGCCGAAGCCGAGGGGGAAGCGCGCATCTATCAGGATCTGCGGATGAAGCTCTTTATCAGTCCGGATCAACTCCAGAAGCAATACGCCGCCAGTCCCGCATGGTTGAAGAAGCTGATGGATTCTTTCGCCGACGGCCTGAACTTCTATCTGGCGAAGCACCCCAACGTCAAGCCGAGAGTCATTCAGCACTTTGAACCATGGATGGCCTTGAGTTTCACTGAAGGCAGCATCGGCGGCGATATTGAGCGCGTGAATCTGAATCATTTGGAAGCGTTCTACGGCAAAGCACCCCTCGTGGCCCACGTGGTGGCACTCGCCGCCAGCGATAGTAAGCCTGCCGAACCCTCAGGCTCAAACGGTATGGCCATCGCCCCTTCCCGCACCGCTTCGCATCATGCACTGTTGTTGATCAATCCGCATACCTCTTTATTCTTCCGGTCTGAGTTGCAGATGACCAGTGACGAAGGCCTGAACGCCTATGGCGCCGTCACCTGGGGCCAGTTTTTTATCTATCAGGGTTTCAATGAGCGCACCGGCTGGATGCATACTTCCAGCGGTGTCGATGCTGTTGATGAGTATCTGGAAACGGTCACAAAAAAAGGCGACCGCTTCTTCTATCGGTACGGCAACAAAGAACGCCCGGTGATGGCGTCGGAGATCACGGTCCCGTACATGGCCCCTGGCGGAATGCTCGAAAAGAAGTTCACGGTCTACCGCACTCATCACGGTCCCGTCGTCCGCACGCTCGATGGTAAGTGGGTCAGCATCCGATTGATGGGGGAGCCCATCAAGGCATTGATGCAGTCTTACTCGCGAACCAAGGCGACCAGCTACAAATCTTACCGGCAGACCATGGAGCTGAAAGCCAACTCCTCAAACAACACCATCTTTGCCGATGCCGATGGCGACATTGCTTACTTCCACGGCAATTACATTCCGAAGCGGGATACCGGCTTCGATTGGACCAAGCCGGTAAACGGCAGCAATCCCAAAACCGAATGGAACGGCCTCATGACCATTGATGAGACACCGCATCTGTTAAATCCCGCCAGCGGATGGCTCTACAACACTAATAATTGGCCTTGGTCCGCGGCCGGCTCCAGCAGTCCCAAAAAAGAAAACTACCCGGCATACGTAGAAAGCGGGACGGAATCCGCGCGCGGCCTGCACGCCATTCGCGTCCTTCAAGATACAAAAGACTTCACACTCGAATCCCTCATCGCCGCTGCTTATGACAGCTATCTGCCTTGGTTCGAAAAGCCTCTTCCTGCCCTGGTCAGAGCATGGGATCAAGCACCGGACCCGAAGTTGAAAGAGCAAATCGCCATGCTGCGCGCTTGGGATTTGCGCTGGTCGGTGGAGTCCGTGCCAACCTCTCTCGCGGTCTTTTGGGGTGAAGAGGTCCGCCGTCTCGTAATCACCGGCAGCGAAGCCACTCCAGAGCAATTGCTCCAGTCGCTCTCCGCAGCGTCCGCAAAGTTGGAGGCCGATTTCGGAACGTGGAGAACGCCCTGGGGAAACATCAATCGCTTCCAACGGCTCACCGGCAATATCGTCCAACCCTTTAATGACGCCGGCGCAAGCATCCCGGTTGGCTTCACGTCAGCGGTGTGGGGTTCGCTCGCCTCATTCGGTGCCCGCCAGTATCCGGGAACCAAGAAGTGGTACGGCACCAGCGGCAACAGCTTCGTCGCCGTGGTGGAGTTCGGCCCGCAAGTGCGCGCCAAAGCGGTAACCGCCGGCGGTGAAAGCGGTCATCCGGAATCGACTCACTTCAACGATCAAGCGCAACGCTACAGCACTGGCGGCTTACGCGATGTCTACTTTTATCCTGCTCAGTTAAAAGGCCACACGGAACGGGAATACCATCCGGGGAATTGACTATGAAAGTGGCAGCACGTCCACTGAGACGTCAAGAGTGTGATGCGCTCCGCCCAGCAATACGCCATGTATCGGGCTGATGTCCGAGTAATCGCGTCCCCAAGCCACGGTGATGTGCCCGTCCAGCGGCACGCAATCGTTCGTCGGATCGAAGTCGATCCAACCGGTTTCTGGAGACCACGCCGCGCACCATGCGTGCGATGCATCGGCACCGATCAACCGGGGCTTACCGGCGGGCGGATAGGTCCGCAAATATCCGCTCACGTAGCGAGCTGGCAGCCCTAAAGACCGCAGGCACGCGATCTGCAGATGCGCGAAATCCTGACACACGCCGCGCCGCTTTTCGAAGAACGTTTCCACCGGCGTCGAGACCTCAGTGGCCTTTGTGTCGAAGCGGAAATCCCGGTTGATCCTGCCGGTTAAATGCAGCGCGCCTTCGAGGAGCGGCCGCCCCGCACCGAATGATTCGCGCCCGTAATCGGCAAGCTCGGGCTTGGTGGAAATTCGTCGCGAGTCGAAGACGAACTGGTACGCGTCCAAAGCCGTTTCGGAGTGGTCTGTCGCCAGCGAATCGCGCACCGTCTCCCATGGCGTGGAATTCGCAAAATCGGGCGCGGTCGGTGGCGTTACCTCAAGCTCGCTCACCGCTTCCACGGACAGCTTGTCATGCGGTTCCTGCAGCGTGAAAGAAGTGACTGGGTTGCCGAAGTAATCGTTGTGTGTAACCGCCGCGACCGGCGGCATCGGAGTTACGTGTATTGCTGTCTGGCTGCAAACTTGATGAGCCAGTGTACGGGGAGTCAAACGAACAATGTGATGCGAAACAGAGACGGAATCCTGGTAGTCGTAAGTCGTAATGTGCCGTACCCGATACCTCATGTGGAACGCTCCAGCAGAGCGTGGCTGAAGTAGATGTTGGTGAGGATATCCGAAAGAGCGGGTATCGCCAAAGCCAGGCGCGATAGCAAGCCATCCAGGTTTGTCCGGTCATTCACATTCGAATGGAATAGCTCCGCCGCGGATACTTCCACTTGCCGCTGCTGGTAATACGGCCAGCCCGCGCCGGACGGCATATTCGCTAAAGCCCGGCAGTGTTCGGTCAAATCCTTGATCTGGAAAGCCAGAGATCGCGGGTTCGTCTCATCGTTCATCAGCAGGTCCAGAACAGGCGCCGCCTGAATAGTGGTGAAGTAGCGCGAACGGTACGTGATTGAGCTATCCGCTACGTCAAGCAAAAGCTCCAGCGCGGGCCACGTTTCCATATCCAGCGGAACAATGATCGCGCGGAACAGGTCGATGGTATGCACCGAACGTTCAATGCGCCGTCCGATATTCAGGAAGCGCCACCCTGGGCCGCGGGTCATGTTCTCCATCTCGATTCCCCGCAAGGCGGAGAGCGTTGCAATGCAGCGGTTCAGAACCGCGAGAGCGTCGGCGGTCGAGACATAGCCCCAAGCCACATAGCCGGTCGCGCGGGATACGCTATTGAACTGGCTCACGATGCGGAGCATGTCGCCCGAAAGGCGATCGCGTACCTGTGCGGCGGCGCGCGCTGCCCGAAGGAAGTTGGCGCTCAGACTATCGTGCCGCTGCTCTTCGAAGATGAGCGAAAGCACCTCCTGCTCTAGCTCACGCGCGGGGTCAAGATGTTCCTGTTTGTCGTCTTTCGCCAGTCGCGAGTATGGCGATTCCAGGCATTCGTGCAGACGCAGCAGTGACGACAACCCTACGGTGCCGCCTTCGCCCGCGAGCCTGATGAGAATGCAGCGCAGAATTCGGCACAGATGTTCGCAGCGCTCAGCGTATCGGCCCAGCCAGTAAAGGTGGTCGGCCGCTCGGCTGGGCAGGTCGCTTGATACGCCGCGGTTGATGTCAACGGCGGCGCTTGAAGGCGGCAGCATGGTAAAGCTATCCACGGGGCCGCTCGAGAGAATCCAGGTATCTTTGCTGCCGCCGCCGCGCTGCATGGAAACCACCGGGATATCGAGCGCGGGGGATACGCGCGCCAAGCCGCCTGGCATCACAATCCAGGAATTGCCCACCGCGGCAAGATATACCCGCAGCACCACGCGCCGGGGCGCTAAGCCTTCGTCAGACCACACTGGCGCGCTTGAGATGTTGAGCAATTCCTGGCCTACGAAATCGTGAGGGCGCGCGGCGATGCGTGCCAGCAGGCGGGCGCGGTCCTCGGTCTTCAATCGGCCGCCGAACACAGGCTCCATGCCTTTTGAGGGGAAGGCTGGTTTGACTACCAGAAAATCGAGGTTGTCGCGAACGTAGTTAGCGGCTTTCGGCTGGCCGCACCACCATGTCGCCACGGAAGGGAGCGCGAGATTTTCACCTAGCAAGCGCCGGCTCAAACCCGGCAGGAATGGCATGAATGCAGACGTTTCAATCAGTCCGCTACCGAGTGCATTCGCGATGGTCACGTTCCCGGCGCGCACTGCTTCCACAAGGCCGGCAACGCCAAGGTAGGAATCGGAGCGCAACTCGAGCGGGTCGCAAAAGCTATCGTCCACGCGACGCAGAATCACGTCGACAGGCTTCAATCCCTCAAGCGTTTTGAGGTATACGCAGCCGTTGCGTACCGTCAGGTCACCTCCTTGCACCAACGGGAAGTTCAGGTAGCGCGAAAGGTAGGAGTGCTCGAAATAGGTCTCGTTCAGAGGGCCGGGTGTCAGCAGCACGCATCGCGGATTCGCCGCGCGCGCGGGCGAAAGACTCAGCAGCGTTTTGCGGAACTCGCGAAAGAAGGAAGCAATGCGGCAGACGTTCGAATCGCGGAAGAGATCCGGGAATGTCTCACCGAGCACCAACCGGTTTTCGACAGCGTACCCCGCGCCTGACGGTGCTTGCGTGCGGTCCGCAATCACCCACCACTGTCCATCGGGAGAACGCGCCAAGTCGACAGCGAGCAGATGCAGGTAACTCTCTCCGGGCACGGGCACGGCGTGGCAAGGCCGCAGAAAACCGGGATTCGCAAAGACCAGCGCGGGCGGAATGTGGCCTTCATGCAGCAGGCGCTGCGCTCCATAGAGATCGTGGAGAATCCAATTCAGCAGCCGTGCGCGTTGAATGAGTCCGGCTTCTAAACGCCTCCATTCATCGGAGGGAATAATCAGTGGGACCGCATCCAGAATCCAGGGGCGATCCATTCCCAGCGGATCGCCGTAAACGTTATACGTAACTCCGTTGTCGCGGATGCGCTTGCGCGCTGTTTGCCAGCGGTGCGCCAGTTCACTTGAGCCAAGCGCGCCCATGGAATGGATGTAGCGTTCCCAATGCGGGCGAAGCTCTCCGGAGACTTCTGACATCTCGTCATAAACACCAGTCGTCTGGCGATAACCGGCTGTTAAGAACGACGTATCGAGCGTCTCGGGAGGGCTCATACTATGGCGTGCGCCGAAGGTCGAGCGTTAAAGGAAATTCGGGATTGTGTTCCTCAGCGGGCACTGTCATCGCACTTAAATCTCCAGGCGTATGGCCAACCTCGCTGAACCGCGCAAGCCGCCGGCTTTCAGCCTCGTAGGAGTTCACGGGAAAGTGCTCATTGGCGCGGCCGCCTGGATGAACCACGTGATACATGCATCCCCCAATCGCCCGCCCGGACCAAGTGTCCACGATATCAAACACCAGCGGTGTATGTACCGGGATGTTGGGGTGCAGGCACGAAGGCGGCTGCCATGCGCGATAGCGCACACCAGCTACATATTCACCCTTCTCGCCCGTGGGGTGAAGGGGAACGCGGCGGCCATTGCAGAGCACGGCATAGCGAAGATCCACCATGCCGGATACTTTCACCTGCAAGCGCTCAAGCGACGAATCGACATTGCGGACAGTGCCGCTGCCGGATGCCTCTTCACCCAGTACATTCCACGGCTCCAGTGCATGCCGCAGCTCCAGATGAATTCCATTGCGAGTCAACGCGCCTATGCGGGGAAAGCGGAATTCAAAGTGAGCGTCGAACCATCCGTTCTGAAACGGAAACCCAGCTTCCCGAAGGTCCGTAACCACGTCCTCCCAATCTCGCCGGACGAAGTGGGGCAGCATGAAACGGTCATGCAGCATGGTTCCCCAGTGAATCAGCTTGCGCCGGCAGGGCGCTTTCCAGAAAGCCGCAATCAACGCACGCACCAGCAGTTGCTGGGTCAGGCTCATCCGGGCATGCGGAGGCATTTCAAAAGCGCGCAACTCCACCAGACCAAGCCGCGAGCCTGAACCTTCAGGAGGGTATAGCTTATCGATGCTGAACTCAGCGCGATGAGTATTGCCGGTAAGATCCGTCAGCAGATGGCGAAACACACGATCCACCAGCCAAGGCGCAACTGGACCCTCGTTGGGGATTTGATCGAAGGCGATTTCGAGTTCGTAAATGGAATCGGTCCGCGCTTCATCAACGCGCGGATGTTGGCTGGTAGGCCCGATGAACAAGCCGGAAAGCAGATAGGAAAGCGAAGGGTGATTGTGCCAGTAGCCCACCATGCTGCGCAGCAAATCCGGGCGGCGCAGGAATGGGCTGTCTGCCGCAGTTGCGCCACCGATGACAACGTGATTGCCCCCGCCAGTGCCGGAGTGCTGGCCATCCAGCATAAACTTTTCGGTGCTTAAACGGGTCTCGCGGGCAAGATCGTAGAGCGTTGTGGTGTTCTCAACGATTTCATCCCAGGATGCAGAAGGATGGATGTTAACCTCAATCACGCCGGGATCGGGCGTTACTTTCAACACCGCAATGCGCGTGTCGTCGGGAGGCGTATAGCCTTCGATCATCACCGGCATCTTGAGATAGGCAGCAGTATCTTCGATAGCTGCCACAAGATCCAGATAGTCGGCTAGATGTTCCACGGGCGGCATGAAGATTCGGAGCTTGCCTTCACGGGCTTGGACGCAGAGCGCGGGCCGGGTTACCCACGGGGCGGATTCGCCTTTCTCGGGTGGCGAGGTCTTATCGCCGTCTGCTTCAGCAGGGTCGGTGTACGCGCGCGCGGAGAACAATTCGGGCTTGCCTTCAGGCCGCTCCGGCAGCTTTTCACGCGTTGCGAACGGGTCTTTGTCGAACGTGTAAGTTACATCTTCAGGCTTGGTCCAGGGCAGGGACTCGAGCGGCAGGCGATACCCCATGGGCGAATCGCCGGGCACAAGAAACATGCGCGTGGAAGCGAGAAACCAGGGCTGGCTGGTCCAGCGCGGCGTGCCTGAGCGGGTGGGAACGCGGCGCAGCGGCAGCACATAACCGACTACCTGGTCCAGACCGCGTTCGAAGGCCGCGGACAGGCTGGCTCGTTCGATCGGGTCCTCCAACTTTGAATCCAGCGGATCCACATTCATCGGAAGACGGCGCTCTTTCCACATGTAATAGAAGACGTCTTCGTAAGCGCCGATGGCAAAGGAGAGATCCACCTGCAGGCGGCGGGTCAGCGCTTCCAGAAAGTAGCGTGCCTGGGTGGAAGTGTGATTGTAATCGGCGTCATCGCTGGCAAGGAGCGCGCTGTTCTCCCAAATGGGAACGCCGTCTTTGCGCCAGTAACAGCCGAGAGCCCAACGGGGAAGCGGTTCGCCGGGATACCACTTTCCCTGCCCGAAATGAAGCAGGCCTTGCGGAGCGAAACGGTCGCGCAGGCGCAGGAACAATTCGACGGAGAGCTTTCGCTTTGCTGGACCCAGCGCGTCGCTAGTCCATTCGGGGCCGTCAGGATCATCGAGCGATACAAAGGTTGGTTCGCCGCCCATAGTCAGGCGGACATCGCCCGCTTGCAACTCGGCGTCTACTTTGTGGCCTAGAGCTTCGATGGCGTTCCATTGCGAATCGGTATACGGCTTGGTAACTCGCGGTGATTCCAGAATGCGCCGCACTGACATTTCATGATGAAAGGTAGTGACGCAAAAATCGAGCACGCCTGAAATAGGTGCCGCGCTGCCTGTATCGGGCGTGCAGGCCAGCGGTATGTGGCCTTCTCCCGCAAGCAGGCCCGATGTAGGATCGAAGCCGATCCATCCGGCACCGGGCAGATATACTTCCGCCCACGCATGCAAATCGGTGAAATCGTTAGTGGCTCCCGCGGGCCCTTCAAGGGGCTTCACGTCAGCTGTGAGTTGGATCAGATAGCCCGAAACAAAACGCGCCGCCAGACCCAGGTGCCGAAGAACCTGAACCAGCAGCCAGGAAGAATCGCGGCAGGAGCCGGTGCGCAGGCCAAGCGTCTCTTCGCAAGTTTGAACACCGTGTTCCAGGCGGATGACGTAGCCAATTTCGCGCTGTACCCGCTGATTCAGATCCACCAGATAATCGAGCGAGCGCGAACTAGCGCGGGGCAGCCCGTCTACGAAGGCGGCCAGCTTGGGCCCCGCGGGTTCCGTTTCCAGAAACGGCCGAAGCTCACGTTCCAGAGTCTGTTCATAGGGGAACGGAATGTTTTCCGCGTACGGTTCCAGGAAGAAATCGAAAGGATTAAAGACTGCCATTTCGGCAACCAGATCCACCTCAACCGAAAATTCCGTGGTGGGTTCCGGAAACACCAAACGGGCCAGGTAGTTGGCTTGGGGGTCTTGTTGCCAGTTGATGAAATGTTTTGCGGGCTGGATCTTTAGCGAGTACGCAAGGATGGGAGTGCGGCAGTGAGGTGCCGGGCGAAGCCGAACCGTCTGGGGGCCGAGATTGATACTGCGGTCATATCGATAGTGGGTCTTATGAGTGAGGGCGACGTGAATGGCCATAGAGGAAAGCGCATCGGACTGTGGCTCACAACACGGTGAGGATGGCCGAAGTTTAACATCGGTGCGGGCGTGAAGAGAAATGGGGCAGAGATGCTAACGGTCCTTGCCATCCCACTCCGGACCAAGCTCTTGAATCTGATTTCCACGCGCGATGATGGCCTTTGAAGTAAGGCCGATGAACAATCCATGCGCAAGCACGCCCGGAATCTTACACAGGTCGCGGGCAAGAGCTGCCGGTTCGGGAATGCGTTCGAATAAGCAATCCAGCAAGTAATTGTTCTGCTCCGTCACAACCACTTTTTCATGAGCATCCAAACGGCGGAAGACGCGTATCCCGAACTTTTCGCGGATGCCCCGCACCGCACCTACCCACCCGAAGGGAAGCACCTCCACGGTAAGTGACGCTTTGCCGAGAACTGCTACGGGCTTGCGCGAATCGCCCACAATAATGAGCCGCTTGGAATTGTAGGCGAGAATCTTTTCTCGCAAGAGAGCGCCGGCTCCCCCTTTATTCAGCGTCAGCCCGGGACCAATTTCGTCTGCCCCGTCAATGGTGACATCCACTTTCAAAGATGCATCGAAAGGAACGACGGCAAGCCGGGCAGCTTCGGCAAGGTCGGCAGACCCGTGCGACGTTACAACAGCATTGATGTAGAGCTCGCCCCGACGCGCACGTCTGCCCAATTCGCGAATTACAAAGGCAGCAGTCTGTCCGGAGCCTATCCCCACTAGCATGCCGCTTTGCACTTCATCCAGACTTTTGTTTGCTGCGGATTCTTTTTCGGTTTCGATATCTGCCACTGAATAATCTCTCTCCTCCATTCTCGCGTTAAAATCTGAATAGGATGTTCAGGCTGGGGCAAGTCTTCGCGCTATTTGCAATATTGGCTTCGGCTATTAATGCACAGTGCGCACTTTCCTGTTCGCTTCTGTTGGAAGTACGTTCCGCCCCGAAGCAGGGCCTGATACAGGCGTCCCCGACCGGGCATGCGTGCTGTCCAAAGGGGCGTGGCGCAACTTCCTACCAGCAGGAACAACCGATAGCGCCATGTCCGCACCCGCTGCCTTCTGTAAGTAACTCGGTCGAATTGTCTCCGATTCAGGGGGTTGTCGCGCCAGATTGGGTGGCGGATGATGTGGGACATGCCCCGGCACCGCTGGCCGTGCTGGAGCACGCGTCCTATCGCAGGCAGATAGTTCCGTCCGGCCTGCCGCCTAATTCTGCTTTCCGAGTCTTGCGAGTCTAGTTCTCTCTTATTCCCGAACCACTATCGTGTGTACCCGTATTTTGCGGGCACTCTTTGCCCATTGCTCTTGAATGTGTAAACCGGAATTTGAGGAATTATGAATAACAGACGAGCTTTTTTTACCAGAATTTCTTCTTTATCCGCCGGAATCTTTGCCGGCCGGGGTCTTCTCTCAGCACAGCAGAGTACTCCCCAAAGCCCCATGGGCCATATGGACATGAGCCACGGAAATATGCAGCATTCCACCGGCGCTCAGCCAGCGGCAAGTTTGCGCGTGAACGCAAACACCAGTTCTAAGGTGAGCGGTTCTTCTCCCGTTCCTGTTACTACGCTCGATGTAGGCGACCTTCCTTTCACGCTAGACAACGGCATCAAGGTTTTCAATCTGATCGCCGAGCCCGTGAAACAGGTGATTGTACCGGGCAGTATGGGCAGGACCTTTGACCTGTGGGGCTTTAACGGCAGCGCGCCGGGCCCTACGATTCAGGCGAATGAAGGCGACCGCGTACGGATTGTGTTCGACAACCACCTTCCGGAACCGACGGGCATCCACTGGCACGGTCTGGAGCTACCGATCGAAATGGACGGCGTGCCGGGCATCGGCCAGAAGCCGGTGATGCCCGGCGAGCGATATGTTTATGAGTTCTCGCTCCATCAGAACGGCACGTTTTTCTATCACCCGCACATGGCCATGCAGGAGATGGTGGGCTTACTGGGTGGCTTTATTATTCATCCGAAGACCGCCTACGCGCCGCATGTCGATAAGGACTACCTGATTGCGCTTCAAGAGTACGCCGTGCTGCCGAACAGCTCCATTCCCAACAGCATGAACATGGAATTCAACTGGCTTACGTTCAATGGAAAATCCGGCCCCGCGGCAACGCCGCTAGTGATTCTGCAAGGGGAACGCGTTCGGATCCGGTTCATCAACATGGGCATGGACCATCACCCGATTCATCTGCATGGTTTTACGTTTTGGGAAACCGGCAGGGAAGGGGCAAGGCAGCAGGAATCGGCATGGGCACGCGGCAATACGGTGCTGGTGGGCGTGGCCCAAGGCAAGGATATTGAATTCGTAGCGGACAGGCCGGGCGACTGGATGCTCCATTGCCATCTTCCGCACCACATGATGAACCAGATGGCGTCCAACGTGGGGCCCATGACGCGGACAGGGCGTGGCATGCAGGCTGGGGCGAGCATGGAACAAGGCATGGGGATGCTGCGGGACGGCAATGCCACTTCTGACAATCGCGGCCCCAGTCTGGGACGTGGCTTGGGCGTGGGTTCCAGCGCGGAGATGCCGATGACCAATGGCCCCCTCTCCCCTACGGAAGCGGGGAAAGCGATGGGCAATATGCAGGGCATGGAACATGCGGGCATGCATGGAATGGTGATGCCGAAGTTGCCCGACAACGCCGGTCAGGTGCCTCTTTTTCCGCAGGATGCGTATATGGAAGGGCCCATGATGGCAATGGATAAGAGTGTCGATAAGCCGGAGACCTTCGGTCTGCCTGCCGGCTGGAGTGGCTTCGCGGGAGGCATGATGACGCTGGTGCGCGTTCTGCCGCCGGACAAATACCAGCAAATTATAGATTTGAAGGCGCAAGCCGCAAAGGGAAAGAGCGCTTAATGAAAATTTCACAAGTCTCCGCCGCGCTGCTGCTCCTGCTGTTTTTCGGTAGCGCCTCTTATTCACAAACTGCCGGGAGAAAGGGTTATTCCTTCCGCGGAACAGTGGAGCGGGTGAACACCAGCACGAAGCGGATCAGCGTCGCAAATGAACCCATTCCAGGCGGTATGGGCGCAATGACAATGAATTATTCCGTGGACAAGGAAGAAGTCTTAAGCCGGCTCAAAGCGGGCGATCGCATCACCGCAAAAATGTACAATGGCGATTCCACCCTTTACGAAGTGCAGGTGATGCCGATGAATCCCGCTGCTCAACCGCAAGACGTACAGGGAATGCGGCTGGAAGAGTTTGAGCGGATGGCGCTTTTGAACAACCCTACCATTACCCAGGTACAGGCAAACGTTCAAGCGTCAGCGGGCCTTGCGCGCCAAGCCGGCCTGTACCCGAACCCGACAGTCGGTTACTACGGCGATGAAATTCGCGGAGGTTACACCGGCGGCGGGAAGCAGGGAGGCTTTATCAGTCAGACGATTGTGACAGGGGGCAAGCTGAATGCCGCCCGCCGGGTTGCGAAGCTCGCTAGCCAGGAGGCAGAGACAGCCGGAGAAGTGCAACGCTTGCGAATTCTGAACAACGTGCGCACCGTTTTCTATCAGGTTCTTGCAGGCCAGAGACTGGTGGATGTCAGAGAAAGGCTGGCAAAATTGGCAGCAGATGCAACTCAAACGTCCTATCAACTCGCGAATGTAGGGCAGGCGGACCGGCCCGATGTGTTGCAAGCTGAAGTGGAGCAGCAACAGGTAAATGTTAGCTTGCGGATAGCCCGCCAGAATCTGCAATCCGGCTGGAGAACGCTGGCTGCGGTGGTGGGCAAACCGGACCTGCGGCAGGCGCCTTTGGAGGGAGACCTGGAAGCTCTTCCCGATCTGAACTATGACGATTGGCTGGCCACTACATTGCGCGACAGCCCTGAGGTGAAGCTTGCGCAGCAAGCCGTCGATCGTTCGGAAGCATCATGGAGTCAAGCAAAGAAGGGGGTGATTCCCGATCTGCAGCTTTATGGCAATCTGTCCCAAAACAATGAGCTTTTGGAGACCACGCACAAACCCATTGGATTAAACGGCGGAGTACAGATTGGCGTGCAGATTCCGATCTTTAACCGCAATCAGGGTAACGTTGCCGCCGCCAAGTATGAGATTGAGAGCGCAAAACAGGAACTTGTCCGGATGAAGCTGCAGTTGACGCGCGAGGTGGCCAGCCTGTTTCGCGATTACGATTCTGCCCGGACAACCGCGCGGCAGTACAAGACCGAAATGCTGCCGCGGGCGGAGCAGGCCTACAAGCTGTATCAGGCAAACTATCAAAATATGGCGGCTGCATATCCGCAGGCGTTGATCAGCCAGAGAACCTTGTTTCAGTTAGAGGTGGATTACGTGCAGGCTCTGGAAGGCGCTTGGCAGGGTGCATTGGGGATTCGGGGGTTCGGGTTGATGAACGGCTTACTGGCGCCCATGGGCAAACAGCCATGAAAGATCCTGTTTGCGGTATGACCGTAATACCTGAGAAGGCCGCTGGGTCTACTAAGTATCAGGGCACCACGTTTTGGTTCTGCGGTAAATCATGCCTGGCCAAATTCGAAGCAAATCCGGGAACGTACCTGGAAGCGGCGGTGAAGCCTGCGCCAGTGCCATCGCCAGTATCGGCAAGTGCAGAGTTCACATGCCCGATGCACCCGGAGATTGTCCGCAGTCAACCGGGTGCGTGCCCCATTTGCGGCATGGCGCTGGAGCCGCGAACCATCACGCTTGACGAGGCAAACCCGGAACTAGACGATATGACCCGGCGGTTCTGGATTGCGCTTGGACTCAGCGCTCCTATTCTGCTTCTGATGATCGGGGATTTTTTGCCTGGGATGCCGCTGCAACACTTGCTAGGGCAGCAGCGGATTACCTGGATCGAGTTCGCACTCGCAACACCGGTTGTGCTTTGGGCTGGCTGGCCGCTTTTTGCCCGTGGATGGGCGTCAGTGGTGAACCGAAGCCTGAACATGTTTACCCTGATCGCCATCGGCGCGGGATCGGCGTTCGTTTACAGTGTTGTAGCAACGCTCTTCCCTGCGTTGATTCCCGCGTCTTTTCGCGAGGCAAGCGGCGGGATCGGAGTCTATTTCGAACCCGCGGCAATCATAGTGACTCTGGTGCTGCTTGGGCAGGTGTTGGAGTTGCGGGCCAGAAGCCAAACCAGCAGCGCGCTACGTTCGCTTCTCAGCCTGGCGCCGAAAACGGCAAAGGTTGTAAGAGAGAACGGAGTGGAAGAAGACCTTTCGCTCGATCAGGTAACAATCGGTCAGAAGCTGCGCGTCCGACCCGGTGAGAGTGTTCCGGTGGACGGAACCGTGATGGAAGGAACCAGCTCGGTAGATGAATCCATGATTACCGGGGAAGCAATTCCCGTGGAGAAAGAAGCTGGCGCGAAAGTCACGGGCGGAACCGTGAATGGCACCGGCAGTTTCGTGATGAAAGCGGAACGCGTGGGCAGCGATACGGTGCTGGCGCACATTGTGCGGCTGGTCAGCGAAGCGCAGCGAACTAGAGCCCCCATTCAGCGCCTTGCCGATGTAGTGGCTTCTTATTTTGTTCCGATGGTGCTTGCTGTTGCGGTGATCACGTTTGCCATCTGGGCGATTTACGGACCTGAGCCCCGTTTTGCGCACGCACTTGTGAATGCGGTGGCGGTTCTGATTATTGCCTGCCCTTGCGCTTTAGGGTTAGCCACGCCTATGTCGATTATGGTTGGCACAGGGCGCGGTGCGACGGCGGGCGTGTTAATTCGCAACGCGGAAGCGCTTGAGATTTTGCAGAAGGTGGACACGCTGGTTATCGATAAGACGGGAACCCTTACCGAAGGGAAGCCGCGACTCACAACCGTGAACTCCGTGGGCGATCGCTCAGAGAATGAGTATCTGCGTCTGATCGCTAGTTTGGAGCAGGCCAGTGAACATCCGTTGGCCGCTTCTATCGTGAAGGGGGCGCAAGCGAGGAAGCTCCCGCTGGCCGCCGTCAGCGGATTTCAATCGATGACCGGGCGCGGCATCGCCGGGACAGTTGACGAGCATCAGGTGTTGATTGGAAACGCGAAGCTTTTCGAGGAGCGGTCAGTTTCAATTGAACCGCTGCTGCGGGATGCCGGTGACCTGCGCTTAAAAGGCCAGACGGTGATGTTCGCTTCGATTGATGGCAAGGCTGCCGGGCTGATCGGCGTTTCCGATCCAATAAAAGATTCCACCGCTGAGGCAATTCAGATGTTGCATGCTGAGAAGCTTCGCATTGTGATGATTACCGGTGACAACCGCCAAACCGCTGAAGCCGTCGCGCAGCAATTGGGGATCGATCAGATTCAGGCGGATGTTCTGCCCGATCAGAAGAGTGAAGCCGTAAAGAAGCTGCAAGCCGAAGGGCGTGTTGTCGCAATGGCGGGGGACGGTGTGAACGATGCACCGGCGCTGGCACAGGCGCAAGTGGGAATCGCCATGGGAACAGGTACCGATATCGCGATGGAAAGCGCGGGCGTGACTCTGGTGAAGGGTGATCTTCGCGGCATTGTCCGCGCGCTTCGCCTGAGCCGCGCGACGATGCGCAACATCCGCCAGAATCTGCTGTTTGCCTTTCTGTACAACATTCTGGGCGTACCGATTGCGGCTGGATTGCTCTACCCCTTCTTTGGAATTCTGTTGAGCCCGATGATCGCGAGCGCGGCTATGACGTTTAGTTCTGTATCGGTGATTGCCAATGCGCTCAGGTTGCGGAAAGTTGCTTTGTAGCGCATCGGAAAGGTTTACTAAACCTTAACTCGAGCGGAGTAACAATCGCGTGGTGACAACCGTTCTTTCATTGAGTGAAGAATCATAACTCAAGGAGAACCTACATGACGAACAAATCGAAGTTATTTTCTGCCATCTGCCTAGCGGTGGCGCTAATCCAGGGGTCAGCCTCTGCCCAGATGAACGGAGCACTGGGCGTTACTCTTCCCCAGAATTTTACGGTACACGGTATCGAGCTTGCCGCTGGAGAATATACCATTCACGAACTAAGCGGATCGGGTACCAACCCGGTGCTGCTCCTTCGATCCGCAACCGGAGTTAACACAAATCTGCTTGCCCAGCCGATTACACATGCGCAGCAAACTACGCTCAAGGGAAGCTCGGTTACTCTTCACAAAGTTGGAGGTCAGTTGCAGTTAGATGAAATTTGGTTTGTGGGCAACGAAGTAGGTTATCGGATTCTTTCTTTGAACAAATAACTCAGCGCCTCCCGGCATCGACTTACAACCACTCGATCTTTAATCCCGGGTGAAGTTCAATCCCATTTAGCTGTGCAACTCCGGTCTGGCCATGAAGTTTATCGAAGAAGCCGACGCCGGTCACCCGCACCGGAGTTGACTTTACAGCAGTCTTGAACGCGGGCACTTGCCTTTCCGCCGCATCCAAATTCGTAACGAACGAAGCTGGAAGATTCAGCGGCATGGCTTCCGGCACAAAGGGAAGAGATTGACGTGGAACCAGATACCCGCCCCACGGGACAAAATCCTGGGGTGCCAAGTGGGCCACCAGTTTACGGTCTATTTCCGCGCGTGCGATCTTGATATTGGCGAACCAGGGAGTGGAACCAATAAACGCCTTGGTGGGGGTGGGGATTTCGACAATCATGGTTTCCCCACTGGCACCTTGCAGCACCAGGTGATAGTCTCCATCGGGTTCCTGTTTCAACAGGATGAAGGCGCCCGTTACTTGCCACACCACGAATTCCACGGGGGCACGCCGCCTTGCCTGGTAGGCCGGGAATAGCGCCGTGGGCGGCGACATATCGGGCGGGCGAGGTATCTGAGTGAGTTGTTCCACCGTTGCCGTTACAATGCCAGCGCCGAAATTCGTGGCCCCGAAAATGTTCGCACCCACGGCGGCTGCATCGGTATCTTGCCCTGTCTTCACCGGCCAGCGTTCCACTCCCGGTTTCGTCAAAAGTTCCGCGCTCACATACTTTAGTGGCTGTTCCTGTTTATGCGAGTGAAGCACGCCAGCCTGCATTGCGGCAGCCAGAATCTTTTTCGCTACATTGGGGCTCACAACCGGCAGGTTATTGACATCCGAAAACGGAATAACGCTACTTGTCCCTCCGCCCGGAGTTGTTGTGCCTGGATCGACCGGGACGGGACCTCCCCCTCCACCGCCCGGTATCTGGCCTCGCCCGAACACCAGAAAGCGCGGCGTTGCATCGCGGTTGCTGCCATCCGCAGGTCCTTCCATGGTGTAACCCGTCGCCGCAAAGAGTTTCTGATTCGGGAACGCGCGCCGCACTGCAAGATAGTCGCCCCACTCGGATTTGTTAGTGCTCGGGTCCGGCATTGGGCCCCGAGTACCGGCCGCAGCAATCTTATGCATCTGCGTTGTTGTCAGGAAGCCTAAAGCGGCTGAGGGGAACATGGCTTCGCCCCCGATCATGTATGAGATGCCCACTTCGCCCTCCGCATTGGCGGCCAGCGCTCCGTAAGCCGTCGCGTTGTTGAGCTCGAAAATATCGATATTTTCAAGCAGCGTCAGGTTTCGTGCATCCAGCCGGGCAATCTGGATGAACGCATGAGTACGGTGATTCGAACCCTGGTCCACGGTCCACGCAAAATAGACGTCATTACCAGCAAGCGCGGCGCCCGTGATCCGAGAGTCGGCGCGATCCAGCCAGCCGCCTCCATCCGGCGTGCGGGATTGATATCCGTTTCCGCCTACCCATCGGTTTACACCTACGGCCTTCCCCGGGGCGGGCGAATCCTGAGTCTCAGGCCAGCAGAATACCTCGAGAGTGCTGCTATCGCGATGCGCCGCAAAGTAGGCCGTCGTATCGCAATTCTGCGCCACCCGGAAGCTTTGGAAATCGGTTGAAAAGTAGGGGTGCGCCGTTACCTGTCCGCTATCCATCCCCGCGAAGGGAATGCGAACCACCGCCGAGCCCACCTGCTGCCCCGGCCCGAAAACATTGGTGGTGACATAGAGATGATTGGCCCCCACCGCTAGATCGGGGAAGTCCATAAAGGCACCGGGAGCCCCGATTGCGGCGGTGGTGATATCGATCAGCCGCCACTTGCCGCTAGCCACGTCCGCTGTTTTCGCGAACGCGATCCGCTGAATATTATTCCCTGTGTCGGGGCCGTATTGCAGAAGCCACACGAAGGTATCAATCGCGGGTATATAGTTGACGGTTTGGTCGCAGCAAAACGTGGATCCGGGCGGATCGAACTGGCGGAACGCGGTGGCCGGGTCGAGAAAGCTGAACGTCTGGCCGGCGTTGTTTGAAACAGCCGCATACCAATTGCCGGTATAGACCACTACGTCACCATTAATGGCGGCACTTGGTTCGCCTACGTTCGAAGCTGTTCCATTGCGGCCGGGAGAAGTAAGCGGCGTATTGGTGGAGATTGTCAGGTCCGATTGGGATTCGGGCTGTGCGCCGTGCGAGAAAACTAGCGGGGCTGTGTTGCTGCCGAAATCCCGCTGCACGCCCAGACCGATGAGCGGTAAAACCCGCCGAGGATGAATCCGCTTAGGTTTGACAAATGTGGGAGGGGAATCCAGGTGCTGAATGGTTACCTGGCCCACAGAGCGAAGAATTAGTGGCGATGGCTTCGGTTCATTTGTCATACAGGATATTCCTCAATTGGTTATTTCAGTCTGCGCCGTCTTCTGGCTTTTCGGGAACAATTGGCAGAGGACGCCTCGCGTGAATGGTCTTATTCACAGGCGCGGGCACGGCTTCTTCCCTGTGAGGCACCGTCACCGCCTGTGGGGGTGGCAAGCGCACTTCACCAGGCCGCAACGGAGGGTCTTCACCTGCCGGGGGAAACTTTATTTCTCCACTCATGCGATTCTCCTGGTTGGCTTAAAAATTATAAATGAACAGCTTCGGAAATGCCAGAGTAGTGGCTAATCGTAATTACCTTCAAGGAACCATCTTGTGGTTCGGCAGTCTTCATATAGTCTGTAAAAAGCGCCATCTGGCAAGGCAATGTCCCATTCTTTGTGGTCCCATGGTTCTCGGGTCCACCAGTCGCCGGAGGAGCGCCAGGGGCCGGACGAATCAAGCACTTTGCCCCTCAGGTTCAAGCATTCAATGTGCGCGGGGCGCCCGGCGGCAACTAATACTTGCGCGTGTTTGGGAGGGCGGAAGCGGCGCAGGACGGGCGTTTCCCCTTCGGGCGGGGCCGCCACTTTGGTGACCAGCGCGGCAAAGTGAGTCATGCGGAAGCTGTCTGGACGGTGTGTGTCAATCAACTTGGGCGTACCCACATTTTCCGCCCCCAGAAAGTTGCTGAGCCGGGCTAAAGTGATTTCAAGCTTTTCGGGTTCCGGCGCGCGCGCTAGATAAAGCCCGTGCTGTTGCGTGCGTGGCGGCACCGGGTTCAGACGGAGCCCGATTTTCAAAACCGGCGCGCCCGGCGGCCTGGCACTTAGTTCCAGTTGGAGCAGTTTCAGGAAAGCCGCGGAGTCGCGCATGGGAACCGGAAGCCGCAATGTACAGCGGTGCGGCGGGGCTGCTTCGAGAGTCAGTTCCAGATGCACCTCATTCGCGGCTAATGCACGGGAAGCTAAACGCTGAGTCAAATCGCTCAACATGCGCGAAAACAGGAACGAGAGGGGTTCAAGGAGTTCTACCGGGTAATCCAGCTCCAGGTGCTCTTCGAAAGTTACCGGGTCCAATAGATCGCGAAATTGGCGGCCTGCTTCGCCTCGAGACAGGCGTTGTAAATGCACGCCTTCTTCACCCAGGCGCGCTGCAATTCCCAAGGGTGGCAGAGCAGCTAGCTGTCCGAAAGTTCTTATGCCCCAGGCATGCAGGGCTTCGGCTGCATCGGGGGAGCCGGGCAGCAAATTAAGTGGCAGCGGAGCTAAAATCGTGGCTTCTTTGCCGGGAGGAATCACGGTAATACCGGGAATTCCGCGCGCCGCGTGAACGGCGGCATCGGCGTCGGCGGCCACCGCTACGTTAACGGGAATGCCAGCGCGATTGGCAAGCGCCTCCGCAATTTGGTGGGGGGACCCGAATAAATTCTCGAGTCCGGTAATCTGAAGCAGTACGGTATCCGGCGAGGTCCGCTCAATGCGCGGGGAAAAATACCGCGCGCATTCAAGGAGCAGTTCCGGATTGCCCGAGGCATGGAGAGCGGCAAACATTAGAGCAAGCCGGGCCGTGATACCGGGTTCGAGGCGCGGCACCGGATCTGCTTGGCGGAACAGGATGCCGCGTTAAGTTGCTCTTCCGCGACAACAAATGCTGTTGGTGTCTTTTCAATAGCGTTGCGCAGGCGAAACCAGGAAGCGAGTGAAATCCTGCGGGCATCCCGGGGGGAAACGCCGGTCAAATCCAGCACCAGCATACCGAAACCGCCGCCTTGCAGCAGCAGGTCGGTTGCCTTCAGCGCGTGTTCGGAATTGCCGGAGCATCGCACCCAGAGCAAATGGGGCAGATGAACGCCAGCTTCGGCGGCAGAGCGAGGGCACAAAGTATCGGCGGTATCGATATAAGCGCAGAATTCGGGTTGGCGCGTTAAGTGGGCTAAAGCGGAAAACATGAGCGTCGTGCGGCCGGAAGAAGGCGGCCCGTAAATTTCAGTAAAAGCACCGCGCGGAATCCCGCCGGGTAAAAGATCCTGCTGGAGCTTGGAGCGGAAGCCGAAATTTGTATCGAAATTGGGGCCTAGCTTGGCTTGCACACCGGCTTGAATGCTGGACCGAAGGGCTGCCGCGGCGGTGCTCATATTCGCCTTTTGTTCTCCTGTACCCAATTTTTACAAAAGTGAAGTAAGATGGCAAGTGTGAAGAGCGATGTATGCTATACATCATGCGGAGAACTCAGCTTTATCTAAACGAAGACCTGTGGCAGGTTCTCCATGCGCAGGCTGCTACCAGCCGCACCAGCATTTCGGAATTAGTCAGACAGGCTTTGCGCGAACGTTATCTTACGAAACCTGGCCGAAAGGAAGCCATGCGGGGTGTCGTTGGAATTTGGAGCGACCGAACGGACTTGCCGGACACTGAAACCTACATTCGGGCACTTCGGACTGATAATCGGCTGGAGCGGATATATCGTGATTCCGATCCTGACTGACTCCGATATCCTGATTGAGGTCTTTCGTAAGCGCGATAAAAAAATCCAACGCGAATGGATCGATCTGATCGATTCTGAACAGCCACTTTTAATTTCTCCCATATCGATTGCGGAGCTCTGGGCAGGAGTCCGCCCGAGCGAAGTAAATAGCGTTAGTGCGCTACTTGACTCACTTACGTGCGCCAGTATCGATAAGGCTGCTGGGCGGCTTGCGGGAGACTTCCTAAAGCAATACAGCCGAAGTCATGGCTTGGCAATTGGAGACGCCTTCATTGCCGCCTGCACTGTGATGAACCACGTGGTTCTTTGGACACGCAACCGGAAGCATTACCCAATGCCTGAAGTCACGTTTTGGCAGTAATCCGCAATCACCCCTAATTCACCCGCTACAATTCTGGTGATGGCTTTTCGAACCGGTGCGATTACT
>JAABUK010004043.1_pt1 | contig 24265 bp, 28 predicted proteins | sample 5559141 | NCBI WGS metagenome assembly JAABUK01 (sample SAMN10711869, study PRJNA513367) | rock metagenome | isolation source: Antarctica rocks | place: Antarctica: Victoria Land, Pudding Butte nord | collected 2016-01-03
TGTCATGCTTGACTGAAGGAAGCGTGCATATGCATCTATGACTTTCAATATTAGGCCAAACCTTGCGTTTGACTGCCATCAAGAACTTTACGAAAAACTCATCGGCGTGCCTGGTGCAAAGCTGTTAGGCCGCCTAAGCTGCTCTGAAGTCAATTGAATGACTGCTTGTGTGCTAAACGGCAATCTGTGGCAGAGAGCGGCAGTACTAGCCTAGCACGGTACAACTGATGCCAAATGAGCGGGAACAAGTTTACCAGTAAATCACAACGGGGATGCAGAGGAATCTCGCTGCAATCCCCGAAATGTGGCCAGATTTGACCAGACCAGAATCTGGTCACCAGATGCAAACAGCTCATTAGCAGCGTTCGTGGCTAGAGCTCTGGAGCTCTTCGAGATTTGGCATCTACCTGCAACGATTGCATATGCGAACATATATAGTAAAAGGAGAAATCATACTGACACGATCTCCCCAGCAGCACTATTACATATTATTTACTCATTAAGCACTGCACATGACCATGTACCCTTCAAGGTACACTCCAAAGTATGTAATCAAAGCAGTCGTTACGCACATTACAACGGCTCACCCTGCACTTAAGCTTGACAGAATGTCTTGAAGGAAAAAAATGAACACGAAACATGTATCATTTCTGGCCATGGCAACTGTAAGCAGTTGAAAACATGTGTACAAGTCTGATCAGGTCAAAATAAAGATTGTGTCAGGCAGGATGTCCGATAGTAATGCCAAAGACACTTAGACGCAGCTGGGGTGCTCAAAGTGAAAAAAGAAAAAAATGTCACTGGCTTGGTGCAGTAATCCTGCACGGCCACCCTAATAAAATATATAGCTGTCTACTGTCTCGCAGAAGCAAACGGAAAAAGGCAAAACAAGACAAAAGCGCCTATGAAACATCCAGCACAAGACGTGAGGCAAACAGCCAGCAATGTGCTCATCAAGCAAACTTAGTGATACATGGTGCTTTCAACCAGCAGGACTGGCAGCTGGCAACCATCAGGCCCAGCTCAGACAGCAGCGCAGCCGCCATCTTCCTGTCATAAGCCTGTTGCACCACTCAGCTGGCAGTCCCCAAGCTCCTGCTCACATCTCACCCCTCGAATTTGCGCTTCCCAGAACATTTTAAGCAAGCTTGCATGTATGCTTGTAGTTGTGCTTGCAGTGTTGCCACAAATACCACCACAGAACAAAGCCACAACTTGTGGCCCACAAACACCCCCCAAAACAAATCATTCAACAAAGTTACCGAGTCAGGTTGACAATACGCCCTTGTTCCATATGTGTGTGTACACATACAGGCCATGCATGTCACCAATCACCAGACCAGCTTGACCCTCATGTACAGGACAGCAGCATGCAGGCATCTCCACACCACCAGCATAGCTACCAAGGCGTATATGGCATGCCACCTACTGCTCAACACAATCCCAAAGTTGTCATTCAGTCCGTCATAGGCTTGACCATCACTCAGGCTGCACGCCGCCTACATGACACACACGCACGGCTGACATCTGCATGTAGTAAAGAGTGAGAGGTGAGATCTGCACCTGATGCTGTACTTGCAGATGCTTGCTGAAGGGGCTATAGACGTGCTGACAAAAGCTACAAATACCCGGGTAGACATGCTGATACTGCTGGTACATCTGCCCGTTGTTTCTGGCTCTTATCATGTTTGAAACGCTGCTGTATGCTCCTTTGTGGCGGCAACCCGTACACTTATTGATCACTCCTAGCAAACACAACAACCGAATGCTGCCGCACAGTGGGCAGGATGAGACTCCAACAACTGATGGACCACACCAAGCTGCTATGGCTTGGCTGCACACTTTTGATCTGACTCCCTGCTGTTGGACGTTTGCTGCATGCGCTGCCAGTGAACACTCAGAACATCCAGGAGATAAGTCAACAGGCTTCGCTGAAAGCCATGCTCACCTGTGTGTATGGGCCAGGCATGTAGTTCTGTTGAGGGCATCCCCAGGTGCGGCCCCCCTGCAGCTCATTTCTGACCAAGCCCTTGTAGCTGTACGCATTGAAGGAAACAGCACCCACAACCAGGTTCAAGCCTCTTTGATCTCCGGCAAAGAAACCCATGGCAAGGATTTGTACAATGCAGATAGCACCTGTCACTGCAGCATCAGCAGCCAAGCATGCGTCAGGGCCCCTGCTTAGCACTTGTCACTGACACTGCAATTTTTCTTAGCAGTGGCAGGGTGTGCAGCCTTTGCGATGGGCTACAAGATCAAGAATTTACGATGCATATCAAAAACTTCAGACGCAGTGGCAAGAACGAAGCATGCAGTTACATGAGAGTGCACAAAGCAAGGTAGTCAATCAGCGAAACTGGCCTTGCAAACTGAAGCTGCGAGCTGGGGCTGCATGAAATATACATCAAAGCAGGTCCATGATGTGCAGCAAAAAGCAGAGCAAGTTTGTGGCCAGTGAGAGATGACTGACCAGTAGTTCGCCAGTTGTTGCTGCACATGGTGAACATGGCAGCCAAGGCTCCCACCATGGCATCTGCCACAGCCAACACCAGAAATAGGTTCAAGATGAGATACCCCCAGCCAGCCCCTGTACCACCCCAGACAGCCATGTTCAGTACAAGGCGACATGATACATTTGTGCCTGCCTCCGGTCATTCTATGTGGGGACAACTGTACTGCTCAAGCGCCCTTTTTGACCAGCCATGCTTTCACCGCAGGAGTGAGGGCAGTGCCGAGCAGCCCTGGACTGCCAAAGCATAATGATGGTTGATTACCTAGAGCTCTACTGCATGCTTTGTGGTACAGATCAATGGGCTGTGCATTGTCATCAGGACATGCAATCTATAAGTCAATGACATGCATTGCTGATGAGTCAACATGCCCTGGTGATGGGTGTAGTTAGGCCAATCAAGGGGGGGGGGGAGGGGGGCAGAGCAGGGGGAAGAGAGCAAAAAGTAAATGATACCTGAGGAATTGAGGCCGCACAGTGGGATGACCACAATGGCAACCAGGCAGGGCAGCAGCAGCAGGAAAGGTAGACTGGCGATGAAGCATGTAATGCTGTGAGTCAGGAGTGAAACTTCACAAGCCTTGTGCTCCTGGATGAAAACCTGTAACACAAGTGAACGCATTCGACCTTATGTGTAGGAAGATGCTACTATCTTCTTGCAGGAGGGGGGTCTGCTTTGATGACAGAAGCATGTCACCAACACATGGAGTGCAACTTTGTTTGTCCATGTACTGGTGACATGCAAATAGACAGACAGAGTGGCACTCCGTGAAGATCTACGCTTACGTGAGACTTTCACCACGCTTGGATTGGTCATGATTTGCATAGCATGAAATGACAATCTCTCAATCTCTTGCACTACCAGGTAGGACAGGTATGCTTATGACACATTGAAAGTCATATTTACCATGCCTGCAGCTGCAGAATTGCACTTGTGAAGCTTCAGACACATGCAGAGCCAGGTTTCAGAACAGCAACAGACAGCTTCAACCCCTCAAAACCTTCAACGCCGATCAGTGCAAAGGCAGATTGCAAAGCCAACCCACCTTGTCATTGTGAGCAAAGATGGGAAGAGCACCAAGCGTCAGAATAGGCAGAATAGCTGAGACAATGAACAGGAGGCTGAGACGTTCTTGAAGGCCCTGAAAGGTATAGGGCAGGTTGCTGTAAGTGCCCCCATAGATCAGTGCTAAAAGCACTCCCAGCACCAGGCGAGACTGGTACAAGGAGAAGCAGCGGATGGCTTGACTGAAAGAACGCCGAATTGTGACCCCTGTTCTGGTCACGAATTTACGTGGTGCCTGCACGACATGACACCTGTCAGACCTGCATCCCTGGGACCTGTACCCTCACAAAATGATGTATCCAACCAGCATGAATTGGGACAAATCTCAAGCATGAATTGGGACAAAAAGGTTGACAGCAGGCCCTGGATATGACAGCTGTCAGTTACAGACTCACACCTGCGCCTGGAAACAGATAGGCTATAGATACGGCTTGTCCTCTACAATGCACAAGAACACTCAGACTAAGACAGAAGACAGGCTGGTTTCGCACTAGAAGCACAAGCAGGTCTCATGCAAAGGAACAGGTTGCTGACCTTAGGCGGTGGTTTCCTTGGGGCGGCCTGCTCAATGAGCACATCAGTGCGCACCAGGTTTTGCTTGCACAATGGGCTGCCTACATAGCTGTCCTGCAGCACCTTGACCATCATGCTGCTGAACTTGGCATTCCAGCTTTGGTCATCTCCCTGGGCTGATTGCAAGTACACCTGCACCCCACAACCATGTGATCACAGCCATGGCTTATTATGTCATTGTGCCAAGCCACAGAGTTATGTTTCTGACGACGTGTGCACAGCATGATGACATGATAGTCCTGGCTAGCATGTGAAGGTGTGTTGAAACAGTGAGCAATTGCATGTGAATGCACAGCTACAGACTTGCATTTTATAGCAGCACATATGCATGAAGGTCATGGCTAGAACTGTTGATTGTCAGCGAATGTGGTTGACATAGCAACACAAGCATGCAATGCAAAACTGGCAGCGAAATTTTCAATTGGCAAACCAGCTGCATGATTCAAATGCGTGACAAGCTGGGTACAGTGCTGCATGATCCAATCCTTTGCTGCAAGACTTGGCAAGAAAAAAATGCCAGCTTGGGTATGGAGACTGAGGGGGTTGCTGAGGGGGTGAGGAAGGTGGGTTGCGAGTTTGTACACAGGTGCACTGTCATGCTGACCTCAAAGCTAGGGTCGATGAGGCGCATGTACTGTTCAATGGGGTGGTAGAGGGGTGGGCAGGGCATGCCACTACCCCCCAGCATAGCCATGGCCTGCTCATTAGCACCTCCATGGTACACTACCTCCCCAGCAGACAGCACATATGCCTGGTTGAAGAAGCTACAGATGTCTGTTGAAGCCTGCTGGACCTCCACAACAGCAGTGCATCCCTCCCTGACACAATACATGCATGGTGAGCGTGTGATTGCTCAGCACAGACATTGAGTCTGAGCAACATCCTGCAGCTGATGTTGTTGCTTATCACACATTGACTTGGGCAAAGAACATGTCATGGACTTGCAAGTCAAGCTGTTACACAGCAGGCAGAAAGCACACACAATGCTGCAGGCTAGCAAGGCCCAATCTAGTGTTGAGGGTGTATCACTGCCAAATCTGACAGAGCTTTACTTGCATATCAAAGACATGAACTTTACTTGCATATCAAAGACAAGAGACCTTGGTTGCAGTTATGTTTGACAGGGCTCCAACAAGCCAACACATCATGTCCAGTTTGCCTTCTTACGGAACTTGCTTTGCAGTGGTAAACGCACTGATGCAGCAGATTGTTGCAACATGCTTTGCAGCTTGTGAAGGCTGACCTGCACATGTCACTGAGTGCCTTCAGAACGGCCAAACCATCCCCTTCATTCACCCCAAACAAGGCATCATGCAGCACCAGCAGCTGCCCACAGTTCGTGAACTTGCAAGCGACAGCTACCCTGCGCTGAGTGCCCACCGGAAGATGATCTGCAACCAGCACAGATGATCAGCAGGTGTGATGTCATGCAAGCGGTAAGAAGCAGCAGTCACATCCAGCTGTGTTCTGGTACGATGTCCCACAAGCAATGCATGGGTTGCTTGGCTTGACGCCAGATTGGGGCATTACAGTTTCACCAGCCCTCCACAACTTGGATGACAACAAGAAGCCTGTTGCAATGTGCATGACTGGAGAAGCGCATGCAGCAGGTTAGGGCAGTTACGGCAGCAGAACTTACGGGTGAGTTGGTGCATATAGGGAGACAGTCCAAGCCTTTGGGAAGTCTTGACCACCAGATCTTGCACTTCCTGATGACTGGCCCACGGAGCCTGCAAATAGCCTGCACAGACACAGACACAGACACCATGTTGCACAGTGCTAACTTCATTACAATGCTTGCAGGTAGCTTATGGTAACGCCCTTACAAATGCACTTAGTGCAAGAGACATGCCACTTGATCAGAGGCAGACCTGAGCAGGCCCAAAGCACTATGGCCAAAGTTGCTAAAGCCGTTGTGTGCATGATGCAACGCAGATATGCCCTGTGCAAACATTCAGGCAGCACCATGCACTGCCAAAATAGGCAGGTTGACATGAGGTCAAAGCATTTGCAGTGCATCAGCAGTCAAAGATGACCTCACCTTTGTACAGCAAGTACTGATGCACAGTGAGGTGAGATGTCAGAACATCATTAGCTGAGAACCATGTGGGCCGGAAAGCCTCGTAAGTTTCACGCCCACTGATGATGATCCGTCCAGTCACTTTGGCAGGTTTGTAAAGCCTTCCACTCATAGCGGCAACCATGGCGCTTTTGCCAGAACCTGGGGGGCCGACCACTGCCAGTATGTTCCTGCGAGTGGCAGCCACAACATAGTGCAGCTTGACTGCAGTGCTGACACACAACTGCTTTGTCATGAGCTGTAGACCAATACAAATGGACGACGCTCAAGCATCTGGCTGCACAAAACATGTCTTACCTAGGTTCAGCATAGCCGCTGACATTCTTCAGCAAAGTTTTCCTTTTCTGTGCGAGTTTGGCCCTGGTGGTCTGCATGCAAGTCAGACGTTTTGAGGTGCACTGTTTCAGGCTGACCATTCAAGCACACACAAAACAGTTAATTTGCAATGTATTTGCGTGAAATCCGCATGAATAGCGAAACACGTACCACTGTCAAGTCCTTCCACACAATAGTGACCTCTGGAGGAGCATCCTCTGGCATGTCGACTATGTGCTCAGAAGCCTGTGAGGTCGAGCTTGATATGCTGCTGCCAAAATCCGGATCTTCGTCCATGTATGACTGCAGCCTACTGGAAGGGTGCGAAGTTTCTGATGGGCCCCCGTCGGAGCTGCTGTGTGGTCGTTGCGCCATCGATCACTGTGAAGCAGCGCGTGTCGATTGACCGGCTCCGAGACTCGACCGTCGAGCCCGCTCGCTTCAGGGAGCTGACCTCAGATGACTGCGCAGAGATCTTCTGGAGGTTTGTTCTAACAACAAGCGTTGGCACGGCCGACAAGAATGAAGCGAGGTGCTTTGTAAGACGCTGTCGTGGAAGCCTGTGCTTTGGACTTGCGCTATCGCGAGATGTACAGCTGCAAACAGTCAAGATCCGTGCGAAAGGTGGACACTTAAAGCACACACCAAACTAGGTGCTGCTGACGTCTGCACAGGGAGCAAAGTCTTGCCGCAACTTGCGGAACTACGTGAGTATTCGAGGCGATTTGCGACAGTGAACTCTGCTCAATTTGAACTTCACCGTGAGTCTTCTTCGCTCGCTCATGCAGGCAGATTGCTCAACAGTCGCATTGGATCCGGATGAGGTTGCGCTGCGACGCATCGAATCACCGCTAATCATTCTCGCAACACCATAAGAAAGTGCGCAATATCAAAATGGCAACAAACATATCACCTGTAAACTTGTAAATGTACGCGGCAAGCGGGATGCCGTGATGATCATGCGGCATGCCACCCATAGCGTCGTATATGCGGCCCGTAAGCGCACCTAGACGCGTCTGCAGCAGACCTTCAAATTTGCGCTAATGATCCAATGACAGGGGAGCAGGCCAGATTGTGAGGCAGATCGGGCAGCGCGTCTGCAGCAGACCTTTCGTACGCTGCAACCATCCACAGCTAGGTCAACAAGTCTCTTCGACCGCCATCTAGGTACGTTGCCTGCGTATTCGAGTTTGCGTGAAATTCAAGCTGCGCCTCGTAATGGATTTGCTTGTGTCATTGGACCATTATACACAGGCCTAGGTCCGTGAACATATGGTCTGGATGACTCGTGCAGATTAGTACAGCGCAGTTGGTACCAAGAGGTCATCAAGAGCACAGAGCCTGGACATACACCGCGCAGTCTGCCTGGACCTGCCGCCAAATCGAAATGTCGAGTGACTGTCCCCCTAGCATAATCTCGACCAGAGCTGTCACAAAGTCTTTGAGTCTGCTTTCCTCAATCAACACTATGATTACACGCTCCACAAGGAAGCGGTATCTCAACAAGGCATCGAAGGGTGCAGATCGTCCAGTCAAGAAGGGCAGACTTGCCAGATGTGGGAGCATCCCACCTGCTGGGCCGCCACCGCAGGCAACACTTTGCGGTGCAGCGCTTGTGAAATGCATTGCCCATGCAAATGCTGCCTGCTGCCCAGAATGGCCACCAGGTGTGCTACCAATGTCAACTGCACTCTGCTCCTGCTACTGCTTCTGACACATGCACTGGTCTTGAGTTGGCAGCAGCTTGCACCACAGCATATGCCCTAGACAATGACTTAGCTAATCTATAGATGCATCTGGGTCTGTACAGTGACCTTCCCCACCAGCAAAGTAGTTTCTGTAACTAACAGGCACTACGGGCTCTAGTAAGCGCTACTGGCATGTTGTGTTGCAACATTCAGCAGTCAAGGCTATGTTGCTTGCATGCATCTCTGCAGGCAGTCTAGACATACTCGTAAAAGCCCGAAAGCCAAGCACCTGTACATGCAGAAAAGCTTGCTATTAGAATCTGGGCTCAATGTGGCAAGAGGGTGTTCTTTGCACCAGATATGCTTGTGCAGGCACGCAGCTATGGGTGAAGCTGCGCGGCATGTGCCATTGGCCCGTGGTCATGTGGTCAATGGAGCTGTGCATGAAAAAGGATGTGCCACAGCTGCTCACATCCTTCAAAGAAGGTGTTCCCTTACCATTGATCACACACCCAATCACCACCAGCTGCTTTCAGCAGCACTGCATCATCCGCTGTCTGTTACATATTCCTGAAATGCACATGATGTACACATTGTCAAGCAATGGAACTGCGCAAGTGATGCAGACAGAATTTGAATTTTCAAGGGCATGTCTGCATTGCATGCATGACCTGCTGATTGCGTTATGCAGGGCATGTAGCGGTGCGTTTCGAAGCAGGTGATGCAGACAGAATTTGCCTCTCAAAGGGCATGTCTGCATTGCATGCATGACCTGCTGATTGCATTATGCAGAGCATGTAGCGGTGCGTTTCTATGCAGGTGGTGCAGACAGAATTTGCCTCTCAAAGGGCATGTCTGCATTGCATGCATGACCTGCTGATTGCAGTATGCAGGGCATGTGGCGGTGCGTTTCTATGGGGAGCACAGCAGCATGTGGGTGAGGCCAGAGGACCTGGTGGCCATGAAGCTTGAGGATGACAGTCATCTGGACAAGCTGCATGCCCTCAGAGTCCATCCCAAACTCAAGCATAAGTATGATGCTTGATCTGGGGTCATCACAGGGTCAGACACATCATGCTGCAGGGCACTAGGGCTGTCTGCAGGGCACTTGTGCTGTGCATCGCAGCACTGCACCTGGTCAGCATGCAACCATGGTCTGTAAGCGGTTCGTGAACCTGGACGACATTTCAAGCAGGAGCATAGGCCAAGTGATAGCTTGAGTTGTTATCTTTGACAGCAAAAGACATTTGTGTTCACAGGCTTATGCATCCTGTGGTGAGCGTATCAGCTTATGGGAATAGTCATTGAGGTCATTCCTTTCATTGTGTGTAGAGCTGCACTTGTGGAAGCAGCGATGGAGGAGATGTCTGAGGCTCATGCTGAATGTCGCCTAGAGGTGCAGCGCATGCTGCAGCTGCACAATGACTACCTGGCAAACGAAGATGCGCCAGATATCTGCTACCTATGTAGAGAAGAGGGTATGGACCCTATTTCACAATGCATGACTACTTCATCATCCTCATTCACAACCAATGTTGGTTTAGCTGATGGCTTAGCATCACAAGTAACAAAACAATGCCTCAGTTTGCCTCACTGCATGTGTCAAAACTGTACTGAGACGAGGACACACTGCATATGCTAGTTGTTACATATACACTGAAGTGATATGATTGTATCATATTGCAGACAGCAGCCCATATGTACATGATTGTAGTTGCTGTGCAGGAGCAAGGCTGGTCTGCAGTCACTGTGAGAGGCTGCTGCACCCAGTGTGCTTACAACCCCCTGCCCTGTCTTCAGACACTATGCTTCAGCCGTCATGGGAGTGCCCCTCATGTGGAGAAGCCAACACAGTCAGTACGCCTTTGCTTGCATGTGCGTCATTGCTGAGCTGCCCTGCATCAGCTGACCCTGCCCTTCCATGTGATTGCTGCAAAGACAAACACATGGTCCCCAGGAGTAACTGCACGGCCAGTTGTTTTTCTGTCTGTGCATTAGCTGCTCAAGTTTCCAGCCAAACAATGTGCCGCCAAGGATTCACCATTGGTCATACTATATGAAACAGGACTCAGCACAGCTGCTTTTTATGGTTTTCTGCCTGAAATATGAAAGGTGTAACAACTGTGTGCGAATGCTTTTGATACCTTTTGTTTCAGAGATAAAACTTGCGTCACCTTGGCGTGAATGCTTGGGATGCCTTAAATTTGAATTAAATTTGAATCAAATTTGAATTAAATTTATATTTAATGATCAGGTGGGAGATGCGAGTGTTGCAGCAGCAGATAAGGAGAAGCAGGTGGAGCGCATGGGGTTGACTCCAGACTGGATCATACAGGCAACAGCCTTCAAGGTCTTCCAGCTGCCCCCCCCCACCCCTGAGCAGCCCTTTATCAGAGGCCTGCTGGACCCCTGCACCAACAGCCTGCTGGCCCCCAACATCCCTGCTGAGAAGCTGTATGACAAAGTGGCAAGTACCTGTCGCGTGCATGCTGTGTGCACGCTGTGTGCATGCTGTGTGCATGCTGTGCGCATGCTGTGTGCATGCTGTGTGCATGCAATGGCCTGTCACACCACAAAGCCGGGTTGCTGGCTGTACACCATGTGTGAAAAGTGGACCAGATCATGTGTCAATGCGCCATGCAACGGAAGCATCTTTGAAGTCCAGCAAATGACACATTGAGCAGGTGTGTATACAGTATTACACAGCATGACTCATGCACTGGCAGTCTGCCTGGCAAGGCATTTGAGCAATTGTGTCCCATTGTTTCCAACCGAGCCAAGCTGTCATGTGCAGCAGGTGCTGTTGTATGTGGCTTGGCATGAAAGCACGATCACAAAGCGATACTGGATGCTGCATTGCTTTATGAGCAATTATGAGCTGCCGTACATGAGCCATTACATCTTTGCCCTAAGCAGCCCTGACTGCCAGGGATGATCACTCCTACTGTCCACTACTTGCAAATCTTGCTGAAGTCTGTTCTGAGCTTCATGCAAGCCTCATCCATCCGCACTTGACAATCTTGACTGATGTGACTGCCCAAGGTGAGTCATTGAGAAGCTCTTGCTGGACTGTTCTGTCATCGTCTGGTGACTGTCAACAGGTTGTTGGTTAGAGAGACAAGACCTGCCCTGCACATACCTAACTCAATCATGAGCCAGAGAGCGCCAATCTCATTATTGTTGGTTTTTGTCGCCACATACACCACATACACCACATACACCTGTGCTTTCAAGCCAGGATGAGTCACAACTGGCTCCACAACCCAGAATGTAAGGTATCAAAATGTTTAAAAAATAGTGCTGTTCTGTGAGATGCAGGAGAATGGCTTGAAGCTGAGCAACATCTGGGCTGGCTATCACATCTTGCTCAACCCAGACTACAGCGCCCAGATCCTGTGGAGATTTGTCAACAGAGCAATTGATGAGGTTGAGAACCACCAGGCAAGCTTCAACTCTCTTGTAAGAAGCTCTGCATGCAGGCTTGCCTAGGGACATAATGGCCATCTCAAATGTTCGCTGTCAGCCGTCTTGCATAGCTGCAGAAGCAGCTTGTACCATTGCCATCCTGATCAGCAGAGACTGTAGCAGCTAATAGCAGCCAGCACACCACATAGGCTTGCTTCACAGTCAGGGGTAAACTCTGACTCAGGCTCAGCCCCACAGCTCAGGCTCAGCCTCTCAGGCTCAGGCTCAGGCTCAGACCCAGGCAGACTGAGGGTTTTCACACCAAGTCTACGTGGCCTCAACCCTTCTTCCTCTCTGTGGCTTGTTGCTGCTCATCATATGACACTGCCTTGATTGTGGGATGGGATGGTGAGTGGTTGAGGCTGAGCTGGTGTGCAGGTGCCAGCGGTGGTTCTGGTGTGCCGCAACTCCACTGACACAGCCTACTTCCAGCGCCTCAGGCCCTACCCACGCATCATGCTTCGCCGCATGAAGTGCCTGTTCAAAGACTACGACAAGACCCCCATTGGCTTTGGTGTGGTTGTCTTCTGTATCGCTAAGAGTGACTGTAGGTACGTGCTGTGTCTGAGATCCTTTTCAAGACAATTGCTTTCCATGAGGCATACAGAGGTTGCTGTACAGGTCTGCTGAGATGCCCCTTGGCTAGATTGCGCTGATTGACCATCAGAGCTTCCCCCTGCGCCTTCCCATTTTGCCTGCCCCTTTTCTCTTGCCCCCCTCCCCCCCTTCCCCCATCTCAAACCCCACAAGCAAGTATGTGGCTGCTCGGCTACATGACAGCAGCAGCATGGCCATGCCAATGTTGGCCTGCAAACATCTTGTCAGAGGTAGTAGCCTCCTATGGTTGTCAGACAGTGTTTCCCATGACGTATGACAGGGAGCTGTATGAGCGCTTTTTTGATGCCTTTGCTCATGAGGGTGAGCCGAACATCCCCATTGACCGTCAGATCATGCAGAGCCCTGAGTTCTACCACCTGCTTGAGCGCCTGCGCCAGCATGCTGAGCTGCACCAAAGGGACCACTGGTAAGTCATTTGCATCACCTGTCGCTCTGCAAATGACTCAGTGGTCTCACTTGCACATGGCATGTGCAATTGACAGATACCCCAAAGTTCCACTCTGAACCTGGGCGCAAAAGCACCTCTCATAACATGCATGAGGCATGAGCAACACAATGATGCCTTTGTTCTTTTGTATAGATGCCATTTGGTCTGCCCAAAACACTGAAGCAGTCTTACTTCTATTTGTGAACAGTCTCTGTCAAAGGCTTTCAGTATCTGTGCTGCATTGGAATGCTACAGTGCTGTCCTGGCCTCGATGCATTCCTTGCTGTGCACTTATGGAAACGCTATGTGCAGCAGTATACTGCTTGTAGTAAGGTACTCCGTCACTGCATGCACAGCAAGCATAACACCCTTTGCGCATCCTGTACAGACACAATGCTGCAGTACTGTGCCGTGTGTCACTGCAGCAAAGATTGTTGTGCAGGATTGAGTGCAGCCAGTGTGGCAAGTGGCGCATCATCAGCTATGCAAAGATGACAGAAGCCAAAGATGCTGACTGGGTGTGCAGGCTTCTCAGGTATGCTGTCACAACTCTGTTCAGCCTGATAAGAGTAGCTCTTTATACCAGTATCAGTGGTTCCACATTGAGCTCTGCCTCTAAGTGGCAGCTGCGTGTAGTGCATGCATCTTGCTGCTGTCCTGTCAAGTCTTTGTAGGCAAGGTTTCATTTGCCTGTGCCAAGGTGGGTACTTTACTAGAAACTGTACTGCTGCAAGCTACAATCATGCTGATCACGAGGGCCAGTAGTGATTGCGCAGTATCGCAGAGGATTGCAGTAGTTTCCAGGGGAGCTCAACACAAGTGCACTACCTGATTGCAGGCCGCCGTACAGCAGCTGCCGCACCCCCCAAACCAAGAGGGAACTCCTTGGGGTGAGGTATGCAGTACAAGGGGTGGACGGCACTGAAAGTCTTGATGATCTGGCACCGTCCAGCGTGAGTGCGTCACAGCCAGAGCCTGTCCAAGCTCAACAGCACCTCTGGTAGGATTGCCGCCCAAAGATGCTCACCAGAGCTGTATGTCAACATTCAATCTGCATGCTGCTGTACTGCAGCATTGCGTAAGCTGCCATGCGAGCAAGATCCACAAGAACTTGATGAACGTATAGTTCCATGAAAGTGCTGACGTCAAAGTCTGACCATGTTGCGAATGGGGCGGAGAGGGCTATGCCTGCTGAGGAATGTGTTATATGTGCTGGATGTTGATGAGTATTATTCCCGTTCAACAGCAAGTTATGGAGCCATTACAGCATTGTTCAGCTGACCATGACCATCTTCTGCATGGTGGCTGTTCTCCCTTGCCTACGTTGCCGTCTCAAGGGCTGTCTAAAGGGCTGTCTCAAGGGCTGTCTCAAGGGCTGTCTCAAGGGCTGTCTCAAGGGTTGTCTCAAGGGCTGTCTCAAGGGGTGTCTCAGGGGCTGTCTCAAGGGCTGTCTCAGGGGCTGTCTCAAGGGCTGTCTCAACGGCTCTCTCAAGGGCTGTCTCAAGCTGTCTTGCCGAGCTGTATACAGCCATGCTATTGTTGATTGCAGTGAGGCTCCACAGCTGACACCTGGGAAAACTACGAGAGCAGAGCCTGACCCTTCCTTGCACAAGCCACCTGCAGAAGCAGCCTTGCCAGAGGATCAAGCACCCGCTACTGTGCCTCAACCACATCTGGTCAGCAGTGGCAGTACAGGCAGCAATGACAGCTGCACCACAGCTGCTGTGCTGCCATCCAGATTGTCTGAACAGCAAGGCAAGGACACAGCCTTGGCCACAGACAGCACACCTGCTGCAACTAGCAGCGCTGCTGCATCTGGTCAGGGGCCGTCACAGGTCACTGCTGCTTTGAGGAACACTGATGCAGTCACATCAGTCACCCCAGCTGTGGCATCAAGTGCAGCTGTGGCCCCACCCGATGGCAAAGGGCTGGTAGACAAGGTGTCAGTGGCAATGTCAGAGGCTGCTCCCTTACAGCCAAAAGCAACTCCTGGCGCGGCCATTGGTACGGCGAAGGTGACAGATGAGAGCCTTGCGCATTGGGTGAAGCTGCCACAACACAGGTTGAAGGGCAGAGCCGCCGCTGACAAGCCTTCAGCAGAACAGCCCTGGCAGGTGCGTACACATGGCCTGCTGCGCTGTGCTGTGCTGTGCTGTGCTGTGCTGTGCTGTGCTGTGCTGTGCTGGGCTGGGCTGGGCTGGGCTGGGCTGGGCTGTGCTGGGCTGGGCTGCGCTGCGCTGTGCTGCTATGCTGTTCAGTGCCGCACAACCATGGTTGCTGCTGCTGTTGCAGTCCTGTCACCACTGCTTGTTGCAGGCGCACTCTTGAGTGATGGACACAGCAAACCTGCTGAACACTGTGCTTGACTCCCCTGAGGTATGACACAGGTACTGACAGCTCTGGAGCTGGCAAGGCAGGCAAGGATAGCTGCCAACAGGGCCTACCTGGCAGGCCTTCAGAAGGGACCAGATGCCATGAGCAAAGGGGAGGTGCAGCCTCTGCAAGTGGCAGACCCTACGGTGCTGGCTGCAGCCAGGCAGCTGGCAACTTCTGCTGCACTCTGCCAGGCCAAGAAGCAGGTAGGCACAACTCCAAGTGCCAACCTGCTTTGCCTGGTTGGAACATCATTGTTGCAACATCAAGTGATTTTGTTGAGGAAATATGCTGGTGCCACACCTGGTTCTATATCACCTCAAGCTGCTTTCAGAAGATTCACAAGCCTTTCATGTCAAGCAATCCATACCAAGGAGGTAATGTATTGGTAAGCTCTGCAGCTGCAGGCAGTAAGTTGGTGAAGACAGTATGTATGTTCATCTTCACAATCAGTTTTGACCTGTTTCAGGAAGCAGCACATTTGAAATGTGACCAGCTGTGACTCTGCTGTTTTGGTTGACCATTCTTTCACAAATATGGTGATTGGACTGCAGCTTGATGATGCAAATAAGCAACTGGCGGCCAGGCGAAAGCTCAGGACAAGGGAGGAGGCCAGGCTCAGAACAGCCCTGGCCACTTTAGAGTCCCAGGCTGCTGGAGATGCTCAGCAGGTGGTCTCAGCTCAGAAAGCTCACCAGGATCTACTCACTAACTTACCTGCTTACATGACCCCTCCTGCTCCAAAGCCAACCAGGCCAGCAGCAGCAGCAGCAGCTGCTCCAGTCGGCGTGCTACCAATGGGAAAGGTGCCAGTGAGTCTGATGCCAGCTCTGAAGGCGCCGATGGGCAAGCTGCCAACTGAGCTGAAAGGCAAGGTGCTAATGCCAAAGGGGCCAATTGGCAGAGCTTCTGTAGGCCAGAGTGGGCCAGCTGGCTCACCACCAGTTCTCACAGACCCGCTGGGTCAGGCAGCAGCTTCAACACACAAGGCATCCTTGAGTGTCTTGTCACACCCACAGACCCCAGTGCATCAACTGGTCAGGCAGCCACTGCCCAGCAAGACATCAGCAAGCCTGGTGCCCAGGCCGAGCCTCCTCATGAGCATGCTGCCAACGAGTCAAGCAGCCAGCTTGCCGTCAGCTGCTCACACAGCCACCAAGCCTGGCTTTCAAGCAGCACGAGGCCAGCAGGCTAAGCGTGATTCAGGCTCAGCCATTTCATCAAGAGCACGCACAGGCCCATCACCCTATGGTGCAATGCTTGGCCCTGCCCTGAGTCAAGCATCACAGCTTCCAACCACACCCCAGGTAGCAGCAGCCCTGCACCACACCTCCCCTGGTCCCCCCGCCACTCAGCTACCACAGATGCGTGCCCACACCACAGTGGCACCTACAGCATGGCAGAGTGCTACTAGTCAGCTGGCATCAATGTATGCACAGCAGAAGCTGATGCCACAGACACCTGACGACTCAGCTCAAAGATATAGCTTTGGCTATAAGCTGAGCCCAGCCTTTGGGCAGGAGACTCACCGGTCTTCAGGCATCTGCACACCTCACAGGCTGCAGCATTCAGCTCACGCTATATGTCCTCCGCAGAGCTACAGTCATGCATCGTTCACTCAGTCGCCCTCAGATCACTCGGCACCCATCCAGGCAGCTCTTGCTCAGATGCTTCCACCAGCAACATCCCAGGTCAAGGTGCATGCTCGCCAGTCAAGCTTGGCTGGTCCTCAGGCTGCCTTCCCTCAGGCGCTCACACCCCAAGAGTCCAGCCCAAGGTTTGCCCCTGGCACCCATCACCTAGCCAACCAGCCACTTGCACCCAATCGCAGCTGCAAGACTTGGCATGCCCCTGGCCAAATGTCAGGTCCATGTCAGCCCAGCAGTCATGCGAGCACAGGGCAAGGTCAGGCGCCTTCATTCTGTGCTCAGGCAGCTCAGACTCAGGCAGCAAAGGCATGTGCACGTCAGTCAGTTCAGACTCAAGCAGCTGAAGCTCAGGCAGTAAATGCACGTGCACCTCAAGCAGCTCAGACTCAAGCAGCTCAGCCTGGAATAGCTCAGACACAGGCAGCAACTCAGCAGCCCAACTCACCTCAGCTCGCAGCAACTGGGCTCACTCAGCATCAAGCTGCCTCAGATTCTGCATTCACCTTTTATGCATCCCCCAGTACTGTATCACAGCAACCAGCATTGGGACCTGAATGCTGCTTTGCAAGCACCTCAGCGCGCTCTGCAGCAAGCCAAGCAGCATCAGCTGCCAGAGCAGTGTGTGGGTCTGAAGCTCAGCATGGGAACCAGGTAGCAAAGCGCCCATCAGAAGCACAGGCAGCAGCTGCTGATGCTGTGACAGCACATCATGTTGCCAGGCAGACTCTGTTGTCTCCTCTGCATGCATCTGCAGGGAATGCAACAGCAGATCATTCAGCTTGCTTTGACACCAGGGTGGGTCACAGAAGAGCAACCAGCCAGACAGCAGATCCTGCAGAGCCTCGGCTCCAAAGAGCCCAAGCTATGCCGCAGAGCACAGCTCAGGCTAGGGCAGTGTCCACAGCTGGCCGAATGGTGCCTCAGCCAGCTACAAGAGCTGTGTCTTTTTGCACAACAGCTCAGGCGGTTTCCCACTCTGCAGCTGAAGCTGTACCCTGTTCCATGCCTGCTCAGGCACTGTCTGAAGAGCTGCTGGCAGTGTTCGTACGCCACTCAGAGGTTGAAGCTTGCTCAGCCCCTTTATATGGGCTCTACAGTGATCACGGTTTTAGTGACATAGCAGGTGCATCCACTGCTGCTGGTTCAGCATTTGCTTTGCCAATTGCAGATGCGGTGGAGCAAGGCACAGCACAGAAAAGTCAGGTGTTTGTCAGTCATGCGCATGCAGCCAGCAAGTCAATGCAGATTGTGCCTAGCTACATGTCTCCTGGAGGTCCGGTACACCACTGTGCTGCGAGCCCTAGTACTGTGCTTGTCAGTGATACCAGCAAGCTCAACATGTATTGACATAAAGTCACTTTGAAGATCCTGGCTTTCACATGACAATACCCAACAATAACAGTACTCTGCTTCGTCCATAAGAGTCACATTGATGGCTCAAATCGGCTGACATCATTTTCTGTCTGTTGCAATATTGCAATGAATTGGAGCAGATGTAGACAGCTATCTCACTGCCAGCTAGCATGGCAGTGAGATAGGGTGCTTTGGCCGCTGCCTAACGTTGGTATGGCTGATCAATTGCAGTTGCAAGCTTTGAATCATGGAAGTCCTGTGAATAAAAAATCACATGGGAAACGCAAAAAGCATGTGGTATCGATGTACCAGTGAGTACGGAGAGTCCATGACCAGCCTTGAGCATGTTGTCCATTCACCGACCAGTGAGAGGGCTAAAGCTTGCTCCGTTTCCGGCCTAAGCCGATGTGCCCTTCTCTAACTGCCATTGCGATCAGACCTCCGCCCGATCACCATTGCAGGCACCAGCCTTGAATTGGGCACGCTCTCGACAGCTGTGCATGGGCCGTGAACAAAGGTTACCAAGCCGCACATGCCAATCCCCACTCGGGAGACAGCGAAACGTGACTCCCGCCGATATGCTGGGTTTGCCAAACTTTTCAGTATATGAATAGCAACATTCTGTAACAGACGCGGGTATGGGCGAGAGAAAACCCTGCAACGAAACCTAGCTGTGCCCTGATCCGTGAATGGTAATTCAACAATCACCAATTGCCTCTTCATAATATGGATATGACCAGACAGACCTTAGGAAGCTATGACCACGACATTGCATTAACATGAGGTGACCAAAATGCAATCCAGTCTGATGATACTTGCTTGTTGAGATATTGCAGGACAAATGTTCAACACATCTATGCTACCAGATACATTCATCTGCACGAAACTCTGCACCTGCCGCACTCAAGACACTGAAATTTGAATGTCAAGGATTGCCAGATGTAGCAAGAGTTTGGAGCAGGAAGCCATAATTAAAGCTAGGAGGCATCACACAAAATGAGTCTACAGGGTCTGAAGATCAGGGCGGAAGCCCTTTTGTCCATCATGTTTTCATGGACATCATGCATGTGCATATGATGTCACACCCGCACAATGTATCGGCTGCCCACAGCAATGACCAGAAGGATAGCAAAAACAAGCAACAGAGATAGCTAAGCGGCGCCCTAGGCAGCAATTCTTGCAGCTGCGCGGCCGATGCGCTCCTCCATGAGTGGCCTGAAATGCCTGATTAGACCCTGTACAGGCCATGCAGCAGCATCCCCTAGCGCACAGATGGTGTGACCTTCTATCTGCTTTGTCAGCTCCCACAGCATGTCGATTTCTTCTATCCTAGCATCACCCTTCTTCATTCTAGTCATGAGGTCATACAACCAGCCTGTGCCCTCTCTGCAGGGCGTACACTGCCCACAGGACTCGTGCTTGTAGAAGTATGACAGGCGGGCAATGGCGTCAATGACATCTGTTGACTTGTCCATGACAATGACTGCTGCTGTGCCCAGGCCGGACATGGCCTCCTTCAAGGCATCAAAGTCCATCAAGACGTCGTCACACATGTGCTTGGGCAGAAGAGGCACAGAGGATCCACCTGCATGAACATGTGGAATGTGTGACTAATCGTATCAAGCCAAAGTGTGTAAGTCTAGCACGCCTACGAGACAGGCAGACTTCAGTAGCAGAAGCAGCACAAGATGTATAAACAGTGCAGCAGAAGAGCATACAGGCATTGCAAGCAAGCTTCTGCATAAGTACAGGACAAGCTGACATGATTCAAAGACAAGCTCAGTCGGAATTGCTTCCAAGGGCACAAGTGCAGCTTTTGTTGGTCTGAGAGTTCAGTTTGCATGAGCTGCTGAACTACCAAGGTGCTGTCTGACCCACCAGGAATGACAGCTAGGAGGTTATCCCAGCCGCCCCTGACGCCACCAGCATGCTTTTCAATCAGCTCCTTCAGACTGATGCTCAGCTCCTCCTCTACTGTGCAGGGTCGGTTGACATGCCCACTGATGCAGTAAAGCTTGGTGCCGTGGTTGTTCTTGCGTCCAAATGAGGTGAACCACTCAGGACCTCTACGCAAGATGGTGGGAGACACAGCTACAGTCTCTACGTTGGTGACAGTGGATGGGCAGCCATACAGACCCACGTTAGCTGGGAAGGGAGGCTTGAGTCTGGGCTTGCCCTGCTTGCCCTCCAAGGACTCAATCAGAGCTGTCTCTTCACCTGTACAGCCACGAGGCAATGTCAGCCTGCCCTAAGATCAGCTGATGTGCAGCACTTATATCATGGACAGGCCTGTCTATGGTGTAGGAAAACTGCTGACGATTGTCGACCCCCATGAGGTAGTGTTTGCAAACCATGAGCAAGTTGATCCTTGACATCACCAGCAGGCATAAGCAAGTGAATGACAGCAGTGAATAGACGTGGCACTCCTGACCAAGCATGCAAAGGGGTTGACAGCACTAATCACAATTACGGTGTTTCAGCCTAGAGGCTGGGACCCACCGCAGATGTACGCTCCAGCTCCGTAGGTGACATTGATGTCAAAGTCTATGCCACTGCCACATGCATTCTTGCCTATGAAGCCCTTGTCGTATGCCTCCTTGACAGCACGCTCCAAAGCATACCTCTCAGCCACATACTCTCCTCTGCAGCGTAAGACAACTTGTTGTGCAAGATGTGCTGAGGATGTAGAGCAAGCAAGCAACCGACAAGTAATGCAAAACCCCTACGCAGAAGTGACTGGCAAAGATCGCAGACACAATATTGTAGCAACAGGTCAGGGTGTTGGTGCACTCCTGGGTGACCAGTAGTGTGCAAAGGTGATGCAAAGGTCTGAGCCTGCTGCACAAGATGCATGGTTGGGTAGGTGCAATGCAGGTGCTGACCTGATGTAGATGTATGCTGCACGAGCCCGCATAGCTGTGCCAGCAATCAGGCAGCCTTCCACAAGCTTGTGGGGGTCATGCCTCAAGATCTCTTTGTCTTTGCATGTGCCAGGCTCTGACTCATCAGCATTGACAACCAAATATGATGGCCGGCCATCAGAGACCTGCACACAGCAGTGCTCCGTATTAGTAAGAGGTGTCTCACATTGCTACTTTGATGCACACTGTGATTGTAGTGAGCAGTGATTCTGGATAGGCTGATGATGCAAATCTGCACATATACAGCATCTGGTGACCCGCCACCAGATGAGACATACCTTTGGCATGAAACTCCACTTGAGGCCCGAAGGGAATCCAGCACCTCCACGACCTCTCAGGCCAGACTTTTTCATTTCAGCAATAATCCAGTCTGCACCCTTTGTGACCAAATCCTTGGTGCGGTGCCAGTCTCCACGAGCCATAGCCCCCTGCACAGCACGCATGTATGAGAACATGAGCATGAATGGCCTTGAGCTGTGATCAAAGTACATTCATTCATTGCAGCCTCCATGGAAGAAGAAACCACAGGCCAAGCTAATTTTTTTTGGAACTGCAAGCTGCAAATTGCCTGAAAGCTGACCTTGATGAAAGGGTCGTGTCTGCCATATAGGTTGGTGAAGATACGATCTTGGTCCTTGAGACCTCCAAACACGGTTCTTTCTGGCTTTGCTTCTGGCTTGGGTGCCTCAGCAGGAGCCGCACTGAAAGCTCGCACAAGCCTGCAGGCACTGCAGTCAGAAACTGCTGTGGTTTGCGAAGCAAACGGCTTCCCAGTCCTGATGCATACTTGGTAGCTTCTACATCAGTTGCCAGCACAGCCTGCAGCTGGGCCACCGCTCTACGGGAACCCCGCGTCAACATCCGGTTCACGCACGCAACACAACCAACTCACAGGTCTCACAGCCGTCTGCTGGCACCTTCTCGGAAGTGGCCCGCGGACCTGAAAGATTGGCACCTCGTGCGGATCCTTGCGCTCAGTTGACAGTTTTTGCGCATTGAGTGCGATGACGAAGTGAACCAGTTGTACACGTCGAGAAGAAGATCAACATCAGTTGAAAATCGTAACCACCAGGCAGAGTGGCAGCCCAGCGCTAGACAAGCCGTGATTGCGAGCGGCACGCGACAATGCTGCGCTCTAAGAGCTTGGCGATTCTCGCTCGGACCCTCAAGCAGGGCATCGAGGGTACAGCCGTTGCCCCAGTATGCCAGGTACATTTTTGGGCTCCTGTGTTCAGTGTGATGAAGTGCTGCTGCGCGCCAGATGGGCCAACTCCACGGCAATTTACAGTCCTGTGACACCATCTTGCATGTAGGTGCTTCCCGGGACTGTAGCAGAGGCGCACAGTGTTCACACAAGCGCAGCTGCAATCAGCACTGATGCCCAGAGGGCAGGCAAGAGCAGGTCTTGGCTGAAGCGTGGAGGAATTGCAGCACTTGGTGCAGCATCCGCTGCTGGTTTCGGTGCTTATGCACTTGCCGAGGAGGAGTCTGAGCACGGTCTGCACGCTCCAGACTACCCTTGGAACCATGAGGGTTACTTCAGTTCATATGACCACGCTTCAATAAGGCGAGGTCATCAGGTGTACCAGCAGGTCTGCGCAGCTTGCCACAGCGTTCAGCAGATCCATTTCAGAAATCTGGTTGGGGTAGCTTACACTGAGGATGAAGTCAAGGAGATGGCTGGTGAGATCGAGGTGACAGATGGTCCTAACGAGGAAGGGGAGGACTATGAAAGACCTGGAAGACTTGCAGACCCGTTGCCAAGACCATATAGGAACGAGGAGGCTGCCAGATATGCCAATGGAGGCGCATATCCCCCAGACCTGAGTCTCATCACAAAGGCCCGCCACAATGGTGCTAACTATGTCTTTGCCCTGCTATTGGGCTACAGAGAGCCACCAGCTGGTGTACATGTAAGCAACCTATCTGCTGAGGCAACATGCTGCCCTGGATTGCACAGTTGCCAGAGCATAGCTGCAGCTGCATTTGCAGGAGTTGCTTTGCTCTGTCACAGTTTTTGCACATCTTGACATCTCCTGTTACTAGCAATTTGGGCTTGTACGTATTCAAATCCATAGCCAATTGTGTGAAAGACAGAAGTTTGAGCCAATCTGTTACCTGCAGATTCGTGAGGGGCTGTACTACAACCCATACTTCCCAGGTGGTGCCATTGCAATGCCCAAGATGCTTGCTGATGAGGGCACTGAGTATGATGACGGCACTGTGGCCACCGAAGCACAGCAGGCCAAGGCAAGCTTTGTCTTTGAGCAACCCACATATGCCTGATCATTCCAAGCTTGTATGCTTCTGCCTGTACCCAGCCTCATCCTGTTCCATCCACTCAGCAAACAGTGAGATGCAATGCGACGTGTGTTGTTCTGTTTTGCAGGATGTTACAGCATTTTTGTCATGGGCAGCTGAGCCAGAGCATGATGACAGGAAGCTGATGGGAGTGAAATGGATCTTTGTGCTCAGTCTTGTCTTCCTCACAGCAGCATATTACAAGCGCTGGAAGTGGGCACCTATCAAGTCCAGGAGGGTTGTGGTTGACGCTCTCAACTAAGCGGTGTCAATCCTGACTCATGTTGCGCTGCTTACCGATCATGCATGTTTACTCAGAAGTCTAGGGACCTGCTTTACGCCCTACAGCTCTGTGTTTAATGTGGTAGGCAGTTCAAATTTGTGATGCCTGGTTTGTCATAGCGGGCTTGTATCCTTTTAGACTTGGCCTCTGCTTATTGCTATTTTATGCATGTAAGGTACAGGTGTTTTGTTGCTTCTCTTGTCCTCTGCAATCACCATTGTTTCTGTGCAAGTAGACAGCAGACAGTCCGTGCTATAGGCTAGCAGGCATTAGGATGGATGCTTATGTCACATGTCAATGTGCTGATGTAGTTGCATTTACACAGCATGATCTGTGCCAGGGCCCATGTGTAATGCACTGAGTCATAGCTTCAACAGGCAGAGCGCGTGCAGCTGCACAAAGCCCAAGTTGAGTCAACATGTTGCCATTGCCCTGCTCTGTACCTTTAGCATCCTGGTCCTTCGATGGACAGTCGTCTTTGACCCTCTAGCCTGTCGGCTTGCCGCGGTGCTCCGCCAGCTGCGGTGCTCTTGCGCTCACAGTCGGCTAGTATGCGCAAATCAAACCGACTTGAAGTTACTGATGGGACTGTCAAGCTCAGAATCTGACGGTCACCGCAAAGCAGCATGCAGTCTGCGAGGCAC
>JAABUK010004044.1_pt1 | contig 24262 bp, 32 predicted proteins | sample 5559141 | NCBI WGS metagenome assembly JAABUK01 (sample SAMN10711869, study PRJNA513367) | rock metagenome | isolation source: Antarctica rocks | place: Antarctica: Victoria Land, Pudding Butte nord | collected 2016-01-03
GATCGGTTTACGAGGTGTCGGGCGGATTTGTTGAGGGGGCCATCGGGGGAAATGCCGGTGGGGGGGCGAAGGCTGCAGAAGAAGGAGTGGGAGAGGTGGTGCAATGGGCCCAGGAGGCGGTTTCAGAGGATGAGGGATGTGATTATATATCAGAAGAATAGGAGGGGGGAGCAGGGGTCTTTGACTCAGTTTCAGCCGCCGTCGTTTGGGGTTAGTAGGATTAATGTGCTGGCGCATATGTTGGAAGGGGATCCGGATTGGGATAATTTTCGGGATATGTTCGATGATAGGAGTAGGACGATTGATTAGGATTGGACGTTTGAAACTGGTGGGTTTAGCTTAGAACACGGAGCTGAGCTTGACGTGGTTTCCTGGGCGAACATGCCGCTGGTACGGGTCACGTGCCGGATAAGCTCCAGTGTTGGGTAACTCTTTTCCATCTCCTCACGCATATCAGCTGTATGCCACTGATAGTTTTGTTAGCCCAATCACCACTTGATACCAGACTGAACTCACCTGCGACACTCCTTTCACCAATCTACTAGTAGCCCGTAGAATAAGATCCACAACAGCGCCAAAGGTATACTCGATTCTGAGGCTCGGCTACCGGATCATGGATCCTCGAGAGGAACCAATACCGCCAAATGCAGATTGGAACAGCCCGAGTGACTGATCAATGCATTGCTGCATGGCAGAGTCTGATTGCCTCGAAAAGCTATCATGGCCTCATCAATAGCAAGATAAGAGCTTGGCCGCCATAATACCTTGCAATTCTGCTTGACAATAAACCCTATTGGCTCTAATTGCCAGGCAAAGGTCTCTTTCTCCTTACGAGGCATAAATGACTTGTCTCGAAGCGTAAAATAGCAATGAATTTGTTGAAATCATTTCAAACCAAAGTATTCTTTCAAATATCCTTCTTCTTTCCAACCCTCTTTATGCTTCCCTTCCCTGTGATATCCCATATAGAGTAGGCATCCGATGTATCGCCAAATATCAACAGAATTGACTAGGTTTCATAAGCGAGCGTTCGAAGTAGGTTCTTCATCAGTCGCTTGAGCATTTTGAGCATAGCTATTTGTTGCTTTGTTGATATCTTCAACAGTAGCAGGCGTAAATGAAGCTCTGAGAGGCCTGTAGCCAGGGTATCTGAAGATTCATGTCGTAATTCAAAGGGTGGGGTGTACGTAGGGAGCTCAGGGAGCTGTTTTTCATTAAGTTCAATGGCTGTTGGAAGCGGCTCAACTGCGATAGGTTTGAGCGCCGTTTTCTGCTTAATTCGGGCATTTTTCTTGGTGATTTTTGGGTTCTTAGCTGCAGAAGGAGCACCTTTCTCTTCCCAGATAGTGACAGGCTTTGGCTTGCGTGGCGACCTGCGTATATCCATGTTGAAATTGCCGGATATGGTGTAATTCCAAGAACAAAAACCAAAAGGGCGCCAAGACCAAAAAATCTTGGCACGCTAATTGGGATCATCTTGTTGCCTGCGCGTGGGATAACAAACAGGCATCAAGCGGGGTACGGCAGCCAGCGTTACCAAAGTGTAGCTTATGTTCGTCGCTTACACATAATGCTTGTACATGCCTTGAGCATCCAAGCAACGTTTGATAGTTATTTTATCATAATAGGATTTATGGTGGTTGAAATATTTGCGATGCTGCGGTTGGTGGCTAGCATCTGGGTGTGGCCAGGATGCTGGTGGGGTACGTTAATGATTGCAGTGTAATTTAACTTCCAAGCCTGTGACGAGTCAGTAGTACCAAACTTTCTGATGCGTTTGGGGCGGCGGCATGAGCCACACGTGTTATGTAACCAGGCTCAACCTCGGCTCAATCCTGCCCGAGCTGCTCAAGCTGGCCGCCCCCTGCTTAGACATGCCCAGACCCGTTTTCGGCCCTCTGATTTCATAGAATATCTACGCCTTGTATGTTAGTATCTCTCCTCAAGGAATATAAGAACTTTATACGGCCGTCTACGAGGGACTAGTTTAAGGATCTCTAAGGTCCCGAGACTAGATGTGACGACACGGCATAGAGGTGTCAGATATCAATATTGTGACGTGTAGCAACGATAGGGACAGTAGGTGCATCGTAGTATGACTAATCACTAGCAAGAAGGCAGTAGAGCTCTCCTCTCTACTCCGGCTTCTGAGAGGCGAGGGCCTTGGCGGTACTCTGTCGCCTCCTTGGCACCATTCATCGGAAATCCCCTTACACTCTGTTATCTCCTTGGCACCATTTGATGGAAGTTCCCTTACACAGTATACTTGGCAGCAGACTCATTCGATCTCGAATTTAGCCTGAGTTGGTCATCAAACAAGCCGACAATTTCCCTTCCCTTCCGGCTCTCCCGAATCCCAGACATCACAATGTCTGGCCTTGAGGTTGATAGAGAATCCAGCTCGAAAGGGTCTTGCGCGTCAAAATTGTGTGGCGGCAGAACGGTCCATGGTTCCTTATGTTGAGTGCATTCAAGCATCCAACGTAGGGAGTCCAGATCACGACAACCAAAAAACTTTAGACCAAAGGTTGGTTTTACCTTGCCAACTGTAAAAGGGCCTTGGCCACACAGAACAGTCTTGAAGTTGATGTTACTGTCCTCGGCCTCTGCACTTACCCAGCTTTTTCGGTCCTTGTGCGCGAGTGTGGACATGTCATCTCCCGCAAAACGATAGACAAAGTGAAAGTCTCCGGCTTTACCGTCCTCACGAATCTCCAGCACAAGGACATAGCCACTATCCATCCACGGAAAACGCGTGTCCTTAGGATGGGTGCAGAACAGAATTGGTCCTGGACATTTCTGTTATCTACACGTTTCTGAGATGCGTAAGAAGCATATAAACCTACCGAACGGGGCAATAATCATTTCCTTGACGGCGATTTTTGTTTGGTATCGTAGTCCCAGGATGTTGACAACATTAGATTCCACTATGTCATAGGCCTCGAGCGACTCGCATTCTAGATCTCGAGGAGTGAGACACCGTGGATTGATTGTGACTGCAAGAAAGTTGTCGTTCAGCTGCTTTAACATGAATGTAGAGCGGCCATCGCTTCTGGTGTTCCACATCAGGTCGAACACGCGGTCGTAAGATTTGTTCTTGGACTTCCAGTTCGCAGCAGTAAGGAGGTTTCTAAACTCCTCTAGGTCGATCCCATTAAGGTCAACCTCTGGCTTAGGCCGACGGAAAAACATCCACTTGGTGAAGAGGTCGACGAGGTCTGGCGTCTCGAGAGTTTTGCTAAGATGAGCACCCCATTCCAAAATTTCGCTGACGCTGCCGATATAGTGCCTCTCGAGCTCCGTTTCTAGCTTTTCGAAGAGCATTTTTGTGTTCTCAGATAACGCCTTGAATCTCTCTTTGACATGCTCTTCTGACAGATTACCATCTTGTTCACTGGCTGTCTGAGAGTCCTCTTGAGCTGCCCATGCTACGTAAGGTTTGCCAGCAATTGGGGTGCTAGCCTCGGTGGACATCTCGGATTCCATTAGAGCCGAGGCGGGATCGTACCTGTACTCAGTAAGATAAAGAAGACAACGCAAATAATGCTGATAAAGTTTATATCGTCCGAGGTCGGACTGCTGGTGCTAATGTCTGACGGGAGAGCATCCGGTCTGAGTGCAGCCAAGAGATCACGCCGCGACAGAGTGAAGGTCACGTGCTAAAATTCCAACGACCTCACGTGGGAGCATCTTGACACCGGCTTCGCTTCAGTTCCATGTTAGAAAAGACCTATCGCAGTGCTTAGATACTTTCAGGCGACATTATTCGTGCTTAAACTTGCTAACTCGGAGCTACACACCACGTCGTCCAAGCTACGTGGCTAGCGCGAAGCTCAAGGCCAGTGGAAAGGGCTGCAGCATCTTATTGAGCAGCCCCCAAGTGCCGCTAGTAAGGGCTCAAAAGTTCAGGCAGCACTGCCAGCGCATCCAACATCCCTGACCGCTTCCGAGAATGCCTCGCCTCTGCCACTCGCTTCACATCGCGTCGGCTAATTCCATCCCTCTATAGGCTACTGTGGGGCACAGCCTTAGAAGAAGCAACACAACGTCTTGCTCAATTACTACACAGTTTGTCTTGATCACGACTAGATCAACCCAAAAGGAAAGATTTACCTGGAAGACTTATTTCTTCCTTTCCTAATGTTTCAGCTTCCCATGATCATAAGCCTTGAAAGCTCGATTTTACTAATTTTCTGATTTCAACTTATTATTAGCATGATTGAGAAACGTTCCGAGTGCAGCTTGCTAGAGATATCCTCCTTACGTAATGATATATCGGGCAAAATCCTTCAAGGGGTGTTTGATAGAAGGGATCTTCAGCCTCAGACAAAATTTGGCTTCGAACGGTTGCTCGCCAAGGAGAGGATGGACATAAAAGGTCCAACGTATACCCAAATCGCAACCTCACTTCTGAAACAACTCACGCAAGACATGTACGTCTCGATTGACTTGTTCGAGTACGATGATTGGGACCGTTGTATCTTGCAGGACGCCCTCAAGCTTCTGGGATACACGCTGGACAATCTCTTCGGTGGCATCCGCGGAGGAACCGTTGCTATGACAGGTCTCGGAGTCGCTTACAATGCTTGCAAAGATAACACAATGCATGAAAGCAAAAAAGCTGCTGACGCATTCCTCACGCAGCGGAAGGAAGCATATACGGCTTATCTTGCCTTGGTCAATCACTTAAAGCTTGAAGAGCCTCTATCAGATGATTTCAAAGCAAGACCAGATGACAAGATATCTACTGCAACATTCTTGGAGTTGTTGTTCCGAAATGAAGCACAAAAGCCCATGGATCCAAAGTACAGAAACACGATGTCTGGATTTTGTAAGTCAAAATATGCTATAAACATGCCTCTCTCTTCATACATTAAGCTAACTCCGGTTTCCATACAGCAGAGATAAGCTCGCGAGTCTTCAGGTCTTATTCTGTAATCAACCTCAAGCAAAAGGGTGCTCCCAAAGATATCTCCTGGCATCCCGCAACCATTGCCATCGTCCGAGATAGTACAACCGGCCTGGTATTCACCGGCGCCACCAAGGCCCAAGTGAATAAGCTTAAGTTACTGCAGAGAGCAGCATACGACATCACTGTCATGCGCTTAGGACAGAAATTCCGTGGGGAAATCGATAAAAGTAACCAACTTTTCCAATCCCGTCTGAAATACGAAGATAGCAACAACGGAAGACCTCCCCACTGGTTCAAGCAGCTTTCGAATCCCGGTGATACTGTCCTCAAAGATCTCCACGATATTCCGATCTTCCAGATCTCCAACACCACCGATGCTAGCCCCTCCAGCGGCGTTGTCAGTCTTTCCATAAGCACTCGGCAGACGGCTGAAAACGAACCATGCACTCGCTGCCAGTGTTTTTATCACAGATGGAAACTGAATTTACGTCCCACCACGCCCGAACATCGATGGATGCTCTTCCAAAGGGAAATGGGCAACTTCAAGGCGACTCAATTCGAGAAGGCGAGTTATGGTTTCAATTATTGCGCGGAGACCGTTGCAGCTGCGCAGCTTTTTTCGCTCTACACAGGAAATATCTCTTCGAATGTGCAGGATGACTAGGCCTTAAAATGGATCGGATCGGGTATTGAGGTATTTAAAGGCCATGGACATGACCCCTTCATTTATGGCGGCATATACACCCACTTTTGCAGGGCATTATCTGTAGAGGTGACATTCCTATATACAACAGGTGTCCACCCAGAAGTATTATAGACCATCACTGACAGATTGTGCTCTGCAGAATTCTATCTTTTCGTAGCCAGCCTTGTTCCTGCCTGTGCCTTCCGTGAAGTCTCTGAATGTGACTTCGTCGCCGTCCGCACCCCAGGTGTGCGAAAGGATAGCATAGCGAGGAATATCGCTATCGTGCCTTTATACCAGACTCAAGTTCCCGTGTCCGCCATCTTCCAGAAGCCGCATTGTCGTGAGGGTACCGCAGGGTTTAGAGCCGCGGTCGTGGCCCGGTGGTCAGGCATACATTCGACAAGGTCTTAGGAGTGCCAAGAGAAGTGAAGTACTTAAGATGGTTGTGCTGCCATGATGCGTGAAACGCATCATTCTGTCCTTTTGGCGCAGTGGTCTGCGGAGATATGGAGCACTCTAACACAAGGACTGTCAAGATCATCGTGAAATTTCATTTAAAATAATATGATTAACATTAATTATTTAATTAAATTAAATCAATTTTAATTTTTTTTATATAGATTTTTAATAAGAGTAAGATTTCATTTAAAATAATATAATTAATACTGATTATTTAATTAAATTAAATCAATTTTCAAATTACTAATATAATTTTCCACGTATTGTAACCTGTGAAACTGACTCCTAATTCAGGCCCTATGACACAAGTGCTTCGATATGCTTCTTCTTACCCTCGGCATTTTTGGCTTTAGGTCTTTCAATGCAAACAGCCCGCCACCTCAATCCACTCCAGCCCAGGATCAGGTTGAAGATCTCGTCCCGCGTATCTCGGTGAACCGTGATCGGTTCGCTCATGCGCCCCCCTCCAGCATCGGTTGCGGAGATTTGAAGGCCGCCGCCCGCCATGCCGAAGGTGGCTATCTTGATGGTTGGATCTGGCTTCAATTTGGACATTTCAATGAGCCGGCTGTACGGAATTGACCAGGTTCGAGTCCGTGACGAGAACTTGATGCCGCTGCGGCTGATGAGGATGTGGCCGGGGCTTTTTCGCTGGTAGGCGCGAAACTTGAATGTTTCGGTATCGTGAGGACCGTCATCTGGCTCTGTTGCGCCTTGTTGGGACGAGCTGGTGGGTGTCTCATAATCGGAGCTGGAACTTTCACCGTCTGGGACGCTGATATACTTGTTGACGCGCTCCCTTCGATCGATCTCCTTCTGCTGCGTCAACGCCTTCCTCTGCAGAAATTCTATGCTCCACTCTGCATTCGTCGGAATATCCCAAAGTATCCATTTTGCCGGATCCATGAGATATCTGTACTTCGGGTATCTGCTGGCGATTGGAAAACACAGGAAGAACCATCCCCCAGCAACGAACCAGATGATTTTCATGCAGAAGGCCATGTCGGTCAGTAGCGTAATCAGCAGACAGCAGCAGAGGAAGGCAACAGTCTCGGCTGTCTTCCATGGCGACTTCCACCTGTAGAAATTTGACAAGACTTCCAAGAGGTCAGTTATATCGCCGAGTTGTAGCTGTAGGTATGGTCCGAGTTCATCGAGCAAAGGTTCGATCCATTCCGTGCGGCCATGCTGTTCGACTAATTCTCCCCATGCTTGAGCATGAGCTTCATGGTCGACACCACGTTTCATTGATTGTCTGACAGACTCCACCGAGCTGGGATGATATTTGTTCCTGATGACAGTATAGATGATGTAGGCATACACAAACCCCATGATATAATTGGTGTACCAAAGGAAGCAGAACAGAGCGAACCACTTGCCAGTACGCCTAGGGTTGTCCCAGGTATACACCTGACGAATCGACATAAACCACGCCTGCCAGGGAGTACTGACCAGGACCAAGCGTTCCACAATTTTCGAAAGATCTTTAATATCAAATGGAAGCTCTTCGAAGTCGTCTATATAGCGAGCAGTGAAGCCATGAGTGTAATAGAGCGCTTGGTAGCCAAGCCATCGCTCCCATTGAAAACGCCCTTGTTCGCCCGATGGTGCTCTCTCCACAAAATCCTTCCATGAAAGAGGTTCCGGAACTCTAGCCTGCACGATTTTTACCCTGTCGACATGCTTTCCAAGAGTCCAAGCAACAAGCAAACCAGACCTCTGCTCCTCAAGCTTCTCGACTTTTTGTCTCGCTGCGTCTTCCTCCCCACCCGTCTCAGCAGCATTTTCGGCTGGAGTCGGAGCACGCATGGAAGACCTGCTCGATGCCAATTTATCGAGTTCATCGTGTGCGGCAAGTAAATTTCTGTCTTGATCTGCGGATAGAAAAGGGCGTTGAGCTCCAGAGATCTTGCCGGCGGCCGATCTTGTGGCCTTTGCCTGGATCGCCTGACGAGGATGGGCAATGATATTGGCCGCGGACTTCAACTCGGTTTTGATGCCAGATCGGTCTCCTTTGCTTAGCTTCGGAGGACTCTGGTTCAGTATGAGCGAAGGGTTGAAAGCTGGATCAGAAGAAATCTGGTCAATGACATCTTTCTGGGCAGCAGCTCTGTGGTCAGCTAGGTCCTTGTCGTCCGGGTTAAAGAGATCTTTCGCCTTTTCTTTGGCTTTTCGCACCAAGCCTCGAGCTCTCTGGCGTTTCCTCAGTGGCTCTCTTGAGCTATTACTGCCGATTGATCCACGATCATCCCCATCGGTCGCTTCATCGGGAGAAGTTGCCGTCACCTTGACCCGTGGAGTCAAGGGGCGTCCGTTGAGCAAAGCCGTCTGTTTTTGAGGGGCCATTGACAGTGTTCATGAAGTGCATATCCAGGATTTGAAATCTTCTTTCTTAGAGGCAAAGCAAGACTTGCTGGAGATCGGAAAGCAATTATGAGCGAGAGCACCGGTGGTTGACAGGGAAGCATTGTACGAGTAAGAGTGGCCTTTCTGATTGCGAAGGGTCTAGTCAATGAGGAAAAATCCCTGTTTGATTGACTGCTAACGTTAACCAGTAGTGACGCGAAGGTATGACATGTGGACTAAACCAAAATAGATAGCCAGGTCTAGATTGCCGAACCTTCAGCCACATCCAGTCGCCAGCTAGTTTTGCGCCACAACTCTTCCTCTTCTGGCAACGTCCTTCAATTTCCCCAAGCGGAACCAGAACTGTATTAGGGACTTTGACGGAAACTCGACAGAAACGTGACTCTACAGTGATTCAGCAGGGGACCACTCATATCATGCGCAATCGAGAACAGAGGAGATTACGACACCAAGAAACGATCGACATGACTGCCTGATTTCAAATATTGCCCGACCTTCACCCTGAGTCTCCTTTGGCATACGATGTGTACAGTATTACAGCTCGAGCTCCTTATCTGGCTCTGCTTGGCGACATCGGCGACTCTAGCAAAGAAGGCTGAATCGATTTTCTTGCCCAACAGCTCACTATGTTCGCAATCGTCTTCCTCCTCCTAGGCAATCATGAATCTTACCATAGCAGCTGTGCAGACGTGAAAGCCACAATTAAGGATTTCGCGAAGGAAACTGCGGAGCCCAAGAAGAATGGAGAGGATGTGGGCAAGTTTGTTTTCCTAGACCAGACACGCTATGATCTCTTGCGTAGGTTGCCAGTGCTCGGCTGTACGCTGCATTCAACCCATTTTCGACGAGAAACTTGAGCATGTAAGCTTTGGCGTCAACGACTTCTACCACACAAGAGACTGGGACGTGAATATGCCTCGGAAAGCTCACATGAGCGACGTCCTATGGTTGAACGATCTGGTTCGCTCGATCGCGCAAAGAGAACCACAGAGAAAGATCGTCATTCTGTCACGTAATAGTCCAATTTATGATGGTATAGCCATGGATCCAAAACATGCAGAGGTGTTTGCACACGTTGGTATTTTCTACCAATCTCTCCACAGAAGAGTGATGGGTGAATCCGAATGTCAAGCTTTGGGCATTTGGCCACACACTCTTCAATTGTGATTATGTGGATGAGAAGACGCGAAACCGAGTCATGACCAATCAGAGAGGATACTGCTTTTCTCAAGCTGTAGGCTTCGATCCAGAGAAGACTGTTGCGGTATGAAGTTCTGTTGAGAGTTCTCTGCTGTGGTACGCTTCAACTAACTAGGTACCAAATACACTTCTGCCATCTGGACCGGAGGCCGAAGGCAACAGTCCCAACCTGCGAACACAACAGATGAATCAGACCTGTAGAGTCAAGTCAAACATTTACGCGGCTCTTTCTCAGCCGTCTTTTATGGTGAATCACGTCTCTCCATATTCCTCACACGGCGCAGGCTCATCAAATCGAGTCCCGCATTGCTGCCCCTCCAGGACCCCAAATTTGCCCTCGGAATTCCGAACCGATTTCCACCATGTCTCACACGAGCGCTGTGCGTTTTGGACGTCTGGCAGTCGCTCTTGAGCTGCCTAAACCGACATACATTTCGTAATCCCCATCCGCATTTCTCTGCGTCGGACAGCACAAACCCTCCCCTCGCTCTTTCTCCTCCGACCAAATCAGCTTCTTGACACTTCCCGCCAGATCAAGTCTTAAGCTCTTTATGGCGAGGAAGAATGGCACAGGATCGAAGGGAATGAGTTTGTGAGGCGCCGGATCGAAGGATCTGTGGGCCATTGCTGCCGCACAAGCGGTCGAGATGTCTTGCAGAAATGGCAGCGCTGGCAAATGGTAGGGTGACCAGCTGTCAAACAGCCTAGGCCTCAGGGCGTCCATTGGTCAGGTTTCGGCTAGCCTGCGCCCTGTCCAACGGCCCTGTTCAACAGGCTATTTCGAGCGAGTCTCTTGAGTATATAACACTCATTCAATGCCCCATTCTACATAGATTTATATAGTCAATTCCATCAATTTAACAGACATTCTACTAGCTATTTTAGGCCTATTTGTCTGACACCAGCACACTGAGATGGGTGCTCAACTTCTGATGCTGACAATACGGCGCTTACTTGACGGCCGGATTATGGAACCAGAACGAATACTTAATCACTTGCACGAAAACTCGTATTCTGTGGTTCAGAAAAAAAGTCAAGGAAGTCTATTGTTTGTGAGACCGCTTGCTGGGGACCTGGTAAGGTCGAGCCTTGACTAGTTAGACCTCTAGCGAGTGCTAAAGAGGTTCTAGCGTAGGGAGCACCTTTCTGTCCCTGTTTCTTCAACGTTTGATACATCGCCCAGCAGGATGCATAGAGCTTTGGGGGACGTTGAACCTAGATTGATTTCTCTTAGTTTCAACAAGCCCCGTCCAAGAGCAGAGGTCCCAGCTAAGTCTGGCCATCTCGATGATAAGTCATCAAGACATGAATGATGCGCAAAGACGTCCAAACCTCGTACATTCTCCATGCAAAAAGTCGCGCTCCAACGGCCACCCTCCACAAGCCATCGCGGCATGCTTTTGAGCGCTGACTCGAACTCTGTCTGCTACGTACGGCAACAGAGCAGCTGCGTTGGCTGAGCTGAGCGCGTAGAACTGAGATTAAGCTACTCCGTAGTGCGTACTCCGTAATAACTTTCCAAATGCTGGGTGCTACATGGAGTGCTGACTCAGCCTGCGCTTGTTTAGGTTCTCCCGATATCCTGGTGACGCTGATGAGAAGCTCTGATGTGAAGCAGCTGCATTTCTATGGGTTTAGGAAATTTGATCTGAGGTCTCGATACCTAAGATATGGGGTTTTGGATTTCCAGGCGACCAGAGTGTTCGTCGTGAGACAGCTGCCTGTTATCTTCCAAATTAATCCGTTAAATCTACGCAGTTCACAATCTTAGAAAAGCTTCCCATCCACACTCGGTTCATCCACTATCTCCGGTGGAAGTCACTGTCTCTACTTACTTGTCCCATCCCGTGCAAATATGTGTCCCGGCGACGTCCGTCCAGGTTCAAAATTGAATACCTCCTCACGGACTATAACGAAGAAAGAGATGGAAAAATGGTCTCTCAACCATGAAATGACCTACGATACGATAAGGACTGAAGGGCCAATCTTTTCAGGAGACTTTCCCGAATCATGCTTATCCTTAATCGAATTCCATTACCTCGGATTGGCTCCTTTACAATAAATGATCTAGGAATTCTAAGCCTATCGAATCGCTCTTGACTCATCAACCATAGTGGCTTGAAAACCAAGGTATTCCGATCATATTGTAAGGGACACCACCTACTCTTCTGTGAAGTCATTCATTCTTGATCTCATTGGAATTCATCAGCCTAACTCCATCAACGACGAAGTTGACGGTCGTAAGCAAATGGCAGCTTGATCTATCAAACGATCAGTTCTTCCCCAATTCGTCAGTCGTGATCTACGTCACCCTCACAGACCTCCACACGAGCAACATCTTCGTCGATGAAAATTGGCAATTAAGATATTTAGTTGATCTAGAGTGGTCATGCTCGTTGCCTATAGAGATGCAGCTTCCTCCATATTGGCTTACTGACCAGCCGGTGGACCGTCTGACAGAACAGGAGCTTGCCACGTTCAGTAGTGCATTTGAAGAGTTTGTCAGTGTCTTCGAGAACGAAGAAAGGATTCTTAGCCCTTGAACGCGAGGTACCTCAATTCGCACGAATATCATGAAGAAAAGCTGGAGTACTGGAGCCTTCTGGTGTTTTAACGCTCGGGAAGCTACGAAAGGGTTGTATAATTTGTTCTGGCAGCACATTCAGCCTATCTTCACAGAAACTGAACGTACCGATGATGGTTTCTATCAGAATATTTCGCCATACTGGAGTGCCGAAGGGCCCGAGACCATAACATCCTAGTTGCAGGACAGGGAGAGATATCAGAACCAGCTACGAGAAGCGTTTGGAATCTCCATCAAAGAGCGACAAGAGGGCGGTGAACGCGCACTCAAGTAGTTTCAGCTAGCTTCTTGGCCTCCCCAACAGCATCTACTACCACAACGTCCTTCCTTTCAATCTCCCAAGATTTGCCATCCTGTGCGCTCTTCCTCTGGCCATCTTCTCCCCCCTTCCCACCGTCATCACCCTTTGTCGCTGCCACTGATCCTTTGCCTCGTCTATCATGAGCCCTCTTTCCCGAAGATGACAGTTGTTCTACATCTTTCTTACTCATAGTTAAGCTAGTTTCCGCTTTTTTCAAAGCTTCTTCACAGCTAGGATTTTCACCAGATATGATAAGAGGGCATATTGTAAAGGCCTCTTTGGCTTCAGTTTCTAGGTTACACGGCCGGACAAAGATAATAGCAGTCTTTGAAGATTATGTCTTTGGTAGATGAATCTGAGGTGTGATTAAAGTTGGTGTGCTTGGTAGGAGGAGGAGTGTTGACCTGCAAATTGAGTAACCTCCACATGAGGCATCGAACCCACACGAATTTAAGCCGATTGAGAAAGGGCTTAGTAGCCTGTTGCAAAATATGAAAGATGATTGATAGTTCTATGTCACAGGAAGGGGCACGATTCAGTGACACAGGGGATTAGTAGCCCAATTCTTGGCTATTATATGATACGGCTTGGCATGATTACTTGGCACAGGCCACGACTAAGCCGTAGCTACTTGTAACTTAGAACAATCAATCCAGCTCTCTTGGCACTTCGCTGACATAACCTTCTTCTTTGGACCTCAGGTTGCACAGGCCGAGAGATCTCATTGACGCCCAAGACGCCGGCAATGGCTGAAAGGAGGGCCCTTCAAGCAACCTGGACAGAAATTTATTCGAAGATCCTTCCAAGCCTGGCTCGTGCCCAAGATCATGCACAGCCGGAATGGCCTGTGACTCTTGACCATTGCTTCGGGCGGATCATACTGGACAACACTATCGGCGAGGGACTGGAGCAATGGGATAAACGCCTGAATCGGCCTGCTGTAAGGAATATGTCGCTCGAGCAGCTGAAGAAGGCCATCGAGCTGGCGGAGCGTATCAAGAACGGCGATGACAATCTGGCTGAATTAAACTTGCAAAGCTTGAAAATTCGTGGCGAGTTCAACAAGAAATACGGAAAGAGTCCTACAGACTCTGGTATGAAAGAACGAGGAGAAGACAAAGCGAAAAGCCTTGGTGGTATCGCCAATAACAGGAGCCGTTCGAAACGGAAGGACGCTGAGCAAGACGATGGAAAAGCTGCCGTGCGTTCTCCTAAGAAGGCAAAGACCTCAGGCAGACAATCCATATTGAGCTTCGCACCAATACCCAACCAGGTTGGCAAAGATCCTTCGTCTTCACCATCAAAAGATGGAAAGACCGACTTGTTGCCAACGATCCACAAGATAAAGAGCCACCCAGCCTTGACTCCTTACCGTAAGCGCCTTTACGCTGCTCTCCTCTCTGTTCCAAGAGGCCGTTATACCACTTATGCTGCACTCTCAGACTTTCTGGGTTCTTCAGCTCGCGCTGTCGGAAATGGTATGCGCAACAACCCATTTGCGCCTGAAGTGCCCTGCCATAGGGTCCTCGCTAGTGACCGCAGCATTGGTGGATTTGGCGGAAGTTGGGGAGTTGATGGGGAAAATGCTAGCAAAAAGTTTGACCTGCTCAGCAAGGAAGGTGTCAAGTTTGAGAGCAAGAGAAAGGTACGAGGTTTACCGTTCCGAGACTTTGCCGACCTCTTGGACGGTGGGTGATGGAGGATGTACAATGACAGCGTCTATTCTCTTTTCGTTGACATTTCATGATCTGAAGTCCACCACTTTTTCGAACATGTTGCTATGCCACGTCACATTTTCCATCCTCGCACTATCCTGCAGGATCTAGCATGTCGCTGCTGGCATCCTTGCGCTAAACTGCAATTGCAACGGATGAGTCGCATGTCGTTGTCTGCCAATAGCCATTGCAACCAAGGCATACATACATATCTGATGTCGTCGTTGTCAATGGAACAACCCACGACTAGGCTCAGGCTTCGTTACATTTGCCCAGTTGTGGCTGTGTTGGTCACTCATATTTCCTATTTTGTCGACGTGTGATTCCGTAAGGATGGTAAGGAGATGCACGAGATGATGAATCGATGCGGAAACGAACGAGGATGTTAACAGTTGAGGCTCGCCAGCTGTTACATAAAGCTGCTCAGTATAGGCTTTTCAAATCCACCCTTTACACCAAGAACATCTTCCAGCTTCTCATTACACCTTGAGCATCTCTATCAACAACATATCCAATGGATTTATACTACCAACACACAACTTTCCCCTAATACCATGGCTACATCCATCATCCAGATAGGCCCGACCAAAACCGACATGCCATTCGCCTGTCCACCAAAGCCCGACCCTCAGCCGCCTTACCCAGATCCGCGCCCTCAACAGCCCAAGCCAATTCCATCAGTTGGTCTGGTGCAATGCGGAACTCCTGGAGGCCCTCCATCTTCCTCACCACCACCTGCACCAAAATAGACTGTCCTAATGGCTTCCTGCGGCCAAGATGTGTTTGATGTGGTGCCAGGCCACTATCAACTTGTTGCTATATGTGCATAGGGGAGTGGAGGCAGGGTCTGGCGGACGACGAGCTCATTAGCAATGGATGTCTGCTCGAGCAATGATTGATGGAGGGATATGCTTTCACGGATGTTGAGCAGCTATGGATTGTCTACTATGTCTTGATCTATCATGACTCTGGGGACGCGCTTTTACGCAGCGGAAAGCCTGGAGCTTATTGGTTTTCTGGCAGTCGTACATTAGAGCTTTATATCTTTGAGATATCTGTCGGCAGCTGAGCAGGTGCAGCTCTGGAAATGGGAATCTTCCTTTGCAATGTGTTCTTCCCAAACCGATTCGTAGAGGGAATTGGAAGACTCAGCTTCTGTGCCGATCTTGCGTGCTCCCGCCGTATATCACGTCATCAAAACTTGAACGAAAGAACAGTTTGTTCGGCGCGGAACGGCAACATCAGCGATGCAAAGCGCAATACACAGTGCTGAGCCACAGACAGGAAATCGAAACAGCATGTCTGGCGGTGCAAGAACGAATGAAATGTCTGCAAGACCAGCAGCTCCGCGATTCTGAACTCCAAGAGTTTTGGGTATTATGAAGTACTTGGGAGCGGAAATCCTCTCCAAGATCAGTTGAAGCTGTACGAATTTGGCTTAGGGCGGCCACGTGTGGAGAGATGCCAAGCCTGTACCTGAGCTCCAAATCTAGACCTTTCTCAGACAATTGCTCCCACAACACTGGTAGCTTCGCGGTTTGCTTGCGTTCATGATACCGTAACAGACTTCGTTCTCCCTTTTCTTGCTCAGGAAACATCTCGATATATCAGCCCACGTCCTGATCCAAAGATGACAGAGTCTAGTATTTCCACCCCATTCCGCAGCTTTGATTACCAGAATTGACAAAAACTACCAGAGCGTCCAAGAGTCTATTTCGACATCGAGATCGGTGGTGCCAAACAAGACAGGATAGTCTTCGAGCTGGTAGGCTTGGCTCTCACACCTATGGCCAATGTGATACTAACCTCTCGGCGCAGTACAGCGATGGTCAGATCACTATTTCATCCTGGCCTCCTACGACGCTCTGACAATAGAGACAGTTGTCCCTAAAACAGCCGAGAATTTCCGCGCCCTCTCTACAGGCGAGAAGGGTATTGGAAAACAGGGCAAGCCATTGAGCTTCAAAGGTTCGAAGGGCCCTCTAGGGGATATCTATTATGCGCTGAGACGAGTGGGCAGGTTCAATCTTTCACCGGGTCATCAAAGGTTTCATGATTCAGGGCGGAGACTTTACGGCATTCAACGGCACCGGAGGCGAATCTATATATGGCGAGAAATTCGATGACGAGAACTTCACGCTCAAACATGAAAAGCCGTTCTTGCTTTCTATGGCCAATTCTGGACCAGGTGGGAAGATGCACACCCTTGCTAATGCCACCACTACTTACTGGTCTTTTTTTCAGGTACCAACGGGTCTCAATTCTTCGTTACGACCGTACCAACACCCCATCTCGACGGTAAACACGTAGTCTTCGGCGAAGTCATCAATGGCAAGACCATCGTCAGGAAGATCGAAAACCTGACTACACAAGGCGACAAGCCTCAAGGCGGCGACGTCAAAGTCATAGACTGCGGCGAGCTCTCTGGATCAGCTTTCAAATCAGCCACCGAAAAAGCCCCTGACTCCACAGGAGACCCATATGAGGATTTTCCCGACGACCAAGGCGAGGACTTGGAAGGAACAGAATACTTCAAGATTGCATCTGAGCTCAAAGAGATGGGCAACAAAGCATTCAAAGCCGGTGACACTGAAATAGGCATTGAGAAATACCAAAAAGCCCTTCGCTATCTGAACGAACATCCAGAAACCAACGACTCTGACCCACCAGAACTGGGAGATCAAATGAAACAGCTGAAATTCACACTACACAGCAACTCCGCGCTCTTAGCAAACAAGTCCCAGCGATACGACGAAGCGCAGAAATGGGTGGGATTCGCACTCGAAGCCGCGCCATCAGACGCCAAGGACGTCGACAAGGGCAAGGCATACTACAGGCGGGCGGTGGCCAAGATCGGATTGAAGGACGATGAGGGGGCGCTGCAGGATCTGGAACAGGCTGCTAAACTTGCACCTGGGGATCCGGGGATTGCAGGGGAGATGGCAAAGGTCAAGAAAAGGGTTGCCGAGAGGGAGAAGAAGGAGAAGGCGGCTTTTAAGAAGTTTTTTGACTGAAGTACTGAAAGTCGTGGATTCAGCGAGCATAGTGGGGAGATGAGACCAAGGATGCATAAATACGAAGGTGATGCATACAAGGACGAATCAAATCAAACGCCCCTTTTAAAGGCCAAAACCGAGTGAACTGTCGAGGGTGCCTACTACGCTAACAGTCGAGACCCCTCCGCTTCCTAGGTCAGCAGTCGCAACGGAGGCTGATTTTCTCGCTGCTACTACTACTCAGCCAGTGCTTCAATGACAATTAAATCTTCACGAACGTGGATGGTCTTTTGCTAAATGTGTATGATGCCCATCATCCTGCCTCTAAACTTCTGACTTCTGTGATGTAGCCTGTTGCCAGAAACAGGCGGAGGACGACGCCTGTATGCTAATCATCATCCTCAATTGTCCTGCCATGCGTGAGAAGGACAGAAATCTTCCGAGCCTCGGCGAGGTGAATACTCATTCCTAGCCGTCGTCTACCACGCACACTTTGCAAGCCACCCCCGAAGGCCACCGCCGAACAGCGTATTTTCTCGCTTCATCCAGGAACAGGATCCCGATGCCAAAGGCCGCCGGCAGGAAGAAGTGTTCTGCCGGGATCCGTGACGTGCCGAGTGTGCTTTGGAGCTGCGGAGTGTAAAAGCCAGAAAAAATGGCCATGCACAAGGCGAAGAGGATGGCGGGGAAAAGATAGAGGTTCTGTGTCCTCTTGTTGAAGGCTGGTGGATGCTGGAAGACGCTTAGACGGCGGGTGCGAATGGCCATCAGATTGAACCATTGCCTCTCCATTGTTAGTCATGTGGCCGTCCAACAGTCATTGGGAGTGAAAACTTACATGACCACCAAATTGACGAAGTATATCGAAGATGCCTCTGCTAGTCGCTTGTTGTAGTAGTCCTGATCAATGTTCGCGGGCAGTGCGCCGAACTGAATCCAAAGCGAGCCGAACGGGATACCACTTCGCCCCAGGTACCGGTAAGACATGGAGAAAGGAGGCGACCGTCTCAAGAAACCCCGAGAAAGCCGTAAGCCTGGAGGATGAGCTTCCAATCTACAAGACGATCTGTCTTGGGGGTTTCGCGGTTTACGGAGCAGGACGTCAGCCTCGGGCGTTTCGTACGCCAGGACGGTGGCTGCGGCACAGTCGGTGAAACAGCTAGAAAGCATCAGTAAAGAGAACCTGAGCACGTATAGACGAGGTGATGGCGCCTTACCAGATGATAATCATGAGGAACGAGGAGAGAATTTAAGGTAGGCCAAACAGCACGTTGGTCATGACGGGCCAAAACTCGGCGAACGAACCGGCGGGAAGCAGGTAGGTGATGGTTTTCTTGAGATTGTCGAAAACAGTTCGGCCATATTCCACAGCGTCGACGATTGCAGAAAAGGATTCAAGTAGAATCAGGTCGGCGGCTTCAATGGCAATATCAGAGCCGCTGCCGAGGGCGATGCCAATATCAGCAGCCTTGAGAGATGGTGCGTCGTTCACCCCGTCACCAGTCATGCCGACGACTTCATCCTGACCTTGAAATTCTTTGACGATCCGGAGCTTTTGCTCGGGAGTGGTGCGAGCGAAGACAGTTTCTTCGTACTGGCAGAGCTGTTCCCATTGGTACTCGTTGAGGGTGGTCATCTCCAGGCCACTGAGTACGATGGAAGAGCAATTCGCCGAAGATCTACCTTTTCCAAGGTCGGTCGAATCGGTGGGTGTCGTACATGAGAGTGCCGAAACATTGTCGACTGCACTTGGATGATCCGTGATGATACCACATTGGACGGCGATGGCCTGGGCGGTCAGAGCAAAGTCACCGGTCACCTAGCACGGTGTCAGCAACCAGTGGAGCTAGAGTACGAAAAAAAGTTTGTAAGAATTACCATGAAGATACGAATCCCTGCTCGTCTCAACGTGCGTATCACTTCGGGGATCTCATCGCGAGGAGGGTCCACATTGCCAACGAGCCCTACTAATGTAAGACCAGACCGTGCATGGCTCAAGGTCGCTGTTTCGTAAGAGCTCGATGATGCTGAGATCGCACTGCGTCCGCCGACAGGACATTTCGCGCCAGAAGTATGACACGTTCCCTGTCTTGACCACTGGTTCTTAACATCTTCGACCCTTGCGCGCATGTGATCAGTCAAGGCCTGCGTAGCCCCCGCATCATCGACGAAGTGTGTATAATAGTTGATGGGGATGTCTGGAGCTCCTTTGATCGTCAAGAGTCTGTGGCAGGACGTGTTAATCAATGGCTCCATTGATGTCAAAGGACCTCTTACAGATCTTCTGCTTGGATACGGGAGGCCTCATCGGGTGTCAGAGCAAGTTCCAGGCCTTGAGAATGGTCCAAGGACAGTAGTCTGATCGTGAACTTGTTCTTGCTGTTGAAAGCGAGTTCGAAGTTCTTCTTCTAAGCTTGCTTGAGATGCGAAACTGGATCTGAGAACCTCAGGATAGCCTGGTCGGTGGCGTCTCCGTTGATCTTACTTTCATAAAGAGGAGTATCGGCGGATGCGCCGTCAAACTCGGCAGAATTGCACAACCCCGCGACAGCCCTCAATCGAGCGAGGGTGTTGCTTGTCTTGTTTTCCATCATCTTGTCTCATGCCACCTCTGGTGCCATGATATTGGAACCAAGCGAGCACTGTGTGACATACATCTTGAACTACTCACACGATCAGGACACAGGGCGGCTGAAGTTGTATGGCTGCGACGTACCTTTGTAAGCGTACCCGTCTTGTCGGAGCAGATGACGGACACTGCGCCCAAGGTTTCCATCGTTTTGAGAGATTTGCACAGTATCATGGACTTGCGCATCAAAGTGGCAGTGATGGTAAGGCTCGCGGTCAGTGCGATAGGAAGTTCCTCAGGAATAAAGGCAATGGCGACACTGACGCAGTCGATAATAAGCGTGGGAACGTGGATGTAGTCCGGATGCGATTTCCGCAATCAGCTTGCCCTGCGAAGATCGTCATATCATCGCCCAGCACCAAAAAGGTAATTGAACTGACCAGACAATAATGACAACCACGATCATGGTCTGCATGAGTGAGCAGATGATGATGACGAAATGTAACACTTCCTTTTCCAGGGTGGGCATCCCCGGCTTGGGCTTATTGGTGAGTTTGGCTATACGGCCCGAACACAGTATTGTCACCTGTGCAGACAACGACTCCAATAGCACTGCCAGTCACGCAATGAGTGCCTTGCAAGCCGATGCAACGAGTCTCGAGGTAGTTGTCGTCTGTGGAGTTGACACTGCCAGACAGCGGTAGAGGCTCGCCTATTGATGCGGTCAGCTGTAATACCAGAATTGTCTTAGAGTGCAGATGCCTACCAGTTAGGATAGGGCAGTCAAATTTGGCATCTGAGGAGACCTCGACAAAACGGACGTCAGCGGGCAGCTTGTTGCCGGACTTCTTATCACGTCTCCAGGAACGACTTCTGTAGCAAGAGGTGTCATCTGAACACCATCTCGAATGATCAGGCAGTTGTCTGGAAGCATGGACGTGATTGACGCCATGACTCGGGAGTAAGACCAGTCTTGCCAGGCATTAAAGGCGGCCTGGATGACAAAAACTGCCAGCAAGACGATGGCGAGGGCTAGGTTGGCCACAGAAGGCGGCTGGCCCAGTGGTTTCCAGGAGATGAAAACCAGACCGGATCCCAATAACAGAATAGATCCGAACCCTTTGAAGAAATACTCGAGTATCTTCCGTGTGCGATGGGTAGGGGGAGTTGGAGGCGCATTCTTGCCGTATTCCGTCAATCTTCTCTTCGCTTGCTCCACGGACAGACCCGTGGCGACAGAGGTACACAGACGCGTGGAGACTTCATCACGAGGAAGGGTATGCCAATCAAGGTCCGCCAATTCTGTGGAATCATGCAAATCAGCTAGAGATATCCCGGAGGTTCGAACGCACGTGCCTTTTGCAGCAGACGGAGTTGCCTTTCTGAGTTCTGCGACATGCCTTTCTTTCGATTCAGCAACTTCGAAAGAACTGGCGAATATTAGTGGATGGGAGAGCTCACGCGGCACACAATGACCTTACAGAGTTCGTTATTGAATGGGCAGGGCCGCTGATGGATCGACTGAGCCTCTTTTGCTCGGGATATGTCTAATTGACATTGCGGACGCATTGGAGGGGAGCCTCCGAAGTGGCGAGCCCGTGCTGGCGACACCGGCTTCTTCGTCCCCTTCGTGCCAGCGAACGTGGCTCTCGGCACCCTTTTCACCATCTTCCACATCAGAATTTTCCATACTGTGCGCAAAGAATACAGGTGGTGCGTGGTCGTGCTACCCAAGTCGAGAACAGTCCTGGTGCGAGATGCACGCTGGTTTTCTACTACACGACGAGCAGAAGTCTGAAGTATCGAGATATCGGCTAGAATAAATTTAGTATAATTACCAATTATAGAAGCAAGGCTAAAGCCTTAGCGCGGACGCTCTGTGCCTGCTCTTACCGAAAGCAGAGTAGCGCGAGCTGCCTAGCGGACGCCCACCTCATCTCTCTCCAAATCGGGACTAGCGGTATTGTCTCCTCGGTACCGCAAGAGCGGATCACGTGACTCGATATGACTGCTTGGCGGTCGAGCTTGGGTCGACTTCTGCCATAATTGAATGACGCCACGATGGAGGGCTCGAGGCATAAAAGGGCAGATTGTTAGACGGGCGAGGTCATGGCGGGAGGACCAGACTGAGAATTCCGTGCATCACCGACCCGTGGACGGATGGAGCAAGAGATTGACCGAGGCCAAGCAGCCCTGGCACCGCACCGGCATTTGACTAGCAAATGGCAGCGGAGATGAGGCTATCGTGTCACGCTGGCTGCAATAATATCAAGATCCGTCGAAGCCCCACTGACCAGCGTCATGCCTCAGTCCAGCGTGTCGTACGGGTCAGCAAATGCCCGTCCCATCCTGGCTCGACTTCTTCTGGGCCAATGAGATCATCCATCAGTTCGAGGCCCCAAGACAATAAACTCTTCTTCCACCGATCCTTTAGAGATCCCTGGCTAGGATGATGTCGCCTAGCCACATCAGAACCACCCAGGTTTATCTTCGCCACTTGCGCGGCCTCAAAATGCCTTCCCTATCACACAATACAGAAACGCGAAACAACAGGCAAAGTTATGTTATTGAGATCCAAACTCGACTGTCAAAATCATGCCCACCCGAGTAATCATCATCGGCGCAGCCTGGTCTGGCCTCGCCGCGGCAAAGACCTACCTTGCTGTCTCGCCCACTGTTGACCTCACCATCCTGAGCGATGACACCACGGTCGGTGGGGTCTGGTCTTAAAAATGCCTCTACCCAGGTCTCGTCGCCAATTCTCCAAACGGCTTCTACGAGTACTCTGATCTCAGCATGGTCGACGCCACCCACCCGTGGTACGAGCTCATCCCTGGCGAGCAAGTGCAGAGTTATCTCGAAAATTAGATCTATTGCGGAGAATCAGGTTTGAGACGAAAGTGGTCAAGGCTGTCAGGATTCAACGCGAAGATGAGAGTGGCGCCGAGGGATGGCGGCTCACGACGTCGAAGCCCGCCCACAGACGCTGACCTGCGACAAAGTCCTCGTCGCGAGCGGTCTGCACAGCAAGCCCAAACTGCCTCCCATTCCACGCGACTCATACACCGGCACCTTCTTTTACGGTTATGAACTTGGTTAATTGCATGAAGTCATCTCCTTGGATCCTTCCATCACCGATGTCGTCGTCGTTGGCGGCTGCAAATCCGCCCTCGAAGCCTCGTCCATCTTCCTCCAGCCATCATCCGTCCGTGCCCACAAACGCATCCACTGGGTCATCCGACCGTCTGAACAGGGCGTGCCGATCGTCGTCGTCGATCCGAAGATGCACCCGAGCTTGATGGCCGTCACTAACACACCTCGTCGAGGCTATGGGTCCGTCCATCTTTGCCGCCACGGGATCCCGGTACTGCTTCCTCCACTCCCAGCGTAATCTCGTCGGCAACTGGATCAACGCCACCTTCTGGAACTGTATGACCTGGGCGGTACGAGGGAGTGCTCACTATGACTCCTCGAGCAACGGTCGCCAGATCAAGCCGCAAACGTCCTCTATCTTCTGGGACACCCCTTACGTCTCCCTCACCTACACCACCAACCCTTGGCTCAGCTGGCCAGAAGACGAGTCGAAGATCAGAGTGTACCGGGAAATACCTATCCGTCTCCACGACAAGACGATGCAATTACAGAGTCCAGACGGCGAGACACATGATATACCCCTGTGACGCCGTCGTCTTCTGCACCGGCTGGCAGCCGAGCGTCGACTTTATCAAGCCAGCCGAAGCAACAAAACTCAGCATTCCCACTCCCGTCACTGGGGCCGATGCCGACCCAACCACCACTCGGAAATGGACAACCCTGATGACCGAAGCGGACGAATACCTGACTAAGTTGTTGCCAAATCTCAACCGCCCTCCTCCTCCTCCTCTGCTCTCAGAGCAGAGCTACCACCCCTACCCCCGGTATCGGCAGATCCTCCCCCTTCCCACGTCCACATCCACTCCACCTACCATCGCATTCGTGGGGTACGTCTCCGGCTCGCAAACGAGCATAAACGCCGAACTGACCACCCTCTGGGCCATCGCGCACCTCGAATCTCTTCCCCCCCAGTCATCCCTCCCGAGTCAAAGTGCCATGGAGAGGGAGATCGCACGCGTGAACGCGTGGATGGCCCGACGGTACGGAGCCAGGGGTGCCAAGGATCCGGAGATTGTGCTGGAGGTGCAGCGGTTTCCAGACGTGTTGTTGCGGGATTTAGAGATTGAGACAAGGAGGACGAGGGGGACGTTCAGGGAGTGGCTCACGCCGTATGTGGTGACAGATTATGAGGGGGTCGTAGAAGAGTTTCTCGAGAGGAGTAAGAAGAGGAGGGAGGAAGTGAATGGTTGAGAGAAAGGGGATAGAGAGAAAAGAAGAGGGGGGGGGAACTAGTTAGACACAGGAGATGAGAGCCCAGTAGAGAGAGTGGAATAGAGAGAAGTGAGCTAGATCCAAAGTCTAGGAGTTAAGGAGAGAG